>JGI2171J19970_10000727_pt1 | contig 18038 bp, 9 predicted proteins | sample DeeMarSWOR324_28_FD_19970 | JGI IMG/M metagenome (IMG submission 19970) | reverse complement strand
GTTTACCATTCTTTAGCACTTATCCTTATATGTCATACATGAGGTGCTCTTCAGATGTCTGGGTGGACAAGAGGTTCTATTCCAACCATGTTGTGCTCATGCACTGTTGAGATTGTTACTATGTTGTTTATATCGTTGTATGCGGCTTCTTTCTCTGTGAAATTGGGATTGACCTTCTTTGTTAATCCGTTTTGAAGGTCCTATTCATACGTGTTTATTCCATTCTTGTTACACGTGTAACATTCTAGTTATATATACACTTACATCGTAGACAAAAGTAAAAAAAATCAGGATATTCAATTTCTACCAACTGTGAAGCACTATTGTGGTGGTAATTGATAGTATTGTTGCTGTGTGTCTTCTATATCACATTTCCAATGCAGTCATAACTGAAGTGTTCTTCGGAATCATCTGTACACAATGCTTCAGGTTAATGAACTCTCCTGCGTTTGAGAATAAGAATTGAAGAAGCAAAAACTGCAAGAATAGAGATGGTAACAATTACCATATTGTCTACAGAGGAACTTTCTTCTATCTGCGAAGGCAAATGGCAGCACCATCGTACAACTATGAAATCCATATCATGACTTTGTCTTGGATGATCCACACTCCATTCATCTTGGTGAGTAAGACATAGTATCCAGCTCCAGACAAAATCTCTTTTTGGTTTCCTACATACACCAAAGCTTGATTCATTTCGGAGTTAAACCCCACTCTCGATAGAGTCATAATCCCTTGTGAGAAAGGATACTTTGCGTACAATTCAAACCACGCATCGTTCTGGAAGTGTTCTCTAACCTCTTTTTCATTCATGAATACCACAGTAACATCGAGATCAAAGAAATCAGCCAAGGGACATGGCTGTGTATTCTTGATCTGAAAGTCATCAAAAGTCTCCTGTTTTACTGCTCGCATATACTGACGCATCCACTCAAGAGTACTGCCCAGATCATCATTTGATGCATAATATGAGGTGTGATCTCTTGGAACAATGTGCTGAACTGGGCCGCGGATGTACCTATCTTCAGTGAAATGAAGTCCTTCGTTATATTCTGGACAGTGCTCCCAAAAAAGAAGAGAACAGGCAGTAAAAAGTGCTCTCAAAGATACTCTAGGGCTGGATTCTTCTGGAGAGAGGCTAAGAATAGCAAATATATAGATATAGCAATATATTTTGGTGAATTTCTTAAATCTCGAGGTCTGATCCCTATAATAATTGAACTCATACCAAACGCAGGCAGGCTTTGGACACCAGCCGAGAAGATAAGGCATTTCAAAAAAGAATGCGATACTACTGTAATAATTGCCACGCCGGATGAAGTTCAGGATGACAGGCCACTTCCTAGAATGGATGCTACCTTTGAAATGGGCTACTTTGGCGACAAGAAATCTATTGTACTCAAAGAACACTCCACAACACTTCCAAAGAGTCTCGACCCAATTTACATCTCTTTTGATTTTGCTTGAAAAGATAGGGATAAGATAATTAAAATGTCAAATGGTGAAGATCGAGATGTTCGAGAGACAGCCCGGAGGCAATAGTGACGTTATAGGATAATAATCATGATACAAGGACATCTTTCAGGATTCTAGCTCTAAGAAATCCTCTTTCCTAGACTTGTATTTGAACATATTTACACAATCTTAGAAATTCAGAAATCCAGAACGAAAAGTTTTTATAGTTTAGAAGCAAAGTTACTCAAGCATGATATCATAGCATGAAGGCCTGCTGGGGAGAATGTAGAACCTCCTCAATAGACTATTCCTGCAGAATCACGTTTGTAGAAGCTGTAAAAAAAGGAGTTACACGCATGACTGCACGAATCATCTCTGCAACAAGATCAGAACAGTGCATATCAACCTTCGGCATGATGAAATTGAAGCTGAACTCTGTTCGGCTGTGGGTATTATTGTGAGACGGAGAAATGATACTTCAAAATGAGCATCTAAGCATGATGGGGCTCGGAATAAAGGAAGACGAGCATATTGAAGATGGTAACCATCTCCGCTGGTTTTTCAACCCCGAACTTGGGTTTCCAAAATACGGGTTTACACTCTACAGGAGACATTCTGATCCGATTAACAAAGAATGCAGGGACGAATTTGAGAAGACTTCTGATTTCTCCAAAATACCGAATAATATTTATCCCTCCCCATATTCTTGGGACAACCTCACACTTGAGACAGATACTGACATAACTATTGTCGACCAGGGAATCATCATGAGGGAGCAGGGGTTAAGGAACAAGTATCTTAGAATCTGCTTTCCAGAAACTGTGTACAATATTGTGTTAGATTTGTGGTCTTCCGAGAAAACAGATTTCGAGATAACTTACTATTTCAAATCTAAGCCCTTTTTTAAAAGAACCATTAAGTTGAAGCAAGGCAGGCAAGACATTGAGATTGCAGCCGATGCAATTGATTGCATTCAGTTAGTTCTTCCACCACTAGTCATGGTGTCTCGCAGACGCCGACCGAGAGAGAAATATGCAATTCTCAAGAAGATAACATGGATAACCGTTTCAGACTGTGATTCTGGATGGGATCCACATTATGAAACACATTTTTGCCTACCAGTTCCCGATTATCCATGTGTGGATATATATGGCTACCCTACTGATTGGAATGCTACTTATGGTAGGTTATGTGTGAAAAACAAAGACAAGTACAAGGAGGGAATTTTCACCAAGGGAATGGTTCCTTATCTTAAGGAAATTGTAATGAAATCTAATTTACCACAGCACGAAAGGACTTTGATATATGCGGAAGAACCGATTATGGAAACGTCATTAAATCCATTACAGGTGGTACTCCTTTCAGCGCTTGACCCAGGAACAGCTCAGATACTCGGGCTCTATCATGTAGATTATGCAGTAGGGGACCATGGAGAAGGTCTCGTGCTTGATTACAAGATTGTAGGTAATTGGACTAAGTCAGGGTATGAAAATGATGAAGAAAGGCTTGAAGATATGTATTCTATCGATTTCTCCTCAGTTGAAATAGACGATCCCCCCATGAGTTTCAAGAAACGCGGCTTTGAATTCTGGTCAAACAATATGATTCTTTTCATGAAGCCACCTACTGGATATGATAATCCCCATGCTGAAGCGGAAGATTATCTAGGATTTCCCTATTTCAAGGTAAAGGAATACATGAGAATCGATTTTCCAAGACTGATGTCCATGGTACATGTAAAGATTAGTTCCAGCGAAGGTACTGTCAGAATAAAGGTAACAAAAGGAGATGGTTCTTGTGAGGAAGACAGCTCCAACACTTTCAGGACGTTTGAAGACCATGATCATGGAATCGAGTTAATTGAGATTTCCGGAGATTTCTGTTTCTTGGACTTTTTCTATGGAGAGATGAATTACGCCTGGATAACCTTCAATGTTGAGATGAAAGAAAGAGACCCAATTGCGGCACCCACTGGTCTAAAAGCACATTTACTTCCAGGAAAGAGCATTGTAGAGGAAGGTGAAAAGCCTGTGTACATCCCTGCAGCTGTTGGACTGAAGTGGAATTTACCTCCTCTTCAGATTTTGAACACTGATCAGCATGTTTTCTATGAGGTGGAACGTCAGTCACTCGGGAAAAATGATACTCCTCAACCAATCGACGAGGCACAATATGAATCAGTGAATAGGGAAAACCCAGCTTTTGTTCCACGATTACCTATAAAGGAAGATGGAACAAGAGAAATTCCTGAATATTCTTCTGAATGGCCACAGCAGACTGAAAAGGAAAAGGAAGAGGGAATAATGCCCATATTTTATGTGGATGCTGGAGATATAGATGAAGAAGGAATGTTAGAAACACCTCTCGAAAGAGACACATGGTATGCTTATCGAACTACAGGAATAGATATCTTTGGGAGACACTCTATACCCAGTGAACCCACTACCAAACGTGCTGTTGACAATGTTCCTCCCCCACCTCCTTTGGCTGTAAGTGCCAAGTTTCTTGATCCCAAAGATCCATATCTTCAAGAAGAGGAGAAAGAATGGGTAACACATACATACAAATATGAAGACGTGGCATTGGAGAGTGCTGAAGAATTCATCGTAGATGAATATAGAAAAGGGTTCAGGATAATCTGGAAGTGGCCCGAAACCTATTATTTTCAAGCTCCAGATGCAGAAAAATTCAGAATTTACTTTGAACCAGGGTTGTTCAACATTCTCGAGGGAACAGTTCAGAAAATCCTTTCAGAAAAAAAAGGACTTCATCTCCCGGGCGAAATCACAACGTTCGAAGCAGATGAAACCATAATTTCTTTGGTAGTGAGAACAGATAAGGAGATAAAAATAGAAGAAGAAGGTAGATTCTTCAAATACTACGACAATTTCTTTGAGATAGTCAAAGTTGAACCACCAATGTTCGGTAGTACACAGCAGCGAATTGTTTTCACCATAGACAATCCTCTTTCCATTGCAATAACAGATGGTGACACCGGTATTTTCGATGTTGACTACAGTGAGGTTGAAGTTTACCTTGAAAAAACCACGGTTCATGTCCAGGAAAACTCCTTTGCAGGAAAAGTGATGCGGCAGAGAGGCAAGAACTTTGTGATTATGCGGAATACTGCATCTGAATCTGCTACAGATGATCTTGGGAACCCAGTTGAAAAGGTCATATTTACGGTTCAAAATCTTACTGTGCCTCCGAGAGAAATCCCAGAAGTGAATAAACCTGCTTCATTTCTCGTAGATCAGGATAATCCTTTGTATACTGATTATGGTAATCCGGAAAGTTGGGAAATGGCAGAAATGAGCATTGAAGTTGATATGGAAGAAGGAAAAGAAATGGAGGAAACCATTACATATCAATGGGGAGAAGAGAAAACAATCAAATATAAACTCTTTGATATATATGTATCTGAAGATTCAATTCCTGAGCAATACCGCCTTTCTCTCACACCGCAGAATCCTACAGTTTCAGGAAATATTGGCATAACCACTGTTGATGAAAGTGGAAATGAGAGCACAGTTACATCGTTGCCTGTATTTGCTGTCTTACGGGATAAACCAGAACCTCCATCTGCCCCTGATATTTCTGTTCTCTGGGCAACGATCCCTGACTACTATGGCATATCTCATTATGATGTTAAGTGGCCAGTCACCAAAAAGATCTACTTCTACCAGGTCTACAGAACAATGGATAAGACTTTAATGTTAGTGGATGCAGAAGAGCATCTAAGTGGGCACGGTGATATTGATGAAAGCCTAGAAGAAATATGGGAAGAAGACGGAAATAGAAAAGGTGCTATTCAAAAGAATCTAGGGGATCTTGACACAGAAATTTCTGATTGGAAAAATGCACACGATGATGAAAAACAGAGAAAGCTCAGAGAACTGATGGAAACCTACAACATCTTGAGAAATGATACCTGGCAATACTTGGCCAGCCTTTCAGAGAATGAAAAAGCATTTGCACCTGTGAGTAATCCTCTTGACCCATACGATTCTGAAAACTGGGAAGATGTCGATAATATGGTCTTTCAAGATTCAATAGAGGGTAAAGGGAGAAATAACTACTTTTACCGCATAAGTGCTATGGATAAAGCGGGAAATAGGAGTTCCTTGAGTATTGCTACTCCTCCTGTGTGTGTCCCTGATGTAATCCCACCAAAGCCGCCGGTTGTTACAAAGGCTGTGAGTGGAGATAGAAAGGCTGTAATTTCCTGGAAAAAAAATAGAGAGGTGGGTATGGTGCGATATGAAATATATCGCACAGACAGAAAAGAACTTTCAGCAGATGTTAGAATGATGGAAAAGGTAGCAGAAGTTGAAGCAGATGCAGAAGGAATGCCTCTCAGAGCCCGGGTAGTAAAAACCTACAATGGCGACGAACTCGTTCTGTCCGGTTATTTGGATGCATCATTTGTTCCGAATGCAGAATCTGTCAATAAAGTTTATGAGAGTGATGAGAATCAAGAGACAAATCAAGGAACGAATTTTTTTGGAGGATTCAAATCTTTGATACTCAAGGTCTTAATTGATGATGGAAATATTGATGTCAAATACATGGATACAGAGGACAATGAGATTATCAAACAGCTTAAAGCGTTTGGAGGACAAGCTAAACTGGAGATTGGAAATGAAGAACTACCTGTAGCTTCTGTAGTTGGCGTTTATAGAGGAAGCGATACAGATCATTCAGTAAGTATCTTGGAGGGCATAAGCGCTGGCGAAATTGTTTTGCAGTCAGAAGATATTTCTTCATTGAGGGACAAGGAGATGGCTGTTGACTATACTGATACAGAAGGAAATCCACAAACTGCTGAAAGAGTTCCCTATGAGCTTGAATACACTGATGAAGACTTGCAGGCAGATACATATTACTACTGCCTTGTAGCAGCGAGAGAGGGAATAGTTGGAGAAGATGCGGAAACTAAAAAAACTGTAGAATTAATCTCTTTTCCTTCCAAGGTTGTAACTGCAGCTGTCTATGATACGAGCCCTCCTGAACCTCCTGAATGGAAGAGGGCCGAATGGATGTTTCCTGAGCGGTTTCCCCCATATGTGGTGCTGGAATGGTTTGTGCATCAGCCAGGTGTAAAATGCCTGGTCCAAAGAAAGATTCAAGGTTCTGAAATCTGGGCAGCTGTATCGCAATGGCTCAGCCCAGAAAAATATAGTGAACCTGACAAGAGATGGTCGTGGATATTTTCCGACAAGACTGTGAGGGAAAGTGAAGATTACCTGTACAGATTAAAGCTGATAAATGCTTCAGGGAAGACAACTTTCTCTGAAGAGATATCACCCACGGTGAAGAGGTGAGAAGTTGACAATATGGAATCTGGAAGATGACTGGTTATGGCTTTTTTCGATGCCCATTTCCGATGGAGTTGCAGAAGATGATTATACACTTCAAATAGAAGAAGATAGTGGTGGAGCAAAGAGGCTAGTTATTGATATTCAATCCTCCGACGAAGTAGATGTCTTGGCCATGGTACCAGGCAGAGTTACTAGTAATGGAGACACCATGATTCTGACCTCCGATATATTCACACTTCTCGTTTATATCATGGAGAATGAAATGTCGGAAGTACATACAAATTGGTTTCTTAACTGGGATAAAATAGGTAGACTACCAGAGAAGATATATTACGAGAATGTCACTGATGGTGTTTCCAGAACCACAAGAGCAGGCGAAGTGATTGGAAAAGCGGGAGATCATTCAGGGGACACTAGTAGAAAGCAAGTAAAAATTAAAATAGAATACCTTGATGATACAACCAATGAATCAAAATTCATGCATCCAAGAGAATTCTTTAGTCTTCTCTTCTGGAAGGAAGAATGTGACCCTGTTCTTAACCAGCTCCCTCTTCCGTCATATCACCATCCGCTTTTAAGGAAAATGATGCTGTCAAGAGAGAATGGGACATCAGAGATTGATCCTGGACCTTTTCAGGATGATGACTGGCTTGGATTGAGACCACCTCTGAGAACATTTCAGAGAGTCAAATGGGAGGCGATAAGAGAACATTTGATAGATAACTATAAAACTTACTGGGGAAAAAGAGACCCTGGAAGAAATATACAAGGAAACGTGAACGAAAGAATTAAAAATCCGCTAATACACAAGGAAGGATATGAAAAAAATTCCAAGTGCAATATTTTTTCTGGAGAAATGCTATTTAGGGCAGGGTTTGTAACAACAGCAGGACTTTTCAAGTTGAAGGAGACATTAGCATATCCCTGCTGTGGAAATGACACAAATGGAATACAGAATAAATTGCGTTATATTCAACCATTTAGCTTGAACAGACACTCCAAATTCTGTTCGCGATATGTAAAGATTTGCATTAACACTGCCAATTTAGAAGAAGATTGCAGATGCTTCCCTTCAGATAATGACACCCATCGCATTCAATTACCCTACGGAACAATTGTAAATAGAATAGATATAGATGTAGATGAAATTAATAGGAATATAGAAAATTCAGGAAGTGTTTATCTTGCAGTAAATGATTTTCATGTAGTTATAGTCGATCGAATTCTGGAATCCAGTTCATCGGGAATACGTGTATGTGCCATAGATCAATGGGCTCCTGAGCTTGGAATCAATAGTAATGACTGTTCTGGTGGCAATAAATGGTGGTCAAGAAGTCACTATTCTCACCTATGGACAGCGCAACGATTAATTGAGATGAGCCCTGGGGATGATCCAACAGAGGTTTGGGGAAAGTTGAATCTAAATCGATTAGAAGAGGTGCCGCAAAATGGATGACGATAGATTTGTACCTTTGAGTTTCTACTTCCCTCCAAGATTTCTTTCTTTCATTGAGATATCGGAAGATTCATTGGATAAAATAGGTATTCTCCAAAGCAGAGTTGAGAGGGTGCTAGAAACAATTGATGGCGAGCAACATGAAGAAACTTTTTATGACGAAATTGAGGGAAGAGAAATCATTATGACGTGGACTGAAGCGGAGATCAAAAGGGAAACCAAAATTATCTCTACCATCGTCAATCAAGAAGAACTACCTTGTAGAGTACCTGGCTTAGACAGTATTGAGCTTGTGATTGCCTCAACCGAATCTCCTGGTGCGTCACCTTTTACTGCAACCATGACCATACATGATGATGGCTCTTCTTCATTCACTGCTGGAATAGTTATGAAGCTGAGATTTAGCAGAGGAATACTCAAGCCTATGAAAGAAACTGATGAAGGATTTGTTGAAAAACCTGGCGAGGTGGAAATAGATATTGGAAAAGTGAACCTAGTATTGAATTCAGATGGATTTCATATTGATGCTGGATCACAATTCGAGATAAATCGACCACTCATGATTGGAGATACAGGAGTAATCATTCATTATTTAACCGGACTAGCTCTTAACTTAACTGGTGATGGATTAAAACCAGAAAATGCGCCAGATGATTGGAAAGGAATCTATTTGAGAAAGGCGAAGCTATCCATACCTGATGTACTCGAAGATTCTATCGAAGCAGAAGGTCTTGGTATAGGCTCTGGTGGAATATATGGAAGGATAGAATACGAATCTTCCCTCATATACGATGAGAATTCAGAGGAATTTACTGGCGATCTTTCGGGTAAAGTATTGGGCATGGAAGGAGGTATCTCCTCTATTGCACTTGAATTTTATCAGAATATCCCCGTTAAGTCAGAAATAAAGGGAAAAATCCTCTTACCTTTCTTTGATGAACCTGTAAGCATCTCGATTGGAATTGGCACTGATGGGAATTTCCACGTTACACTGGCAGATACAGATGAAGATGGCATCTATGTTCTGAGAAAAGAGGGTATCCTTGAAGCAAGAATTGAAACTATCTCGTTTGAGAAGAAGGAAGACTTGTTCATTGCCAGCCTCAGCGGGAGTATTAGACCGCTTGTGAAAGATATTGCATGGCCCGAAATTGATGTGGAGAAGCTTTCCATAGATTCTAAAGGAAATGTCCACATTGATGGAGGCTGGATTGATACACGAGAAAAGGAAAGCTTTGACTTTCATGGATTCAAAGTGGAAGTAACCCAGGTGGGATTCGGCAGTGATGAAGACAAAGACGGCAGATACAGGTGGATTGGGCTTTCTGGTAAAATTCAACTTATCGAAGGACTAGAGGGCGGAGGGTCTGTCGAAGGACTCAGAATAAAATGGTGGGACACTGAAAAAGTGGAGGTGGAACTCAAAGGTGTAGGAGTGAATTTTGTAATACCTGATATCCTTGCCTTTGACGGTGAAGTTGCCTTTCTTCATGATGGTATAAAAGGATTCAAAGGCGATATACGTCTCGATCTCATGTGTCTTGGGCTTAAGATGGAAGCTGCGCTCGTTATAGGTAAACGTCCATTAGGCGAGGGAGAATTCACATTCCTTTACATCTATCTCAATGCAGAGTTGCCTCATGGAATACCTCTTGGCTGCTCAGGTATTGGATTTTATGGAATGGCAGGGGTTTTTGGCTATAATATGGAGCCCAACAAAGAACCAAGTGAGAAGTGGTATGATGATGACACTGGCTGGCATAAGAGGCCTCCTAAAGGTGCCACATCTCCAGACAAATGGAGAGATAAAAAGGAGGCTCTTGCCTTTGGGAGCGGTGTCACATTGGGTACGATTGCAGACAACGGCTACACGGTTTCAGCCAAGACTCTTCTTGTCATCGTATTACCTGGTCCAATCATTCTCATTGAAGGAACAGCAGCGTTTCTAAGAAAACGGGCAGCTCTTGATGAGGAGGGACCATTTAGAGCACTTGCTATTATTGACAATAGGGCTGGCCAGTTCTTACTGAACATAGAAGCTACTTATAAATTTGATAAGGAAGGTAGAGTAGTGGATATTCACGGTGGAGCAGAGGCGTTCTTTGACTATCGTAGCATGAACAACTGGCACTTGTACCTTGGAGAAAGAGAACCACGGGATAAGCGAATCAGGGCTGAGATACTCAGAATCTTTGGTGCTGAAACGTATTTTATGCTCGAACCAGTCCGATTTGCATGGGGGTTCTGGTATGGATTTGACAAGAAGTGGAAGTTTGGTCCTGTAAGAATGGCAGCTTGTGCCTGGGCAGAAGGGGGAATAGATGTCTCCAATAAGCCTTATCAGTTCTGGGGAAAAATATGGATGCATGGAGGGCTTGACGTAAGAGTATTCTGGTTCAACTTCGGTTTCTGTCTCGATACAGGAATAGAGGGGAATACCCCAACTCCCTACTTTATCCTGGCAGCATTCAGAATAGGGATAAACCTTCCTTGGCCACTTCCAGATTTCAAAATAAGGATAAGACTGAAATGGGAGAAGGATAGAGAGCCGCCATGGCCACTGCCTCTCAAGGAAGCAGCAATTTCACATGAGATAGTGCAGGAAAATATTGTGCTGCCGAGAGGTGCGTTATTGCTGCCAAATTATGACCTTGATAATGACGAATTCATAGATGATGAGTTCATGAATGACGATTTGTGCGAAGATTCTGTTGAAACACCTGATGATATCCCTGTAGTCCCTCTCGATGCAAGACCTGTTCTCACATTTGGGAAACCTGTTTGGGACACTGCAGAAGTAGGGAATAATTCCTATCCATTGAAACCTGAATGGCAGGTGATAGGACACTGTGGAGATGAAACCTTGAAAGATTACGAATATAAGTTCGAACTCAGAAATATTCTATTACAGAAAGAGAACGATAGTGGATGGGAGGATGTAGCGGGGACGAATTCTCAGAACAATCCGCTTTATGGAACGTGGCTGCCAGCAGAAGATGGAGAAGGAAATCCAACCCAGACCAAACTTCAGCTGTGGACGAAAACTCCCTTTTCTTATACACGATATTCTACTCGTGACTACGAGGATGGATTTATTGAAGATAATTTAAATTATCCTTGCGTGCCGGATTATCGTGCAAAAAAAGTTTGTGTCAACTTTGACGACTTGCCCTTGGGAAAGTATGGGAGAGAACTTGAACATCATGGCATACGGTTTAGAGCAAGTGAGGACTTCAGTATTACGAAATTAGCCTCATGTATCAAACCATATCAGAAGGGAGGGATAACAAACGAAAACACTTTAGAGACACAATGGACCTCTATCTATATGCTTCGAATTTTCATAACTCTGCCAGATACTATCTACTGGGTGAGTATCGACCTCTATAAACTTGGAGGTTTACCTGAAATTGAGTTCTTAGATAAAGATAGGAACGTAATCTCAGTAGATGAAAAATCAGTAGCATTGGGAGAGGGGCAAAACCACATAGAAGTAGACAAGAAAGCGATCAAATATTTAGCAATCAGTGACGAAAGCCAACATCCTATACATTTTTGCATCTTCAATATTTGCTATATTACCGTATCTGAACACGAAAAAGAAGAAAAATATAAGACATACAGACGTCGCACCCAAACAATGCTTGCCCATTGGTATGGTAAAGGAAATATACTCGAACCATACACAAAATACAGGCTCAAAATAGAAACAAATGTCACAAGAAAAATGAATAGCTCAGAAAAATCTGAACCTATCTGTGAATATGCTTTTTTCAGAACTGAAGGCCCACCAGGATTTGCAGAATTAGCACTATTCAGGATTTACAATGACGTAGACGCAATAGTTGGAGATATTTCAAAGCTGAAAAATAAATTTTCAGAGCATGGAATTTACCTCTCAGATTCATCATCCTTAAAACAGAATGAAGAGAATAAATGGAAGATAAAAGACGGAAAGAGAACGTTTCTTGTCGAAAAAGGTGACAACATATTAACGGTGTATGCAGAAGCTGGGCATGAACATCCACTGAACAGACTCGATTCCTACGTGAGAGGTACCATACCTAGAAATGGACAGCATCCTTACTACAGAGCGTATGATATGGGCATTGCATTCAACCAGGACTATGTGGAACTCATGTACAAAATTGCAAAACAAGATCTGTGGATCTACCTTTTTGATAATGATGGCCAACCAGTAAGAGATGCTTTTGGAAGGATTATTGCCTTTGGCAATGTATGGGGGAAGCCAGAGGAAATTGAACTCACTGAAGAGGAAGAAATCTATGTATGGTTGATGGAAAATTCGCTCTGTATTGATTTTGATAGAAATTCTATTCCTAAAAAAGACATACATGATTACAGCGCACAGGACAGATTTTTACTCCCTCAGAAATTATATGAAGCAAGAGTAATTCCCCTGCTTCTCCACGAGACATTCGAGAGTGGAGGTATTGAAGGATGGCAGATTGTAGATGAAGGAAAGCCTTTGCACTCTTCCAAGTGGGAGGTGACTTCAGATCCCAGTAATTCATCTATTCAGTATCTTAGACAAACGAGGGATGTATACAAGGAAGGAGACTGTGACCCAGGTATGCCACTCTGTCGGGGAACCTACGCTTTTTACGAAGGAGACTGGACTGATTATCGTGTTACAGCAGTATTAGCGTCTGGAGATGACGGTGCAATAGGTGTAATGTTTCGATACCAAGACGAAAACAATTACTATCGGTTTTCCATGGATAGGAAGCAGAAATACAGACGGCTAGTGAAGATAGAAAGTGACACTGCTTACACTCTTGCTGAAGATGAATGGACATATAAGAAAGGCAGGACTTATACTGTGACCATAGAGGCTGTCAAAGGATCAATTACAGTTTTCATAGATGGAGAGCCTGTCTTTAATGTGACAGATAGAAACCCTTTCTCAAGAGGGAAGATTGCCCTCTACTGTCGGGCAAATTTAGATGCTCGATTCTATGAGGTTGTTGTTGAAGATCTCAGTGAAGATGCAGTGTCAGTTCACAACTTCCAGTTCTCATCCTCGAGATATGCTAATTTCTACCATCATATCCACTCCTTCAATGATACAGTATGGACAGCACGCCTCCCTGAGGGTTCTGATCTACAGAGTGAAAAATTCGAAAAAAAGTGGCCTGAATACATACAATTACCTCAACGGGTAGAAATAGATCTAATCAAGAAAAATGATCAGAACGTTGGATTTCTTCTCAAGAGCCCAGAGCCTATAGAATGGGAACGAGTTTGCCTTTCCATCATGAAACATGATACTCTCCTATATCTCGGAATGCCTGGCACAGTGAAGCTCACCTCTTTTGGGAAGGAAGGTACTAACCAATGGATAGATGTGCTTGTAAGGGAGGATACTCCGCTCTTTGACTGGAAAATAGAATATGCTGAAGATCCTGAAAATCCCCAGTGGAAGCCTTTTCACACCTTTAAAGGGTTCAAGCTTTTCTCAAAAACAAAATTCTCTGACGAAGACTTTGTTTCGTTGCCTTCAGAACAAGGTTTCTCCTTCATTGATGGGGATTCAGCGTGGAGTAATTATCGTACCACCATAGATTTCGAACTTGGTGGAGATTATGAAGAAGCAGGTATTCTCTTCAGATATAAAGATGAAGAAAACTACTACAAACTTGCAATATCAAATGAAGATGGAATAAAGCTTTTCAAGAGAGTCAGTAACAATATCATACTTCTCTGGCCATTATATGTGAAGAATGAGCCCTCTGAACCAAGTAATGATCCTATTGGCGCAGAAAAAGGACTACTTGAGCAGAAAGAATATGGAAAGCAGAGACACAGGCTAACAGTCGAGGTAAATGAATCAACCATTAGAGTGTTCGGTGAAGGAGAATGTATCGAAGTCGAGGATCGTGAGAATCCCATTGCTCGCGGCTGTGTAGGAGCTTTTTTCATTTCAGAAGCAGAAGTCACATTCAGGGAGCTTTCAGTAGTTGACCTTCAGAGAGCATCATTTTGTTCAGGACAATTGATTCGGATATACAATCCAATTGAGGATCAGGATACTCACTTCACAAATGTGCTCACCTTTACCACTGAAACGTTACTTCCTGAAATCAGTGATGATTCTGGCGTAGTTTTCAGAATTCTCGATGCTAATGAGACTACTATTCACAAAAGGAGTTTTCTGTCTGATCAGGAATATACAGGAGAATGTTTTTCTCTCGTTCCTTCCATTGACGGAACAGCAGCTTTCATATCCCTGAATAGTGGCTCTGTTGCAGAGGATTGTCTCTACCGGTTCAAATTCACATTCTCTAGGAAAAATGGAAATCTTCCTCTTCTGAAGCAGTGGGGTTGTGATGACGCTGAATACGTGACTATTGAATTTGTGCCATTCGCTAAACCATCAGAAGGAGAGATCATAGCTCCAGGAATATTCTCTACCTTCAACCTTTACTATGACATGGTGGAGCTTTATATTCGCGTAAACAAGGAGGCCTACTCAAACAGAATCTATGAGATTGAGATCCTTCGAGACGCTCAGCAGCCACGGTGGGATAACATTGAAGCCGTTGAGGCCCCCCAAGGCTGGAGCTTTGAAAAGATTGTCGACGGAGTGAGGTTCTCCACCGAAACGAATCCACTGCTCAAAAGCCAACGTGTGAAGTTTAAATTCAGAGTTACAGCTAAGAGGATCTCGTGGTACATGAGAATTCATGTTTTAGACCACGCTCATAAAAGTATAGGAATGATAGTCAGCACGAGATGGTGGTTGTACCACTCCTACTTGTGAGTCTCATTCTCTTTCTATTTTCATCTCATTTTTCTATTATTGGCGTTGTCTTTGGATTAATTATTGGGAAACACCGATATTGTTTTCCTTATCTATCACGATATAGGTCTCACCCCAGACTTTGGGCATGTTTTCAAGGTACTCGACTGCTTCTCTCGTCGTCTTGCAGGTATCGAGTATCCACCTGGTTGCCAAATTTAACATGATTCCAGGTCCGGTATTTTCAAAGGTTGCTGAATTAGAAGACAGCGCCAGTCCGGCTTGATTTATTCCGCCATATCTCGAAACAAGCGGCCAATGAAAAGTGAAACCTAAACTTTTCAGTTTTCCATCTGGTTCGGTATAGCATAGCCGTAAATTCTTGCTGTCCTTTTCTACCCATTCGTGATTACGGGCAAGAACAGGCATCCCACTCTTGGTATGCTCTCCAGAGATGGCCATAACCAAACAAGAAGTTGTTTCGAAGCGATAGGGTGATGCTTCCAGGGTTACGGGGATATAATAGTCTATACCCAGGCCATCAGCTATCCCTTTAAACTCATCAAGCAAATCAGGAGCATATATCCTGACTTGCTTCTCATACGCGCGTGATTTCTCCAATACTTCTTGTGGATATTTTGGAGGATATCTGTGCTCCTTTTTGAGAATTTTTCCTAATGTGAGACCTATCTCATAGTGAGACCCGACAAGTTTGATTTTTTTCAACATATTTAGCCTCTCCACAATCTATAGCAAATAGCAAAAGATGTTATACCGTATTGAGCCGCCCACGTGAATCTGGATTTCTTCGTGGGTCTCCCATGGATCGAAGTGTTCATCGCCATCTCCCCAATATACATTGTAGTAGTCATCAAAATACCACAATGATGCCAGTGTGTTGATAGGGGTAGCATTGGTAAAAGTGACTGCATTAGTGGTCTGGGTGTAGGTCATCGTAGCAGTTTTAGCAGCTAACATGGTGGCTGATACCACATCCATGGTAGCAGCTCCACTGCCAACCACGATAACTGCATTCGGTTCTCCTGTCTCTGGATCAACGAAGAAGTCTTCGGGCGGAACGTCTTGAGCGACTGCACCTGCCAGAGTTGCTCCCAGCAGGGCTGCTCCAGTCAATACAGCTCCAATCTTTCTCAATTTCATATTCTTTCTCCTCATACTAGCCCATGTCCATGGACTAGCCTTGAGTGTAGACAGATGTTTAGCTTATCAACTACTCCCTTTATAGCTTTTTTTGTTATAGGTTTTGTAGGTGATTACCTAACGATTTATCTTCTGCACCAGTCACAGACTGTAACTCTGCCACCCAGATTACCACGTTCGTTGGTTCATACACGTATTGATTGTGTTCTTTTTTTATTTCTATTAACTTCCTTTTTTCAAGTTTTTGCGTATATTTTTTAATGGTATTCCTGGAAACACTGCATATCTTTGATAATTTTCTCAATAGTTTTTCCTCCTTGTACTATGCAGGTTCCTGCTCTTTTGCTGTATATATCACTGCTTCACGGTCAAACTCCCACAGGTCGGTGATACATACTCGTTCCCATTCTTGAAATACTGCCCGTATGGAAGTAACCTTGACTCTTCCCAGGGATCAGATATGCCTCCTTCCGTCGTTGAATCAATGACCACTAATTGTGGTTGTTTCAATTGTTACACGTGTAACAAACATTTCTATTGGAAAAACAGAGCACTCTAAAATACATGTACTTTGGTAACATACCTATAGAAACTATCGTTTGATATGTCAAACTATCCTTTGGTGTATCACACAACCTGGTTGCATATGGGTTCGTCCGTTTCTGTGATTACCACATTTGTTACAACATCAACGTTCCTCTTTAATTGGAGGTGGAATGGATTCGTTGTGCTTTTTCAGACTTTCTAAATATCCTTCTATTGCATCCTGAATATTCTTGAGGGCTTCTTCTCGTGTTTTACCCTGCGATATACATCCGGGTAATGAAGGACACTCGACAACAAATACGCCATCTTCGTCCTGTTTGATGAGTATTCTATACTTCATGGTTGCTCTCCTCTCTTTACCACAAAGAATTAACGACAAAGATGAGATAGATAACCCATTGAGCTTATAAAATTTTCTTTAGAGAATTCTTAGAGGCTTCACATCAACAAGATTTATAAGGTCTAAGGAGGTCTACTCTTCATGGAAAGTGATTCTATTTCTCTATCAAAACAGGAATACGAAGATATGCTCGAGTATATGGAAAGAATGAGGGAGACAATCGAAGTGTTGTCAAACAAAGAAACTGCCAAAAACTCAAGGAAGCATTGGAGAGAATAGAAAAAGGTGAATTTCTCACTAAAGAGGAAATAGTTTGATGTATGAGGGTTCGATAAAGAGCTCAAGAAAGATCTATCAAAGCTTGATAAGGAAATAAGAGATAGGATTTTGAAAGAAATTTTTGAAATAGAGAAATATCCTGAACTGGGGAACCATTTGGTTGGTGTAGATGTCTGGAGCTTAAATTGGGAAATAGAGAGTACTCTACAAAAACAGAAACAGCTTCAAGTGCTCGTTCTCGCTGTTGGACATAGAAAAAATGTATATGAATAGGCAGAAATAGGAAACTCCTGAGAATTTATCGATAGAAATAGGTTTATCCCAGCCCATATTTTTTGAAAATTTTTGAACTGTCTTTTTTCTCAAATTCTTCAAAGAACTTCTCTCTTTGTTTATCACTCATTCTCTCAATCTTCTCAATACTTCCTTTGTGCTTTTTGAGCGATTCAGTTAATTTTTTCTTCTCTAATTCTTCATTCGTTCTTTTGAATCCAAGTTTATGCAACAATCGCTGACATTGGCGTACACCCAAGTGTACATCATATTCTTTTGAAATAAATGCTGATAAAGTCTTTCCATCCCACAAATGTCCATTTATTCCACATTCTTCAGGTGTAGAAAAAAGTGCATTACCGATTTCTAAAAGCTGCTCTTCTGATAACGTTGGGGGCCTTCCCGGCCGGGGTTTACTCTTTAATTCTGATAACCCTCCATCTT
>JGI2171J19970_10000723_pt1 | contig 18090 bp, 16 predicted proteins | sample DeeMarSWOR324_28_FD_19970 | JGI IMG/M metagenome (IMG submission 19970) | reverse complement strand
AACCCTTTGATATCATTGGTGGAGCTGATGGGGATCGAACCCACGACCTTGTGACTGCCAGTCACACGCTCTCCCATCTGAGCTACAGCCCCATTGCCGTAAAAAATACCATAGGGTGTCTGGAGTGTCAACTTATTCTTCCCACCCTGATCCACCATCAAGGCATTATCTGCGGCGTTGCCTTCGATNGTATCCATTAAAATCACCGGCCGATCCGATCCTAAATTGATGACTTCGTAGCCCAGAGGCTTCAGCCCCGCAATGGTCCCCCTCGCGATATCGTCCACATATGTGAAATCTCGCTCTTGCTGCCCGTCCCCATAAACAGTCACTACCCATCCCTCATTAATCCACTGAATAAAACGGAAAAGGCTCATGTCTGGACGTCCTGCGGGACCGTAGACTGTGAAATATCGAAGTACCGTTATGTCCAGCCCGTATAAATAGTAGTATGTATAGCAAAGTAACTCTGCAGCTTTTTTAGAAGCCGCATAAGGGGAAAGCGGTTCATCCGTGTTGGCATCCTCCCGAAATGGTCGCGGGTTATTTGCCCCATAAAGGCTCGAAGTAGACGCCAACACGAATTTCTTGACGCGATACCTCCGGCAGAGTTCCAGGAGATTCAGGGTACCAGTAACGTTGGTCTCAAAATAAACCCAGGGATTCTCCACGGACTGGCGTACACCAGCGCGGGCAGCGAGATTTAGTACTGCCGCCCAGGGGCCCTCGCTCGCTGTTTCTCGTCTACCTTCGGCGGCCTCTTCAAATAGCCGGTGCAACGCATTCTGGTCGGTTATGTCCAGTTGGTGAAATTCGAACCCCGGCTGACCTTCTAGCTGTGTCAGGCGCCAACGTTTCAGACGAATGTCATAGGCATCATTCAGATTATCTAGGCCAACAACACAGTGGTTCTCCGCCAGTAATAATTGGGCTACATTCGCACCAATAAACCCGGCACACCCTGTTAGTAAATATCGAGCCACTAAGCCTCCTTACTCCTTAAAGTCTTTATAAGTCCCCTTCTGGTTAGGCAGACCGCTCAGTCCCCTGATTTGGGTTTCACAGAAATAACATTGGCAAAAGTCAAGGAAAAATCAAGACTCATTTTCGAATACAAGATGTTATCTATTTGGGCCCCTCCCTCCCAATTCCACTGATTCCCGTCAGAAACCTTTGCTCTTTGATTATGCTCGTCTCTCAGCGGCTCAAAAATGGTCGCTACCCAAACCTCCATTCAGGGCAAAAATGAGGGTCAAACTAGCACCAGTACTGACACCGAACAAAATGAAAGGGTTAGGCAGTGAACCTAACCCTTTAATATCATTGGTGGAGCTGATGGGGATCGAACCCACGACCTTGTGACTGCCAGTCACACGCTCTCCCATCTGAGCTACAGCCCCATTGCCGTAAAAATACCATAGGGTGCCTGGAGTGTCAACTTATTCTTCCCACGCCTGGGAGAAAGTCGCCTCCCTTTTTGGTTGACAAAGGCCATTTTTCTCCGTTATCATAACAACAGAATAGCGCCGGAGTGGTGAAATTGGTAGACGCACGGGACTCAAAATCCCGCGGGGCTTAAACCCCGTGTCGGTTCGAATCCGACCTCCGGCACCAGGGCAGACAAAAGGCCTCCTTACTGGAGGCCTTTTATTCTTGGCTATGAAGGAAGGAATATACTGGGATGGTGCAGTTGCACAGCTTTGAGGAAAATGAGATGCGCACTCATCGAGGTGGCGATGAGAGCTTTCAGCTGAAAGAATCAGTGGGCCGGCCATCACCGCCGCCCAGCCATTTTGGAGCGGGGGATAATATAAGGTCGGGCGGCGGTGATGGATCAGTGATGGTGTTGGTTTTTTGGGAAAATCACCATCATTCCACGAGCCGTCAGCGCGATGTGAGATTACGCGTCAGGCCCGGGCCCTTTGGCGAAATCTTTTAATAAGCAAATCGCGAGCCAGTGTTAAAAAAGTCCAATAAAATGAAGTAAATAGCGATAAAGACCGACGCCATGCGAATTAGGGCCTAACGTACCCAAAAGATCCCAGAACATTTCCCTAAATATTGGATATCACGAATTAAATTTGCTTTAAAATCGGGTTCAAGGGAGGGAGAGTACTATGTGGTTACATAACAAATTTGTATTAACATTACAAAAATGTAACTGGCTTCGGCGCCATTTCAGGGAGGTTGGCTCAAATTCAGCGTGGAATCCTTCCTTGCTTACCCCTCCTTCTTGGGCACCCGTGCTACCCTCCCATGATTTATGGCGTGAATTCCGAGGGGGAAGACAAAACTGCCCACGGCATTAGCCACGGCATCAAATAAATCCGTGTCCCTTCCCGGCACAAAATACTGATGTATCTCGTCCGAGATACCGTAGAGAGAGGCAATGAGGAAGGGGATGAATATTGGATGGGACCTGACACCTGATTTCTTCAGGCCGAAATATATCAGAGAGGCAAGCAAGCCAAATTCAAGCAAATGGGCGAGCTTGTCAGCAAGGAGGAAGGAGGGAGCCTTCATGGGCAAAGGAAATGACGACAAGACGAAGATCAAGCCCATATAGAGCAGGGAAATTATCCAATAAACGTTCAAACGTGACCACCCATTCATATCACGCGCTCAATAAACCCCTCTCTTGGGAATGCTATAATCACCGTATACCATTTCACGCTTTGTCTATCCCGTCTTTCGGCAGACAATTTGGGCCACGCCTCTCTTGGGATCGTCCTTTATTCCCTCGAAGGCGTGGATGATATTCCAATCTTCAAACCACTGGTGCAACTCCCCTGGTTTCAATAAGAAGTCTGGATTGTGCGGCTTCCCGAATTTCGGCTGCTCAACGGTGAAAGTCTCATAGATGAGGATGCCTCCTTTTCTGAGCGCCTTTCTGATGGAGGGTATGAGGGGTCGGTGCAAATAGCGAAAGACGAGGATGCCGCCGTAGGACTCTTGGGGCAATGGATCGATTCCCTCCCGTTCAAGATCAACCTGCCATAACGTGATGGTCACACCATATTGAGCCGCGAGCCTCCTGGCCCGGTCGAGGGTATCTCGGGATTTGTCGCAGCAGATCACCGGCAGGTGCCTCTGGGCCAGAAAGATCCCATTGTGTCCATCACCAGACGCCATATCCAAGATCGGGCCGGGGAGCGTTTCGTCCGTAAAGAGGCTTATATATTCCAACAACAGCTCAGCTGGTTTTAACATGAAACGACGGGTACCCGATTGCCCGGGGTTCGATGTTTCCCTTGTGTTTTCGGCCTCATCCCCCTCTCATGTCGGTAGTTCAATATCCGTCTCTAATTTGGGATATAACCCGGAATCTGGGTAAGTTTCTATTGTATCAAGCCTTTGGCAAGGAGGGAGATTGGCCCAAGGTATTTCCCCATGACCGCATGTCTTGCCAGCGCAAGGATGAGGTCTTTGTGCCAGTCAAATTGAGCCCTGTTCCGGATTAACGGTGCGATCCCATCGGAGTTCAATAGTTCGAAGATTCGGTCAATCTGTTTATCATTTAATCCGGAAAATATCTGCCGAAAGCGATAACCGATCTCGATTTCGCCGCCCAGCTCACGCCTCCACCTCTGTTCATATTTCCTCAGGATGTGATCGTCAAACCTGTTCTTGGAAAATGCCTCCTCCGCGGTTTCTGCGGCGAGCTCAGCTGAAATCAACCCATAGTAAATGCCGCCACACGTCGTTGATTTTACCTGGCCTGCGGCCTCTCCCACCACCAGAACCCTTTCCCTGAAGCTTTTCTCAATAGGCCTTATGGGGATGAGGTCCACATTGATCTCTGGATTATTGCTTCTTATCCGGTGTCTCATCATCGGGTTATTCAAAAAGGATCGCAAAAAAAGATCGGCATTTTTTCGTGTGGTCATACCTACTCTTGCCTTTTTGGAGCCCATGGGAACCACCCAGGCAAATGATCCTGGCACAATGTCGTGGCCAACATAGATTTCCGTCTCTCTCACCCCGTCGACATCCAACACAGCCTCACCTCCCTCCACCCATTCCGTTGGGCTTACCAGCCCCAGCCTTTCCAACAATGGAGGGTTGAAGCCGCACGCAACCACTGCCATCTTGGCCCGAAGATCGTATCTTCCTTCCGGCCCTTTCACCTCGAAAACCACACAGTCCTCGCGGACCCTTATATCCCTCACGAGGCTATTGCACCTCACCTCCGCCCCAAAGCTCATGGCCATATCGGCCATATCCCTATCAAACTCACGCCTATCTACCATAAAAGCCATAGGCTTTTCCGTTCGGTAGGAAAAACGGATTCTCGAAGGGGAGAAGAAGGTCATATCCTGTATTTGGTTAATCACCGGTCCTCTTGGGAGGTGAAATCGATGGAAGGCTCCGGTCCCTATGAGACCCGCACAGACAACCATGTGCCCAACAGAGGGATTCCTTTCCAGAACAAGGGAATCCAAGCCCTTCTTTGCCAAAAGATATGCTGTGTAGCATCCAACGGGACCTCCACCAATAATGCTAACGTCTCTCAACTTTGCACCCTCCGTATCCGCTCATAATGGGAACAGGAGATTTCGCCGGTCAAACGATCGGGTTTCCAAGAATCCAGGCTTCTTCGGATTTATATGTGAGTACCTGGGCATTTGTCAAGCAAAATCAATCGGTTGATTTCGAGAATATTAACCGAGATTCCAAATCAGGTCATGGTGGCGGGTTATGAAAAAAGGTTAAGGCATTATTGACATTTTTTGTTCATATATTTTCTCCTATTTATCGGCCTTAGCTTTATTTATCTTCTTTTTTCTATCCCAATAGCAACCCACCATGGTATGTTTATTGCTTTTCATTAGTTTCCCCACCCACGGATGATGGAGAGAGGACATGAGTATCCAGAGCGGGCTCATCTGGGGATATGGATGGGGACGGCTCGAAGGAGATGGGAGCCTCCATCAATGATAACTCACGGATGAGAGGGAGATGGAATGAATAGCTATCGAAGGAATGTCTTCATCGGGATTCTGACGGTTCTTCTTTCAATGCCTTTCTTGACAGCCGGGAATGCCCGGGCTGATGATCCCTACGAGGAGAACGATGACTCGGCAACGGCCTGGCACCCCGGGTACGACTGGGCGAGGACGTGGTTATCCGACATCAATGGTTTGGGCATTCAGGCCGACGAGGATTGGTATCTGATAGACGTGGATATGGCATCTCAACGAATCCAGGTGGATTGTCGATTCACCAACGCCGACGGTGACATAGACATAGCGCTCTACTACGATCCGTTCGGGGCGCCTCTCGCCTCATCGGAGAGCTCCAATGACAACGAGCTCATCGACGTTGAAGGTTTGGGCGGCGGTATGTACTACATCAAGGTTTACTACGGGAATGCGGGGAACACCTACGACCTCCGGTGGGATGATTTCACCGAAGACGCATATGAGGAGAACGATATGTGGGCGACGGCATGGCATCCGGGGTACAACTGGGAAAGGACCTGGTTATCCAACATCGACGGTTTCGGGATTCAGGCTGACGATGATTGGTATCGAATTGACGTGGATCCCGACGCTGAACGCATCCTGGTGGATTGCCAGTTCACCCATGCTGAGGGAGACATCGATATAGAGCTCTACGATTCCAGCGGAACGCATGTGACGGGGTCAAGTAGCGCCACTGATGACGAGTTCATCGATCACGCGATTTCGAGTGGCGGCACATATTACGTCAGGGTATACAAGGATAACGGGAGAAATGCGTACAACCTCTGGTGGGATGATAAAAGCGAGGATACCTATGAGGAGAACGACACGTTGGTCACTGCCTGGCATCCCGGATACAATTGGGTGCGGAGATGGTTGTCCGACATCGATGGTTTGGGTATTCAGGCCGACGATGATTGGTATCGGATAGAGGTGGCTCCCGGAGCTGAACGCGTCCAGGTGGATTGCCGGTTCACTCATGCCGAGGGTGACATAGACATAGGGCTCTACGATTCGACTGAGACGCTCGTTGAGGCGTCGACGAGTGTCACCGACAACGAACTCATCGACGTTGCGATTTCGGGTGGCGGTACCTACTACATTAAGGTCCACTTTTCAGACGTCGACAATGCCTACGATCTACGGTGGGATGATTTCGCCGAAGACGCCTATGAGGAGAACGATACGTGGGGGACGGCATGGCATCCCGGATACAACTGGGAAAGGAAGTGGTTGTCGGACATCGACGGTTTCGGGATTCAGGCTGACGATGATTGGTATCGAATCGATGTGGATCCGGGAGCTGAACGCATACAGGTGGATTGCCAGTTCACTCATGCTGAAGGTGATATTAATATCGTGCTTTACGATTCTGGTGGGACTCTATTGGCCGAGTCAAATAGCGCTACTGATAATGAACTCATTGATTATGCGATCTCGAGCGGCGGTACCTATTACGTTAGGGTCTATTCCGGTAATGCGGGGAACATCTACGATCTCCGATGGGATGATTTTTCGACCGCTTCCACAGCCCTGATTTCCGGTCTTGGCGAGACATCTGGTGGTTGGGTTGAGGCCTTTGCCGGGGACTATTCCCATGAGGATTGGTTGCGAGTTGGCTGGAGTGCTTACAATTCCGCGAATGGGGAAGCTCGTGTTGCAACGGGGGATATCGATGGTGACGGAAAGGATGAGATCGTGCTTGGTTTAGGGCCTGTTGATGGCAATCCCACGATTCCCGGTGGTTGGTTCGAGCTCCTGGATGAGAATCACATCCACATTGTGTGGGGTCGGGTCAATTGGTCGCCTTACAATAGCGCCAATGGTGAGACCTGGCCTGCTTGTGGGGATATTGACGGTGACGGAGTGGATGAGGTGATCATCGGTCTCGGTTCATATCCCACCTACGGTGGGTGGTTTGAGGTGTTCGATTACGACGGGGGCAGCTTGGTTCACAAGGTATGGGGTCGGGTCAACTGGTCTCCTTACAACAGCGCCAATGGGGAGACGCGGCCGGCCTGTGGTGATATCGATGGAGACGGCAGGGATGAGATCATCATCGGTCTCAGTTCATATCCCACATACGGTGGGTGGTTTGAGATCTTCGATTACGATGCTGGCATTCTTACTCACAAGCTTTGGTGGAGAATCAATTGGTCTCCTTACAACAGTGTCAATGGTGAGAGTCGGCCTGCCTGTGGTGACATCGATGGTGACGGCAGGGATGAGATCGTCATCGGTCTCGGTTCATATTCTACGAATGGTGGGTGGTTTGAGATCTTCGATTACGATGCTGGCATTCTGACTCACAAGCTTTGGTGGAGGGTTAACTGGTCAGCTTACAACGGCGCCAATGGGGAGACACGACCCGTCTGTGGGGATATTGATGGGGACGCAAGGGATGAGATTGTGGTGGGTTTAGGTAATGGAGGAGGGGGCTACTTGGAGGTCTTTGATGATGCCTCCGGTGGATATGCTCATCTGGGGTGGCCCCGGGTATGCTGGTCGCCGTACTATGGGGCCAATGGAGAGACCTGGCCGGCGGTGAAAAGATGAAGACGCCTTTCATCTCGGTCAGCACATAAAAAGTGGTGAAAGATCAGGATCCGCTCATTTTGCACCAACAGGAAGAATCTGCTTTGAACGGAATTAAATGGTTTATTTAACAAACCACGGAGGGAGAAATGCGACGCAAGTCTATCTGTTCAGCGGCTCCGGTAATTGTAATTATGATCTGTTGTCTATTCCTCTTAGGGCTGGGTAACAGTCCTCCTCCGGACGATTTAATCCTCCTCAAAGCTGTTCATATCGATACCTCTCAGAAACCCCCCGACGTATCAGAAGGATTACGATTAATGGGATTATCGCGAGGAGATCAGGCTTACTATATTGTACAGTTTGCCGGTCCCGTTGAGGAAGAATGGAAGACCAAGGTGAGGGATTTGGGCGGGAAATTCTTCGACTACCTCCCCAACAATGCTTTCATCGTCAAAATGAATGGAGATGTCTTAGATAGGGTAAAAGGCTTTCCGGAGATCAAATGGATCGGCGTATACCAAGCTACATTTAAGTTGGACCCTCAGTTTACCCTCAAAGCCCAGGGAATGGAAAGACCGGTTCCCTTGACGGTGCAAACCTTCGAGGGAGGGGAAATAGATGCGGTCCGGAGTGCGTTGCAGGGACTAGGAGGAAAGATCCTGGCCTCAACCGACAACAAATGGGGGGGCAGTATCAGGGTAGAAATAGCCCCTTCTCTGATATCCCAGATAACCGCTATCCCCTCGGTTAAATGGGTTGAGGAATACACCGCTCCAAAACTGCTCAATGACAAAGCGGTGACTGCGGGAGAAATGAACGTTACCGACGTCTGGAATACCCACGGGCTAACCGGAACAGGTCAGATTGTAGGGGTTGCTGATTCGGGACTGGATATTGGGGTGAACGACGGGACCCTCCATCCCGATTTCCAGGGGGCAGTCCTCAGTGCATACGGATTAGGCGCCGGGAGAAACGGAGATTGGAGCGACCAGTATGGACATGGAACGCACGTTTCAGGGTCTGTCTTGGGAAGGGGAACTGCATCTGGAGGGACGTATAAAGGGGTTGCCCATGATGCACAGATCGTTTTTCAGTCGGTGTTGTCTTCGGATGGTAGTTTGTCGGGCATTCCGGCCGATTTAAATGACCTCTTCTCGACGCCATACGACGATGGTGCACGAATTCACTCTAATAGCTGGGGAGCGCCCGTATCGAGTGCTTATACTGTCGATTCTCAAGCGGCGGATCAATTCATGTGGGACCATAAGGATATGTTGCTGGTCTTTGCGGCAGGGAATAGTGGAGCGGATGAGGACGATGGTGGGATTGGGGATGGAATTGTCGATACGGATTCATTGTGTTCCCCGGGAACCGCGAAAAATGCGCTCACCGTCGGGGCAAGCGAGAATGAACGCAGTGGCGCTGCGCTTCTTGATACCTACACGTGGTATGTGTTCGGTTTTTATAGCGATCCCTTGTATTCCGATCCAACAACTGATAACCCGAATGGGATGGCTGCTTTTAGCAGTCGCGGACCTTGTGACGACGGAAGGATGAAGCCGGATGTCGTTGCGCCGGGAACGTTTATCGCCTCCACGCGAACCCATAAACACGGCTTCAATGACATGATGGAAACGACCGACACATCCCTCTGGACGTCGGAATCACCGTGGAGTTATGTTCCTTACGGGTCAGAATATAAATGGTCAACGGGAGGGAGTAATCCTGGAGCTGGGGCATGTCTCGTAATGGCAAGCCCCGTAGATTTGACAATGGGCGGCGATACCTTACTTTTTCGCACGACATATGACTTGGGAGACGATATGGCCTACATTGAGGTCACCGACACCGACGGGTTAGAGTGGGTTCCAGTTGGTTCACTTACAGGCTCAAGCGATTGGATAGATGGTAAGGTGGAACTTGGACTGTACATATACTTGGGGTTACTCGATGTTTCAAAGGTTCAATTCCGGTTCCGCCTCGAATCAGGAGGGGCCAACCATGGTACGGGGTGGGAAATCCATCAGGTGAGAATTTACAGCAGCGGATGGGCCCGATTCCCCGATATGGAAATGGGTTCCAATTGGGATTCCACCGATGAAAATTACATTTTCATGGGTGGATCCAGCATGGCAGCGCCTCTTACGGCAGGTGCTGCTGCCTTGGTGAGGCAGTACTATGAGGAGAGGGAGGGCATCTCTCCCAGCGCAGCCCTTATCAAGGCAACGGTGATCAACGGGGCCACGGATATGCCGGGCCAATATGCCGGTTATGAGATCGTCGACGGACCGCGGCCAAATGTAGCTGAGGGATGGGGGAGGGTTAATGTGGAAAACGCCATCTTCCCCACGGCGTCGAGGGTATTGAAATACGTAGACGAACAATATGGGCTGTCCACCTCGTGGAGAAGAACTATTACGTTTCACAACAACTCCGCTGCTTCTCTAACAGTCACGATGGTCTGGACGGATTATCCTTCAACGCCGGCCGCATCTGTTAATCTTGTAAATGACCTCGATCTCGTTATTACCGATCCGAACTCGACCATTTACTACCCAAATGGTCTCGGCACCTATGATAGAAGTAACAATGTTGAGGTGACCGATTTCTCAAACCCGTTGGCGGGGGAATATACCGTTACCATTTCCGGATATAATATTCCCCAGGGTCCCCAACCATTTGCTTTAGTGGTATCAGGGGATATTGGCAATTTTACCGACCATGGCACTGTCCCGGCTCTTGTCATTGGTTCAGGTTCCTATCCGGCCGCTGGCGGTTGGAATGAGGTATTTCGCGGTGACTTCTCGCATGAGGATTGGGTGCGGGTTGGGTGGGAGGCCTACAATTCCGCAAATGGGGAGGCCCGTGTTGCAACCGGGGATATCGATGGTGATGGAAGGGATGAGATCATTCTTGGTCTGGGGCCTGTCGATGGCAACCCCTCCATTCCCGGTGGTTGGTTTGAGGTTTTGGATGATGATTACACTCACCTTGCGTGGGGTCGGGTCAATTGGTCGCCCTACAATAGCGCCAATGGGGAGAGCTGGCCTGCCTGTGGTGACATTGACGCGGACGGAAAGGATGAGATCATTATCGGCCTCGGTTCGTATCCCGCCAAAGGCGGATACTTTGAGGTCTTCGACTACGATGCTGCCAATCTGGTTCACAAGGCCTGGGGTCGGGTCAGCTGGTCTCCTTACAACAGCGCCAATGGTGAGACGCGGCCTGCCTGTGGTGATATCGACGGAGATGGGAGGGATGAGATCATTATCGGCCTCGGTTCGTATCCCGCCAAAGGCGGATACTTTGAGGTCTTCGACTACGATACCGGCAGCTGCACACATAAGGCCTGGGGTCAGGTGAATTGGTCGCCGTATAATAGCGCCAATGGTGAGACGCGGCCTGCCTGTGGTGATATCGACGGTGATGGGAGGGATGAGATCGTGATTGGCCTCGGTTCCTTTCCCACATACGGCGGATGGTTTGAGGTCTTCGATGATAACTATGCCCATCTTACCTGGGGTTGGATCAATTGGTCGCCTTATAATGCCGCCAATGGTGAGAGCTGGCCGGCAGTAAAGAGGTAGGAGGGGGAGGATCACGGCTCCCCACGTATTGCATCGGCGGGACAATGCTTGTATTCTTGAGGGGGGAAATACATGAAACCGAGGATAAAACACATCGGTCTTGCCCTGCTGATCGTGTGTATGTGTGCCTGGGCAGCACACGCTTCGGACTCGATTGAGGTTAATGGAAACCTCATCTCCGTGCACGCGGACGGGGTGGCACGGGGCGAATTGCTGAAGGCCGTTCAACAAGTGACGGGGATCCGGTTCAGCTTCGATGAAGCCGTGGGAGAGAGTGAAGTCTTCCTCGATTTCAAGGGCCTACCGTTATCGGATGGCATTAAGAGGATTATCCATCCCTGGAGCTCCGCCATGATCTATGATGACATGGGCAATGTTCGCAGGGTGATTATCATCCAGCAATGGAAGGGTTCAGAGACACGGGAGGGGCGGCATAGCGTTCTCAGAAACCCCCAACCCGGCAGTTCCCATCGAGGTTCTCTCACAACGGGGGATCCTGATACCCTCCCGATTACCAAATCACTCCCCTCGGGGAAAAAGGGTGTTCAGCGCGGCGATCCGCTGAAAAAGGCGAGCAACGTTGATGAGCCATCGGACCGGCAAGATCCGGTGATGGATGGTCCTCCGTTGGGGAGGGCACAGGTAGAGGATGGACCACCGGCGTTGCCTGAAGGGGGGAATCCCGATGTTCCGCCTCCTCCCGAATCAGAGGCTCTCCCTACGGATGGTCCCCCCCAGGATAGAAAGTATGAAGTGGATGGGCCGCCGGATGGGAAGGGCAAGGAGATGGATGGTCCACCTGTGGGGTGAGCGCCCCAAGGGATGTGAGCAGTCGATAGGGATTAATCTTCGGTGAGAAACAGGCCATTGTGGCCTGTTTTTTTATCTCAGAAGACCATTGTCCTTTCGCTTCAGTGCTCGTGATGTGACCCGAGACCTCCGGAAAAATCGCTCCTCGCCGCACAATGGGCTGTTGTGCAAATTCCCCTTCGCTCAGAGTTTCGTGTCCGTTTCCGTTGTTCGTGTTCGTGATGATTAGGACCGAAGACGGCGGACGGCAGACCGCGAAAACCAGACCGCTGACCGACGACCGAAGACCGCGGAATGGAAAGACCGGACCGATGACTCCCAACAGAGGTCGTGCTGGTGTTCCTTTGTCATCACTCGTCAGCCATTTGACATTTGAACTTTGAAATTTGGATTTTGACATTTGAACTTTCCATTCTTAACCAATTTAACAAATCAAACCAATACAACCAACCAACTCATTGCCATTTGACATTTCATCTCCGCCTCCAACCTCAAACCTCCAACCTTCGACGGTCTTTCCCCTTTCCTCCTTGTTAAGCCGGGTTCCCTCTGTTATTATGGGATCACGGAGAGGGCATAAGTCATGTAAAGGTCTATAACCGATACGTGTCGGGCCACATCACTGTGCCGGCGGAGCGTTCAAATGAAGGATTTTTCCGTGAGCAATCGATTTCGGGAGATATATGATGGCTACTGCGAGGGCGAGTCAGAGTGGTGTTGGTTGGGGGCGATGGATAAGGCGGATAATATCGTCGGGCTGTGCAGGGATTATCCCCATAGTACCGTTCTCGAAATCGGAGCTGGGGAAGGATCCATCTTGAAAAGGCTCTCCGATCTGAAGTTCGGCGACATGCTCTACGCCCTGGAATTGTCGGAGAAGGCCTTTCACATGATCCGGGAAAGAAAGATCGAATCGTTGGTCGAATGCAAGGTCTTTGACGGGTACGCTCTTCCATATGAGGACGACACATTTGATCTGGCCGTTCTCAGTCATGTCCTCGAGCATGCGGAATATCCCAGAAAGCTCTTGTACGAGGCAGCTCGCGCAGCCACGTACGTATTTGTGGAAGTTCCCCTGGAGGATAATTTCGGGCTACGGCGGGATTTCGTATTTGATGAGCTTGGCCACATAAACTCCTATTCCCCCAAAACCATACGAAGACTAGCCCAGACATGTGGCTTGGAGGTATTGCGACAGAGAGTTACCAATCCCTCGCTGCGGATATATACGCATGAGTATGGAGGGGTGGGCCTGCTCAAATATCTCGTCAAGGAGGTGATGTTGCGAGCTCTTCCTCCGGTGGCTACAGTGGCCTGGACGTACCATTCAGCAATGATCTGTCGAAAGAACCGATAGGGAGGTAAANGGAAGGGGAAGAGAAGGGGGAAATCTCTGTTTCTCAGCGTCTCAATAAGAAATATCTATTCAGAATATCCTGCGCTTGATACGATCGGGGGCGTCGGGGAAGTACAAACTCAATTTCATGGTTTTTCATTCGTCCGTTATTGTCTCTGTACCACTCGACGTATCTTCTTATGCCTTCCTCTATGTCCACCTTTGGCACCCATCCCAATTCCCTTTTCGCCTTTTCGGAGGAGATAATCCTTCCATCATAATCCCCAGGCCTCACATCCGCATGCTCAATTCTCACATTTCCCAACAGGTTTCGGATAATTTCTGCAATCTCCTTAATGCTGTGTTTGCGCAGCCCTTGCAGATTGTAAATTTGATTTCGCGCCACGTGCTTCAGGGCAGCTACATTGCCCTCTGCTAGGTCCTCAACGTAGATGAAATACCTGTGCTGGTTTCCATCTCCATAGATAACAATTGGTTCTCCGCGTAATGCGCTCACAATAAAATTCGTCACAACGGTACCAACCCGCCCCCTTGGTCCGTAGGGGATGCCGTATCGAAGGATGGTGAAATCTATACCATAAAGCTTGTGATAACTTTGGATATAGAGCTCAGCAGCAACCTTGGATGCCGTGTAGGTGTGATTCACATTCTGCACCAAGAGAGGGGTATCCTCGTCGATTTGCCCCCTTCCCGCCAACATATATACCCACACGGTGCTGGCAAATATCAACCTCCCTCCGTACCTCCTCATAGCCTCAAGGACATTCACCACGCCCTGAAAATTAACGAGGGCCGTCTCGACGGGGTTCTTATGAATGTCGTTGATGTTAGCCATTGCTGCGAGGAGATAGATCGCCTCGTAATCACCTGCCAAGGCGATCACTACTTTATGAAAATCAAAGAGGTCCAGGTAAATATGACGGACATCATCTCTCTGTGGCCTCATGATGTCAAAGACGGTAACATCATGTCCATGCTCTATCAGCTTGTCCACGAGATGAGAACCGATGAAGCCGCTTCCCCCGATTACTCCTACTTTCATATCTTCCTCAACTCCTCCTTTGTGCCTCGAGATAATAGAGATGGCAAAACCTGGGAAATACCCGGTCTCCTATGGTATTCAATGCCCTCGCAATGCAGATCGGAATGATTCTCCATCTGAAATTCGACAGTAACGTGATAGGGGTCAAGAGTCCTATGCCCCTCGTGTAGGTCACCTGGAAACCGACTTCCCCGAGCATCCGCTCGATCTCCTCAGGCGTGTAGGTGTGAACAAAGGGTTTCTGGAAGCCACGGAATGCGGTCCAGAAGCCATGGAGTGAATTCTTGTTTGAAATATTGGCTACGAGCCTATTGGTAAGCGTGGACACCTTTTTGAGGAATTTTCGTAACCCCTCCCTGTCAAGGTTCTGGACAAATTCAATGGCCGTGACCATATCGAACCTGCCGTGTACCGGCACTGCGTTAAAGTCTCCCTCGATGACCTCCACCTCCGGGTAATGCCTCCGCAATCCCCTGGCGAACTTCTCGTTCAGTTCAACCGCGGTAACCCGGTAACCCGTGCCGCGGAGAAGGGAAATGATCCTTCCCTTGCCCGAGCCAACATCTAAGGCACGTTTGCCATCGCCCTGTGGAAACCTTCCAGAAACGACTCTGTTGAGCCTGTCGAAAATGGCACTTCTCGGGTCTTGTGGATTTTCCCACCAGGCCTCATAGTATCTCTTCATGTCGGTCTGGATGGTATGCATTTCTTCGGCGGTCACCGGGACCCTCCTTTGTAGTAGAGCGGAACACACCAATGGTTCCTTGCCACCCACTCGGTATTCGGTAAGTCGCCGTTCTTGTTCATAATTCTGTGACATGGCGTGTCGTACACCTTGCCCGTTGATTTATCGATTGGGTCGAAAACGATGTACTTGTAGTATCCTGAAATCATCCCGCCGGGGAACTTCACCCTGTTGGGGAACCGGGGGTCGAGATGCTTCTGAACGTATTCGTTCTTCCACGCGACGATTTGGTTCAGCCTCCCTGTCTGTACACACCCGAGGGCAGCGGTGAACTCACTCATCCTGAAGTTCAGTCCCTGAATCTGATAATCCAATTTGCCGTAATTTCTGTATCCCCTGGCGAATGTGACGAGGTCATCATTGTCCGTAACGAGCATCCCGCCTTCCCCCGTTGAGATGGTCTTCGTGGCATAAAATGAGTAAATCCCCGCATCTCCCCACGTACCTGCCTTCCTGCCATTCCANGAAGCTCCATGGGCATGGGAGCAATCCTCCAACAGGACTATGCCTTTTTCCCTGGCAAGAGCGGCTATNTCCTCGATGTGAAAAGCTATATGCCCGCCAATATGGACGACCCATATCGCTTGAGGGNTGTGGATATCGATTTTCCGTTTTAGGTCATCGAAGGACATACACAGGTCATCTCTATTACAATCCACAAATTCCACATTCCCCCCCGCTTTTATGACACTCAGGGGCGTGGCCATGAAGGTGTTGGAGGGGCACAGAACGGTTTTTTCCCTAACATCGAAGAACTCCAGGGCCGCCAGAGCTGCCCCTGCCCAGCTGGAAAAGGCAAGTGCGCAACGATTGTGGTATTCACCCCACTTTTCCTCGAAGGTCCTCGTGAATTTGCCCTCAGTCCATTGGTGGGATCGAATGATCTCGTCCCACAACCTGTGCAATGTCTTCGTGTCTTCCTTTTCAAATCCGATGGTAAATTTCATCCTGCCTTTCTCCCCGAAATCCACATGTGGCTCGTATTCTTGCCCGTGATAGTTATGTCCTTGAAAGGGAGTGCTTGCAGGATATCAATCACGGCCTTCGACGATATGGCCATGCCTCGATACGCCCTAATGGTTATGCTATCCGCGACAAGCCTCCCGAAAACCGTAAGGAAGCAGCTGTTGCGCAGGAAATTGTACAGCGGTCGATAGATGGGTAGAGCGGTCCTCGATGCGATCCACCTTCTCCCATCAAGCTGAGCCCTAAACAATCCTTGGGGTTTCAATACACGGGCTATTTCCCTAAAACAGTTTTGGATCACCATCTCGCTCGGGAAATACTGGAATGTGGCAAAGGAGAAACAGAAATCAAAAAAACTATCCTCATAGGGAGAGAGATCAAACCCATTAATGGTCTTGAAATGGAGATGCTCCCTGTCGTTGTTCAGCTCGCGGGCCTTTTTGACCATTTCCTCCGAGATATCCACTCCATGGGCTTCGGCAAACACCTCGGAGAAGTATCGGGTCATCCCCCCGATACCGCACCCAATATCCAGCATCCGTTTTCCAGAGGGGATAAAATCCATTTGGGTGAAAAAATCCGCGGTATCCTCCTGGGCCTGTTCTGCTTTCAAATCGAGGAAGGCCTTCAAATCCAAACCTTCCTTGAGCTTGCTCCCCAGGATGTAGTGTATTGCGTCCTCGGTTGCGGCCTGATCCCATCCGTCCTTGATGGAGTCCAACCGCCCAAACAGGCTCTTCATCGTTGCCTCAGATTGTTTCGTGGCAATCCACTTACGGACGACGCCGGACTTTCCGTCCCCTCCGTTCCCAGCTCCCCTTGAAGGTGACCCAAAAGGAGAACAGGATGATTTTGAGGTCCAAGGGGAACCCCAGGTTTCTTACGTAGACGTTGTCGTAGCGAAACTTGTTTTTCGGTGAAATATATTTATCGGCATAGAGCTGGGCAATTCCCGTTAGGCCCGGGCGGACCCTCCTCCTCAGCTCNTAGCCGGGAACCTGGGATATATCCGNGTATCGAGGGTTCCCCTCNGATCTGTCCACGGGCCTCGGGCCTACAAAGCTCATATCCCCTTTGAGGATNTTTATCAGTTGTGGCAATTCGTCCAAAGCGGTTGCCCGGAGGATCCTTCCCACCTTGGTAACCCGNGGGTCGTCCTCCAGGAAAACCATTTCGTGTCTTCCTCCTTTGAGGTGTTTCATGGTCCGGAATTTAAGGCACGAAAACGGCTTGTCATACCTCCCAGGCAAGGTCAGGGAGAAGAAGATCGGCGGCCCGTCCTCCAAAAATATGGCGAGGGATGCGATAATCCACACGGGGGACGAGAGGATCAACCCGAGAAGGGCAAGGAAGACGTCAAGGGACCGTTTGCGGAGATCCCCGTTAAGGAGGCTCTGGGTTAAAGCATACGTTTGATGGGACTGAGCCATTGCTATTCCTCGCCCTTTTCCTTACGCGGTATTCGGCAGATCATTGCACTTCCCTCAGGAGCTCGACGTACCTCTCCACCGCCCTTTTCTTGTCGAAATCGTTAAGGAGGCTCTGGGTTAAAGCATACGTTTGATGGGACTGAGCCATTGCTATTCCTCGCCCTTTTCCTTACGCGGTATTCGACAGATCATTGCACTTCCCTCAGGAGCTCGACGTACCTCTCCACCGCCCTTTTCTTGTCGAAATGGCTCTCAAAACACCTCCGGGCATTCCCCTTGATCTCGGCCAAGAGCTCGCGATCCGTGTAGAGCTTTGTGAGCATCTCGACCGAGGCATCCACGTCGTGCTGATCGGTTCTGAACCCGCATCTGTGCGTTTCAATTATCTCGGCTATTTCAGAATCATTTCCCACGAGGCCCCAAACGGCCTGTCCGGCAGCAAGAGACGTGTACAGCTTACAGGGAACCGACAATCCCTCTAATCCCCTCTCCAGGGTGACGAGGGAAACATCTCCGCACGTTAGCGAATAGGGCAAGCGTTCCCTCGGCTGAAACGGCAAGAATAGGACGTTATGTAATTTTCGGTCACGGGCCATTTCCACGATTTTTCGCTTCTTGTCGCCTTCACCAATGAAGACGAATCTCAGATCT
>JGI2171J19970_10000722_pt1 | contig 18112 bp, 13 predicted proteins | sample DeeMarSWOR324_28_FD_19970 | JGI IMG/M metagenome (IMG submission 19970) | reverse complement strand
TTCAGGAGAGGATTTTATGAGACCGGCTTGGCGGGTGCCATATTTGAGGTTGATGCGCCGGGCTGGGGCCCTGCTGACCTGACAACACTTCCTTACAAGAATATCCCCAAGGATATATACCCCGTATACAAAAAAGATTGATCAAAGTCCGGCTCCTGCAGTATAAAACAAAGATATTGATATGATAGTCTTGATTATTCTTGCCGTTATTTGCGTAATCATAGGGATTGTTGGCTGTATTGTTCCCGGAATTGCCGGGCCTCCTTTTAGCTACGCTTCTTTAATTCTTTTATCCATTGCCAAGCGCTGGGAGCCTTTCAGCGCAAAGTTTTTAATCATAATGGCCGCAATAACAGTCATTGTCACTGCACTTGACTATCTACTTCCTGCTGCTGGTGCCAAAAAATTCGGAGCTTCGAAGTTTGGCTTTTGGGGAGCGATCGTGGGAATGATCTTCGGAATTTTCTTTGCTCCTCCCCTGGGAATGATAATCGGAGCCTTCATCGGAGCCATTGCCGGGGAATTGTTGCAAGGCAAACAAAGCTACGAGGCTTTAAAAGCTGGCTGGGGCGTGTTTATGGGTGTTGTTCTTGGAGTTCTTTTAAAACTGATTGCAACGGGCATAATGACTTTTTATTTTATAAAAGCTCTCCTATAGCTTGGAAATTGAAATTGACTTATCTCATAAAGAAAACGTGATATCATTTATCTTTTCTTTAATTAAGAAGGCGATTTGTTGGACTGTTGAATTCTATATCCTATAGATTCAGGGGTTCTATGAATAAATTTTTTAAGAAAATTCTAAGGAGGAAAAATGAGAGTAAAATTATCTAAAAAAGGTTTCCTATTCATTACCGTTGCAGCCATTTTGATTTTTGGTCTGAGCGGGAAATCCCTTGCTGCTAAAAAAATATCAAAGGAGAAAAAACTTGTCCTTGATTGGCTGAGCCAGCCTCAGGTAGTTGAAAAGTTTAGTAAGACCTCGGATGCCATCTGGTCATACGCAGAGCTCGGGCTTCAGGAGTATAAATCGTCGAAACTTCTGGCTGATACTCTAGAACAAGCCGGATTTAAAGTCGAACGTGGGTTGGCCGGTATGCCTACCTGTTTTGTTGCTTCCTACGGTTCCGGAAAGCCTGTGATCGCAATTCTTGGAGAATTCGATGCTCTTCCCATGTTATCCCAGAAAGGCAGGGTGCCTAAACAAGATCCTTTGCTGGAAGGCGCACCCGGACATGGTTGTGGACATAACACCATGGGTACAGCAGGCTCGGCTGCAGCCATTGCTGTGAAGCAAGCCATGGATAAGTACGGATTCCGGGGAACCATAAAATTTTTTGGCTCGCCTGCTGAAGAAACACTCATAAGCCGGCCTTATATGATAAGGGCAGGGTTGTTTGATGATGTGGATGCGGTTATAGACAATCACAGCAGCAGCGGGTTCGGGACAAGCTACGGTAGAGGCGGGAATGCTATGTTCTCGACAATTTTTACCTTCAGAGGAAGAACCGCTCATGGGGCGTCACCCTGGGGTGGCCGCAGTGCTCTTGACGCAGTTGAAATAATGAACGTCGCCACGAACTTCCTTCGTGAGCATCTTCTTTATACTTATCGCCTGCATTACGTTATTCAGGAAGGAGGGGAAGCTCCCAACGTAGTCCCGGATAAAGCCAGCGTTTGGTACTATGTCAGAAACAGCGATGAAAGGGTAGAGGAGATGTACGATAAAGTCATTAACTGTGCCAAGGCAGGAGCCCTTGCAACAGGGACAGAATTGACAATCCGCTGTATCGCAGCAGTACACCAGCGCAATGCAAACAAGGCTGCTGCAGAGCTTTTCCAGAAGAACATCGAGCTTGTGGGGATGCCAGCATGGACTGAAGAAGAGCATGCTTTTGCCAAAGCGCTTCAGAAAGAGCTTGACAAGGAAGAAAAAGGTATGCCAACAGAGGTAGGAAAGCTCAGAGACCGAGCCCGCACGTTTGTGGGAGGCGGGTCCTCTGATGTGGGGGATGTCAGCCTGATAGCGCCGACTGCAACCATCAGGTTTCCCGGTCAAGTTCCGGGCTCTATAGGCCATCATTGGTCCTCTGTTGCCTGTAATTGGGGCTCTACAGCCTGGAAAGGACTCAACGCAGGAGCCAAAGCAATGGCAGCGTCTGCGATTGACCTTCTCACCAGGCCCAAGGAGCTCAAGAAGCTGAGAGATGAGTTTGATGCGTATGCGAAAGAACATCCATACAAACCATTTTTGCCCGAGGATGCGAAGCCGCCGCTAGATCTGAATCAGGAGTTGATGAAAAAGTGGCGCCCTCTGATGGAGAAATTCTACCTCGAAAAAAAATAAATTTGAGCTAATAAGATAATCAAAACTTTCAAGCACATAAGATAAAAAGGCAGATTGTATTTTCTGAAATAAGAAGACAGCTCAAAGAAAAAATTGCCTGCCTACATTTTCATGAAGGCTTTTACTGCGAGGAAAGTTAGAAAAGTAATAAAATTTTCCTTAAGATTAGGAAGCTTAAAAATTTAAGATGTATAATTTAAATAGAAGGAGGTAAAAAATATGAATATCGCAATTCTTGTGGGAAGAATAAAAGCACTTCTATTGCTGTTTATCTTTATTTTTGCCTCGAGCAGTGTAAGCCCTGGCCGGACTGAAAAGCCCGTTCTTCACGGAAGACACTGGGTGGCCATCACCGGAAAGCCCCTGGCCGCCACTGCCGGAGCCATGATATTTCAAAAGGGTGGAAATGCTGTGGATGCTGCCTGTGCCATGCTTGGAGCTACCAGCACTATGTATGACGTTCTAAGCTGGGGTGGGGAAACCCAGGTCTTGATCTATAATCCCCGTGATAAAAAGGTTTATGGCATAAACGCCCTGGGGGTCGCCCCTACAGGGGCAACCCCTGAATTCTTCAAAGAAAAAGGGATGGAATTTCCGCCTGCCTATGGACCACTGGCTGCTGTTACCCCTGGAACTCCTGGGGGTTTGATAGTCATGCTGGCTGAGTTTGGCACCTTAAGTCTTAAGGAAGTACTCGAACCATCCATTCAAATGGCCGAAGGGTACCCGATAGAGAAGCAACTGGCAGACAGTATAGAGAGAAGCAAAGAGAGGATCAAAGAGTGGCCTTACTCCAAGAAAGTCTTGCTGCCTCATCTGGGAGAAGAGAGAGAAGCGCCTCATCCAGGAGAAATCTTCCGCCAGCCTGATTTATTAGATACTCTTAATAAGTTGGTCGAAGCAGAAAAGAACGCCCTTGATGAAGGAAAGAGCCGCAAGGAAGCCATCTATGCTGCCTATGACCGGTTCTATAAAGGTGATATTGGCGAAGAATTTGTCCGGGGATGCCAGGAACAGGGCGGACTTATAACCATGGAGGACCTGGCCAACTGGAAGCTGCACATCGAAGAGCCGGTGAAGACCGAATATAAAGGAATCGAGGTTTACAAACTTACCTGCTGGGTCCAGGGACCGGTACTCTTACAAATGCTCAACATGCTGGAAAATATTGACCTTAAATCAATGGGCTACAACAGCGTGAATTATATCCACGCTCTCTATCAGGTGATGAATTTGGCCTATGCTGACAGGGATTTTTACTACGGAGATCCCTATTTCCCACCGGAGGAGCCGGTAAAAGGATTGCTATCCAAGGAATACGCCAAGGAAAGGCTCAAGAAGATTAATTGGAATATTAATGATCCAGATGTTAAGCCAGGTAATCCCTATCCCTTCGAAGAAAAGAAAAATCCATACCTTCACCTTTTGGAGAAGTGGTCAAATATTGGCCCTGCAGAAAAAGAGAGAATGGCTGAAACAGATGCTAGTGCTTTCGAAGAAGCCTTCACAGCCGGAACCACGTCCATCCAGGCTGCAGACAAGGAAGGATGGATTGTTTCCGCCACACCCAGCGGTGGTTGGATCCCAGCCTGTATTGCTGGTAAGACTGGTATTGGAATGAGCCAGCGCATGCAAAGCTTTGTTCTTGATGAGGCCAAGAATCCCTTTAATGTTGTTGCCCCGGGAAAAAGACCCAGGGCGACTTTAACTCCCAGCCTGGCTATAAAGGATGGGAAGCCGTTTCTCTCCTTTGCTGTGCAGGGTGGAGATACGCAAGATCAGAATATGCTCCAATTCTTCCTGAATGTTGTTGAGTTTGGCATGAATGTCCAAGAAGCTTGTGAAGCAGCAAACATCGTAAGCTACCAGATGCAGAGCTCATTTGGTGAACATGTTGCCATCCCGGGCAGGCTCCGTTTAAATGAAAATATCCCTCAGAAAATCAGGGATAATCTGGCAAATATGGGCTATACGCTAGACTACAGAAAACACACTTCAGGTCCCATAAATGCCATCTATTATGACTGGAAACACGGTACTTTATGGGGTGGTGCCAGCAACTATGGTGAAGACTATGGAATTGCCTGGTAGCGAAGGGATTGATCTTTATTGTATAAGGTGGCTTTGATGAATCAAACCCTTACAGAAAAAATTGATCCTTCTTATGTAGAGACTTGTTTTATAAATTTTCTACAGAACAGATTGTCTTCGCTTATGTAGGAGCTTGATTCATCAAGCCAGCCGCTCTTATCGTATAGAAAAAGGAGATGAAAATGAAAAAGATCATCCACCTTATACTGGTTATGATTTTTATCATCTGGATGCTACATGGTGTTGCTCAAGCACAGAAAAGTCCTCCTCAACAAGAACGAATCGAACAAACAACTCCTCCCATACAAACCCCAACTGACCGGGCTGAGCTTGAAGCCTTTTTGGAAGGTATTATGGCCGGCTACATGGAATCCTATCATATCGCTGGCGCAACTCTAGCAGTAGTAAAGGACGGAGAAATTTTCTTTGCCAAAGGTTATGGATATGCTGATGTCAAGGGAAAAAAGCCGGTTGATCCTGAAAAAACTCTTTTCCGCCCAGGTTCCGTATCAAAGCTTTTTACCTGGACTGCTGTGATGCAGCTTGTCGAGCAAGGAAAAATTGATCTTAATGCTGACATCAATATATATCTTAAAGACTCCAAAATCCCGGATACATATCCTGAACCTGTCAAAATCCCGGATACATATCCTGAACCTGTAACAATGACACACCTCCTGACTCACACTCCAGGATTCGAAGACTTTATAAATGAAATGGCAGTACGGAAAGCGGAAGACCTTGTGCCCTTGGCAGAGTTTTTAGCTAAGAAAATGCCGGCAAGGGTACTCCCTCCAGGCAAGCTCACTTCCTATTCCAACTATGGGACAGCACTTGCTGGCTACATCGTCGAAAAAGTCTCAGGGATGCCTTTTGAAGATTATATTGAAGAAAACATCTTTGAGATTCTGGATATGCAGAAGAGTACTTTCCGCCAGCCCCTGCCTTCTCATTTAACAGATGATATGTCTGTGGGTTACACCTATGAGAAGGGGATATATATGACGCATGGATTCGAATATATCAACGGCATTGCTCCGGCAGGCTCGATGAGCACAACTGCCACAGATGTGGCCAAATTTATGATTGCCCATCTTCAACACGGAAAATATGGAGAGAACAGAATATTAGAAGAAGAAACAGCAAAACTGATGCATGCCCAGCTTTTTACTCATGATCCCCGAGTAGATGGTAATGCTCATGGCTTTTGGGAGATGACCCGCAACAATATACGAACCATCTCCCATGGAGGAGATACGTTCTTGTTTCATTCTTTGCTATCGATAATCCCTGAAAAAAACTTAGGGTTGTTTGTATCCTTTAACAGCGTTGGTGGCTCATGGCCGGTATACGATAATCTCATAAAAACATTTCTCGACCATTATTATCCTGCACCCGAGCTCACTGATATCGAGCCGCCTCGGGATTTCATGAGGCGCGCTAAACGCTACACCGGGAGCTATGGAGTTACTAGAGTCGTAGAAACCACCTATGAAAAACTGATGGGACTTATGATGACGGTTAAAGTGGAAGCGACCGAGGATAATACATTGTTGATTACCATGCCAATGGGATTGGGATCTTCGCAATGGGTGGAGGAAGAACCGCTTGTATTCCGTAAAGCAGGAGGACAGGACACTGTTGTTTTCCGCGAGAACCGTAGAGGCCGTATCACTCACGCTTTCTTTAGCCAAATTCCGACACTTGCGGGGATTAAGTTAGCCTGGTATAAAACACCGGGATTCCACTACAGTCTGCTGGCAATTTGTGCGATTCTATTTCTGTCTACCCTGGGCTGGCCAGCCAGTTCGATATCTAAGTTATTGTGCAGAAGCAAGAGAGAAGTTCCAGGTGCTCCCGGCCTGGTTAGAGTGATAGCTGGGGGAATGAGTGCGCTGTATATAATTTTCTTGATTGGTATGTTTTTAACAGTCAGCGATTATATGGAGCTCATATTTGGCGTTCCTCCTTTTTTGAAGATTTTATTAATATTGCCGATGTTGTCTGTTTTGCTTACAATCGGTGCTCTTTTCTTTGTCTATGTTGGCTGGAAGAATAAGTACTGGACTATTTGTGGGCGTGCGCATTATACACTTGTTGTTCTGGCATCTCTTGTTTTTCTCTGGTTTTTAGCCTACTGGAATCTGCTGGGTTTTCATTTTTAACTTTATCCGATCATATAAAACCTTTTTTAATCCAAGAATATCTAAAAAAGCAAAAAAGATTGAACTTGAGCGTGGTTGATTTCGTAATATTTATTGAGGAGGTAAGAAGCGATGAGATTTAGCCAAATTCCAAAAATACTGCTCTTAATTTTCCTTATAGGAGGAATAAGTGCATGCGTAGCAGTCGGTGATTTAGTAGAAGAGACTGAGACAGTTGAATTAGGTGAAGCAGAATCAGTGGAATTAGACTTAGATATTGGGGCTGGGGAATTGAAAGTTCAGGGAGGAGCCAAAGAACTCATGGAAGGCTATTTTGTCTATAATATTGAGAGATGGAAACCTGAAATTTTGTATTCTGTTGCCGGGAATCGAGGAAAACTCAAGGTTAAGCAGGGTGAATGTTGTGGCATGGCCATCGGAAAAACGCGTAACAAATGGAATATAAGCGTGAGTAATGATGTTCCCCTTGATATCAAAGTAGACTTTGGAGCAGGCGAGGGAAATCTCGACCTGCGGGGATTGATGCTGAACTCCCTGGAGATAGATATGGGTGTTGGTGAATTGAAAGTTGACATATCAGGAGAGCAAAAAAAGAGTCTGGATGTATCCGTTGATGGCGGAGTAGGAAGCGCCACTATTTACGTGCCTGTTGATGTTGGAGTTCGTGTGGAGGTTGATGGTGGAATCGGGTCTGTCAACGCAAGGGGCATGATTAAGAAGAGAGGAGCCTACACCAACGATGCCTATGGAAAAACTGATGTAACTATTGATGTTGATATAGATGCCGGCATCGGAAGCATTGATTTAATAATGAAATAACCTGTCTTTCAATAAGGAGTTTGATTAATTGTAGGGGCTTGATTTATCAAGCCCACCTCTTTTTAACAAATAATAATTAAACATAAATATTTAGTATTGCATCTCCATAAATATAATAAAACTATTAGAAATTTAAGTGTTATTTTGGTACTATTCTGGAAAAATATAAATAAGTAAAGATGGTGCTTAGAGCGTTAGTAGCTGTTCTTAATTTCCTCTCTGCTCTGGAGTTTCGCATTGCTGATAAGCTGGGAGAAGCAACAGCTATTGTCTTCCATTTTTTCCTCTTCTGGATTTTTCCCATAATCCTCCTTTATCTCCCTTCCAGAATTTTCATTGCAATCGGGATCGCAATAGCCATGTTTTATGTTTTTATTCTGGCCGGAGACGTGTTTTTCTCAGTCTTTGGCCATGAAAAATTGGAACAGAAAAGAGGCATGATTGATATTACAAGTGTCCATGAGATGAGAAAAGAAATAATCAGTGCACTTGTTAAATATATAGGCGGAATCATAAGTTTTGCCACTATATATAACGGGCTTCAACAGATTTTCCAGGGGGAAGCTTTTGTTATTTCTCATCCTTCTTTCATTCCTTATTTTGACCTTCTTTATTTCAGTCTGGTTACCATCACTACCGTGGGCTATGGCGATATTCAACCCGGCCTCTGGGTTTCCAAGATATTTGTTATTTCAGAGATATTGTTTGGAGTTGGATTTGCCCTTCTTCTTATAACCATGCTTATTTCTGTCTATATTGATATTCAGCGCAAAAAGAAATATAAATAATATATAATAAAGAATCATAAAGGAACGGAATAAATTATGGTTATTTTCCGGAAGAAGAGGGAGACTGACGAGTCGAAAAGGATTGTTCAATTGACCATAGTTCAAGGAAACAATGATACAGGTGATAATCCAGGCAAAGTTTTTAATCTTCATCCTGGAAATAATTTAATTGGCAGGGATTCTTTTTGTGAAGTTGTCCTCAACTCAGGGACTGTTTCCAGAAGGCATGCTAATCTAAAGGTAAGTTACGATAAGAAGAAATTTTCCGTTATTGATTTTGGAAGTGCCAACGGAGTTATTATCAAGCCTTCGACAATCCTAAAAAAAGGAAAGATGTTCATTAAATCCGGAGATGAAATTCAGGTGGGCGAGATACTCCTTAAGTTGCTAGCCATAGACCAGGATGAAGCTCATCAAACAGAGGCTATGGACGTTAAAGATTTACTGGATCAGCTGAAAGATAAGAATAAAAAATAAATACAATCGGCCTGTTCCTTCCTTATCTGTGATATAAATCCGGCCTTATCCTGATTTCAAGCAATCTTGTAATTCAATAGTAAATCAATTTGACGCTTTTCTCGTTTGACCTCAAATTTTTTCCATGCTATAAATTTTCTTGAATCAAATTTATTTATATTGAAATAACAAGACAAATAAATATTATTTTATGAATTGGAGGAAACCGTGAAAAATATTTTAGTTTTACTGGTTAGTTTGATTTTCACTTTTACTTCAGTATGCAACGCATCCACTCTTGAAGACAACCCAATAACGATTACTATTCTCTATGACAATTATATTTTCAGCAAAGGGCTTCAAGCGGATTGGGGATTTTCGTGCATCATTAAGGGCACAGAAAAGACCATTTTGTTCGATACCGGCACTATGAGCGACATATTATTCCACAATATCAATAAGCTAAATGTAAATCCGAAAGATGTTGAGCTTGTTGCTATTTCTCATAATCATAGAGACCATACAGGGGGACTCTCGGCGTTTTTAGATGAAAATAATAAAGTCATAGTATATCTTCCGGCTTCGTTTCCTGATGATTTTGTCAGAAGGGTTGAAAAAGCAGGGGCAAAAGTCGTCCCTGTAGATAAACCTGTTGAGATATGTAAAGATGTCTCCTTGACAGGAGAAATGGGAGTCAAGATTAAAGAACAATCTTTAATCTTGAACACAAGCAAAGGATTGGTTGTTATCACTGGATGCGCTCATCCTGGAATTGTCAATATTGTCAGGAGAGCAAAAGAGGTGATCGATAAAAAGATATATCTTGTATGCGGCGGATTTCACCTGATGAATAAATCAAAAGATGAAGTTAAGGAGATTATAAACGAGTTTAAAGATTTAGGAGTTCTAAAAGTTGGTGCCTCCCACTGCACCGGGGACAAAGCAATTGAGCTATTCAAAGAAGCCTATAGAGAGAATTTTGTTCAGATGGGAGTGGGAAAAGTAATAAAAATTTTAGATTAAAGCTCGCAAATTATGAATGAATTGGCAGAAATGAGTGTAAATACTGCGTGATTTAAAAAAATCCCTATCCCTTCCTATTCATTTGAAACCAAAAAGCTTATACTAGACGCTTAAGGAGAAATACATTTAACTGGCAACGAACAATACAAATGCAACATGATTCAGGTATGAGGGAGGATTGCGTATGATTCGGCGGTCAACATCTTTAATGTTCATTCTTTTAATAATTCCTTTATTGGCTTTTCTAGCTTCCTGCGGTGGCGATGTCGAAAACCAAGAGGTGGAAAAGGTCGAAAAGGTCAGGGTTCGTGCTTCAAGCTACGAAAAAGCAGCTTATGAATTCACGTTAGATTTTTCTGGAGAGGTCAGAGCCTGGAAAAAGGTTAACTTGAGCTTTAATGTCAGGGGTAAAATCGATCGTTTCTACTTTGATGAAGGACACAAGGTTAATAAAGGGAATCTAATGGCAAGACTCGAGAAGGATGATTATCAAGCTTTGAGAGACCAGAACCATGCTCAATGGGAAAAAGCCAAGCGTGATCACGAAAGAAGCCGTCGCTTGTGGGAAGAAGGATCCATACCAGAGCAGCTAGTTCAGGATTCACAAACTGCACTCAAGGCTTCCGCGGCAGCACTCGAAGCTGCAGAGCTGAATCTAAAACATTGTCTTCTGTACGCTCCGTTCAGTGGCCATGTAGCCTACCGGTATGGAGAGGAAAAGGAGATGGTAGCAGGGGGGCAGACTGTTTTCACTTTAATGGATCTGTCCCGAGTTCTTGTTGAAGTTGGAGTGCCGGAAAAAAATATAGATCTGATAAAAAAAGGACAGAAGGCAAGCATAAATTTTGATGCAATACCAGGAAAAATCTTTGAAGGTAAGGTCACCCAGGTTGCTGTATCCTCCCTTCCCGACATCCGCCTCTTTAAAGTAGAGATCACAGTTGAAAATCCGAGGTTTATCTTAAAACCGGGCATGACTGCCGTCTCGACCATAGTTGTCGATAAAATGGAAGGCGTATACATCTTTTCCTTGGATGTGGCCGTGTTAAGGAATGGAAGAAGAGCCATATTTTTCACTTCAAACGGTAAAGCAAAGAAAGTGATTTTAGAAGATTACCTTATTTCAGGTGACAAGATAATCGTCCGTGATTCCCTCCCTGAAGGCGGACAAATAATCACTGCCGGGCAAGATATTCTATTTGACGGTATGCAGATTTCCGTAATCAAGTAAGGATAAAATAAATGAAAATATCCCGCAAAGCTGTTGACAGGCCCGTCTTGGTGACGCTAATCACGATCATTCTTATCTTGCTGGGTATCATCGGGCTGAGAACCCTGCCCCTCGAGGAAATGCCTGAAGTCAATGTTCCCTATATAGTGGTGGCAATACCTTATCCTGGAGCTGCAGCCGAAGATATAGAACAGAATGTCACAGTTAAAGTGGACGAGAAGCTAAACGGTATTAAGCACTTAAAACAACTCCATTCCTACGCGAGAGAGGGAGCATCAGTGCATGTCATAGAGCTGTATGATAAGGCGGACAAGCAGGAAGCGCTAGATGAAATAAAAGAAAAAGTTGACCAGATAAAAAGAGAATTCCCGAAAGATGTGGAAGAACATATGATCGAGGATATTGCTTTTGATAGTGTTCCGATAATACTGGTTAATGTTACCGGAGAAGTTGATCCACTGACTCTTAAAGAGATAGCAAAGGATATAAAAACAGAGATAGAGGCTGTCCCTGGTGTGAGAGAAGTAGCATTTTATGGCGGCCTGGAGAAAGAAGTTCAGGTTCAGGTTGATCCCAGGAAAATGGAACAATATCACCTTTCATATTCTGCACTAATTGCTACCCTCCAGCAGCAAAACGCTAATCTGCCTGGAGGGTACCTTAAACTGAACAGTTACGAGTATCTCGTGCGCACAGAGGGCAAATTTAAGGATGTGCAGGATATAAGCCAAGCAGTTGTTGCGGTAAAAGCCGGCCACCCGGTTTTTTTAAGAGAAGTTGCAGAAATAAAAGACACACACAAAAAGATAAATACATATTCAAGGTACAACGGTATACCGACCGTGTCACTTGTAGTTTTCAAGCAGACTGAAATCAACACTATGAGGACTACCGGAACTATTAAGCAAATAGCAGCGGAATATAATGCTCGTATGCCTGAACAGGTGCAAGTCACAACCACCATGGACAAGGGTGATGACATCTCCCTGATGGTGAGACAGCTCAGTTCCAATGCCCTTTATGGCTTACTTTTCGTCCTTTTTACTCTAATGATATTCATGGGGCTGCGCAATTCAATTCTCATCGCGATAGCCATACCCTTTTCACTTTTCGTAGGTTTTTTATTCATGTGGCTCTCTGGATTCTCCCTAAACATGATTACAATGTTCGCCCTTATTCTCATTATCGGACTGGTCGTGGACGGCGCCATGATTGTAGGTGAAAACATTTATCATCATTTTGAGAAAGGCCTGAATCCGATTGATGCTTCAAAAGAAGGAATCTCAGAAGTAGGAACCGCTGTCATCTCTGCGGATCTCACGACCATTTCCGCTTTTTTCCCTATGATTTTCATCGCCGGCATTATGGGACAGGTCATATCCTACATGCCTTATGTCGTTATATTTGCCCTCGCAGGCTCCATATTCATAGACCATTTTACTCTTCCGATGATTGCCTCAAAATATATGCACCATAGCAAGAAAGAAACAGAGATGAAAAGGTTTGCCCGGATATTTTTCATCGGAAACAGGTTCTTCCGCTTCCTGATCAGATATTATAAACCACTGCTGCGCTGGGCCATCTTCCACAGAAAAACTGTTATATCTGCTGCTCTCTTAGCCTTTTTTATTGCTCTGTTCATAGTAGGAACCGGTGTAATAAAAGTAGATTTTTTCCCCAAGGAAGACATGGGGCGCTTTAATATAAATTTCATGCTTCCTATGGGCTCAACTGTAGAAAAGACAAACCGAACAGCCCAGCAGATTGAGAGGCTAATCGCTAAGATTCCTGAGGTCAAGGAGTATGTTTCTACTATTGGGGATACGGGGATGATAATGTCCGACCTTACCGAGACTGCGGGAAGCAGTTCTGGACCAGAGTTTGGGAAGATACTCATCAACATAGGCTATGATAACGAAAGAAAACGAAGCCAGGCTAAAATTATCGAAGATTTGGATTCAAAGTTGGCCGAGATCCCAGAGATTGAATACAGCTTCTTTGAAGTGGAAATGGGACCGCCTGTAGGAAGACCAGTAGCAATCCAGATATACGGGGAGGAGTTTGAGGAGCTTAAGAACATAAGCAATACAGTTGAAAATCATTTAAGAAGCATTCCTGGGACGAGAAACATTCAAAACAGTTTTCAAGAAAATAAGCCTCAGATATCTATCAAAGTCGATAGAACAAACGCAGCAAAGCACGGAATCACAGCCCAGGAAATAACAATTCAGGTAATGGCCGCCTTTTTGGGCTACGAGGCTACTGAAATCATGCTGGGTGATGAGCTCGTTGATGTCCGGGTCATTAACAAGGAGGCTCACAGGCAAAATGTTGAGGATGTATTTGACACGCCTATATTCTCAGCTGCTGGTATTAAGATTCCGTTGAGCCAGCTTGCCCGGGTGGAGATTACTAAAGGTATATTCGTAATTTATCGCCGCAGTTTAAGGCGTTCGGTTACAGTGGGCTGTAACGTCGAACAAGGTTACACCCCGCAGGATATCTTCGCATCACTCCAGAAGCTTATGGAATCTACTCCACCACCGCCGGGATACATACTGGAATACGGTGGAGAAGAGGAAGAACGGCAGAGATCCTTCGAATCTATAACGCGCGTGATGTTTCTTGGTCTTATTCTTATTTTCTTTGTTCTTACGGCTCAGTTTGACTCCTTCAAGCAGCCTTTGGTTATTCTGTTCACTGTTCCGCTTTCCATTATTGGTGTAGTAACAGGCCTGCTGATGACACGGCTGACATTCAGTTTCATGGCTTTTGTTGGCGTTGTTGCCCTTGTTGGCATTGTTGTAAACGACGGCATAGTACTTATTGACTTCATAAATCAAAGACGTCGCCGAGGGGTTGATCTCATATCAGCCATCTTCGATGCGGGGCCAAGAAGACTGAGGCCAGTTATGTTAACTACCGCTACAACAATCGGGGGTCTATTGCCTATCACGCTTAACCTTGGAGGAGGGGGTGCGTTTTGGGCACCACTCGGTACATCAATCATATTCGGGCTTTTATTCGCGACCATACTGACTCTGGTTGTTGTGCCTTCCCTCTATTCCATCTTTGAAAGAAAGGCTTACAAAGAAGCTCTCACTAAACATAGATCTGCAGGGATTTGATTCATCAAATTCGCTCATATCCAGGTATCCTTATGACAAGGCCTGACCCCGAAAGCTACAAAAATAAACCATGGAAATACAAGAATAAAATGTTATAATACGTTGCCAAAGCCTGCCGTCATTTTTAGTAAAACAGAAAAATATGTCAAGAAATCCTGATAATTTGCAGAACAGCAAAGAAAAAACATTCATCTCCCTTCAAGTGGGGATCTCTTTTCTACAGACGCTTTTCTCATTTTTCGTACCGGGAGGAGTTCTGGTCCTGGCAATATCATTTGTTCTGCTTCGAGGCCTGCCAACCCTTACATTGCCTCTGCTGGTCCGCATATATCCCTATGTTGTTTTGGCTGCGGGGATATGGTTCGGGTGGCATTTTAACCGCAGCCGGTTGATTTTTGTCATTGTTGCGCTGGCCTTAACTGATAGATTTTTGCTGATCTTTGCTGAAGGAAGTGGAACCTCAGTAGGTGCGGGGCTTGTAGTGTATAATGCTGTTTGCATCCTGTTACCTTTGAATCTCGTTGTGTTTTCCTTAGTAAAGGAGCGGGGATTTATAAGCTGGCGTGGCAAGTGGCCTCTGGGTATGATTCTCTTCCAGATAATTGTAGTTACGGTGATCGGCGCTTGGAAGCAGTTGGGCTTGAGCCCCTATCTGGAATACTCATTTGTAAAAATACCTTTGTTCAACCTCATACCAATGGCCCAGCCGGGCTTGCTAGCCTTTGGAGCAGCCTTTTTCATTCTTTTATTTCGCTATGTTCAGCATAGGAGTTCAATCGAGTGCGCTTTTTTCTGGGCATTATTCTCATCATTTTTTGCTCTGGCGTTGGGAGATATAGGTCCCATGTCCACATTCTTTTTCGCTACCGCAGTCCTTGTGCTTGTCATCTCGGTGATCGAGACATCTTTTAACTTCTCCTTCTATGACGATTTGACAGGCTTGCCGGCCCGTCGAGCCTTTAACGAAACCATCTCTAAGATTGGGCGCCACTTCACAGTGGCGATGATTGAAGTAGACTCCTTCAAGAAAATCAACGACCGCTATGGCCTCGTTGTTGGAGACCAGGTTCTACGTATGGTTGCCACAAAACTTGAGAAAGTAACTGGGGGCGGCCTTTGCTATCGATATAGTGGACAAAGATTCGCTGTGGTTTTCCCTGTAAAATTTGTGGAAGAGACAATTCCTCATCTAGAAAGCCTGAGGAAGAACATTGAGATATACAGCTTCATTCTCCGCGGTCCGAAGCGTCCACGCGAGAAACCCGCGAACCCAGAGAAGTATAGAGGAGCTCAAAAGAGAATTTCCCTTACTATTGCCATCGGCGTGGTAGAAAGGATAGATGCCAAGGTTAAGCCAAAGTACGTAATCAAGGGTGCGGATCAAGCACTCTTAAATGCACAAAGTAAGGGCGGCAACCAAATAGCCACCCCAACTCTTGAACCTTCTTAACTAAAAAGCGAGTAGTGGGCGTCTGATTTATCAAACATATATTTTTTTACACAATAAAAGAGGGGTGCTTGATAAACAAAGCCCCTGGAGAAAAAGCACAAAGGAGGTAGTTATGAGAAAAATTATAGCCCAATCAATAGTTATTAGCCTGATGCTTTTTTCTGTAGGCTTGGAGACAGCATATGGCACTGAGAAAAATTACAAGCTGCTCGACAAAGAGACTTACATGGAGATGGAATCTATCGGCAGCCCCAACATATCACCTGATGGAAGGCATATCCTTTTCACTCGTGGCTGGGTTGATAAGAAGAGCGACCGCTCCAGGAGCAACCTCTGGATAGTGGATATCGAAGGAAAGCGCGTTCGGGAGCTTACGCACGGAAACTGGCGCGATTTTTCTCCTGTTTGGTCGCCTGATGGGAAAAGAATCGCCTTTTTATCTGATAGGGATGAGACAACACAGATTCACGTGATGTGGCTTGATACCAGAGAGGTTGCCCAGCTTACTCATCTTGACCGTTCTCCCGGGAGCCTAAGATGGTCTCCTGACGGAAAAAAATTAGCATTCACTTTGTTTATCCCTGATGATAAATCAATTTTACCCGTAAAACTTCCCAAAAGACCCAAGGGAGCTAAATGGGCCAAACCTGCTGTGATCGTTGACAGATTATCCTGGAGAAGAGACGGTAGGGGACCCACCCCCAAAGGAAACACTCATATTTTTGTTATAGATGCAGAGCTTGGAGGAACTCCAAAGAAAGTAACATCCGGAGATTATTCTCATAGTGATCCTCAATGGTCCCTGGACGGAAAAAGGATATATTTCAGCGCAATTCGCAAACCTGATGCTGAGTATCTTCGCGGCGATTCTGAAATTTATTCAGTCGATCTAAGCACGCTTAAAATAAGGATGCTGACTGACAGGAAAGGTCCGGACAGGGAGCCTCGCATATCACCGGACGGCAAATGGATAGCTTATACAGGATATGATGATAAAAACTATACGAGCCATCTTTCTAACCTGTATCTCATGGACATCCAAGGCGTTAAAAAGAGCATTCTAGCCGGAGCCCTTCCCAATTCACCTTCAAGTATTACCTGGGCTCCAGACGGCTCCGGGATCTATTATCTCATGCGCGAAAAGGGCGAATCCAATCTTTATTTTGTTTCTTCAAGTAGCAAAATTAGAAAAATAACCAAGGGTCTCCATTATCTATCCGGATTATCGATAGCAAAAAACGGCCAGGTAGCAACCACACGTTCTACTTTTTACAAACCTGGATACCTGGTCACTTTCAACCTTCGAAAGCCGGGCAACATTAAAAAACTCGTCGATGTCAATGAGGATGTTCTAGCAAATGTAAAACTCGGCGAAGTTGAAGAATTATGGTTCAAGTCCCCTGATGGACTTGATTTACAGGGATGGCTTATGCAACCTGCTGAATTTGAACAAAACAAACAATATCCGATGATTCTCTATATCCATGGCGGTCCTTGGGCAATGTATTCGGTTCGTTTTAGCTGGGCCTGGCAGAACTTCGCTGCAAACGGATATGCGGTTTTATACATGAATCCCAGAGGCAGTACAGGATATGGACAGGATTTTGTTAATGGTATTCAATTTTCTTACCCTGGGAAGGATCATAATGATCTAATGGCTGGCGTGGATGCAGCCCTAGTCAAGGGATTCATAGATGAAGATAACCTGTTCGTCTGCGGGGGCAGCGGCGGAGGAGTTCTTACAGCCTGGATTGTCGGACATACAGACCGCTTCAGAGCTGCAGTATCGATGAGACCTGTAATTAACTGGCATTCATTTGTGGGAACAACTGATGGTGCAGGTTGGTACAGACAATTCAGAAAATATCCTTGGGAAGATCCGATGGAATATGCTGTTCGTTCACCTCTTCATTATGTTGGAAACGTTAAGACACCGACGATGGTCATGACCGGGGAGGCGGACCTGAGAACTCCAATGGGTCAAAGTGAAGAATACTACCGTGCTTTGAAAAAGCTCAAAAAGGAAACGCTCCTGGTCAGGATGCCTGATGAATACCACGGCTGGAGGCGCCCTTCACACAGACTCCTTCAACAGCTTTATCTTATCGCCTGGTTTGAAAAATATCGGATAAAACCTGAATCTGAAGCTAAATAATAAGGAAGCACGATGAGAAAAAAATCGTTCTAGGTTATGTTTGATACTTAAAAGAAACTTTTACTTTTGCGCGATAAGCTAAGACCTTTCCCTCTTCTACTTTCATGTCGAATTCTACGATTTCTGCAATCCTCAGATCTTTAAGGCTTTTGGCAGCTGTTTCGACTGCGCTTTTCGCTGCTTCCTCCCAGGATATTGGGCTAGTACCTATAAGTTCGATTACTTTGTACGTGCTTTCCACAGCATCCCTCCTTTATTAGTATTATTAAATTAGCCTGGATTATTCATAAAATATGCCGGCACTATATATTATTTTCAATGATATTAGCTCTTTAGGTAGACTTTCCTAAAAATCAAGATTCAAACTTTCTTTTATTTCCATTCATTCACTCTATGTCGGCATCTTTTACCTTTCAGGCGAGCCGATCTCACTGCATCTGCTTCGTTGTGGCCCNTTCG
>JGI2171J19970_10000717_pt1 | contig 18177 bp, 17 predicted proteins | sample DeeMarSWOR324_28_FD_19970 | JGI IMG/M metagenome (IMG submission 19970) | reverse complement strand
CGATACGGGCATTTCACTATGAAGAAGGTCTATTTCCGCTTCACCCTGGCGGCGCTGGCTGTTATCGGCGCCGGCATATGGGTCTCCTTCGTTGGCGACGACATAGCGGCGGCTACAGGGTGGGAAACCAGCTTTGTCGGCAGCCTCTTTCTGGCTATCAGCACCTCGATACCCGAACTGGTGGTTACTATTGCCGCGCTCCGTCTGGGGGCGACCGATATGGCCGTGGCTGACATATTGGGCAGCAATATGTTCAATATCGCCATTATCTTTGCCGCCGACCTTTTCTACACCGATGGCTCTATTCTCTCCTCGGTATCAAATTCGCACCTTATCATAGCGGCGATGACGATTATAGCCGGCCTCCTGGTGATAATCGGGCTCCGCTTCCGTCGGCGGCGCAAGCTCTTTCGCGTTAGCAGCTGGTACAGCCCCGCTTTAATCGGGCTTTACATTCTCGGCGCCTATTTCTTGTTCCGCGCGGGCATAGGTTTAGGCTAAACCTCTTGATTGAGCTCTGGATTTGGAGTAGCATACGGGAGGAACTTTAAGGTGATGCTATGCTAGCTAGATGCCGATATTATATGTGGCTATGCTGGCGGAAGATAATGCTCCGCCCCATCCTGTCTATACTCATACTGTTGCTGATTATCTATTTCGCCTCGGTTCTGGTTGTCATGGCCTACGAGGGGATAGACTTTGCCAGCGCCAACATAGAAATCCTACCCGTTTTTTTCGGTGAGCTGGGCATAATAGCAAGTCCGCACGCCGCTGTCCAGATAAGCATTATAGTGGGAATGATCGCCAGTGTTACCGTCGTCGTTATTATTACCGCTAAAATCACCAGTGTCTTCGTCGAATTCGTGAGGAGAGGAGGAGTCATGGCTAAAAAAGTCAACCTTTCCGGACATACCATAATCTGCGGCTGGAACTTCCAGGGGGAACGTGTAATCAAAGAGCTCTTTTCAGCCGACGTCAGGCAGCAGCGGGGGGTGGTCGTCCTCGACGACAGCGAAAAGCGCCCTTTCAAGGACGAGCGCGTCGAGTTTATCAAGGGCGATCCTTCCCAGGATGCAGACCTAAAAAGGGCGGGGGTAATGAAAGCCGACAGTGTTATCGTGCTTACCGACCTTACCCAAGGAGCTAACGAGGCTGATGCCAAGGCTCTGATGGTGGTGTTGGCGGTGGAATCACTGAACCCGAAGGTTCACACCTGCGCCCAGATAGTGAATTCGGCTAACCGAATGCACCTGGAGCACGCCCACGCCGACGAGATTATCTGCCTCGACCAGGTGGGCGGCAGCCTGGCGGTAGCCTCGGCGCTAAATCACGGCGTTTCCCGCATCGTATCAGAGCTGCTCAACTTTAACCTGGGTAGCGAATTCTACCGCTATGACCGTCGTATATCCGATGGGCTGGTAGGCAAGGATTTTACCGAGGCGGCGCAAATGCTGGCTAAGGAACACATAATACTGCTGGCTGTGGAGACCGAATACTCCGAAGAGTTGCGCAAACAGCTGAGTAAAGACGTGGTCTATGGACTGCCCGAAGAGGACAGGATAATGGTGGTCAACCCGCAGTCCGACTATGCTATTCGCCAAGGCGATGCCCTCTTCGTCATCGCCGAATCGGAACCGCACAAGCTCTAAACATCAGCTGCTTTGACGAACCGTTTACCGTTCGGCTATAATAACCCATCTAGTTTTCTTGTTTACGCGAAGCTTTAATAGATGCTTGCACTAAGTCAAATTTTCGCTATCGCCATCTTCATCTTGATGTTCCTGGCCATTATTATCGGCAAGGTACATCGTTTCATTCCCGCCCTTATCGGTGCTGGCCTTACCCTGGTGGTTGTCTTCCTTATTACTATGCAGAGCCCCGATTCGGTAGTTCATGTTATGAACCTGGAGCAGCTGGGGCAATTCCACTTCTGGGTGCCTGGCCAGGAGCATATCGAATCCTACGGGATCAACTGGCAGACCATTATCTTCATCGGCGGCATGATGGTTATGGTGGAGGGGTTGGGGGAGGTAGGCTTCTTCCGCTGGATATGCCTGCTGCTGGCCAAGCTGGTAAACTACAAGGTCATCCCCATTCTCATTGTCTTTATGCTGCTCTCTGGCTTTCTGGCTATGTTCATCGACAGTATCACCGTGCTTCTCTTTTTGGCTATGGTCACTATCGAGCTGGCGCGATTGCTCAAATTCGACCCGGTGCCGGTGATAATCGCCGAAATCTTTGCCGCCAATACCGGCGGTGCCGCTACCATGTCCGGCGACCCTCCCAATATCATTATCGGCACCGCCTTGGGCTATAACTTCACCGACTTTGCCGCCAATACCGGCATTGTAGCCTGGATAGGGATGGCTCTCACCCTGGCCTTCTTCTACTTTGTCTTCCGCAAGACGCTCACCAGCTCTCAGGGCAAACCCGATACTCCCGAAAATAAATATCCCCAGCCCAGCGAGGCTATCATCAACCCCCGCCTCTTCCGCATAAACGCCGCTATCTTCGTGGGGATAATAGTTTTGATAGTGACCCACGCTGAAACCGGCATATCCATGGCCTTAATAGGTGTTATTGCCGCCGCAGTTACGCTGCTGGTGGCGAGCAGGAAAGCCCTGCATGTCATTAGCCGAGTAGACTGGCGCACGCTGCTCTTCTTTATCGGGTTGTTTATCTGCGTCGGTGGCCTGGAAGAGACGGGCGTGCTCGAGATGCTAGCCAACTATATTGGTACTGTCTCCGGGGGGAGTTTAATGCTGGTGATACCCCTTATCTTGTGGATATCCGCCTTTGCCTCGGCTATAGTGGATAATATTCCCTTTGCGGCTACCATGGTGCCCGTAATCGTCAACCTCTCCAAGACGGCTGGCCTAAAGCTGCCTACGCTAGCCTGGACGCTGGCTCTAGGCACCGACATCGGCGGCAACGCCACCCCTATCGGTGCTTCGGCTAATGTCGTCGGTACCGCCATTGCCGAAAAAGAAGGGCATCCCATTAGCTGGGGCCGATTTTGCAAATACGCCGTTCCGGCCATGATTATGGTGGTCGGCCTATGCTGGTTGTATTTAGTGATAAGATACGCCTAGAGGAGGTGGAAAATGTGGAAAAGGATTCTGGTCCCGCTGGATGGGTCCGACCTGGCTGAACTGGCTCTTCCCTATGCCGAAGAGCTGGCCACTGCCTTCAAATCCGAGCTTATCCTGCTCTATGCCGGCGAGGCATCCGAGGAAGAATACCTGCACATGCATGAGCTCTACCTGGAGAAAATGGCTGTTCAGACGAAGAAGGTTATTAGAAGGGTCAGCCCGGTGGTCGTATCGGGCAAACCTGCTGAGGCGATTGTCAAATACACCGAGAAAAACGATATCAGGCTCATTGTTATGGCTTCTCACGGAAGCTCGGGTATAGTACCCTGGGCGAAAGGGGGCGTTGCCAGCAAGGTGATTGAGGGCGTCGGCGTACCGCTGTTGCTTATCAAAGAGACCAAACGGCGTAAGACCGAGGAAAAGCACCTGATAAGCCGCATTTTGCTGCCTCTGGACGGTTCTGAGGCCGGCGAAGCCGCTATCACCCGTGTCAAGGAACTTAAGTACAGGTTGGAGGCGGAGGTTATTCTGCTGGAGGTGGTGCCACTAGGCAGGCATATTCGCACCATCGGTGGCATTGACCATATACTTTACCCCGAGTCGGAAATAGAAGCCTTCAAGGCGAAATCCAAGGAATACCTGGATAAGGTCTACAAACGGCTGCAAAGAGGCAAGGGCGAACTAAAGGTTGAAATCAGGACGGGCGAGGTGGCCAAGGAAATACTTAGCTACGCCAAGAAAAAAGGGGCCAGCCTGATTGCCATCGCCAGCCACGGCCACTCGGGCATGACGAAGTGGGTCTTCGGCAGCACTGCCCAGAAGATTATAGAGGACAGCCCGATACCGGTGCTGGTGGTGAAATCACCGCCGGGTGTGGCCTGAAAAATTTGCATCCAGCTTGAGTTATAGGTTATCATATAGAATCGTCCTCGCCCCTGTAGCTCAGTTGGATAGAGCACCAGCCCCCGGAGCTGGGTGCGAGCGTTCGAGTCGCTCCAGGGGCGCTTTGTGTATCTAGGAGACTATAAATTGACCGCCAAAAGTCAACTTATTGAAATCAGGTGGCATGGTCGTGGTGGCCAGGGGGCGGTTACCTCCGCCGAACTGGTGGCACAGGCGGCCATAAGCGAAGGCAAGTTCGCCCAGGCATTTCCCAGCTTCGGTCCGGAGCGCAGGGGAGCGCCGGTGCTGGCTTTCGTCAGGGTGGACAATAAAGAGCCAATCAGGATAAGAGCTGAGATAACTGACCCTGATGTAGTGGTCGTGCTCGACCCCGGGCTGCTTACCATCGTTAATGTGGCCGCGGGACTGAAGAAAGACGGCATAGTCATAATCAACACCAAGAAGCCCTTTGCCGATATCGAGAAAAGCCTCAAGGTCAAGTGTAAGTTGGCTAAGCTTGATGCCACCGGCATCGCTCGGGAAACGCTGGGCGTGCCCATTACCAATACCACTATGGTCGGCGCGCTGCTCAAGGCCACCGACGTCGTCAAACTAGAATCGGTGGTCGAGCCGCTAAACAACCGCTTCGGCCGCCTGGCGGAAAGAAATATCAATGCCATGAAGAGGGCTTACCAGGAAACCGAGCTGAAGGAGTAGGACATTGGCCAAGTCAGAGGGTGAATTGACCTGGAGGGACCTGGAGATAGGTGCCATTGTCACCGAGCCGGGAAACGCGGCCCAATATAAGACGGGCGACTGGCGTTCGCAGCGGCCCACCTACGATTTCAACAAGTGTATTAAGTGCGCCCTGTGCCAGGTTTTCTGTCCTGAGGGGTGCATCCATAAGAATGATGACGGCTATTTTGAAGCCAATATGTTCTACTGCAAGGGGTGCGGTATCTGTGCCCGTGAGTGTCCGACTCTGGTAATAACTATGGTGGAGGAGGAGGAATAATGGTCAAGAAAGTGGGCATGGAGGTATCGGTAGCCATCGGCGAGGCGGTTAAGCTGGCTAATGCTGACGTCGTCGCCGCCTACCCTATTACCCCCCAGACCCACATTGTTGAGCACCTGGCCGAGCTGGTAGCCGACGGCGAGTTGGATGCCGCCTATATTCCTGTTGAATCGGAGCACTCGGCGATGAGCGCCTGCCTCGGCTCAGCGGCGGCAGGTGCCAGGACCTTTACCGCCACGGCGGGGCAGGGGCTGGAGCTTATGCACGAGGTACTCTATGTCGCCTCGTCCATGCGCCTGCCCGTGGTGATGACGGTGGCTAACCGCGCCCTGTCGTCCCCTTTAAGCGTCTGGGGCGACCACTCCGACGTTATGGCCGTGCGCGATACCGGCTGGATACAGATATTTACCGAGAACGGGCAGGAAGTGGTGGATAACGTCTTCTGCGCCTTCCGTATCGGCGAGGACAAGAAGGTCTTGCTGCCGGTAATGATTCACCTCGACGGCTTCCATCTCTCCCACGTCATCGAGCCGATAGTCTTCCCCGAACAGAACGCTGTCGATGAGTTCCTGCCGCCCAATAAATATCCTTTGGCTTTGCACCCCGATAAACCGGTGACCATGGGAGACTTTGCCCCACCCATCATATACCCCGAGGCCAAGTGGGCACAGGAAGTCAACCTTAGGGCATCGAAAGAGGTAGTCCTGAAGACCTGGGAAGAGTTTGGCAAGGCCTTTGGGCGCCATTACTCGCCAGTGGAAAGCTATAAGGCCGAAGATGCCGAAGTATTGTTATTAACTATGGGCAGCTTCAGCGAGACGGCGATGACGGTCATCGATAAACTTAGAGCCGATGGCAAAAAGATAGGACTGGTCAGAATACGCCTCTGGCGCCCATTTCCTTTCGAGGAGTTCCGTCAGGCGGTCAAGGACGCCCAAACCCTCATCGTCGTCGATAGGGCGCTCTCCTTCGGCGGCCCTGGTGGGCCGGTCTGCTCCGAGGTGAGGTCGGCTCTCTACGGCGAGGCTAAGAAACCGAAGGTCGTCAGCTTTGTGGCTGGACTGGGGGGCAGGGATATTACCCCAGCCGGCTTCGAGACGATAATCAATAGAGGTATTGAAATCGCGCAGAAGGGTAGCCCAAACGAGTTTGAGATATTCGGGGTGAGGGACTGATGCAGAATTATAATGTCTATGTTCCCCGACTGGTAACTAAAAAAGAATATTTTGTCCCCGGGCATCGGGCCTGTATCGGCTGCGGCGAAGCCCTGGCGGTAAGGCTCGCCTGCAAGGCGCTGGGGCAGAATGCCATTATTGCCAGTGCTACCGGCTGTATGGAGATAGTCTCCTCGCCTTTACCCACCACCTCCTGGGAGGTACCCTGGATACACACCCTCTTTGAGAACTCCGCCGCGGTGGCTTCGGGCATTGAGTCGGGCTTGAAGATGCTGATGAAGAAGGGCAGAATAGCCCAGCAGGAAATCACGGTTGTGGCCATGGCTGGCGACGGCGGTACCAGCGATATCGGCATACAGGCGCTTTCAGGAGCTATGGAGAGAGGGCATAACTTCCTCTATCTCTGCTTTGATAACGAGGCCTACATGAACACCGGGATACAGCGCTCCTCGGCCACCCCATTCGGCGCTTCCACCACCACCTCCCCCGCGGGCAAGGTCAGCATCGGGCAGGTCAGCTGGAAGAAGAATATGCCGGCGATTGCCGCCGCCCACAATATCCCCTACGTGGCTACTGCCTGTCCCAGCTATCCCTTCGACCTGATGGAGAAGGTGGAAAAGGGGGCCAAGACTCCCGGACCCGCCTATGTCCATATCCTGTCGGTCTGTCCCACCGGCTGGAGGTGCCCCACCGACCTGACGGTCAGGATGGGCAGGCTGGCGGTGGAGACGGGCATCTTCCCCCTCTATGAAATAGAAAATGGCAAATATAAACTGAACTTTGATTTCCCCGAGCTGAGACCCGTCACTGACTACATGAAGCTGCAGGGTAGATTCCGCCACCTCTCTGAAGACATATTAGAGAAGATACAAAAGCGGGTGAACGCTGATTACATCGCGCTTAAGGAGAAGGCGAGTGACAGCAACTAAGCCGAGCCAGCAGAAGATAACCTCGATACTGGATAGCTACGAGCGCGACAAGGGCATGCTAGTAGCCATTTTGCAGGATATCCAGGCGGAGTATAACTACCTGCCCAAGGAGTCACTGGGCCAAATCAGCGAGGGGCTGGATATCCCCATGACGCAGGTCTATAGCGTGGCCACCTTCTTCAAGGCTTTCAGCCTCAAACCAAGGGGACGCCATATCATCAACGTATGCCTGGGCACCGCCTGCCACGTCAGGGGGGCGGGGCGAGTCCTCGATGAGATAGGGCGGCAACTTGACATAAAACCAGGTGAAAGCACCGAAGACTTTAAATTTACCATGGAGACGGTCAACTGCGTCGGTGCCTGCGCCCTGGGGCCGATAGTAATTATTGATGGCAAATATTCGGGGCAGATGAAGACCGATAGGGTGAAAACCTTGCTGGAGAGTTACGATTAGATGGTCAAAAAGAGCAATGGTCGGCTGAGCTCGCCGCAGGAGCTGGAGGCTCTGAGGGAATCAATAATCAAGAGTAGGGACTCCAGTCAGAGCTGCATCGTTATCTGTGGGGGCACCGGTTGTCTGGCTTTAGGAGCTGAGGGTGTTATCGCCGGTTTCAAACGGGAGTTAAAAGAACGCCGACTGGAAAACAAGATAAGCCTGAGGGTGACTGGCTGCCCCGGCTTCTGCGAGAGGGGCCCGCTGGTGGTAATCAAGCCCGAGAATATCCTCTATCAGCAGGTAAAAGCCGCGGATGTTGACGAAATAGTCTCGGCGACGGTCAAGGGCAGTATTATTGACCGGCTGCTCTACGTTGACCCTGATACTGGTAAGAAGATAACCTACGAATCGGATGTGCCTTTCTATAAAAAGCAGGAACGCCTCCTTCTTGGTAGCAATAGCAACATTGACCCCAACGTCATCGAGGACTACCTAGCCTTAGGAGGCTATGCCGCTCTGGCTAAAACCCTCTCCATGAAATCCGAGGCGGTAATCGCCGAGGTCAAGAAGGCGGGCTTAAGGGGGCGAGGTGGCGGCGGTTTTCCCGCGGCTGTCAAATGGGAGACCTGCCGTAACGCCGAGGGCGATACCAAATATATTATCTGTAACTGTGATGAAGGCGACCCTGGTGCTTTTATGGACAGGAGCCTTATGGAAGGTAACCCCCACAGCGTCTTGGAGGGGATGGTTATCGGCGCCTACGCCATCGGCGGGCATGAGGGCTATATCTACGTCCGTAATGAGTACCCTCTGGCGGTCAAGAACGCCCGGATAGCCATCGAGCAGGCGGAAAAGATGGGGCTACTGGGTGAGAACATACTCGGTTCCGGCTTCGACTTCAGCGTTACGATAAGCCGCGGCGGCGGCGCCTTTGTCTGCGGCGAATCGACAGCGCTGATGGCTTCACTGGAGGGCAAGGTCGGCGAGCCCAGAGCGAAATACGTCCATACCTCGGAGAAGGGGCTGTGGGAGCAGCCGACCAACCTTAATAATGTTGAGACCTGGGCTAACGTCCCGCTAATAATCAAGAACGGCGCCGACTGGTACGCCCAGATAGGCAGCCCGGGTAGCAAGGGCACCAAGATTTTCTCGCTGGTGGGCAGGATAAACAACACCGGCCTTATTGAAGTCCCCATGGGTGTGTCGCTGAAAGACATTATCTACGGCATCGGCGGCGGCATCCCCGAGGGCAAGAAATTCAAGGCAGTGCAGACGGGTGGCCCTTCGGGCGGCTGCATCCCCGAAAAACTGCTCGACCTGCCCGTTGACTTTGACGAGCTGGATAAAGCCGGCTCGATGATGGGCTCGGGCGGTATGATTATCATGGACGAGAACACCTGCATGGTGGATATCGCCAAATACTTCGTCAATTTCCTGGAGGGCGAGTCCTGCGGCAAGTGTTTGCCCTGCCGTGAGGGCCTGAAAAGGATGAGCCAGATACTAACCGACATCACCGAGGGCAGGGGCCAGGAAGGCGATATCGAGCTACTGGAGAGGCTCTCAGCCACGCTCATCGACACCTCGCTCTGCGCTCTGGGCAGTACTGCGCCCAACCCCGTTTTAACCACGCTGCGCTATTTCCGCGATGAATACGAGGCCCACATCAGGGATAAGCGCTGCCCCGCCGGCGTCTGCAAGGAGCTGGTCACCTACAGCATTGATAAGGAGAAGTGCCCCGGCTGTGGGCTCTGTGTCAAAGCCTGCCCGTCTGAGGCGATAACCGACATGGGTAAGAAGAAGCCCGTGGTTCTAGACCAGGAGAAGTGTATAAAGTGCGGCGCCTGCTATGACGTCTGTAATCTTGGGGCGGTGATAAGGAAATGAAAATGGTCAAGCTGACAATCAATGGCCAGAGGATTAAAGCCGAAGAGGGGACTACCATATTGGAGGCAGCCCAGGAGAACAATATCTACATCCCCACTCTCTGCCACCATGAAGAGGTGACCCCATACGGGGCCTGCCGCCTCTGTACGGTCGAGATTACCAAGAACGGTCGGAAAAGGCTGGTGGCCTCCTGCCTTTATGAGGTAGCGGATGGACTTAAGGTAATCACTGACTCGGAAAGAATCGCCACCAACCGCAAAATGCTCATGGAACTACTTTTAGCCCGCTGCCCCAATAATAAGGCGGTGCGGGATTTAGCCCAAAAATTGGGTGTGGACAAGACCAGCTTTAAGCTGGATGACAACGACTGTATGCTCTGTGCTCTCTGTGTCCGGGTCTGCCAGGAGGTTGTCGGCGTTTCGGCCATCAGCCTGGTCAACCGCGGCGTCAACCGCGCCATGGCCACCCCATACTTTGAAGACTCTAACGTTTGCATCGGCTGTGGCTCCTGCGCCTATGTCTGTCCGGTGGACGCTATAAAGTTCGAGGACATCGGTGATACCAGGCACATCTACTGGCCCAATAACAAGATGGAATTCAAGCTCAAGAAGTGCTCGAACTGCGGCCGCTACTTTGCTCCCCAGGCCCAGTTGGACTATATCATCAAGAAGGTGGGGCTGGACCCCGACGCCTTCGATAAATGCCCCGACTGCCGCGACTAGTCCCCTTTTTAACCCCACACATTGACCCTTAACTAACGCCTTGCTATACTCTGTAATGCGGGGTGTAGCGCAGCTGGTCTAGCGCGCAGCGTTTGGGACGCTGAGGTCGGCGGTTCAAATCCGCCCACCCCGACCACGAACCGAGTCTCAGTCCGACGGCACTAAGTTCAGGTTGGCTATGGCTTCAACGGCATCTTCGGACCAGACAAAAATCCGGTTGTAGGGCTTTACTCTGTAGTAGTCCTGCGGGAAGAACATCTCCCTGGTGGTCATATCCAAGCAGTAGCGCTTAACCCAGCCGTACCGCTCCCTTGATGAGACTTTATTGCCCGCTACCAGCTTCTTGGTGACATCATACAGATTGTAACACATGCGAAACTCGTATCCGGTCAGCATCATCGGATCGGCCCAGGCTCCCCGTCTATTTTCATAGGCGTCCTTAGCCGCTTCCTGAAACCTTACCAGGTCGCGATGTTTGGGTAGGCTCGGGTAGATGGCGAGCGAGGCGGCCCAGCCCGAATCAATCATCATCAGGTTGAAGGTGCAGCGGTCTTCGTAGGGTATCGAAGCCAGCTCCGTCGCACTGTATGAGGGCGCCAAATAGGCAAGAAACCGCCCGTATCGGTCGATGGCCTCATCGGCGGAGTGCAGATACACCCGGCGTTTCGAGCCATCAGGCCTTGTCAGCTTCTCTTCTAAAAGTTCCTTGAACTTGTCGGTGGCGCTCTTTCCCTGCTGCTCCTGCAGCGTCCCCGCCGTCCCCGTGGCCAGCTTTGGCTTTAGATGCTCTGCCAGTCCATCGTTAATCGGCGCTTTGCCCTCATCTATCCAGGCAGCTAGCTGGGCCAGATTTCCATCCTGGTGGGAAGGCTTTCTGTTGCCAGGGTAATGCACCTCCGGAGTGTCGATGCCCAGCATGCGCACGGGCATAGATATGTAGGGAGTATCGCCATCGGTTGCCCTCAGGTATTTTTGATTACCCTGAGGGTCTAGCCGCAGTCCGCCCGGGTCCCATATAATCTTGATATCAGACATTTGAACACCTCCTTTTACTTTGGATAGGGGTGTGGCCTCCTTTCTATGTATTGGGACTTGAGTCTAGCCTTCTTTTAGGTCGTTTGTCAATACCCTGGCTCAAGCTGGTGCCAACTGTCCACTAGGGCAAAATACTGGATGCGCTAAGGGAAAAGCGTTAAAATACGGGGTAAGATGGCTGAAGCAATTGTCGTGCTTATTACCACCGCTGGCGCTGAAGAAGCCCAGCGAATTGCCGATGGGCTGCTAGAGGAAAGGAAAGCGGCCTGTGTAAGTATCGTGCCTAAGGTTAGCTCTCGCTTCCGGTGGCAGGGCAAGCTCGAGAAAGCTGAGGAGAGCCTGCTAATCGTTAAGTCCCAGGCCAAGCTTCTCAGCCAGATTGTTGAATTGGTCAAAAAGCATCACCGTTATGAGGTTCCGGAAATAATCGCTCTGTCTATCACCGGTGGCAACCCTGATTATCTGGAGTGGATAGCTAAAGAGACGAAATAGGCTGGGGCTTGCGTTGCTCAAAGGAGTCGTTTAGTATTATGGAGAGAAAGACCGAAGCCCATTTTGCCGAAGAAATCTTTGTTCTGGATACAATAATTGGCGGTGGCTAACTTTCTATGAGGGGGTAGCTGACAAAATGCTGAATCAAAAAGAATTAGAGAGATACAGCCGCCAGATAATGATCAATGGCTTTGGCGAGAAGGGACAGGACAAGCTAAAGAAAGCCAAGGTCTTTATTGCTGGCGTCGGTGGCCTGGGCTCGGTAACCGCCACCTATCTGGTGGCGGCTGGGGTGGGGGTGATAAGGATTGTTGACCAAGACGTAGTAGAACTCAGCAATCTGAATCGGCAAATACTGCACCATGACGATGACATAGGCAAGAATAAGGTCTATTCGGCGGCTAAGAGGCTCAATGGCCTTAATCCGGAGGTGAAGATAGAAGCCATCGCCGGGAAGATAACCGAAGCCAATATCTCTAAGCTGGTAGCTGGCTGCGACCTGATCGTTGACGCCATGGATAACCTGCCTATCCGCTACCTGCTAAACAAGACAGCGATAGAGGAGAAGCTCCCTTTCTTTCACGGCGCCGTTAACGGCTTTGAGGGCAGGGCCATGACCATAATCCCGGGCCAGACCGCCTGCCTGATGTGCGTCTACCGCGGGGCTGTCGTCGAAGGCAGCTTTCCTGTAGTCGGCGTTACCCCCGGGGTAATTGGCTGTATTCAGGCAGCAGAGGTAATAAAGCACATTGTGGGTACAGGGCAACTGCTGGCTAACCGCCTGCTCATCTATGACGGGCTGAGCATGAAATTCACCCAGTTTAAGGTGAAGCGGGATCCTAATTGCCAGCACTGTGGCTCTGAAGGGTAAGAGTTGAGCGTTAAGATAAAGCTTCATCGTTCCCTGGCTAAACTCGCTGATGGCCAGGCGGTGGTCGAGGTTAACGGTAATACCGTCGGCCAGTGCCTTGAACAACTGGCCACCCGGTTTCCAAAGATAAAAAAGAGGCTATTCGAAAAAGACGGCGCGTTGAGCCGTGTCCTTGAAGTCTATCTAAATGGAGAAAGCATCTATCCGGGCGAGCTAGCCACCGCGGTCAAAGACAGCGACGAGCTTGATACCGCAGTGCGCATCTCCGGTGGCTAAGCAGAGCGCCTGACTTTTATTATCTCGGCCAGTATGCTGACGGCTATCTCCTCAGGAGTCTGAGCTTCTATCTCCAGCCCGATAGGGGAGTGGACGCTATCCAGCTTCTTTTGGGGCACTCCTTTAGCCAGTAGGTGGGCGAAAATGGTTTTGACCTTGGTCTTGCTGCCAATCATACCGATATATTTGGCCGGAGTGCCCACCGCCCAATCTAGCACCAGCTCGTCATGCTGATGGCCGCGGGTCACGATGACGATGTAGCTCGTTTTGTCTATCTCCAGCTTGGGGAAAGCTTTAACAAAGTCATCGGCCAGGATAGTCTCGGCCTCAGGAAACCTCTCGGCGCTGGCGAAATCGGCACGGTCATCAATAACGGTAATCTTAAAGCCGAGCAGCTTCCCCATCTTGGCTAGCGGCAACGAAACATGCCCTCCGCCGAAGATATAAAGGGTGGGTGTCGTCAGGATAGGCTCGATAAAGACCTCCAGGTCGCCGCCGCATATCATCCCCACCTCGCTGGCTTCCTTATCGGTAAGGGTAAAATGGAGGCGCTTAGGCTTGCCCTGCTTGATTACTCCAACCGCCTCTTTGATTACCTGTGCTTCCAGGCTACCGCCGCCGATGGTTCCGGAGATAGTACCATCAGGCTTGACCAGCATCTTGGCGCCTTCTTCGCGGGGCGTAGAGCCGGTAGCGGAGACTACAGTGACCAGCGCCGCTTCTCCGCCCCTTTCCTTGATCCTGACGATTTCCTGGTATATATCGGTCATTTTAGTTCTCACCTAAACATTGAAGCGTATCATAATCGCCTCTAAAACCCCGCCCGCAATCGCCCTCATCCGGGGCCGGATGGTGTAGCAGGCTTCTTTATCCCCCGAAGGGTCAATCTCACCCAGCTTGGCTCCCTTCCCCACCACTGTCCCGTTCCGGAGCAGGGCCCGCACCACACCGCCTATCTTAGCCTTGAGGGGCTGTGAGGCCACTAAGGCTACAGTATCGCCCGCCTTGACCATATCCCCTATATCTTTATCGGTCGTAAGCTGGCCACCGCTGGGGGAGTGTAGCACCCTTTCCGCGGTCAGGCCGTCAACAACGACCGGGATTCCGGTGTTCGCTTCCGCCTCACCGGACATGATTACCCGACCCAAACGTTCGCTGTTGTTGGTCTCCACCACTATGTGGACATCCTCTCTCGCCTTAAAGCCAGGTCCCAAACCGATTACCATTGGGGCGTCACCGATCTTTGTCCCCAGGTTCTGCTTGGCCATCAGGGCGTCAACCAGCACTGTGGGTTTGATCGTGTCTTTGACCAGGGCATCGGGGTCAACAATGATGGGCAGCTTGTTCTGGCGCCAAACGCTGGCAATCTGGTCTGGAGATTCCACCCGTTTGGCGATTATCCCCTCCACCTCCTTTTCCCCGTCGTATATCGCCTCGCAGAAGGCGACGCCGCGGCTGACGGCTAGCGGCTGAGATATTTCTGTCAGACAGACGCGGAATCGGGCACGCGCCAGCTTATGAGCCACCCCGCTGGCTACCTCCCCACCACCACGGATAAGCACCACCAGATTAGCTAAGTCCATTACCTTCCTTATTATATTATACCTGCTTGTTTCAATTCGTCTAACTTGGCCGGGCTAAAGCCCATATACTCTTTATAGATGTTTTCGTTCTCATAGCCCACGGGTTGGCAAACCCACTTAGTCCTGATGGGCGTTTTGGTCATCTTGTGCTGCGCCTGGGCGACGACAATATCTCCATAAATGGGGTCTTCAACCGGGGTGAACATGCCCCTGTCCAGCCAGTTGGGGTCCTTCATCGGCTCGTCGGGGGAGCAGACCGGCGCCACCACCGGGGTAATAGGTGCTAAACGCCCTTTCTGGGAATACTCTATCGACATGGCGACCAGTTCGTCGTTGGTATACTTACGTGTCTCGGCAAATACCTTCGGTGCCCACTTCAACTGCTCGTCTTTACGCATGAATATCTGCAGGGTCGTCCAGCTGGCGGCGTCCCACTCTTCCCATTTGCCCAGCATATCGGCAAAGGCCTGCCACATCTCCAGCCTTAAGCCCCCCAGGAAAACGGCCCCGTCCTTGGTCGGCGCGAAGCAGTAGAGCCAGCCCGCGGTATCCAGGCTGCCAAAGCGCTCACAGATAATCCCTGTCTCCTGATACCACAGCGCGGCATAGTCGTCAAAGCGGGCGTAGGCTTCAGCCGTGGCTACGTCAAGTGCCTGTCCCTGGCCGCTTACCTTTCTCCAGTGCAGCGCCGCCAAGATGCCGACGGCCATAAATGTTCCTGGTTGCACCCAGGCTATCCAGGGCCCCGCCTTGGTGGGCACTGCCCAGGGGCACTCGTCATAGCTCTTGCCCTCGGGCATAACCTCTCCCGTGGCTGATTGCACACCCGAACGCGCTTGGGCGATATTGTCGTAGTCGGGCATGTTGATTTGGCTCATGGGCCCGAACTGCCCGAAAGCGGTTATGGAAGCAAATATCAGCTTGGGGTTAATCTTCTTTAGCTGCTCATAGCCAATTCCCCACTCATCCATAACCCCGGGTTTAAATGTCTCGATGAGCACGTCGGCCTTGGCTACCAGCTTTTTCAATATCTTCCTGCCCTCCGCCTCTTTTAGGTTGAGGGTTATGTGGTGTTTGTTTCGGCCCTCGGTCAGGTAGTTAAGCCCCTCACCCTTATGCAGCATACCGTAGGGAGTGCATGTCCTGATAAAATCACCCTCCGGCGGCTCTATCCGTAACACCTTAGCCCCGAATTCAGCCAGCATCGAGGAGCAGTAGCAGCCAGCATAGCTCTTATAGCTCAGGTCGAGGACGATTATATCATCCAGGGCTTCGGGCTGGGTATGGGCAATAGCGGGGTCATCTCTATCCCTTATCTTATCCAGAAAGGCGGCCTGTTCTTTAAGTGCCTCTTTGTTTTTCTTAGACGGAGGAGCCTTGCAGGCAAACGAGGAAAGGTCCAGCGGCTTTCTTAGCCCGGACTTGCCATCCCAGTTTGAAGGCGGGCAGCGCGTCGGCACATCAGCCCATTTGCCCAAAGCTCCACACTCGTAGAGCTTTTTAATCTCCTCCTCGCTCTTGCCTAGAATCTCGGTCATTATATACTCGTTATCGAAGCCCACCGCCCTTACCCCCCATTCCACATTGGGCGGGCTCTGGGACATCATCACCGGGAACTCGTGGTCGAGGTACTTGCCAAGAATGGCGTCATTGACCTCGGTCATAAAGCCCCGTTCCACAAAATGCTTATCATCCACCACTTCTTTGGTGTCATAGACATGGCTGGCGGCGAAGCCGTGTTTTTCCGCTAGCTTTTCAACCTCTTTGGCCGCCTTTCTCCTCGCCCAGTCGGCAATAATCTTGAGGATAGCGCTAGCGTTGTCCTCCTCAAGCCGAGTTAGGTGTTCCTTAAATCGGGGGTCGTCAGCTAGCTCCGGCCTTCCCATCGCGGTGCATAAACCCTTAAATTCATCCGGGGCTGGTGCGGCTATAGCTACGAAGCTATCATCGGCACAGTAGAAGGTATCAGCGGGGCAGATGGATAAATCACGGTTGCCCGCAGGCATGGCTATCTTACCCGTGAGCTGCTGGTATGGCCAGACCCAAGTTATCGCCCGCATAATGGCTTCGCTTTGCGAAAGCTCAATGAACTGCCCCTTTCCCGTCTTTTCACGGTGGTGCAGGGCGGCCAGTACCGCCAGTTCACCCATCAGTGCCCCGTAGTTATCACAGATATAGAGGCGGCTCTTCAGCGGCGGCTGGTTGGGGAAGCTGGAAAGCCAGGCGTACCCGGAAAATGCCTGCGAAGCACCGTCGTTGGAGGGACGGTTCTCACGGGCATACTGACCCCACTGGCCGAAACCGTTCTTGGCTAGATAGATGATTCTGGGGTTGATTTCCCTGATTTGGCGGTAGCCGATACCCCAGCTCTCCATCACCCCTGGCCTCAGGTTGTTCTCGATGACGTCGGACCCGGCGGCAAGCTCACGGAAGACCTCCTGGGCCTCGCTCACGTGTAGGTCCAGCCCCAGCCAGTATTTGTTGGTGTTCATGTGGGCGAAGGCAGGGCCCTGCTCCCGGAAAAGATAACCGAAGGGAGTCAGGTCACGGCAGGTATCGCCCATAGGGGGAAACTCGCACTTGATGACCTCGGCGCCCATCTCAGCGGCGAAACCAGGCCCAGCCGGGCCTAAAAGCAGGGTGCAAACCTCAAGCACGCGTATACCCTTTAACGGGGACGGCTTGGAATGCTTCTCTTCTTTATAGTTACGCCACGTTACATCTGCCATCGTATAGTGCACTAGTTCCTTTCTTTGAAGTTCAACCGCCGCCTAAAGCACTGCGCAATTTTAGAGGTTATCTATAGCTGGCGTCAAGCTCTGCTTAAAGGTTGGTTTCATGGGGCAAGGCGTTAGTGTATTATAAAGGTAGCCATGATTATTAAAAACCGCACCGAGCTAGCCACCACCGAGCCGAGAAATAAGGTCTTACAGATTATTGAAGTCGGCATTAAGCGCGTCCTCCCCCCGAATATGATGAGGGCGGCTGTCAGCTATGATGCTCCCCGCCACACCATTACCATACAGGACGATAGCTTCTCGCTGTCAGAGACAAACCGTATATTCGTCATCGGCGGCGGCAAGGCCAGCGGGCTTATGGCACAAAGCCTTGAAGACATTATCGGCATCGAAAACATAACCACGGGAGTGGTCAACTTCAAGGGCGGGCGGGCCAAAACGCGAAAGATTAAAGTTATAGTTGCTGGCCATCCCGCTCCCGACCAGCGTGGCGTCGACGGCGTCAGCCAAATGCTGGCCCTCAAAGAGCGTCATTCGATAGATGCAAACGATATCGTTATCTGTCTGCTCTCGGGCGGCGGTTCGGCGCTTATGCCTTACCCTGCGGACGGGGTGAGCTTAAAAGATAAGCAAAGAATTACCGAACTTCTTATCAGCTCAGGGGCGAAAATAGACGAAATCAATATGGTGAGAAAACACCTCTCGCGAGTCAAGGGCGGTCAACTGGGCGCTTTTTACTATCCAGCAAAGGTTATTTCTCTGATACTATCCGATGTTATCGGCAATGACCTGGCCACTATCGCCTCTGGCCCCACCACCCCCGACCCATCCACCTTCGCCGACGCTTATAATGTATTGAAGCAATACAATCTGCTAGCCAAGGCGCCGAAAAGGGTAAAAGAATTCATTGAGAGGGGGCAGCGTGGCGAGGCCCCCGAGACGCCCAAGACGCTAAGCAACTGCTATAACTATATCATCGGTGATAATAAGCTGGCCCTGGAGGCTATGGCGGCTAAAGCTAAGGAGCTCGGCTTTAACCCCCATATT
>JGI2171J19970_10000713_pt1 | contig 18224 bp, 22 predicted proteins | sample DeeMarSWOR324_28_FD_19970 | JGI IMG/M metagenome (IMG submission 19970) | reverse complement strand
GCAGCAAGGGCATACTCCTGATGGGCTCCACGGGTGAAGCCATACTGTTGACGAAGGAGGAGCGGGAGAAGATCATTGACATCGTCATCGATGAGGCGAGCGGCAAGGTCCCGGTTATGGTGGGCGTCGCCGCAGTAAGTACCAGAGACACCTTGAAGAACGCGAGGTACGCCAAGGAGGCGGGCGCCGACTGCGGCCTCGTGGTCCAGCCTCCCTACATCAAGCCCACGCAGGACGCCCTATACCGCTACTTCAAGGACGTCGCAGACGCCGTGGACATGCCCNTCGTCATCTACAACAACCCTGAGCGGTGCGGCGTGAACGTGGAGCCCGAGACCATAGCCCGTCTGGCGCGGCACCCGAACATCGTCGCTATCAAGGAGGCGGGGCCCAACCCCTACGGCGTCATGCGCACCGTGGAGCTCACAAGGGGCGAGTTTAACGTTCTCTGCTGCGACTGCGCCGTCTATGCGTTGATACCTGTGGTCATGGCGTCCGGCGGTAAGGGCACCAGCAACGTGACGGGTAGCATGTGTCCGAGGGAGTTCGCCGAGCTGAGCAAGCCTTGGGAGAACTACGACGACGTGCTGAAGACCCGGGAGCACCTCTACAGGCTTCTGCCGCTCATCAGGATGATGTACAGCGAGAGCAACCCTGTGCCGCTGAAGGCGGCGTTGAACATGGTGGGAGCTGATGTCGGCAAACCTAGGAAGCCCCTCCAGGAGCTCGGCGAGGCCAACATGAAGTCCATGAGGCAGACCATGCAGCGCCTCGGGATACTGGATGATGACAGTTACCAGAGACAGTTCTTCTCCAAGAAGTAACACCTTTATCCACCACTCGACACCATGCAGCGAGGGGCCAGACATATATTCGCGTGAATGCAGAGACGACCGCGACTTCGAGGCGATAAGGCAGCTCCTCATCGAGAGCTACGGCTTGAACCAGAGGTTCCACAACTGGTGGCTGGAACGCATCGAGGGAAATAGGTACCACAGGCCAGTGAAGGGCGGCTCCACCGATTGGAGAACCAACATACGGCTCTGGTTCACCGACGAGGACAAGCTCGTGGGCGTGGTGAACCCGGAGGGCGACGGCGTCGCTTTCATACAGATACATCCACATCACAGGCATCTTGAATCCGAGATGGTGGAGTGGGCCGAGGGCAGCATCGCCCACACCGGCGAAGATGGCGTCAAGAGGCTCAGCTTCTGGGTGTACGGCTACGATGAGGAACGTCAGCGGCTACTAGAGTCAAGGGGATACACGAGGACAGGTGCGTATGGGTGTACGCGCAGGAGAAGCCTCAGGGTCCCTGTTCCAGAGGCTATTCTGCCCGAGGGATACCGCCTGAGGCCGCTAACGGAGGAGGACTCGGGCCTCGTCGCCGACTCCATCAACCTGATCTTCGGGAGGGACTTCCACACGGAGGAGGCGATCCGCAACATGTACAACGCCCCAACATTCCCTAGAGACCTGAACATCGCGCTGTTCAGCGGCGGCACGCTGGCCTCGTTCGCCACGGTCTGGTACCACCCCGTCAACAACATAGGTGTCTTCGAGCCAGTGGGGACTCACCCGGACCACAGGAGGAAGGGGCTCTCATCGGTGTTAATGTACCATGGCATGAGAAAGTTGGTGGAGCTGGGCGCCGACTACGTCTACGTTGGCACAGGTTCCCGGGAGGCACCGAACAGGCTCTACGAGTCCCTGGGTTTCAACGAAGTGGACACCAACTACGAGTGGCGTAGAAACCTATATTAAAAAAGGTGGAAGGGCTATTTCAGGTTCTTTATCAGTTGGTCGATGGTTACGGCAGGCATGCTCAGCATCTTGATGGTGCCCCGGCTCCCCAGCTCGACGCTCATCTTGAAGACGGCGTCGTTGTCAGGGGCCTCCACGATGTTCACGAAGTCGTAGGGTCCTAGGACGGCGTACTGCTCTAGCACCTTGACGCCGTAGGCCTCGATCTCCTTGTTGACCTCCTTGATGCGCTCAGGCTTAGTCTTCAGAGTCTTCTGTCCCTCGGGCGTCAGCGTTGATAAAAGGATGTACTTTGCCACTGTATACACCATGATGACGGTGAAGAGGGGCACTGATATGGGTATCGATCACGTTGCTGACAGGAACCTTCCATGCCCCGGCGGCGACACGGCCTCGCCGTCCACGTAGGCGTCCACACCCCTAATGTACGTAGCCACGGGGACACCCTCCACCTTCCAGCCCTCGAAGGGTGTCCACTTTGTCTTGCCGTGCAGCCCCTCGCCCTTGATGACCTTCTGCTCCTTCATGTCTACCAGAACAAGGTCCGCGTCTGAACCCACCCTTATACAACCCTTACGGGGGTACTGGCCAATCACCTTGGCGGGGTTAGCCGACGCCGCGTCTATGAGCGTGCCGAGCTCAAGCACGCCTTCGTTGACCTTGGTGAGAAGCAGGGGGAGCATCGTCTCGACGGCGGGCAGCCCCGGAGGCGAATCCCAGATGTTGACCTGACCACGCTCCTTCTCATCCTTTGTGTGGGTGGCGTGGTCGGAGGCGATCACCTTGATGACTCCGTCCCTGAGGGCGCCAAGTAGAGCCTCGTTGTCGGTCTTCCTGCGAACGGGGGTCCACTGTTGGGCGTAGGGGCCTAGGCCCCTCGTGTTCTCGTGGTTGAGGAGAAGGTAGTCCGGCCTCGCCTCGGCGGTGACGCCGCCCATGTAGCGCCTCAACCTTCTCAGGGCCTTCACGGTCTCCAGCGTCGAGACCTCCCTCAAATGAACTTTTACGCCGACGGCGTGGGAGAGGAGGACCCGTTTAGCCGCCCCGACGGACTCGGCTACGTGAGGGAAATGAGCGTTGTAGTCGTCAAGCGTCCCACTCCCGGAACCCCTGAGCCTCTCCATGACGTAAACCACTAGATCCGATTCCCTGCAGTTGAGAAAGGCGAGCCCCTCAGCCTCCTTGATCCGGCTGAGAGCGTCAAGGAGGACGCCCGTGTCGTCCATCCCTGTCGGCGCGTCGCCGAGCTCGTCGAACACCGTGAAGCAGTTGACGCCCATCTCCCTGAACACGGGGATTTGCTCAAGCTTGTCCGCGTACAGGGCGACGCTGAACGTGTAGTCCACGAGCGCCTTCCGCTGTACGAGCCTCATCTTCTCGCCGAGGGTATCTGGTGTGCCTGTGACGGGGCTGTTGTTCGGCTCATCCACGACGGTAGTGACCCCGCCTGCGACGGCGGCGCATGACCCCGTGTAGAAGTCCTCCTTTTGGGTGAAACCAGGCTCCCTGAAGTGGACGTGGAGGTCAACAAGACCAGGTATAACCAGCTTGCCTCCTGCATCCACTACGCGTTCACCCTCTGTCAGCGATCTACCGATCTTCGCGATTTTGCCGTCTTCGACTAATAATCCTCCCTCGTAGAGGCCGTCTGGGAGCCAAATCTTAGCGTTCATGATGGACATGCTTTGAGTCATAGCAGGAGACTCCTTTACGGAAAAGGATTAGTGTTGCTATAAAAATTCGTCCAGTGGGGATAATTGAGCCCAGGGCGAGGCTCGAACGAAGTTAAGCTGGTAAAAACTTCATTTGGGAAGCAGACGAGAAGTCTCTGGAAAGGACCACGTTGTCTACGTGTCAGTCACATTGAATAATTTTCATGTTAGGAGGGCACGTACCATCTTGATCATCATGTCGATGAACTCTGGCTCGGAGCCGAACGTCGACTCAACGTAGACAAACCTGTGCATGAGGACGTCGATCACCTTGTTGACTCTCGCCTCCCTACCGATGAGGCTGATGCCCCCCTCTGGATGCCTCTCCAGCAGGGTCTCCAGCACTCTGGTGACGGGTTCTGCATCGGACTTCATCATATCCTCCACTCGGATGGACTCAGCGACTCGGTCGTATGCGGCCAGGTTTGAGAGCACCTCACTCTCTATGGCAGCCAAGACCAGCCTTTCCTCGCGGTGGATCTCGATCAGAGTCTCGAAGAGCAGTTCGAGGCCCTCGTCGAGGGACGCCGTCTGCCATAGGCGCTCCGTGTCGAGCCTCTCCGCGAATCTCTTCACGTAGTGATCGCCTATCCGGCGGCGTATCTCCATGAGGAGGGATATTTTCCCCTTCGGGAAGTGGTAGTAGAGGGTCCCGATGCTGACCTCGGCGTCGTGGGCTATCTCGTTTACGTTGAAGCCGGCGTAGCCCACTCGCCTGAACATCTCGTCGGCGACCTGCAGTATCTTCTTCTTGGCCTTGGACTTCCTCATCGCTACGTCTGTGTGGCTCCCGTGATTTATATATTTCGAATTCGAGTCGAAATCGACATCCTTATATACATCACCTCCATACTCGAATTCGAGTCAGACTCGAACATGGTGAACATCATGGTCCAGAGAAGCAATCAGACGGAAAGCGAGCAGCATTTCTTTGATTTCGCAGCCGAGGCGGGCCTCACGAAGCACTTTGGAGGCCTCGAGGCGACGGAGGAGCTTGTCGAGCTGTGCAAAATAGGAGAGGGTAGCTACGTCCTGGACGTCGGCTGCGGAGTCGGGCAGACGCCGTGCTACCTAGCCAAGAAACATGGCTACAGGGTGTTCGGCGTGGACATCAACGAGAGAATGATCGAGAGGTCCCGGGAGAGGGCGGAGAGGGAAGGGGTAGCGGACAGGACTGAGTTCAGGGTGGCTGACGCGCAGGGCCTCCCCTTCGAGGACGACACCTTCGACGCGGTCATTAAGGAGTCCGTGACAGTCTTCCCGGAGGACAAGCAGAAGGCCGTCACGGAGTACGCCCGGGTGACGAAGCCCGGGGGGTATGTCGGGCTCAACGATGCGACGTGGCTCAAGGTGCCGCCTCCACCTGAGATAGTTGCGTGGGCGTCCCAAGATCTGGGTGCATGCGTGAAGCCTCTCACGTCAGATGACTGGACGGGTTTATTGGAGGAAGCGGGGCCTACTGAGATAGTCGTGAAAGTCCGTGAAGTCAAGGCACGGAGAGAGGCAAAAGAGCTGGCCCGTAGGTACGGCTATGTGGGAATGCTGCGAAGTATCTATAGGGCACTGTCTCTGTATAAAAGAAGCCCGGCGTACAGGAGATTCGTAAAAGAATTACGAAAGGAAGGGATCATGCCCGATAACCTTGAAGAATATTTAGGGTACGGGGTGTTCGTCGGGAGAAAGTAGTTAGATGGAGCCCCGAGCGGGATTTGAACCCGCGGCCTACAGCTTACGAGGCTGCCGCTCCGACCACTGAGCTACCGGGGCGCCCTTGAAGTTATTAAAGAAATAGAATTTAAGAGATGTGGTAAAGAGTCGGCCGCCTATTTAGAGTAGGATATTATCCCCTTCTTCATCAACTCATCAATCTTCTCGTCGTCGAAGCTCATAAGCTCCTTCAGAAGCTCCTTGTTGTGCTCTCCCAGCACGGGCGCAGGGGTCCTCAGTACTGGCTGGGTCTCACTGAACTTGAGCGGGAAGTTGACGAGCTTGATCTTGCCCGCCAGAGGGTGCTCTAGTTCAACGAACATGTCCCTGGCCAGCACGTGGGGATCCTTCACCGTCTCGTCCACGTGGTAGACGGGGGCGCAGGGCAGGCCGATGCTCGTGAAAAGCTTCACGGCATCGTCGCGGGTCATCTCCGCGACCTTCTCCTTCATCATGTCCTGAGAGATGTCGTCGAGCTCCACGCCCATGTGCTGGACGATCCTGTCCAGGGCCCTGGGCCCGAAAGCTGCGAGCCTGATCCATCCGCCGTCCTTGGTCTTGAAGATGCCTCCAGCGCCCCGTCCCCGGGGGAACTTCTCCCTGAGCTCGAGGGGCTTCATCCCGGATAACAGGTAGCCAGTTATTGCGGTGTTGTAGGCTACCATGCAGTCCAGCTGGGCGACGTCTATCATCTGGCCCTTCCCCGTCTTGTCCCTGTACCTGAGCGCGGCGAGGATCGCCATGGTCGCCATGGTCCCCGGTCCCAAGTCGCCATAGGCTTGGGCCATCTCCACTGGTGGGCCCTCCGGGTCAGCGTTCTCTCCTGTGAGCCTAGTGTGGCCGCTCATGGCCTCCGCGATCATGGCGTAGCTCCTCCACGACGTGTAGGGGCCGTACTGGCCGAAGCCGCTGAGGGCGGCGTAGATGATGCCGGGGTTCAGCTCCTTTAGCACATCGTACCCCAGCCCGAGGCTCTCTATGGTACCGGGGCTGAAGTTCTGGACGACCACGTCGCTCTTCTTCACCAGCTCCTTGAATATCGCCACGCCCTCTGGGTCCTTCAGGTTGAGGGTGAGGTCCTTCTTGTTGATGTTGAGGTGGTGGAACGTGTAGCTTGCGCCGCCGAAGAGGGCCCCCTCGGCGAGCCTGTCGATGGCGCCCCACGGAGGCTCGATCCTTATCACCTCGGCGCCCATGTCCGCCATCATCATTGTGCACCATGGACCGAACCATACGTGGGAGAGGTCGAGCACCCTTATGTCTTCAAGAGGCATATTCATTCTTTGTCGACTCCAATCACTATACGACCGCAGATAATAGTATATTACGTTTACCAAAATACTGAAAATTTAAACACCCTACAGGCGAAGTTCTGGATAGACATGGCCAAGGTCTCGGACATTGGAGAGAGGAGGCTCATAGAGCGGATGATGCTTCACCTGACGCGGATGCCGGGGATGCCGATACCGTTCTGGGACGACGCGAGCGCCATCAGCCTCGGAGACGGCCGGGCGCTGGTCGTAAACACCGACATGCTAGTCTGGGAGACCGACATCCCGAGGGGGATGACGCCCTACCAGGCGGCGCGCAAGGCCGTGATCATGAGCGTCAGCGACCTCGGCGCCAAAGGCGTTCAGCCCATCGCCTTCATGCCCAGCATAGGGCTCCCCAGCAGCCACCCAGTCGCCAGCGTGGAGGAGATGGCCAAGGGGTTCGAGGCCGGAGCCCGGGAGTACGATGCCTACGTGGTAGGCGGCGACACCAACGAGGCGTGCGACGTGGTGATCTCGGGGGTGGCGCTGGGCGTAGCCCATGAGTCCAAGATCATGAGGAGAGCCAACGGGGCCAGCCCCGGAGACCTGCTCGCCACCACGGGGGTCTTCGGCCTCACCTCGGCGGGCTTCAAACACCTCCTAGAGGGGCTTGAGATACCCGGCGGTAATGAGAAACCCATACTTGACAGCGTATACCTACCCTGGGCAAGGGTGAGGGAGGGGGTAGCCTTAGCCGAAACCGGCGCCGTGACGGGGTGCATGGACTCCAGCGACGGCTTGGCGGTGAGCCTCTACGACCTAGCCAGAAGCATAGGCGCAGGGTTCAGGGTTACTGAGCTGCCTGTGGCCCCCGCCGCGGCGAGGTTCGCCGAGCGGCATGATCTCGACGCAGCCGATCTGGTGCTCTACGGCGGGGAGGAGTACGAGCTCGTCTTCACGTTCAGACCTGTGGACGAGGGAAACATCAGGGAAGCCCTGGCCGGGGTCGGTTGTAGCCTCCTCGTCATCGGTGAAGTCACCGGGGCGAAGGACATAGATTTGGCTGTCGACGGCGCGGTGAAGCCTATATGGCGAAGTGGGTGGGACCACTTCATAAGGTAGCGGTCAAAACTTTATCTAAACTACAGGCATCAATATACTCATGGAGACCGACCGCCTCGTCTCGAAGCCTCTCGCCTTCGTTATCATCGGCCTGATTCTTGGAGCCAGCCTCGGGCTAGGGTCAGGGTACGCCGTCTTCTACCCCGAGATGGTTGAGCAGAGCAACAGAGACATCGAGGACAGGATAACGGACCTCGAGGACAACATAGACGGTATCACGGTCCAGATGGGGGAGATGGACGAGAGTCTGGGCTCGATACAGGATAGCCTCCAGTCCATCGTCACGCTCACCCAAGCCATAAACAGCCTCGACACTAGGCTCGGGCAGGCGAGGCAGGACCTTGCAGAGGTTAACGGCACAATCGACAGCATAAGGATCAGCCTAGAGGAAAGCATCGACGACCTGGAAGACAGAGTCGAGGATGTGAACCAGAGGTACGACGAGCTCCGAGAAGAGTGGGAGGACACAACCCTGGAAATCGACGACGTGCAGTCCACACTGGACTCGCTAAGCGACAAGCTGCTGGAACTCGAGGAGAAATTAGAGATGGAGGAGGCGTTAGACCTTTTAAATAGCCACCTAGCTAACCCGGACGCCGCCGTCATCACCGATATGACGGACGAGCTTTTCGAGGCCCTTCTTGGCGACTCTGAGTTCAAAGACTGGGTAACCTCTTTCGGCGAGGCCCCCGCGAAGATCCTGATGAAACAGGAGATCGTGAGGATGACGGGGAGCCTGGTTTGGTATAAGGTTTCAACGCAGAATCTTGGCTCCATGGAGTACGTCGTGAAGGTGGAGACCTTCTTCGAGTTCGAGTTAAGCCCAGCGTCAGTATCCATCCCCCAGATGAGGATGCAGATGAGGGGCACTGTGAACGTAGACATCGAGGAGTTCAGGCAGGTACAGGTCGACGCCGTGGAGATACTCTAGAGGTTGGCGCCGCCATTCGGATTTGAACCGAAGACCAACTGCTTAACAGGCAGACGCTCTAACCGAGCTGAGCTATGGCGGCCCGCGACTCTCCCCAATATGGGCTGACTAATATTAATCTTTGTTGATGGGTTTCACGCGTCAAATTACGGATGGCCTCGACGAGGCTTGTAGCCTCCAATTTTTAAACCGGATGAAGGAAGATAGTTGCCATGGGCCAGGGGTACACCGAGAGGTCAGGCAGGGAGTTTGGCAAGATAGCGAAGGAATACGACAAGGGAAGGAGCAGCGAGAACGTGGAGCTCTGGGCTGCTGAGACCAAGCGGCTTGCCGGGCTGAGCGAAGGCTCGTATATTCTTGACCTCGGCTGCGGCACCGGCCTATATACGGTGGGCCTCATGGAGGAGACAGGGGCAACGATGTGCAGCTTCGACCCGGTACCCGGGATGTTGGGGCAGGCGAGGCTCAAGTCACGGGACGTGCACTGGTTTAACGCCATGGGTGAGTGGATGCCTCTTCGCCCCGGGGTACAGGACTGCGTCTTCAGCAGCCAGGTTTGGCACCACATCGAGGACAAGCAGGGCACGGCTGACGAGTGCGGGAGGGTGCTCAAGGCGGGCGGCCATGCGGTGATACGCACCATCAGCCACGAGCAGCTCCACGAGAAGGTTGTCTTCAAATACTTCCCCGAGATCAAGGCGAACCAGCTCAGTGTCTACCCGAGCAACGACGACTTCAGGCGCTACTTCGGCGAAGCCGGGTTCAGGGAGACGGTGTTCCACGCCTATAGCCTCGAAAGGTACCAGTCTGTGGAGGAGTTCGTTGAGATAGCCGAGAAGCGGCTGTGGAGCATGTTCAGGCCCATCTCGGAGGAGGGGCTCAGGAGGGGCGTTGATGCGCTGCTGAGGTATGGCGAGGAGTCTGGCGGTGAGCCCGTGCGGAACGACGAGCTCATCACATTAGTGGTGGCCTCTAAATAGTTATATAGACCAAGAATATTACTTTGTACTCCAAAGTGTTTAAATATTACAAAGTAATTTATGTTGCACAGTTGATTCGGATGGATGAGAAGATCGACGTCAAAAAGATCCAACAGAAGATCCACCGTGACAGCATGAGAGACGGCGTCACGGAGATGCTCCTCGGAGTGCTGCTGCTTTTCTCGTCGCTCATGTACGGAAACCCAGGGTTCACGGTGTTCTATGTGTTTACTATGATACTCATCAACAAGGCTATGCACTGCATCAGGGAAAGGTACATCCACCCAAGGACGGGGTACGTCGAGCTCAAGAGGGAGGAGCCCAAGAGGACGGTGGGAGGCATCTTCCTCTACTTCTTCGTCGTGGGGCTCCTAATGTACTTCGTCCTTTACCTGGCCGAGGGGGCTCTACCCAGCTCAGACACTTTGTACAGATGGATACCCACATTCCTAGGGCTCATGTTCCTGGGAGCCATGACTTACCTGAGGGAGAAGACGGGAAGCACACGCATACTCGCGTGGGGCGGATACGCGATAGCCGTCGGCCTCATATTCTCTATCTACGGGTTCGCGTCCCCCAAAGACGGGATGACTCTATATATGCTGCTGATGGGAATCAGCTTCCTAGTAGTCGGCTTCATCAAGTTCCGTAGCTTCCTCACGACGCACCCCGTCATACAGGAGATAGACGAACAACAATGGGAAGCGGGGGACACAGCATAACGAGCCACCCAGAGCCCCCCGCATTCCCAGACGCCAAGGCCTTCGACAAGACGATACACGAGCCCGCCAGGCTGTTGATGATGGCTCACCTGTACGTCGTGGAGAGCGCCGACTTCCTGTTCCTCATAAAGCAGACGGGGCTCACCTTCGGGAACCTCAGCAGCCACATGACCAGGCTCGAGGAAGCTGGCTACATAACAGTGGACAAGGAGTTTAGAGACAAGAAGCCGAACACCAGGCTGAGCCTCACCGAATCCGGGAGACGCGCCTTCGAGGGTTATAGGGAGAACATGAAGCAGCTCTTCGAGGAACTATAGAGCTTCAGTTTAAATCGAAGATATGTAACTGTTAAAAAGCCGCGGTTTCGTGGTTTTCATTGATAGATTATGATGGACCCCAGGATGCTGGCGGAGCTTAACCAGCAGATAATGGAGGAGACGTACAGCGCATACATCTACCACGCCATGGCCGCCGACCTTGAGCACAAGGGCTACAAGGGCATGGCCACATAGATGCGGGTGCAGACGCACGAGGAGAAGATACACGCGGACATCTTCTACAACTTCACCCTGGAGCGCGGCGAGAGGGTGGAGCTGTGGGCGATAGAGAAGCCCCCGTCCACGTGGGACGGCCCCCCGGAAGTCTTCAGGGGAGCCTACGTGCTTGAGCAGGACGTTACGAGCCGCATAAACCATATGGTGAAGGCGGCTAAGGAGCTCAACGACAACGCCGCCTACAATATGCTCCAGTGGTTCGTGGAGGAATAGGTAGAGGAAGAGGCGAACACCAGCGAGGCGGTGCAGCAGATGGAGATAGCCGGAGGCAACGGCCACACCATCCTAATGCTGGATATAGAGATGGGGACTAGGGTTTTCGCGGTCCCTGCGTCGGCACCCTACTATCCCAAGCCGGGACAGGCGACAGGCCCCTAACCCTTTTTTTAATCAGTGAGCGCTTTTACACCTGAACATATTTGTCCGGCATCTACGACGCAGAGAAGCTGATGCAGAGCATAGCCGTGGATAGGTACCACGGCGCCGAGTGGCTCAGCAACGCCGCTCTAGGAACCATGATAGCCATCGCGCTGAACGCCGGCGCGGACGACGCCAATGAACTCAGGGAAGCCCTGAAGAGCTACGCGAGGAGGATAGCCGAGTCCAGGCCCAGCATGACGCCGATAACGAATAAACTCGGCATGTTTTACAGTAGACTGCCTGAGGGGGCGGCTCTCAACGAACTCAGGGCCTCGGCGACGAAGTCAGCAACTATGATTATCAAGGAGTCGAGGAAGGACAGGAGTAGGCTGGTAGAGAACGCGAAGAGTGTGATGGGGGAGCCCGACACCGTGTTCACCATCAGCGATAGCAGCACAGTGGCGGACGTGGTCCTTGGTGTGGGCGCGAAGAACGTCGTAGTAACTGAGTCGAGGCCCCAGATGGAGGGCAGGAACCTAGCGCAGAGGTTGGCCGGGGAGGGGGTCAACGTGCTGCTAGTCGTCGACGCAGCCGCGGCCATGTTCATGGAGTCATCCAACGTCGCTGTCGTGGGTGCCGACAGCGTCCTATACGACGGTAGTTTCGTCAACAAGGTAGGCACTCGGATAATGGCGCTGGCGGCACGAGACCAGGGTTTACCCTTCTACGTCGTATGCTCCACCTCCAAGTTCAACGTCATGAACTACCTGGGCCGCGGCGTAGAGCTTGAGGAGAAGGACCCATCCGAGGTTGCAGAGATCGAGGGCGTCAACGTGAGGAACCCGTACTTCGAGGTGGTCCCAAGCAGGCTCGTGACAGGGATAATCACGGAGATGGGAGTCATGGAGCCCCTAGACATCCGCCGAAGGATGGAGGAGATGCGGAAACAGGTGGAGCCCCTCTACCAGCAACCCTAGAAACACCGCGTCACATCATGTGTCGTATTTCTACTGCTACTGGCCCGTATTGACGAAGCTGAAGGTGGTGCCCGCCCACTTCCTCTCCAGGCCGCGGAGGATAGGCAGAGAGACCAGAAGCAGGAGCATGGACACCGCTATTACGGCATAGGTCGCGGCTAGCCTTATAGGCATGAGCAGCGCAGCTATCTCCGCCACGATCATGGGAGGGACCACCGCCGCACAGAACCTGAGGATGATCCTCGCGTCGAAGAACATGGTGTTTGTCCAGAGCCCCGTGAGGTAGCTGGTGACGCCGACCACGTAAACGCTCGTGGCCGCCGCGAGGAGCAGCCCCAGTGGGACCATGCCCATCTGGTGCTTCATCACGCCCAACCCCACCACGTAGAGCGCCGTGACGCCTGCCGTGAGTGCAAAGTAGACGGCGAGCTTGCCTTTAACCACTTGGTCCACCGAGACGGGCTGGACGTTGAGGTACTCGTTGTGCTCGAGGTTGGTTATGAAGCTGTAAGTCATCACCCCCATGAAGCCCACGAAGCCGCTGTAGAACACGACGTTGAACCCTAGGTCCACGCCTACGCCCCTCTCGAACACCCAGCTCATGAGGTAGATGGCGAGGAGATGGCCACTGAAGCTGAAGACAATGGGGCCGAGGGCTCCACTGCGCCGCACCTCGATCCATTCCTTCGCCACAATGGGGCTAAGCTTACCCATGAAGCCGAGAAGACGATCGACCTCGAGCAGACTGTCCCCGTAGCGGGACTGCTTGGCCTCGTATTTCTCCTTCATCAGAGCCACGCCAATAGATGCGAGTATAAGCGATGCAGCTACTGAGACCCCTATGCCGTATGGCTCTCTCGACGCCCAGTAGCCGAGGGAGGGCATCAGGCACTCGGGTCCAACAAGTTCCAGCGGATAGATCATGGCGATGATGCCCGCCAGCACCACGTATAGGGCGAGGCCAGCCAGCCTTGATCTCACGGAGACCGCTGAAAGGGTGAAGCTGAGGCCCATCCCCACCATGAACGCTAGGAAGGTCGTGAGGCCCAGCATGACGACGCCTGTAAGGCTTGCCCCCGCCATGGGCGCTGCCACGGTGATCCCTAGGGTCAACGGGATGTAGCTGTAGAGGAGGTAGAAGACGGCGTCCTTGGCGTAGAACGCCGCCATCATCCGCCTGAAGCTTACAGGGTAGGTCTGGGGCATCTGCATTATCATGCTCACCTGTCCGAGTCGCCTGGTCATGACGTGCTCACCTATGCTGCCGAAGTTGCCCACGAAGAGGCCGTAGGCGACGCTCGCGGCGTGGAGCATGAGCAGGATCGTCGCCGTCGGCATCTGGCTCAGGAGTAGGGGCGCAGCCACGGCCAGGAACGTCGTGAATACGAAGATCATGGCGGGGAAGAACCCGGAGCCCAGGGGCCCCACCAGGCTCTGGTGTAGCCTCCACTCCTCCTTCATCATGGCCTTGAAGATTCGGACGCTAAGCGACTGCCACACCCTCCACAGCCCTCAGGAACACTTCCTCGAGGTCGCCGCCTCGGCTTATCTCCTCGAGCCGCCCTTGCTCCACTATGCGGCCCTCGTGGATTACAGCTATGGTGTCGCAAAGCCTCCCGGCTATCTCCAGTATGTGGGTGCACATGAAGACTGTACACCCCTCCGAGGCTACCCCTTGAAGGTACTCCCGTACGCGCCGCTGGTAGATGGGATCCAGGTTGATGAAGGGCTCGTCGAGGAGCAGCAGCTCCGGCTCGTGGATAAACGCAGCCGCCAGCATCACCTTCTGCCGCTCCCCCTTGGACAGGTCCCTACAGAGGATGTCCTTCTTATCCTCCAGGTCAAAGAAGCGTATCCATTTCTCGATGCGGCCCTGGATGTCGTCTAGGCCCCTGATCCTGCAGGTCAGCTCCAGTGTCTCCTGGGCGGTGAGGAAGGTGGGAGGCGTCTCGGCTTCGGGGACGATGCCCACACGGTGCTTGAGCCTGATGGGGTCGGTGTTAGGCACGCCTGCGGTAACGACCGTGCCCGTGTCAGGCTCTATCTGCCCAGTGAGTATCCTGAGCAGCGTCGTCTTGCCCGCCCCGTTGGGGCCGAAGAGCCCGAAGAACTCTCCCTCGTTCACAGTCAGAGAAATGCCCTGCAATACCCTCGTGGAGCCGAAGCTCTTTGATAAGTCTCTCGTCTCTATGGCAGGCATGACTTTCACTGGAGGAGCTATTTCTGGGTTCTGGCTGTGGCAGTGTCTAAAATGATTATGAAATACTAAGATGAGAGTTCCAATCCACATGTTCCCCTGCCATGATGGCCTGAGTCTCCACCCGGGTTCCATCAAAGATAAATTACTGGGAGTGGAACCTGTGAGTCAGTGTGGCGCCCCACAGCCAACCGAGGGTCCAGAGTTGAAGGAGCTCACTACAGACGGCGTATTCGCCTTCGTGTGCTTACTTGCCTCCATATTTTACTCCGCCGTCGGAGACAGCAAGCAGGCCCTCTTCTTCATCGGCTGCGCCCTCGTATTCGTTGTCAAAGACATAGCCAGCAACAACACAGGGCATAATGCACCACCAGAACTCATTAAATAAAAAAAAGGAGGGGGGCCTTACCAGACACTACCCCTCGGATTCGAGGGGGTTCGTGGAGCCGATGAACTCCTTGACCGGGTTCTCGCCCGGAGGCATGAGGTGCTTGGCGAGGAACTCGTAAATCTCTCCTCGTACGCCCTTTGAGAACCTCGTGTCGAGCCTGCTGAAGCCGTGGGCGCCCGGCGTCGGCGGGTATACCTTGTACTCGAAGTCCCAGTTCTTCGCCTTGAGCGACTTTATCAGGTGCTCCACCTCCAGGCAGTTCACGTCCTGGTCGTTCTCCGTCGTGTGAACGAGTAGCGGCGGATGAACCTTGGAGTCGTACTCGGGCACCGCCCAGGCGGGCGACCTACGCTTATACTCGGCGTAGTTGTCGTTACCGCTCTTACCTATGTGGTACTCCGCCTCAAACAGGTTCCTGTAGTCCTGCGACTTGTAGCCCATGCGGGCTATGACGTCGCTCACAGGGACTGAGGCGTGGGCTGCCTGGTAGGCCTCGGGGTGGTTGAATATGTTGAACAGCGTATGCATTCCGCCGTGGCTCCACCCCATTACGCCTATCCTCTCAGGGTCCACGTACTCGCAGTTTTCCACCATATAGTTCCGGGCCTCGTAGGTGTCCTCCGACTCTAGACCCCCGTAGTCTATGAGCTCGTAGAACTGCTGGCCGTAGCCGGTGCTGCCCCTATACTCCGGGGCTATTACGATGTACTCCTGCGCTATGAGCTCCCTGACGACGTTGGAGGCCCCGGAGTTGAAGTTAGCGTGAACCCCTCCATGGGGCAGAGTGATCAACGGGTATTTCTCGCTGCTCTTCACCGTCCTCGGCACGAACGTGTAGGCTACGAAAGTGACCCGGTTGCCGGCGCCCTGTGCCGTGGGGTTGGGTTGGTACTGTGACGGAGGCCCGGTGAGCCTCACCTTGTCGATGTGGGCCACGTCACCGACCTTGTGGTACCAGAGCACGTCGTCTACCATCATCTGGGTAGCCGCGTGCATGTGGGCTAAGGGCGCGTACTCCGCACCGTTTACGACGAGTTTCCTCAGGACCTTCTCGGCTATCTTCTCAATATCCTCTTCCGTTAACATAGTCTTTCATCAAATACTTGCATTCCCACTGTATCATGCTGTTTGATGCATGCTGTGGGCTATCCCCCCGTCGTGGGGTTGAGTGCGTTCCAACGCTCCGCTTAAGCGGAGACCAGTCTGACGATCCCTCTGCACGAGTTGAGCATTTCTTATTGCTTGGCAAATGCACACCAAAAAGTAAAAAAGTGGAAGCTCTACATCGGGATGAGTCTCAGTACCTGTAGGAGATACTCGATCCTTCCCGAGAGCATTGACATCCTGAATAGGACGGTGTTGCCGAACATTACGCCAAGAGCAATCATGACGATGAGGCGTCCCAGTCTCGCTGTTGGAGCGAGCACTCCCGTATGTTCTCTTGTGAACAGGAAGTAGGATAACGCGCATATTGTGCCGATGCCAACGTAGAGGAAGTTAAACCAATCCATCATTGTCGCGCCCGATGGCGAAGCAATGGTGGACGTAATCTGGTTGATGATGTTGGGGATCAAGGTACCGCTTGTCACAACACCTAGCGATACGCCTACAAGTGTAGCGATGGAGTACCTTGATATCCATCTATACTCCTCTACGAAGACGGTGTACATACCCAGTCCAAGAATTATCGGTATGATGAATACAATTTGTCCATTCAGTAATGGGGTAACCGCGATCCTGTTCGTGTTCTGAACCGAGACGACTGCTGTTATGGCAAAGGCGATGCCGATGTAGATGTGTTCAGCCAACCTGTATAGTGGATTCTCCTTGTAGAGCATGTAGCTGTAGATGCCTACGGTAAGAACCGCACCCACCCACAACCCCAGCAAGCCCCATAGCTCAGTTGGATACGCCATTTTAGCTTCCTCCTTTAATTTTATTGAATATTATTGGCAGGTTAGCTAGGACAATCAGTATTACGAAGAGTAGGTGAGTGGAACTGATAGCGTCCATTGTTGTTGTGGCCGCAGCAGGCATTCCAGCAAGTTTCTCTAGCTCCGCTGCTCCCCTCACGCCTACTGCTAAACCGAAGATATCTCCGCTAGCGAGGTAAGGTGCAAGAGCTGAACCCTTCATTGCGATACCCATACCAGCAACAGGTACCCCATAGGGCGCTCCCCACTGCTGGATCCACTTCACTTCTCCCTCCGCCGTGAATAAGACCATGGCATAGTCTGTGGCGCTGTTGGCGTCACGCATCAAGGGTAGATCCTCGATGGGGGTCCCGAAGTGGTCGGCTGGGAATATGGAACTCATGTCAACCGCCATCTGTGATGCAGCAGCATCTTGTCCAGTGTAGTAACCAAGAAAAACCACGTCCGTGCCGTATTCCAGGGTCCCAAGCCTTGGTACGAGTTCATTTAAACGGTCCCAAGACCTAGAGACGTCTACGCTGTCACCAATGTAGACAAGCCTTGCTCCTCTGTCGAGTAGTGTGTTTGTCTCTACGACAAGCCCACCCATGCACTCAGCCCATGTGCTTACGCTCATGAAGATGTCAATTAGTACAACGTCACCTTCTTGAACTGCCGTCAGGCCATCATACAGTGCCCTCGTGGAGGGCTTAACGGTGATTGGTAGTCCTATAGGGGAAACCAGAGGCCAGGCTATGACGATGACAATCAGCCAGTAGTAGATCCTTCTGTCAAGCTTGTCAAGTCTTTCAAAGATGGTTTGATTAGCCATCTATTCACCTCCGCCGAAGAATCCTCTCTCGTTACCGGTGATTACTCTGTAGGCGTACACGATTGTCCCGAAGCCTGCGATCAGCATAAGAACCCTGTATCCAGGTAGCTGCCCTGGACCTAGGAGCCAGTCACCTATTACGGGGAATCCTGACCAGATCACCTCTCCGATAGGAGCATTGGTAAAGACAACGATGCACCCAGCTATGAGTAGCAGAGCCGCGTCAATGTTTCTAGCTCTGAAAGCCCGGTAGGCCGAGGACACAATGAAGAAACCGGTGCTCGCGTACATGGTTTGCTGTAGAGTAGTGTACACGTGATTAAACGCCCACGTGTACTGGGCTCCATTGGCGTTGATTGTACCCAGTATGAACACTGTTACGAATGTTATTATCGTCACAACAATGAAGAAACCGGTGCTCGCGTACATGGTTTGCTGTAGAGTAGTATACACATGATTAAACGCCCACGTGTACTGGGCTCCATTGGCGTTGATTGTACCCAGTATGAACACTGTTACGAATGTTATTATCGTCACAATGCTGTACAGCCATCTTCCCTCTAGCCTTCTCTGCACGTTCCTTCCATGGATCCTTAACAGGCTGATGACGCCCAATCCTAGAGCGATGTTTGAGATTACTACAGCGAACTGTCTGAGGACCTCAGCAATCGACCCTAAGCTAGCGATAGCGAAGAAGTAGTCGGCTATAATTATAGCGAATATCAAGATAGGTATGTATTTGAAGGCTGTTGATTTAACGAACGACACAGTATCACAACCCCAGTAGATCCACCAAGAACGTGATGCCA
>JGI2171J19970_10000712_pt1 | contig 18228 bp, 14 predicted proteins | sample DeeMarSWOR324_28_FD_19970 | JGI IMG/M metagenome (IMG submission 19970) | reverse complement strand
AAGGTGAGACCTCGAGCCTGTAGCTCTGTCCGAGAATAGGACCTGTTGCTCCGAAAAAGGAGCTGTCATAAACAAGGGCAGCAGCAGCGAAGCCAAATTGAAGGCTGTCAGGTGCAGGAAGTTTTTCTTTTTCCCTGGAAAGTTCAAATAATTCAGGATAAGAAAAAGTGCGCGTGCGGACTTCTTGGTTAAAATCGATTAAGCTGTAGCCGGCAGAAAGTTCAAAACGGCGCACCTGGTTAAAAGGATAAGCCGCAAATCCCGAAAATTGATAGTTGATCTGCCGAAAGATAAATTCCTGTTCGATGTAGACTGTCGGATTAAATGGATCATCGACTCCAGCAGCAAATCCTCCGGTAACATACGGAATACGCTGGGCAACAGCTCCCCAATTCACACGACTCCTGCTGTTTTGATAACCGACTAAGGCGGCTGAATCCTGAAAACGGCTGCTCAACTGGAACATTCCCACAAGATTGTGATAACCGAGCATATCGCTAAAATAAAAAGCAACGCCTCCTCCGGCAAAGGTGCCATACCTATCGACTCCTATCGCTAACTGAGGTTGGCTGACATAATCCAGTTTCAATTTTGGCTTATAGCTGCTGACTTCAAATTCGCTTTCCTCGGGAAGACCGTATAAAGGATTCTTCAGAAGACCAAGAACTTCTCCCTCAGCTTTTTCACGAGGTGGAAGCACTGAAGGATTTACCCGGGCAAGCTGAGCTATCGGTTCTCTGCCTCTCAAATCTTCAGCAGAATCTATAGAGTAGATATTGTATCTATCATCTTCATAGAGGCAGTACACAAGGCGCTCACTTTTTTGGGAAACAGAAAGGGCGGGACTTAAAGCCATGATACCGCTGACACCAGTGTAAAGATTTGTCACTTGAAATATTTTCTGGCTGGCAAGGTCAATTCTATAGACGTTTGTTATTCCGTTCTGGTCAGAGAGGAAATACAGGCTTTTTGAATCAGGCGACCACTGGGGGTTAATATTCTTCGCGCTCCTGAAGCCAGGAACTTTTTGAATATCTCCGGTTTCCATGTCCCTCAATGCAAGCTCGTAGCTGCCAATACTCAGGATAGAAAGGTCGGTAGAAAACCGATCAGTGACAAAGGCAATGTAGCGCCCGTCGGGTGACCAGGCAGGATACAAATCGGCAAAAGCATCATCCGTCATTCTCTCGAGCTTGTCTTCTTCAAGGTCATAGATGAATATATCCGATAATCCTCCCACCAGAGCAGAGAAAGCGATGAAACGTCCGTCAGGTGACCAGGTCGGGTTGAGAATCTCTCCTAATTGGCGAAAGACAACCTCCTTTTCTCTCTTCCCTGTCTCTACGTTGACTATGGAGAGGATTGGCTTTCCTCTGGTTATAGCGCCGAAGACAAAACGTTTTCCCTCTGCATCCCAGCTTCCTGAGGATTTGATGAACTGCAAACTCTCAAAATGGGGATCAACCGCTGTCTTTATGAGTTTTGTCTTGATCATGCCCGTTTTGGCATCGGCAAGATACATATCGATCGAGAACAAATTCCGGCTTGAAAGGAAAACAATCTGCTTTCCGTCGGGGCTGAGGGCTGGCGAAACATTCAATCTGTTTTCTTCTGTGGCTTTAAACAACAATCGGCTCGATTTATCGGTCACATCAGTCACCTCTATAAGAGGGCTGTAAGCGTTCTTCATGGAATTGTGCCAGTCTTTGGAAAGTTGCTCCAGAGAAACACCAAGAACTTTCTCAATAACTGGTTTATAGTCCGCGGTTTTGCTGACTGCCTTCATAATTCTTCCAACAGAAGCATCTCCCCATCTTCCTGTTATATAAGCCCAGAGAGATTGGCCGTATCGATATGGGAAAAATTTTGGATTAATCAGCTTTTGAACTGTAGGGAGCTTCTCTCTTCGAGTTACATCGCGCATCCACATGGCTGTGTGAGGATCTACAGACCCAATCGAGAGATACTCAGCTAGACCTTCGATGAGCCAAAGCGGAAGCCGGAGTGCTGTAGGCGTTGAATTGGCATATTTCGGGCGTTCCTGGGATGTTATATCAAACTGGAAAGCGTGAACAAGCTCGTGGCCGATCACATGATCAGATTCAGCCAACGAAGCCCCTAGGGGAAGGACAATCCGCCTCTTGAACATCTCAGTGACTCCTCCTGTCCCTTCACCGATGATACCTGGGATAGCCGATGTCTGCTGGAAATCAGGAGAACTTGCGTAGAGTATCAAAGGCTGACGGCCCCTCAAATCATGATTGAAAAGCCGAGATAGCCGGGCATACCATCGTTCCGCCAGTCGAGCAGCTTGCATGGCTGCCTCCTGTTTTTCGGGGTAGAAGTAAATGTCAAAGTGTCTTGTCTTCATAATTTTGAAATCGAAAGTTTCATACTGCACTTTGTTCCGCCCAAAGTACTGAGCATCTATTGAAGTAGCTGTTATTCCCACTCCTAAAAGCAGAAGCACAAGAAGCGTAAACGGTTTAAAACTATGTTCAAACCTCATAACTCACCTCACATTTTTCCCAATATATCTTACTAACTCTATCATATAACTATATTTTAATATGCACTTGAAGAAAAATCAATTAATTTTTTTTATTATTATATTCTTATAATTATCATTTTTCCCTTGAATCCTTTGCCTTTCCTTTGATGCGCATCGGGAAAAAAGAATAAATTCGGCGAAGCAGATCCATCCTCAATTATATTCTGGAGGAATAATGCATTTTTTATAAATTTACCCGAATGAGCTCGGTCTCTTTCACTTAGATCTCCTCCACTCGAATACCTCAAGCAATCAATTATTTTATTGAGCAAAATTCATGCCAAATTGGATTAAATTGAATTAGGAAAAAGGAAAGAGATGAAGGAGTCAATACTGTCATATATTTATGACACATGACTTATAATAAAGAATGGTCTCCATCAATAAGGTTCCTCTTCATACCCTCTTTAGAATCTTATACTAAAGTTACATTTTAATAATTATTATATCTTAATAATTATTTTCTTCCTGTACAAAGGAAGCATAATCCCTACCCAGAGAATAATGAGAAACAAAGGATAGAGCAAAGAACCGTTCAAATTCCCTGCCCAGGGAGCAAGAAGGTGATTGTAGATGTACGCTTTTAAAGCTGAAACTTCCCCTGAGGCTGATACTTTTATCAAGCTAATAAGCTTGACCATCAAAGTAGATCCCACATAGACTGCGATTGCATTTGAGCCTAAGACAAGAAAGGGAGTAGCCCACTTTTTAATCCTCATTCCTTCTATCATCCAATAGCAGAATCCCAAGAAAAGCAGTGCCATTCCGGCTGTAAAAAGCACATAGGTGCTTGTCCACAGTTGCTTGTTGATGGGAAAAAGCGGATGAAGCAGAAGCCCGCTCAGGGTGAAGAAAATACCCCCACCTAAAATGCCGATAATTTTATGAAGAATGGTTTTGGAGGACCGCAGCCAATCACCGGTCAGAGTCCCCAACAAAGTCGTGGCAATCGCAGGCAAGGTACTCAGAATCCCTTCAGGATCAAAACCAGGCTTATACAGATGGCCACCAAGAAGATGGCTATCAATATAGGCACAGAGATTTCCCTCGCAGGCCAGAACTCCGGGCCCATAGCCTGGAACTGGAACCAATTTCATCACTAACCAGTAAACGGCTAAAAAAAAGAAAGAAGCCATACACCGGCCTTTAATACCTATTTTAAGAAAGAGGAGAGAAGAAAAAAGATAACAGAGAGCAATTCGCTGGAGGACACCTGGAATCCTAATGGTTAAAAAATTAAAGTGAGGAAAGAGAGTAAGCAAAATTCCAAGGCCAAAGAGGATAATGGTTCTCTTCAGGACTTTCAAATACAATTCATTCTTTTTAATGCCTTGATCCATTCTTTTAGAAAAGGAAAGAGAAATGGAGACACCGACAATAAACAAGAAAAAAGGGAAAACAAGATCGGTAGGTGTCCAACCGTGCCATTCCGCATGCCTCAGAGGAGCATAGACGTGTTTCCAGCTCCCTGGATTGTTCACCAGAATCATTCCCGCAATTGTAAGGCCGCGGAAAGCATCCAAAGACGAGAGACGTTTCCCTATCAAATTTTTCCTCTCGTTATCAGCTATATGATGTAGCTAAATTCTAATTCTCTAATTAGCACGTCTGTCTTTATGTAATCAAATGTCCGATCTCAAAAATTACAAATCTGCCGATAATCTATTATTTGTAATTCTAATGAGCAAAGATTGATAATGCCATCTAAATATTTATTTTTTTTCGAGCCTTAATAAATCTTCTTTCTCTGTCCCCATCCTTTTCAAACCGTGAATCAGAATATTGCCCTCTTCATCTGTTGTTCTGTAGAAGATAAAATGCTTTGAAATTACCAGATAAGAAAACTCAGAACCTATTTTCGCGATTGTACGTCCGTTTTCATCAAGCAGCCAAGAATTTCTTTTCTGCGTCTCGTCGTCCCATAGCCCGGAAATTAAGATATTTCCATCGGGTGTTAGAGAAATTCTATCTAAGTTTGGCCTTTTCTTATATATGGATTTTTTATATTTTTCAATAACTGTTCCAAACCGGTTATACCACGCCTTGTTTCTAAAGCCTCTTTTTCTTTCTTCTCTCCATTCATTAAGATCATTTCTCGTTACCTTTTCTGGCCCGGGAAGGGGCGTATCTATTTCCTTTATCAATTTCCCTTTGTAATCATAGACTTTTAATTTTGTACTCAATCCATCTGTATAAATGACGGTGTTGTTTTTAAGCGGACACCATAAAAATACTGGTGTAAACGGGAGCGGTGAATCAGCTCCATCACCGACATACGATATCCTCGTGAAATAATTTGTTTTTTTAATCGTGGAACTTATTCGGCCTTTTGAGTCGAGAATTGCCAGTTTTTGTGGAGAGCTGTATAAAAAGTAATCTTTTAATTTTTCTGGCCTTCCAGGAAATGAAAGCTTTACAATAAAACCTCCATCTCGCAATGAAACGGCCCTTTCCACTCCAAAAAGCTCTTTTCTTTCGAATTTTAGCACCCTAGAAAACTCACCAGATAATTCCATAAAAGTTATCCAAGGATGCCCACGAATAAATTCAGCAAAAAATAACTTTTCATCAAGCGCAAATCCAAACGAAGTACCCTCAGGTCGCTGAATTTCACCTGGCCCTTGCCCTTTTCCTCCAATCCTTCTTAAAAATTTTCCCTCAGAAGAATACACTTTTATATAAGCATCTGCCAGATCATAGACGTAGATGTTCCCATCAGGTCCTTCTCCAACCTGTCTCGGGTAAACCAGCATACCATCTCCCTCTTCTCTTCCGATGATTATTTCTTCACCGCCAAAGACAAATATAAAACTTCCCAATATTATAATCGCAGTCAAAATAAGCTGCTTCATTTATATCTCCATATTTCGAATTACAGTTTTCTATATAATAATACTAGATAATCGTAAAAACCATTAAGGCTTTTATTTCAGGGTTTATGGGTGGAAATTTTAGCCTGCTTGCTTAGTGTTTTTTCCTCCAATCTTTCACATTTGTCACGACAGATGCGAACAAAGCCAGTGCGAGGAATAAAACAGCAAAAATATCCACAAGTTTCTCGTTAACATCTAAGCCGGTCAGAGAATCGACAAGGAATTTTGTGTAGGAAGTAGGCATATCATAATGGCCCAATTTCATTCTTACTTGCCAATGCCATTCTGTGCTGGGACAGAAGCCAAAACCATACCATATTCCCAAAATAGTCCAGGAAAAAACCGTCAAAAGCACAACAACAAGATTTGCTACTCTCGTCTTTTTCCAAATCCACCCAAAAAGGTTGAAAACGATCAGTGCGGAATGAAATATGAAAAAGAACTTGTCCAAAAAAGTGTACATGTTATTTTAAGTGAGTCTTTTTATGGTCAGGATTTAAGCGTAGTTTATAATCAGGTGCTAGAGAGGATTATAATGAGGATTCAGAGCTGCTCTTAATCAGCTTAAGCGTGGAATCTAATTGAACTCATCGCTCTTTTTTATCTTTGAATTTAACTCCTCTCATATCTCCCCATTAGCTGGGCTTCAGCCAGGATATGACCCTCCATCGCGTTTAGCAATTCCTCTTTCGTAGCTCCAGCCTCAAGATTGATTTCTACATCTAGGGCATAGAGTTTGAAAAAGTATCTGTGCGTACCCCCAGGAGGGCATGGACCGCCGTACCCAATCTTACGAAAATCATTCATTCCCTGCTTGGCACCGCCTTCCAGTTCTCTTTCAGGCGGGACGTTTTCACGGAGTTCTGTGATATTCGCAGGAAGATTAAAAAGAACCCAGTGTACCCATGTGCCCATCGGCGCATCCGGGTCATCGCAGATAAGAGCAAATGCTTTTGTTCCTTCAGGACCCGAAGTCCAGGTGAGCGGTGGAGAAATATCCATTCCATCGCACGTATATTTCCAAGGTATCTTGCCTCCCGGCACAAAGGCAGCGCTTTTAATGTTAATTTCCATGTTCTTGCCTCCTCGGATCATGGAGTAAGACTGGTCTCTTTTTGATTATAATAACTAAAATATTACGATGTTTCAATTGCCTTTTTTCAGGAGTCATACCACTCAAACTTATTTTATTTGTGCTTTTATTATCTTTAGCAAAAATATAGAATTAAGATGTTTAATACTCAATAGTTACCGAAAGATAGGAAGGTCTGATTCCAGTGGTTGAAGCAATCCTCTACGAAAAGTTAGCAGACAATAAAGTCCAATGTAATGTCTGTCAGAGAAGATGCGTGATCAGCGAAAATGAAAAAGGGTATTGCCAGACAAGGCTTAATCACCAAGGAAAACTTTGCTCTCTAATCTACTCGCGTGTCTCTTCCATTATGGTCTCTCCTATTGAGAAAAAACCTGTCTATCATTTTTTTCCAGGATCAAAATGGCTTTCCCTGGGGAGTTATGGCTGCAACTTTCGCTGTCCCGGCTGTCAGAACTGGAAAATAGCCCATGCAGATGTGGAAGAAGAGATAGAAAGGGCCAGACATATTCCCCCCAAAGAATTGATCCAGATTGCCTTGAAAAGCCAGTGCGCGGGAATCTCCTGGACTTACAACGAGCCAACACTCTGGTTAGAATATACTCTGGATGGAGCAAAATTTGCTAAAATAAATAAGCTTTACACTAATTATGTTACTAACGGTTTTATTACACCTGAGGCTCTGGACACCATAGGCCCCTATTTGGATGTTTTTCGAGTAGATCTAAAAGGATTTTCTGAAGATTCCTACAAGAAACTTGCCGATATAAATGATTTTTCGGGAATCTTGGAGATCATTAAGAGGGCCCAGAAAAAATGGGGAATGCATGTTGAAATTGTGACAAACGTTATTCCTGGAATTAATGATAATGAACAAGATCTATGGAAAATGGCAGCCTGGATATGCCAGGAATTAGGGAGGGACACTCCCTGGCACATCACCCGCTTCTTTCCTCATCTCCAACTAGCCAATGTTCCTCCCACCCCAATAAATATACTTAGAAAAATTAGAAAAATGGGTTTGGCACAAGGGCTTAAATACGTCTATTTAGGAAATGTTTCTGAAAACAAGGGGGAGAATACTTACTGTCCTGATTGTGGTGCCCTTCTAATCACCAGAAAGGAATTTGAGACCAAAGTACTCCGGTTGAATAAAGGAAGATGTGACTCATGCAACTGCTTAATCGCCGGAAAATTTTAGGATAAATTGTCCTGTCCTTCAACATAGTTTCAGAAAAAATGGATACTCATACAGCCAATAATTAATAAAATTGATTAAGACCGCTGATATTTTTTCAAGCTAAGAATTCTCATCACGATTAAAAAAAGGAACGTTTATTTCAAGTTTTTATTGAAAAAACTTCTTTTATCGTGTAAAAATTGAAAACAAGATGAGTGAAGAACAAAGAGAATTTTTACGGTTTGAATGTTTACTGCCTGCAGAAGTCGTGAAAATAGAGGGTAAAGATAACTTAATCGAGCGCGTAACAGCTCATGACTTCTCTCGCGAAGGATTAAAGCTAACTATTAGTTTCAATCTTAATCCGGGCGCTAAGATGGAGTTAAAGCTATTCCTTCCAGAAAAAAAGATTTCATCCAAATTGTCTGGAGAAGTCACCTGGAGCAAGGGCGTCGATAATAAAATGGAAGTAGGACTGAAGATAAAAGAGATGGACAAGAAACTGAAGAGCGACATCCTCAACTGGGTCTTCCCAAAATGGCTCGAAAAAGAGAGAGAGAAGCAGAAAAAGCCGTAGAATATTCTAATCGCCAGGATTTACCAGCCTTTCAATAGATATTTTTTAATCCAGGAAAAATTACATTTTGCAGTTAAAAAATCGATTTAAGCCTTAATAAATAAGGCTATCTTACTCAAGAGAAAGCATAAATATCTGGATGGATCAAAACTCCTTATTTTCTTTATATATAGAAACTGCTGACATCTTTAAAATTATTCGTTGACAAAAATCTTTTATTATATTAATAATAAATAAGTTCCAAGTGGGGAATGGATGGAACAAAAAGACACATTACATTCTTGGAAAGAAATCTCTGATTACCTTGATAGAAATGTAAGAACATGCCAAAGATGGGAATTAGAGCTGAAATTACCGGTTCATCGTATTGATCAGAACTCTCAACATTCAAAAGTCTTTGCCTATAAATCAGAAATTAACCAATGGCTGAAAGAAAAAGCAGAAAACAAAGAGATAAAAAAAACGTCCTTCCTGCAATATAGATGGTCAATCATAAGCTTGATATCTGTTTTAGGTTTATTATCAGTGATTTTCCTATTGTTTGTTGTCACGAATAGGATAGCAATCTTTCCTCGACCTGAAAATATTTCCTTTGCTGTCCTTCCGTTTGAAAATCTCAATCCCTCACAACAAGATGAATACTTCTCTGAGGGCATGACTAACGAAATTATCAATAAGATGACTATGCTGAACGAACTCAAAGTCATTCCTGCAGTATCGGTTTCTAAATATGGCAACTCTTCTCGAGATGCAAAACAGATCGCTGAAGAATTAAGTGTAGACTATATTTTAGTAGGAAAAACAAAAAAAGATGGGGATAAAATTACAATCGGCGTCAAGCTTATAAGGGCAAAAGACTATAATACTATCTGGAGCGAAGAATTCGAGGGTATTCTTGAAAATGTTTTTTTTATTCAAGGGAATATCTGCCGAAAAATACATGAAAAATTAAATTTAAATTGTGACCGAAACCTTTTTAACTTATCCAATGCCGGGAAAACTAATGATTACATGGCTTATGATAATTATTTAAAGGGAAATTATATCTTAAACAATATAGCTAAGAACAATAATGATCCCTGGAAATTATATCAACAGGGAAAATTTTACGGGGGTAAGTGCACTCCAGATAGCAATAAATTAGCTATTAATCTCTTTAACCAGGCTATTGAAATTGATAAAAACTTTGCTCTGCCTTACATAGGATTAGCCAACTGCTATTCTAATTATGTAAATCTTAACTGGGACTTTGATTTAAAATGGCTGAATAAAGCAGAAGACCTGATTAAACAGGCTCAAACAATAAATCCTGATCTTCCAGAATACTATTCTACTTTAATCGAAGTTTATTTAATAAAGGAAGTTGCCCTTGACGAAGACACAAGAAAACTTGCTTTTGAACTAGCTCAGGAAGGAATAAAAAAATACCCGGAGAATGCCCAGTTAAATTCCATAGTGGGCTACTTTTACTATTTAAGATTTGGAGAAGAGGGAAATAAAGCCGATTTTAAGAAGGCCATGGAATATAAGGAGAAAAGCTTTTGGCTGAATCCTTACGGACTCCATAATATTATCTATGCTGAACTTTTAATGCTTAATAAAGAATTTCGTGAGGCCATAAATGTCTGTAATATAATTGAAAAGCTTGATTGTTCCTTCATGGCTAAATTCAGGTTAGGAGAAATTTATTACTGTCTTGGACATTTAGATGAAAGCAAGGCTGTATTCCAGCAATTTGACATTGCTCCCTTGGATCTTAAGATCGCTTCTTCACTTTACTTAGGAATGATTTCTTCCCAAAAAAGAGAAAGAGAAAAGGCCTTAGAAATCATCGATGAAATTAGTATCATATCACCCCAAGAATTAGTTTTATACGATCATCTTAAGCTGGCCTCTATATATATGGGCCTGGGAATGAAAGAACAAGGCTATGAACATCTAAGATCTTTTTTCAACAGGACGCCGGCCAAAAAGATGCGTTTTGCTTATCTTAAATATATAGATTTTGATAGAAATTTTGACAAGATCAAAGAGGAAAAGGAATATTTAAGAATTACAAATAAAAATTAAGGGGGAATCCATGGCGAAAAGTAAAACAATTCGAGTAACGCCAAATGTCCAAAAATGTCTGGAAGAATTAAAGGCTGCTGTAAAAACCTTGCGAGCCGGAGATCAGAAAAAAAGAGCAGAAGGAGCCATAAGCTACCTCTCGGCTACGTTCAAAGGAAAACCTCAACCGGGTAAAGGAAGAACTTGTCCTGCCGGCTCACTTATAATAAGATAAAAATAATTCAGTAAATAAACCTTTAATACTTTTAGACGGCTCAAATATAAATTTATGAAATCAGGATGAATTTCTCCAGCCTAACTTTAATCGTAACTGATGACTGCAATTTCGATTGCAGGTATTGTTATAAAACGAAAAGCAAAAAATACATGAAATATTCCACGGTTAACAAAAGCCTTGTTTTTTTTTACCAAAGCTGACAAAAAATTATCACTTCAATTTCTATGGAGGAGAGCCTCTCCTCTCTTTCAACCTTATAAGAAATACTGTATCCTTCCTGAACAAAAAAAATAGAGATTTCAAAAAAATAGCTTATTACTCCATAACCACCAACGGAAGCCTTATCACAGAAGAAAAAATTCAATTTTTCAACAAGCATAAATTTTCTGTTGAATTAAGCTTTGATGGATTGGCTCAGGATATTTTGAGAAAGAAAGGAAGCTTTGAAAAGACAGTCTCAACCATCAAAGAATTATTAAATTACCCTGACATTGAGCTTGAGGTTAACAGTGTTTTTACCCCGACAACCGTTGACTATCTTTCAGAATCGATTAAATCTATCATGGATCTTGGCGTTCCGCGCATCCACTTTTCTCTATCTGTAATCAAGCCCTGGGATCAAGGTTCTCTCCAGAAATTAGAAAACGAAATGATGAAACTGGTAAAAATTCTAATTAGCAACTACAAAAAAAAGGGCAATATTCCAGTCGCAAATTTCAGAGAAGAACCAGGGAAAGGGATTTTTTATTGTGCGGCCGGGAAGGACAGATTGGCAATCACCCCTGATGAAGAAATCTGGGGATGCTTTCTTTTTCCGGATTATTTCAGGGGTAAAGAAGATACACCTGGATATAAAAAATTCTACTTTGGCTCTTTGGATAAATTTATCGAGAATCATAAAAGCATATATCCCCGAATTCTTTCAAACTATGCCAAGCTTTCCATGGACAACTTTTCGGCTTCTCGTATGGGATGCTTCCTTTGTCCGGAGCTGGAGAATTGCGCAGTATGCCCGATAAATGCATCTTTTTCTGGAAATCCTTTAGGGGAAATTCCTTCTTATCTGTGCAAAATCCAGAAGATAAAAATTAAAGAAAAACAAAAGTTAAGCAGAGAGATTCGAAAAATATAGATAATAAATTTATGCAAGTTCTTCCCTGGCAATCATTACAGCCGTTTCCTCCTCTAAATATATCTGTACCCCTGTTCGTTTCTCTGTTTCTGAGAAGGGCAAGCCTAATGCCAACATAATAAGATAAAAAGGGGACAGGCTACTTTTTCTGATGTTCTGTCCACAAGTAGAGACTGTCCTCTTTCTTACAGAAAAAGTAGCCTGCCCCCTTTTTATCAGACTCCTCTCGAACGGAATAGGGAAAATTTCTCTAAAAGAAGAAAAGGTTGTAAAAAGAAAAAAAGAAATTTATAATCCATAAAAATATTTGGAAGAATAAACCTAAATATTTATAATGATAAAACCAAATATGTAAGGAGGTAAGCATGGATAAAAACATTCCCAAATCATATCTGGGCATTGTTGTAATGCTCGGAGCTGTATGGGGTTTCTCTGAAGCTGCCCTGGGTATGGGGCTCCGAAGCTGTGCTTCTCTTTTTTCCGGTTCTATAATGACAGGAGTTGCTCTCTTCTTTATAGCTGTCAGTTGGATCTTGACTCGAAAGATCCTTGGTGTTGTTCTGCTTATCGTCGTAGCCAGCCTCTTTAAAATGTTTGACGCCCTCCTTCTTTCCCTGCCGGTGCAGCATGGAGCCATAGCAAATCCTATTTTTGCCTTCCTTATGGAAGGAGTAGCCTTCTTGGTTTTGATATCGATATTCATTGAAAAACGAAAACAAAAGATTGGAAGCCAGGCCCTCCTGGGAGCGATGGCTGCCCTCTTAGCTGTAAACCTCTTTCCTCTCGTGAAATATGCGACAGGAATCCCTGCCTGTGTTGTTCAAGGAACAGGCTACCCCCTCTCTCTCTACTGTGCTCCTCTGGCTGTTTTTCTCTCCTCTGTTACCGTTCCCCTCGGATTATGGGCCGGAGTAAAGATTAGAACCTTAGAGACTAAGCTTGAAAAATCGAATCAAGCAAGAAAACTTAGATATCTTGCTTCACCTGCAACTCTCATCTTATGCCTGGCAATCATCACCCTTATCAGGCTTGGATAAGCATATAATTTCTTATCCTAAAAAGGAGAGGCAAAATGGAAAAGGCCAAAAAGAGGAAAAGTAAGACTTTTACAAGAAGGGATTTTTTAAAAGGATTCGGGGGCGGAGCTTTAAGCGCGACTGTCGTCCCCCAGCTCCTTGCCCGGGATATCGATTCTCTCCAGACAAAGAGAGGCAACATCCCGCTCTATTCCAAAAAACAAATCTCTCTCACTGTCAACGAGAAAAAATTCTCGCTTGTGGTTGAACCAAGAGAGACTCTTCTCCATGTTTTAAGAGAAAGGCTGAACTTGACCGGGACAAAAATGATGTGCGGACGGGGCGAATGCGGAGCGTGTACGGTTCTTTTAGATGGGAATCCCGTTTACTCCTGTCTCTGTCTCGCCGTGAGAGCAGACGGTAAAAAAGTCACTACGGTCGAAGGATTGGCAACTGAGGAAAAGCTTCACCCTGTTCAGCAGGCATTTATCGAAAAAGACGGATACCAGTGTGGCTTCTGCACTCCTGGATTTATAATATCTTCTGTGGCTCTTCTCGACAAAAATAAAAATCCAACCAGGGAAGAGACAAAAAATGCTCTATTGGGAAACCTCTGCCGCTGTGGGAATTATTCAAAAATCTATGAAGCTGTCGCTGCTGCTTCAAAAAATCTGAGGAGGTCGTAGGATGGCGAAAAAAGAATATTTTGCAGACACCGAAGACGCCAATCTCCTCTATTATGAAGAATTCAGGGATAAGAAAACAGAAGAACCTGAAATTGCCCCCTCGCCCGAAAAGGATAAATTTGAAATTATCGGTAAGTCCACTCCGAGAATCGACGGGAAAAAAATTGTTACCGGTCGAGCTCCTTACACTCACGATATCAAGTTCAGAGGAATGCTATATGGAAAGATTTTAAGAAGCCCCCATGCCTGCGCAGAAATTACATCAATAGACTTAAGCTCAGCTCAAAGCTTGCCCGGAGTTAAAGCTGCAATCAAGCTTAAAAAAGGACGAGTCAGATATGCGGGTGAACAGGTTGCTGCAGTGGCAGCAGCGGATGAGAGAACAGCAGAGCAAGCTTTAAAATTAATCAAGGTCGAATACAAACCCCTTCCTTTTGCAGTTACAGAAGAGAAGGCTATGGAAGAGGGAGCGCCTCAGGTTCACGCCCGGCCAAATGTCCAAAAATTCAATGAATACACTCGAGGCAACATCGAAAAAGGATTCGAGGAAGCTGACCTTATCCTGGAGTGCACTTACAAAACAGCTGTGGAAATCCATCATCCAGCTGAAACCCATGGCAGTGTAGCCAGATGGGAAGGAGAAAGGCTAACTGTCTGGGATTCCACGCAGGCCATTTTTAATGTCAGAGATGGGCTTGCACGTGTCCTGAAAATTCCAGCGAGCCGAGTAAAAGTCATTAAGCAATACATGGGCGGTGGATTCGGCAGCAAACTAGGGCTGAACGATTATACAGTTACAGCAGCAATGCTTGCTAAGGAAGCCAATAAGCCTGTAAAAATAATTCTCTCCAGAAAAGATAACTCCCTCTGTGTGGGGAATCGCCCTTCAAGCTTGCAGACCATAAAAGGCGGAGTAAAGAAGGATGGGACTCTCACTGCCCTCTACCTGAAGAATTATACGAGCGGAGGAATCGGCAGAGGCGACAGATGCTCAGAGCCTTTGATCGATATTTACAAATGTCCCCATGTGAAAGTCGAAGAATACTCGGTTTTCACAAATACCGGTGCTTCACGGCCCACAAGAGGTCCTGGTCATACCCAGGGAACCTTTGCCCTTGAAGGCTTCCTGGAAGAGCTGGCTAACGAGATCAACTTAGACCCCTTAGAATTAAGGAAGAAAAACTACACGACCAGAAACCTCGGAGACACAGAAATACCTTACTCCTCAAAAGGACTGGATAAGTGTTATCAAATAGGAGCAGACAAGATCGGCTGGAAGAGAAGGAATAGGAAGCCTGGAGAAGGAAAAGGAAAGGTACGCAGAGGACTGGGTATGGCCAGTCAGATATGGTGGGGAGTGGGAAGACCTGGAACCCTGGCTGATATCAAACTTCATCCGGACGGAAGTGTTGAAGCTGTCTGCGGTACCCAAGACATCGGATGCGGGACAAGGACCTATATGGCAACCATCACAGCTGAAACTTTAGGATTAAAGCCAAAAGATATAACAGTAAAAATCGGAAGCACAGAGTATCCCTGGTGTGGCTCCTCCGGAGGAAGCACCACAACTCCTTCTGTTGCTCCAGCCATAAGAGACGCCGCCCTGAAAGCTGCTGATTATCTCAAAAAGATGGCAGCAGAAAAGCTAGAAATCAAAGCAGATGATATTAGCATAGGTAATAGGAAATTTTCGAACAAAAATAATCCAGCTCAATCAATCGGCTATAAGAAACTGCTCGATGAATTACGTACAGAGCGTAAACTTCGCAGAGAAAAAGTTTTCCACGGTGAATACATCGGGCGTCCTTCTGGTTTCGCCTATAACACTTTTGGAGCTCACTTTGCTGAAGTAGAGGTGGATACAGAGACAGGTCAGGTGAAAGTTCTCAAAGTTGTCGGTGTTCATGAAATAGGAAGACTCATGAACAAACTTACAGCAGAGAGCCAGATCATCGGCGGTATTACCCAAGGAGTAAGCACAGCCCTCTTTGAAGAAAGGGTTGTGGATAATACAACGGGAAATGTGGCTAATCCAAATTTGAGGGATTATAAAATTGCCACCTTCCAGGATATTCCTGAGATAATCCCCATAGTTGTGGACATGGTCGATCCCAGAATAAACAACCTGGGTACTAAAGGACTTGGCGAACCACCCCGTATTCCCCCTGCTGGCGCTATTGCCAACGCAGTCTATAATGCCACCGGAATCCATATCAGAGAAATACCGATGACTCCTGATAAGATTCTCCAAGCTTTGAAACGGACGGAGGTAGGATGATGACAAATTTTAAGATTGCCGAGCCCAGCTCAATAAGCCAGGTGACCTCTTTGGCAACCGGCAAAAAAGATAAGTATTACCTGATGGCTGGAGGGACAGACCTTCTGTCTGAGATTAAAGACGAGATAATCGAGCCAGAAGTCGTAGTGGACCTTAAATCTATCTCTGATCTTTCATACGTAAAAAAGGAAAAGGATGGAGTTCGAATAGGAGCTTTGACAAGCTTAACTCAACTGGCCGAAGATCCTTTGATAAAAAATGATTATCCTGCTCTTCATGAAGCAGCCAATTCTGTGGCCACACCTCAACTCAGGAATATGGGTACTGTGGGAGGAAACCTGTGTCAGAGACCGCGATGCTGGTATTACCGTGATCCCCAAGTAAAATGCAGAAAAAAGGGAGGAAGCAGGTGTTTTGCCTTCAAGGGAAAAAACAAATACCATGCTATATTTGGCGGAGGTCTCTGTTACATTGTCCATCCTTCGGACTTAGCCCCAGCCCTTATTTCCCTGGATGCAGAAATCTCAATAAACTCACCCAAAGGAGATAAGACCATACCCCTGGCAAACTTTTTTATTCTTCCCAAAGTAGATGTCAGGAAAGAGAATATTCTAGAGCCAACTGAAGTCTTGCGGGAGATAAAAATCCCCCCGATAAAAAAAGGAGAAAAAAGCACCTATCATAAACTTAAGGAAAGAGCAACCTGGGATTTTGCCATAGTTTCAGCGGCAGTAAAAGGAACTGTTTCGGCAGGCATTTTCAGGGATATAAATATTATTTTAGGAGGAGTTGCCCCTGTACCCTGGAGACTTACAAAGGCTGAAAACATAATAAGGGGCAAAAAAGTTACAGAAGATCTGGTGAGAGGAGCTGCCAAAGAAGCTCTGAAAGAAGCAAGGCCCCTGGAGGAAAACGGATACAAAAAAGAACTCGTTGAGACAATCCTCTACAGAGCTATACTATCTTTAGTGTAGGTACTCTTTTTTCTGGAAAATAGCGCCTGTTGGAAAATGGGACCCGGCTTCATTTTTTTACAGGAATTTTCCATTTGAAGGCTATTCAAGCTTGTAGGGATTTGATTTATCAAACCCACCTTTCGAAGAGAAAAAAATGTAGGGATTTGATTTATCAAACCCATATTGTTTAGGAAGTATAGAGGCTTGATTCATTGTAGGGGTTTGATTTATCAAACCCGCATGTTTATAGGCATGATAAAAAAGTGCGGGCTTGATAAATCAAGCCCCTACAAAATAACAGATGAATTTCACTACTTTTTAGGTAATTCAATTGAAAAAGGGAGATTAGCATGAGAGAAACCATTAATTTCAAGCTCAATGGTAAACCCATGCGATTGACTGTAGACGGCAAGCGAATGCTTTTATGGGTTTTGCGTTCTGAATTGAGCCTTACAGGAACAAAGTTCGGTTGCGGAGAGGGTTTTTGCGGGGCCTGCACTGTCCTTGTAAATAAAAAGGCTGTCCGCTCCTGTCAGTATCCTGTAAAAGATGTCAAAGGAAAAGAAGTTATTACTATCGAAGGATTGGCTAAAAACGGAAACCTCCATCCCCTCCAGAAAGCATTCATAAAACACGATGCTCTTCAATGTGGATTCTGTACTCCAGGTATGATTCTCAATGCCTACAGTTTATTGTTAAATAATCCTCGACCTACCCATAAAGAAATCCTTCAGGGCATGGAGGATAACTTATGCCGCTGTGGATCGTATGCCCGCATTGTCGAAGCTATCAAAACCGCAGCCAAGGAAATGAATGGAGGAGGGAAGAGATGAAAAAAGGTGATTATATGGACCTTGATTTTAGTGATATAGAAGCCCATTTCCCCCTTGACCGGCGGGAATTCCTCAAGCTGTTCGGTGGAGGAATCATAATCTTTTTCTCTTATGGAGACGCTGAAGCACTGCTGCAAGAAACACGCCGCAGAAGGTTTCGCCCAGAGCTCCCCGAAGATTTCAATGCTTTTCTTAAAATCGGAGAGGACGGCAGAGTCAGCTGCTTTACAGGTAAGATTGAGATGGGCCAGGGTGTCATAACTTCACTCGCCCAGATGTTAGCAGATGAGCTGGAAGTATCCTTAGACTCAGTCGATATGGTGATGGGAGATACAGATCTCTGCCCCTGGGATATGGGAACTTTCGGTTCCATGACCACCCGCTTTTTTGGGCCACCTCTAAGAGAAGCCGCTGCAAAAGCCAGAGCAGTTTTGATGGAGCTGGCCGCAGAATATCTTCAGACACCTCTGAATAAACTGACAGCAAAGGACGGGGCAGTATTTGACAAAACACAGAGCAAAAATAAGGTTACTTATGCCCAACTGACCAAAGGTAAAAAAATCGCAAAGAAACTGGAAAGAAAAGCTACCTTAGAACTCGTGTCAGAATTCACTATAGTTGGCAAGCCCGCTTCACGAACAGATGCGGCAGAAAAAGTCACTGGTAAAGCTGAGTTTGCGGGAGACATCCGCCTACCTGGTATGCTGTACGCCAGGATTTTAAGACCTCCTGCCCATGGAGCAAAAATAAAGAGCGTGGACACTTC
>JGI2171J19970_10000711_pt1 | contig 18232 bp, 16 predicted proteins | sample DeeMarSWOR324_28_FD_19970 | JGI IMG/M metagenome (IMG submission 19970) | reverse complement strand
TACATGTGCAAATTTGCTGTCATGAGTCTGATGCGCAAACGATATGGAAGGATTATCAACATAAGCTCTGTGATGGAAAGATACGGTTTTGAAGGCCAGGCAAACTACGCGGCTTCAAAGGCAGGCTTGGTTGCATTGACTAAATCTTTGTCCAAGGAGGTCGCCACTCGGGGTATCACGGTTAATTGTGTCTCTCCGGGATTTATTGCCACCGAATTCATCGAAGACCTTCCGGATAAATTGCGTGAAGCCTATCTGGCCAGGATTCCGTTAAAGAGATTTGGAAGCACTGAAGAAGTAGCCGCTTGCGTTCTTTTCCTGGCTTCCAAGGAGGCATCCTATGTTACCGGTTCTACTCTTGAGGTGAGTGGAGGATTATGAGATGGAGGAGATTCTAAATGCCATACCCCATCGCCCACCATTTTTGTTTGTCGATAGGATTGTAGAAATAAGCGGAACGAAGATCAAAGCAACTAAAGAGATAAGGCCCGATGAGCCAGTCTTCGAAGGACATTATCCCGGACAACCGATCATGCCCGGGGCGCTTATCTGTGAATCCATTTTCCAAACTGGTGCAATCCTGCTCTCCAAAATGATGGGCGGCATCAGTGGAGGCGTTCCTGTTTTGACCCGAATTAATAACGCCAAGTTTAAAAGTATTGTTAAGCCCGGCAGCATAATGGATATTGAAGCAGAGCTGGTGGAAAAAATCAGCAATGCCTATTTCATGAAGGGCAAAGCCTCTGTTGGCGGTAAGACCTCAGTCACAGTCGAGTTTGCCGTCACCTTGGCTAAAGAGGCACCTTGATATATATTGAGACATATATGGGAGGTATAATAAGGAGAACTATATGGACTTTTTAGACATTGCCGGTAAGACTGTCCTTGTTTTCGGGGTTGCTAACAAGAAGAGCGTCGCCTTCTCCGTCGGAGAAGCTCTTTCCGAGGCAAAAGCACACGTAATCTATAGTGTTCAATCAGCAGAAAGAAAAGAGAGCGTTTCCAAAATCCTTCCTGGTTCTGATATCTTCGTGTGTGATGTTGAACAGGAACATGAAATTAAGAAACTTGCTGAAGACATTTCCAAAAAGTATCCTAAGCTTCACGGTATCGTTCATTCCATAGCTTTTGCCAATTATGAAGAAGGACTTAAGCCATTTCACGAAACAAAAAGGAAAGACTTCCTGCAATCAATTGATATCTCCTGTTATTCATTAATCGCCATTGCTAATGCGTTTAAAGACCTCTTGGATGCGAAAGCATCAGTAGTCACCATATCCATCTCGACCACCAAAATGGCAGCCGAGCCCTATGGTTTTATGGCTCCGGTAAAAGCTGCCCTGGACTCAACCCTCTGCTTCTTAGCTAAATCCTTCAGTTCTTTTTCCCAAATCCGATTTAATTCCGTTAACGCCGGACTGTTAAAAACTTCCTCATCCGCAGGGATACCAGGATATCTGGACTATTACCTCTTTGCCGAGCAATTAACACTGCGCAAGAAAGCCCTGGCCACCAAAGAGGTCGCCAATACGGTAGCGTTCCTCCTAAGCGAACAGTCCAGCGGCATTAACGCCCAGGGCATCGTTGTGGATGCTGGAATGTCGGTTAACTACTTTGATAAAGACATCATTAAGAAGGCAACAAGGTTTTAGTAAGCCAATGATTTTATTTCCTGTAGTCATGCCAGCTATCAAAGTTGGACATAAACCCTCAGGGAAAGAAAAGGTAGATTATCTAAGCCGAAGTGCTCGAGAGGCACTAAAACTGAGCGCCGGAAAAAGCGGAGTCATACTCGGAGAACTGCTCAAGGACGAAAAGGGTGTCCCATGTCCTGTTGCTGGCAATTATTGGTCCCTCTCACATAAACCTAAGTACGTGGCGGCAGTGGTTAGCAAAGATAAGGTCGGGATCGATATTGAAGAAATGAAGCCCCGGCCTGAATCACTCTTCGCTCATGTGGCAAGTGACGAGGAATGGGGGCTAAAGGAAAAGTCCTGGGAGACCTTTTTTCGCTATTGGACGGCGAAAGAAGCCGCTCTGAAGGTCATCGGAATTGGCATAAGCGGACTAAAGACCTGTCGCATAATCTCAGTCCCCGATGAGAATCATATTACTTTGGACTATAAGGGGCAATTTTTTCTGGTAGAGCAATTACGATACAAGAACCATATTGTTTCCGTCCTCAAGGACGATAACCAAATCGAATGGGTAGTTCTGGACGAGTTTCCAGACAATATGACCTAGTCTTTCAAAAGTGAGTTTTATCAAACTCCTTTGACCGGTATCGCTCCCATCGGGGAAAAATCTCCTGGTAGACCCCGAGCCTTATCCCAATTAACTTTATAGTTCGTAGAAGCAGCATTCTGAACATCCTAGGTTTATTAAGAAGAGCTTTCATCAAGGCGAGGAGAGTTTTAGTTAGTGTAGGCGGGCACCCCTCTATCTTGATGGCATTCTGTAAACCCTTATTGCTTCTGACGGCACAGTCGCCGTAAAGTAAGACTTTTTGAGTATCTCCTTCCGACTTCAATCCCAGCCCATAATAAAACGCTGCACCGCCAAAATCCGTTCCAGGGTTATCTTTGCCGAATATTGATAGCGCCAGGGCAAGCGTGGCACCGCAAGCAGAACAAAGAGTTTGCCCCGGATAGGGAGCGGAAAGTCCCGTTATTTTCGCCGGGGTCAGTAATTCCCTGTCTGGTTCAAATCGCCACTCAAGTTGCTCCTTCAGAGATTCTATATCCTCTCCTTTGATTTGAATTGCGCTTATATCAAAAGAGCGATTGTGTCTCTGGGCAAATTCTCTCAGATAGTCAACTTGCGCCGGATCAATTCCCAGAACTGTTGCTCCGACAACATCGCACTCAAATATATCCGGGCTGGCTATAATCAAATCCTTGCGGTGGGCTACACCCACAAGAGTTTCCGGTCCCCTTTCCAGCATATATATACCATCGATTATGGCCAGGTTGCTCTTGATAGCTTCGTTCAAAAGGCAAATCAGGATGTCCAGTCGCTTACTAATATGAAACCTTTTCTTTGAATCCTTGCTGAGACAGCCCTTCAGATTCTTGAAACCCAGAGAGACCTTTGCTTGAAAATGAGTCTTGAGCACCGGCACATTTATGAGAAAGTCTGTATCTAAGGCTGCTCTCGAGACCTGGACTTTTACCCCTCCTAAATCCAGCTCATAAAAAGCACCTTCGTTGAAATCAATCAACTTAATTCCATATTTTTCTGACATCTTTTCAATGCCTGTGCCCTTAAAACCCCGCTTTGTATATGGCTCAAGTTCATCAAATATGCCAATGATAGCGCCTTCTCCTATAGAGATATCTTTGCAGCCATGTTCGAGCAATAATTGCACGACTCCGTATATAACTTTCGAGGTAGTCACCATTCCGTAGGGAGGCATTATTTTGTGCCGGAAACAATTATTGGGTTTTATCAGAACCCTGTCATTCCTACCCAGTTTCTCAAACCCCTGACACAGCTCGATAGCTTTACGAAGCGAATCCAGAGAGTCGTCAAATTTTACCAGCGATACCGTCATGCGCTCTGTACACCTTGATACTGTTTAATCTCTTCAACATATAAGTCCAGGAACATCTGAGCTTTCTCTTCGGAGAACAGGGCAGGCCTATAAGTGAGGGAGAAATTTAGATTCTTGTTGTAGATACCTGCGGCGATGCTTAGTCCCATCGGAGTTACCACTGGTGCCGAGCCAGTAACATTGCGTATTTTGGCGTTACCTATTTTCCGAACTGCCGGTTCTTCAGAGCCTGGTTTCGGCCAGATAAAGCCCACGTTGGTAACTAGAACAGTATCAACATATGTCCGGGTAATTATCAAGAACCGGCACATCCCCTTCATAACAAATAGAGGGAAGCGAGAGCAAAAGTAAAAGAAATAAACTAAAGAGAAGGCTATTCTATTCATAGTCGCATCTATGGTATTTGCCCTTACCTGCCTCAATAGCTTTGCAGGATCAGCCCTATCTTCGGGCGTGGTAGGTAACGAAAACCAGGATGCCTGATTAGAAACAACATAGCGAAAACCCTTTGGGCTTATGTTTACTGGAGCCATTACGCGTATTTTCTTACTGGTCTTCCCATGCATGCTATTCCATTTCTCCACCGCCCTGTAACAAGCCGCCAGAAAAATATCGTTTAGCTCAACCCCGGCTGCTCTCGCTTTGGATTGAATTTGCCCGAATTCCTTGGGGCTTATAATCTTAAAACAGAAATGGAGTTCCCTGGACTGTCCCGACTTGTCATGGAAAACCCTTGCCGGGGGAGGGAGGGCCACTATAACAAAGCGATGGAAAAGACTGGAAACCATCTTCCTGTAATAGTGTTCTACCTTTGACCTCTGACTGTGGGCAAACTCCAGTAATTCGTCTCCCTTACGGTTTATGCGAATATCCTCACACTTTTCTGAAACTGGAGAAGGCTCGTTGTTATAACTCTCGATAACCCTCCTCACGAAAAGAAGAGCGCGGAGCCCATCTGCCGCCGAGTGATGAAAAGTGAAAACCAGCGAGGATTCCCGCTCATTCTTCCTTAACAACAGAACCCTCACCGGGAACTCCCTCTTAATCTTAAGGGGCTGGTTCATCCAGGAGGAAAGATAGCTCTCATGGTTCATATCCTGGAGTTGAGCCCGGTCGGCAATGCTCAGGACTCCCTCTCCAAGGTCTTCTTGTATTTCGCGAACGGGTCTGGAATGTCTGCTTCGCAAAATCGTTCTCATAACGGGATAAGCTCGTTGCGCCGAGAAAATCGCTTGATTCAATCTAACATTCTCTATTTCCCCTTCGAGGTTTAGAATTACGTGAATAAGCATGGGCTCATTTATGCTATCAAGAGCTAGCAGGCATTTATCAACGCAATTCAACGGGATTGAGCCAAGGGGACTTTCTATTTTCCTTCGCATAGTAGTCTGGAATTAGACTGGACGAGGCAAGCTACAAAGCCCAAAGGGTTATGTCAACATCATGACGGCTATATTCGAACCGATTGAGCTTATACCTACTCCTGTAAATGTTTTCGGCTTGCTATTCCCGCCCCTCGACCTTTTTCTTTACTGCCTGGGCAATCTCGGCTGAGACTTTTTGACCACCTCGACACGCCAGCCAGGCTAAAGCCCCAGAAACGTCGCCACCAATAGTAACCTTCGTTTTGCCATTTACAGGTTCCAGAGTATAGAAGCGTGTCAAATTGGTACCCAGAGCTTGTCCTTGCATGACCACATTCCGTTCTGGGACAAACTCAGTAATCGTCATCAATAATTTAACTCTAAGCCCGCTTACTTTAGCTGTGACAGAAAGCTGTGAGCCCGCTGTCAAAGGCTCCTTAGAGAGCCTCTCAATTTTCTTGATGGACGGCATCCATTGAGGCCATTCTTCAAGCTTGTCTATCAACGCCCAGACTTTCTTGGTAGGGGCATTAATGTCGATGCTGCTCTCAAACCTCATGCCTGTCAAACTCCTCCTTGATGTAGTATCATACAATATATTATATATCATTATACAATCCCTAGTTAACTACATGAATCATCACAATTCTCCCTCCCTAGCGGTAGGTAGCTAGAGGGAGGGGGGAAGCGATATAACTTCAGGCAGGGAAAATAAAGGAACGGAGATATGAAGAGAGACTATTTATTGTTTCCCTGACATTACCAATTATGTAGTATAATACGGAGAACATCCTATGCCACAAATAAAAGCAGGTATAATAAATGTTACCGGGTATGTTGGTGCCGAACTGGCTCGCTTACTTCACCAGCATCCCCAAGTAGAGCTCGTCACTGTCACCGGGAGAAGCGCAGCCGGGCAAAAATTAGGCGATGTTTTCCCAAACTTCGCAGGACCCGACTATATAATAAAAGCTGAGCTTGATAGCGAAATAGACATCGCCTTCTCAGCAATGCCTCACAAAAGCAGTATAGACGTAGTACCACCTTTGCTAAAACAAGGAATCAAGGTTGTCGATGCCAGTGCTGATTTCCGGTTAAAGAACGCTGGCGAATATCCCAAATGGTATGGATTTACTCATCCATCGCCTGAGCTATTGACAGAGGCGGTTTTTGGCCTACCCGAGCTGCATCAGGGGGAAATTGCATCGGCCTCCCTGGTAGCAAACCCAGGTTGCTATAGCACTGGTGCTATCTTAGCCCTGGCACCCATAGTCAAAGAGGGGCTTATTTATCCCGATATAGTGGTGGATAGCAAATCGGGCATCTCGGGCGCTGGCAGAACCCTGAGCTTGACTACTCATTATTCCGAGGCCGACGAGAACGTCCTTGCCTACTCCCTTGAAGGACATCGCCATCTGCCTGAAATAGAACAGGAATTGAAAACACTCAATCCGCCACTTTCTCCCTCGGTAACCTTCGTGCCCCACCTGGTGCCAATGACCAGAGGCATATTGAGCACCTGCTATGCTAAATTGACTGATAGCGGCAAGCTGTCAGATACCAGCTTGAAACAGCTATATCAGGAATTCTACAAGCATGCCCCCTTCGTTCAAATAACAACCAAGCCTCCCCATACCAAGCATGCCTGGGGAACCAACCTATGCCTTATTTATCCCACTGTCGATTCGAAGACAGGCAGGCTTATAGTTGTTAGCTGTCTGGACAACCTCGTCAAGGGAGGGGCCGGCCAAGCGGTGCAAAATATGAACCTGATGTTCGACCTGCCTGAGACCACAGGGCTGGAAGCTTTAGCCATCTACCCTTGAAACGTGCCGGACTATTCCTCTACTTCTTATTTTGCTTAATCACTAATGCTACAGGAGGTAGCAGATGCTATTCAATCCACTATTACCTTCCTTCCGGCTCCCTCGTAAATTTTTCACGCTGAAAAGCGTCGACCCCTTTACTACAACGCAGTGCTCACTCAGCACCAGTACATTATGTCAATTAAGCCAGGAATCCTCTCGCACGCCTCTACCGTCGCTGGAGAGGTTTTGCGTTTAGTACTACCTGTACAGTAGCTGATATAATAACCAGTACAAATAGGTGATTGACCCTTTTCAAAATATGAGTCATATTATATTAATAGTATAGTATGGCATAGTTGAATAGTTTCAGGAGATGAAGAAAGAGAAAAAGCTTCTATTATTCTTAACACTGGCTCTTGTTGGCGCGCTGCTTTTTAGCTCTGTCCCTGCTTGGGCTGGTGAAAATCCTGGTTGTGGAATATCACTGGCGGAAGCCAGAAGGTCCCTGGAACAAGAACTTTTATCTCTGGCTGGAGCCGGCTTTGTTGGCATCGGCCATTCGGAAGCTGAGGGCGAGGTAATCGTCTTCGTCGAGGATGAACAGGCGAAGCAAAAAGTGCCTCGCTCCTTTAATGGCTACACGGTGCGGACGGAGGTTACGGGGGAAATACAAGTACTTACTACGCAGGTAGCGGAGCCTCTGGCCAGCGTTAGTCCTGAGAGGAGAGGCGTGGTCAGGCCTCTGGTCGGCGGGATAAGCCTGTCAGCCTGGGAAACATACCCGTATTATAGCGGCACCCTGGGCATGGTCACCTATGACGACAAGATTTTATCTAACGCCCACGTTATCGCTATAGAGCCGGATACGTCTGATTTTCTCGACATAGGAACAGCCATCATCCAGCCCGGAAGTGGCGACGGAGGAAGAGGAGGCGCTAAGGTGGGGGAACTCGAGGACTACATGTCTATTGACTTTGACCCTGGGGCAGAAAACTACGCCGATGCGGCTATAGGCAGTATTGATGATGGTGTTGATGCGTCTTATGGCGAGCAGTTTGGTGAAGTAGGTAATTACTGGATTGAAGGGTGGACCGAGGTTAGCTTTGCAGATACCGTACGAAAATCTGGGCGCACGACTGGAGTAACCACCGGCCAGGTGATTAACACCAACGTCTCTGTCTATGTTAAGTACGGCGGCCAAGTAACTCGTTTCGTGGACCAGATTTCAGTAGCTCAAGATAACTGGTCCTTCGCAGGGCCAGGTGATTCAGGCTCCGCGGTGGATAAAGATGGAGAGTTCGTGGGACTGGTTTTTGCCGGCACTGAAAACTACGCGTACATTAACAAGGCAGAGCATATTATCGGCAGGCTCGGTGTCGCTGTTGAGCCTCTGGGGAATCAGTATAGCCTTACCATCTCCAGCACCCCTGGTGGTGAGGTAACCACCCCCGGTGAGGGGATGCGTATCTACGATGCCGAGACGGTGGTCAACCTTGTCGCCGAGGCTGACGAGGACAACCACTACCACTTTGATGAATGGACTGGCGACGTGGGTACCATCGCCGATGTTTATGACCCCACAACCACCATCACCATGAGCGACTCCTACTCCATCACCGCCAACTTCGAACTAGACGACGGTTACTATAGCCTCACCACCTCCAGCACCGAAGGCGGCTCAGTAACCACACCCGGTGAGGATATTTTTGTCTACACCGCTAATACTACGGTCCCTCTTGTCGCTGAAAATTACACACACTACCACTTTGGCAACTGGACTGGCGATGTAAGTACCATCGATGATGTTGAAGCTGCCTCGACCAACATCACCATGTACGACTCCTACTCCATCACCGCCAACTTTGAACTGGACGAAGGCTGGTATAGCCTCACCATCTCCAGTACCGAAGGCGGCGAAATAATCACCCCCGGTGAGGGGACTTCTGTCCATGCCGCTAACACAACGGTCGACCTTGTCGCTGGGACTAACGAAGGCTACCAGTTTTTGAAGTGGACTGGCGATGTGGGTACTATCGCCGATGTTAATGCTGCCTCGACCAACATCACCATGTACGACTCCTACTCCATCACCGCCACTTTTAAGACATCGCACCCCGAACCCATCATGGTGACATTGACGGTATCCAGCACTGAAGGCGGCTCGGTAACTGACCCCGGTGAGGGGCCATTTCCGTATCCTCTCGGCACCGAGGTCAGCCTTGTAGCTGAGGCAGTGAGTGGCTACCAGTTTATCTACTGGTCGGGCGATGTGAGCACTTTCGCCGATGTCGACGCTGCCGTGACCACCATCATCATGAACGGCGACTATTCCATCACAGCCAATTTTGGTAGGCCCGGTTTTTTTCAGTGCTTCATCGCCACCGCAGCCTACGGCACCCCAATGGCCGAGGAAATAGGAATTTTGCGTGAGTTCAGAGATGAATATCTCCTCACCAACCCGTTGGGAAAAGCTTTGGTGGAGTTTTACTACAGGGTCAGTCCACCGATAGCTGAGTTCATAACTGAGCATCCCAGCCTGAAGCCAATAGTAAGGGCCGGGCTGCTACCTGCTGTGGCCCTGAGCACTATATCCGTCAACACTACTCTGGCCGAGAAGATAGCCATAATATGCTTGCTGGTGCTGGTTCCCGTGGCGCTGTCTATGTGGGCGGCGAGGCGGCGAAATAGAGGCCCACAATATACCTGAGGGTAAAATCGCCCGTTAACCCTGAAATATTACCAGGTTACCCACCAAGATATATTATTGCTCCTTGACTCTATAGTACGTCCTGGGCGCCGCACAAAAAAACTATTGACAATTTCTTAGATAGTAGTATAATAGTCCCTATAAGAAATAGGACTATAAAACTACCATCATTGACATTTTCCTTAATAAAAATTTAATAATGGTAGCATATGATGGGCGATTGGGCTTGATGAATCAAGCAACTATAGAAATTTGGAGGTGAAGCATGAAGGTAATTAGTTCGAGGAGACACCATTACTTGGCAAGAGCCAGCATCTTTTTGTTTATGGTAGCCTTAATTGCCGGGATGATAGGTTGTACGGGTGGGCCTTATAGCCTAACTATCACCAGTACCGATGGAGGGTCGGTAACCTTCCCTGGGGAGGCGGGGGGACCCTATATCTATGATAAAGGCATGGTGGTCCCTCTGGTGGCGACTCCAGATCCTGGCTACTATTTTGACTACTGGAGTGGCGATGTAAGTACCATCACCGATGTCCGTGCTGCCTCTGCCGACATCACCATGAACGGTGACTACACTATCACCGCCAAATTTGTTCAACACATTCCCATGATCGCCGCAGGCGCGGCTCACACGGTGGGACTTAGGTCCGACGGCACTGTGGTCGCCGTGGGATTGAACACCTCCGGGCAATGCAATGTCGGCAGCTGGACAGACATCGACCTAGTCGCCGCAGGCTACCAGCACACGGTGGGGCTCGAGTCCGACGGCACCGTGGTCGCCGTGGGAGACAACTACGACGGGCAGTGCGATGTCGGCAACTGGACGGACATTATCCAGGTCGCCGCAGGCTACAAGCACACGGTGGGGCTCGAGTCCGACGGCACCGTGGTCGCCGTGGGATACAACGGCGATGAACAGTGCGATGTTGACGACTGGACGGGCATCATTCAGGTCGCCGCAGGCGACTCTCACACGGTGGGGCTTAAGTCCGACGGCACCGTGGTCGCCGTGGGAAACAACTTGCAGGAGCAGTGTGATGTTGACGACTGGACGGGCATCATCCAGGTCGCCGCAGGCGACTCTCACACAGTGGGGCTTAAGTCCGACGGAACCGTGGTCGCCGTGGGAAACAATGGCTACGGGCAGTGCGATGTCGACGACTGGACGGACATCACCTGGGTCGCCGCAAGCTATGAGCACACAGTGGGGCTTAAATCCAACAACCGCGTGATCCCCGCAGGATCCAACTTGCATGATCGGAACTATGTCCGCAACTGGACGGACATCAACAAGATTGCCGAAGGCCGGTATCATATAGTGGGGCTTAAGTTCGACGAAACCTTGGTCGCCGAGGGGTACAACGACCACGGACAGTGCAATGTCAGCGGCTGGGATCTTTATTGAATTTTCCCCTGTAGCTCTGCCCTTATAGGCAGAGCTACAGTTATATTGTCGTTGCGAGCCACCTTGCCTTTCCTGTCATTGCGAGCACCTGAAAGGTGCGTGGCAATCTCTGGGGTTACAGATCCTGTCCTGAAGCGTAAGCGAGGAATCTCGCTCCCCGCTCTGTACATATCACACGTAAGATCCGGCAAGCTCGAAATAGGTCCGGGCGGCAGTTAATACCTTTGCCTTCTCCTCTTCAGGAATATAGGGGTCATCGAACTTAAAGCTTTCCACCTTGCCCCTGACGTAAGCCCGGTAGCACTTGTAGAAATCGAGCAATTTCAGGAGTTCCTCGTCATGGCTCAGCCCCACATAGGTATTTACCAGATGCCGAGAAAGACCAGCCTGCTGATAGCGGTCTAAGTCCATAGCCAGGAAGGCGATCTCCGAGACCACGTCGGAATATCTGAACCTTTCGTTAAATTCGATGCAGTCGTAAATGCAGATATCGTCGGTGAAGCAAACATGGGCGGCATGAAGGTCGCCATGACAATCTCTTATTTTCCCTTCCTTTACTCGTTTATCGAACAGGCTGGCGTTACTGTCAATGAAATTATCAGTGTAATTCTTAATGTGCCGATATTGCTCGGCGGTGATGGAAGTTCCAACATACTTCTCAGTTTGGGCGAAGTTTTCATCGGTATTCTGGCGAATAACATCCAATCTGCCGAAGGCGGCAATCTTTTGATTTGTTTCGGCTTTCTGGTGAAAGCTCACCAGCTTTTCAGCCACTCTTGCCACCATTTCCAGAGTCACCTCACCCCGGGGCAACAGCACATCCATCATGCGGTCCTGAGGCAACTGCTTCATCTTGACGGCATACTCCATCGCTTTGCCCCGCCCTTCGATGCGAAGCTCGCCTTTTTCTTCGACAATCGGTACCACAGCTAAATAAGCACCGGGACAAAGGCGTCTATTCAACTCCAGCTCCTGACGGCAGAAGAAATGGCGTTTCTCCAAGGTAGTGTAATCCAGATAACCCAGATTGACCGGCTTTTTAACCTTGTATACATATTCGCCGGTAAGGAGAATAAAGGACATCTGGGTCTGGACAAGTTCTATTTTTTGCGGCTTGTGGGGATAGGCCTGAGACTTAAGAAGGGCTCCGACTGTAGATGGTAATACTGACACCGGACCTCTCGTGAAATTTCAGGACCTCTCCCACACGGCTGCCATCCCCTGCCCACCACCAATACACATGGTCTCCAGGCCTCGATGCAGATTTCTATGAATCATATCGTACATGATGGTAACTGCTATCCTCGCTCCGGTGCAGCCAACAGGATGACCCAGAGATATGCCACTACCATGAGGGTTAACCTGGTCAAAATCCCAACCAAGCTCTTTCAGGCAACCCAGTGTCTGAGCCGCAAAAGCTTCATTGAGCTCGATAACATCAAAATCCTTATTGCTAAGCCCCGTCTTTTTGAGCACCTTTCTTACTGCCGGTATAGGGCCTAATCCCATGTACTTGGGGTCTATCGCGCCTGAAGCCCAGGCTTTAAGGATTGCCATAGGTTTGAGACCCAATTCTTTAGCCTTGTCTCCGGACATAAGCACCACGGCAGCCGCAGCATCGTTAATCCCCGAAGAGTTACCGGCAGTGACTGTTCCATCTTTTCGGAATGCCGGAGGGAGCTTAGCCATTTTCTCCATGGAAGTGTCCATAGGCCGCTCATCAGTATCGAAAACAACAGGCTCACCTTTCCTCTGCGGGACAGGAAAAGGAACTATCTCATCCTTAAATACACCCTCCGCTATGGCTTTGCGCGCCCGCATATGACTGAGATAGCCTATCTCATCTTGCTGTTGACGGGTGAAGCCATATCTATTGGCGATTTCTTCTGCGGTATTTCCCATATGATAGCCGTAGAATATCTCCCACACTCCATCAAAGACCATGAGGTCTATAAGCTCTCCCCTGGCTCCAACATCCATGCGATAGCCCCAGCGAGCCTTGGGGAGGACATAAGGGGTGTTGCTCATGCATTCCATACCTCCAGCGACTATAACATCGGCCTCACCCGCTATTATGGCTTCTGCTCCCAAAGTAATAGCTTTCAAACCTGAGGCACATATCTTATTAACTGTAAAGGCGGGGGTTTCTTTAGGAATGCCAGCGTAGATGGAGGCCTGGCGAGCTGTGTTTTGCCCCTGCCCTCCCTGAAGAACATTCCCCATGATTACTTCGTCAACCTGAACAGGACGCAAAGAGGAATCGTAACCATAGTGCTTTTTTTCCAGCTCTATTATTCCATCAGACTTGAGTGCGTCAGGACCATAAGCAAGTAATTCTTCACTGGACTTCGGTCTCAGTCCGGCCCGCTTAAGCGCCTCCTGGATCACCGCAGCACCCAGCGCAACAACAGGTATAGTTTTTAAAGAACCACCAAAGGCGCCAATTGCTGTCCTGGCACCACTGACGGCAACTACTTCTTTTTGCATGCTCTAATCTCCTTCTATCAGAATTTTCTCTTGGGCAGTATGCCCCGGATATCTTAACAAAGCCAAATCGCAGTCCCGCGCTCATCAACCCTTTAAATAATGCCTCGGGCCTTGCTGTGGGACAGTTTACCTGTGAATTCACCAAGTATATCAAATTCTTGGGCTATATCAAAAGATTATCTTGGGGCGACAGCTACTACAAAAACTTGCCTCCTTCAAGTCAGTGTCGGCCAGACTGTTGGAAAAGTGCATGACACATTTGTTATTGGGGCAATGTCCCAGGCCGAAGGTATGCCCCAGTTCATGAACAATCTCCTTGGTGGCTCTTTCCAGAAATAAAGCTTCGTCTGGAGCCAAGCCATAATATTCTTGCCTTAGTCGCCACAGGGATACGATTGCTGTTCCGGAGACTATATCGGCTTCGCCAAATACGAAGTTAAGCCGGGGAACATAAAGGTCAACATCCGCTATACCTACAACCCTTTCCTCTCTTTCCGACTTTTTAAGAGAGGCCAGCAATCTTGAGGAAAGGTATTGCTTCCTCTCGGAATTGTAGGCCTGGGCCAAATCGCTAAAACCTGCTTCTATTTCTACTGGACAATGGAAAATACCGCCAACCCTATCCTTAAGCTCCTCCATTATTTCGTCAGCTATATTGCCTAACGGTTTAAGCGTGATCTTCACTTAAATCTTTGCTTGCGCTCTTCCCCCGAATAATATCCTAAGATTTTATCACAGACTGAGCAAGGCGTGATGCATAAGTAGTATAATTGCTGGATATCGAGGCGGGGAATTGAACTACAGCCAGGCAGAAGAGTATCTCGATAGTTTTGTTAATTATGAACAGATTCCAGGCATATCTTATGCCCAGCCTGGCTATAGCTTAAGGCACGTAGAAGAGCTACTCGACCGCATGGGCAATCCTCAGCTGGCAGCCAGGACGATTCACATCGCAGGCACTAAGGGAAAAGGGAGTGTGGCGGCTATGATTGCTCAGGTCTTGAGCGATTCAGGCTATAAAACAGGGTTATATACCTCCCCCCACTTTCATACTCTAAGGGAGCGTATTAGCATAGATGGCAGTTTGATTTCTGAAGCAGAGTTTACTGCTGCCATGGCGGAAGTCAAGCCCTTTATTGAATCAATGAGACAGGACACCGCCTTCAGGCAACTGACTTATTTTGAGGCATTGACTGCACTGACATTTGCTTACTTCAAGAAAAAGCGGGTGGACTTTCAAGTGCTGGAAGTAGGTCTGGGTGGCAGGCTTGATGCCACTAACGTGGCCAGGCCCGTAATCTGTATTATTACCCCTATCAGCCTGGACCATACTCAGATTCTGGGCGATAGCCTGGAGGAAATAGCCCGGGAAAAAGCAGGCATTATCAAGCATGGCTGCTGGGTGGTGCTTTCTCCTCAGCCAGAAGAGGCGGCTTCGGTAATCAGCGATATTTGTCGTGAGAAGGAAGCTAAGGTAGTCCAGGTGGGCAAGGATATCACCTGGCATAAGACAGGTGGTGACCTCTATCATCAATCGCTGGCGATCGAGGGTAGAACGAGTAAATACCATGTTAGCATTCCTCTTTTAGGCGACTTCCAGCTTGAGAATGCTGCCACTGCCGTAGCTGCTCTAGAGGTACTGGCTTCCGCGGGCTTTGCCATCTCAGCCGCCAATATTGCTCAAGGGCTTGCCCGGGTTAAGTGGTCGGGGCGATTCCAGATTTTGCAGCAAAACCCTACGGTACTGGTTGATGGTGCTCATAACGTGGCGTCAATGAGAGTGTTGGTCAATAATATCAAAGCATACTTCGCTCACAAACGGATTTTCCTTGTTTTCGGGACATCCTGTGACAAAGACATACCGGGAATAGTGAATGAACTGGTTCCCCTCTCCCCCCAAATCATAGTCACACGGACAGCACATTCCCGTGCTGCCCCCCTTTCAACCCTAGCTGCCGAGTTCAGCAAGCGAGGCATTGAGCCTGAAACTAAAGAAACTGTAGCCGAAGCTATATCCCGGGCTTTGTCCCTGGCAGACAGGACAGATATTATCTGCGTTACCGGTTCTCTGTTTGTCGTGGCGGAAGCGTTAAGTTATTTCTCGAGGGGCTGAGTTTCAGTAGGAGAGGCAAGGGCTTCCTTGGGCAACATCTTACCGAGAATTTGCTGGAGCGCCATGATATGGCTACATGTCTCCCATTGAGAAAAGAAATGACAGGTACAATGCCATTTCCCATGGGCATAGCTTAGCTTATGGTCATCGTTTTCCCCGTGGAAAACAGCGGTTAAACCTGAGAAAGTGACACGGTCTGGTTCTTTAGCATACCTTTTGGCTTTTTCAATCTTCCCGATAAGGCTGGACCGCATCTTACAATCGCTAATTATACAACAGGGCACAGGAAAAGTCCAGCCTCCGTAACCGGATGCAATTATGCTATCATAGTAACTGATTTAGGAACGATGTAATGGCCTCTCAGTCGCAACTCAAGATTCTTATCAGCCGTGACGAGATAGCTAAAGCCGTAGACAGGCTGGCTTCTCAAATCAAGAGGGATTACCAAGGGAAGCAGCCTCTGCTTATCGGCGTCCTAAAAGGCTCCTTTGTGTTCATGGCCGACCTTATTCGCCAGCTTGATTTACCTCTGGAGCTCGACTTTATCAGGCTCTCCAGCTACGGCGCTGCCAGGGAGAGTTCGGGCAGAGTTAGAGTAGTTCAAGGGGTCAAGACTCCCATAAAAGGCAGAGATGTTCTGGTGATTGAGGATATCGTGGATACTGGAATTACCACCTCTTTCTTACTCGATTACTTAAGGAAGAGAAAACCCGCTTCGCTGAAGCTCTGTGCCCTGACAGACAAGCCGTCCCGGCGTAGAGTCCCTGTATCTATTGACTATCTTGGCTTATCCCTGCCCAATAAATTTGTCGTGGGATATGGACTGGACTTCGACCAGAGGTTCCGCAATTTGCCCGACATTTACGCCCTGGAGGATTAGGATATTAATAGAGTTGGCTGTAAGATTCCTTATGATTCTCCGTCCCCCCTTGGAAGGAGGGAGTTAGAGNAAGGGGGAAATCTCTTGGAGGCCGCACAAAAATTATTGATAATTTCTTAGATAGATAATAATATAATAATCCGTAAAGAAATAGCACTTTAAGACCAATACCAATAACAAAGGGGCAGTTTTGGCATTTAGGCATTTGGATTTCAATTGTCATCTGGATTTTGACACTTGGAATTAGTCGGGGCAATTACAAAAATTTGGAGGCGCAGTATGAAGACAATATTTAGTTCGAGGAGACACTATTACGTGGCCCGAGTTACCATCCTTTTAATGATGGTAGCCTTAATTGCCGGGATGGTAGGCTGTGGTGGGGGTGAATCTTATACCCCCATGGTCGCCGCAGGTGGCCTTCACACGGTTGGGCTTATGTCCAATGGCACTATGGTCGCCGTAGGAGACAACTCCTTCGGACAGTGCGATGTCGGCGGCTGGACAGGCATCGTCCAAGTTGCCACAGGCGATGCTCAAACGGTCTGGGTTAAGTCCGACCACAGCGTGGTCGCCGTGGGAGGTAATGAATACGAGCAATGCAATGTCAACAACTGGACTGACATCGTCCAAGTCGACACGACCGGAGGGGGAGGCGATGTATTCCCTGCGTGGGCATGGTATGCTCATACGGTGGGGCGTAAGTCCGATGGCACCGTGGTCGCCGTGGGAGACAACCACGCTGGGCAGTGCCATGTCGGCAACTGGACAGACATCATCCAGGTCGCCGCAGGCGCCTGGTACACGGTGGGGCTTAAGTCCAACGGCACTGTGGTCACTGCAGGAGACAACAGCTACGGGCAGCTCAACGTCAGTACTTGGACGGACATTGTCCAGGTCGCCGTAGCCTACATACATACGGTGGGGCTCAAGTCCGACGGCACCGTGGTCGCCGCGGGAGACAATACCTTCGGCCAGTGCAATGTCGGCAACTGGACGGGCATCGTCCAGGTCGCCGCAGGCGGCTTCCACACGGTGGGGGTTGAGGCTGACGGCACCGTGGTCGCCACGGGGCGGAACAACTACGGGCAGTGCGATGTGGACGGCTGGACGGACATCACCCGAGTCGCTGTAGGCTCTAGTCACACGGTGGGGGTTAAGGACGACGGTACCGTGGTCGCCGTGGGAGACGAAACTTCCGGGCAGTGCGATGTTGGCGGCTGGGATCTGAATTGAACTTTCTCCAATACCTCCACCTCACCCTAAACCTCCCCCTTCGAGGGAGAGGGATTTTATATGAAATTGTGTGGAGGATTAAGACATGAATTTAAAGGAGCTTATTTCTGCGGCCAGAGGAGAAATACCGGCTGATTTGCTCCTGAAAAATGCCCGGATAGTAAATACTTTTATTGGAGAAATAGAGCAAGCCGACGTGGCTATCTATGGCGATAGGATTGCCGGAGTAGGAGATTATGGTAAAGCCAAGGAAATTATCGATTTACAAGGCAGGTTCTTGGCTCCCGGGCTGATTAACGGACATACGCATATAGAAAGCTCTATGCTTCACCCGGCAAGGTATGCTCAGGCTGTGGTTCCCAGAGGCACTTCGGCTGTGGTCACCGACTTACATGAAATCGCAAACGTTTGCGGATCTGAAGGAATAAAGTTCGTCACGGATTTGGCGCGACAGCTCCCACTGGATATGCTATTCATGGCCCCTTCATGCGTGCCGGCAACCCATCTGGAGACATCAGGCGCCCGAATCAGCTCCAGGGAAGTAAAGAGAATTCTAGCTCACCCCAAGATAATCGGCTTGGGAGAGATGATGAACTTTCCCGGCGTAGTCAGTGGGGATGAAGAGGTTTTGAAGAAAATCAGTGCCTCCAAGGGCAGGGTTATCGATGGGCACGCCCCG
>JGI2171J19970_10000709_pt1 | contig 18275 bp, 14 predicted proteins | sample DeeMarSWOR324_28_FD_19970 | JGI IMG/M metagenome (IMG submission 19970) | reverse complement strand
TACATGTTCTTGTAACAACCGCTACAGGGAGCCACGAGATCCAGGTTGTCCTTCTCCGCTATCGCCAGATTCCGAGCACACAGCGCGTCCGCTAACAGCTCGTCCATGTGGGAATAGGGGGTGGCCCCACAGCAATTCCAATCCTCCACCTCTTTGAGTTCGACCCCCAGCTTGCGAGCCGTCTCCAGTGCGGAAACGTGGTAGCTCGTGGCCATCGTTTCTAGCGAGCAACCCGGGTAATACGCATACGTTTTCATGCGATCCCTTCCACCGGCATGATCCTGTTTACCATTCGACGGAAGCTCTTGATCCTCTTGATCTTCGGCGGTATGAGCACCATCCTGCCCTTGCGCAGGAGCTTGAGCCCCATGCTCATCTCGCGGAACAGACCCAGGAATCCGTTGCGGAAAATGAACGCCGTCGCATATCCAGGCTCGTAGGACTTCCCGGTACGAATGATTGTCCTGACAAAGCGCCGCGAGAATTCCGGTCCGATCATCCCTCTCTTGTACTGCCTCTTCCAGATCGAGTAGCGCTTTAGAGCATACATCAAGTCCGCAGGACGAATGCCTTTCGGACAACGCTCGGAACACGCATAACACGACGCGCAGGTCCAGAACGCGTTGCTCGCAAGCACCTCGTCCCTGAGATCAGCGTTGATCATGGCGATCAGCTGACGAGGCGTGCAGTCCATGTAGTCAACGGCCGGACAGGCCGAAGAGCAGGTTGCACACTGGACACAGCAATTGAGCGGTTTGCCCTCTGCAGAGTACAGGAGGTTGGAGACCTCCTGGCTAAACGAAGGTTTCGTATGCATGCGGTCTCCTAACGGCTAGCCTTTCCCTTCCGCGTTGCCGCAGCATCCAGTAAGGATCGCACCCTCTCGAGAAGATGTTCCGGCTCGACCGGTTTCTCGACGAACTCATCCACCGGCACATACCCGGGATGCACGCCCTTGCCCGGAAAGAGAAACGCGATCTGTTCCCGAATGCCGGTGATGATCAACACCGGCAGCTCCTTGAGCTCCGGATCCTTGCGGATCTTGCGGGCCATCATGATGCCTTCGGCACCTCGGCCCATCATGATGTCGAGCAGCAGTAGGTCGTAAGCTCGGCGCTTCAAGGCCTGAAAGCCGTCCTTGGGGTTGTACGCTACGTCAGTTTCGTAGTCGGCGCCTTCAAGAATGGCCCTGATACCCTCGACAAAATCGGGGTCATCGTCGACAATCAACAGTCTCTTTCGTTCGCTCATCCCCCACCTCCCTTGGGAGGACGATCCAGCAGGCCCTGTCCACCGAAAGCTACTTGCACAACTTAGCCCTCGATGGCAGGCAGAGTGATCACAAACGTGCTTCCTTCACCAAGCTTGCTCTGCACCGAGATCGAACCGTCATGAGCCTCGATGATGCGCCGGCTGATGGCCAATCCCACCCCCAGACCGCTTTCAGCACCCTCAGCCGACTTGGCTCTGTACAGACCATTGAAGATGAACGGCAGGTCTTCCTCCGATATGCCCACGCCCGTGTCCGACACTGATATCACTACCTGGTTGTCCTTGCGTTCCCACGCAATAGACACCTTGCTCTCCGTGGGCGAGTACTTGACCGCGTTGCCAAGAACATTCACCAGCGCTTCCGTGAGAGCCCCCTCGTCGCCCATCACCTGCCCCGCAGACTCCTCGACGGATGTGACGATCTCGATGTCTTTCCTGACCGCTTGCGGTAGGACGCTCTCGACTGCCTTCTCGATCGCCGAACTGACCGCAAGAGGCTGGTAGTTCTCCTTCATTGCTTCGATATCGACGGACATCCCGCGCAGCCACCGGTCAACCAGCTGCAGCAGATCCTTGATGCGGGTCTTCATTCGGTCCAGTCGCCGCTTCTGATCCTCGCTTGCCGTGCCTGCCAACTCCTGCTCCAGGACGAACATGTTCTGCTGTACCGCGCTCAGAGGACCCTTGAGCTCATGCGACACGATGGCGGCGAAGTTCTCCCTCAGCAGCTCTCTCTCCCTTCGCAGCGCCATAGTTTCCAGAACCAGTGTTCTCTTCTCCAGGCCCCTTCGAGTAATCAGGCGGAACTCGTCCGGCGTAAACGGTTTGGGAAGAAAGTCGTAGGCACCTTTCTTCATGGCCTCGACGGCGGAACTCACGGTCGCATAGCCGGTGATGACGATCGTGACAACGGTGGAATCATGCTCACGGATCTTCTCCAAGACTTCGAACCCGGAGATCCCGGGCATTTTCAGGTCCACAAACACCAGATCCGGGCGGAATTCTTGCACCAGCTTCAACCCCCGACCCCCGTCTGTCGCCGTGGTGATCTCGTAGTCGGACCCTTGCAGAATCTCGGTGCACGAATCCAGAACGACTTCCTCGTCGTCGATAATCAAGATCTTCTGCCCGTTCTCCACTTGTCCTACGATCCTTCCTCGGCTTCCTCATCCACTGCCACGGGAAGCCGAATAGTGAAAGTCGTTCCGTGGCCTACCTGGCTCTCCACCGAGACGCTTCCCTTGTGCTCTCTGATGATCCCGTAACTGATCGCCAGACCCAGTCCCGTCCCGTGCCCGACTGCCTTGGTGGTGAAGAACGGATCGAAGATCCTCTCCACGTTCTCTTCACTGATCCCATGACCGGTATCTGTGAACTCCACCTCGATGACCTGTTCTGTCGAATCGAATCGACTCGCCACTATCAGCCGCCCACTGCCGTCCATTGCCTCGGCGGCATTGATGATCATGTTCATGAAGACCTGCTGCATTTGTGAAGGGTCGACCACGACCAGCGGCAGGTTCCCGTTCCAACTCTTCACGATCTCGATGTTGTGAAACAGCGCCTGGTTCTCGACCAGTGACACACATTCCTCCAACACCGAATTGACATCAGAGAGCTTCTTCTGCGGCTTGCGCGGCCGCGAAAAATCCAGTAATCCCCTGATAATCACCCTGCAACGGTCTGCCTGGTTGACGATCTTCTCGATCGACCCGGTCATCGACTCATCGCAACTCCTCCTCTCCAAGAGCAGATGAGAATACGTGACGATTCCCTGTAGCGGATTGTTCAGCTCATGCGCCACATCCGCGGCGAGCTGCCCGATGACCGCTAATCGCTCCGACTCCATGATCCTCTTCTTCGTGTACTCCGCGAGCTTCTCATCCCGTGCCTTCAACGCAGAGGCCATGATATTGAAGGCCTCTGCAAGCTCGGCCAGCTCGTCGTCCGATTGCACCTCGACCTTCGCGTCGAGATTGCCGTGCGCCACTTGCCAGGATGCCGACACGAGTTGCCTGATCGGGCCCAACAGTCTCTTCGAGAACAGGTAGGACAAAGCGATTGCCAGAAGAGCGCCGGCGAGGGCGATGCCCAAGAAGAGAAGTACGGTCCGCCTTTTCAGTGCCAGGTATGGTTCCTCCAGGATCCCCACATAGAGGATGCCGATGATTCGGCCGTGTATGTCCCGGATCGGCTCGTAGGCGCTGATGTACCAGTTGTTCACCACATAGGCACGGCCAATCCACCGTTCGCCTTCCCGCACAACACCCTCGTATACCTCCTCGGCCACGCGGGTCCCGATCGCCCGCGTACCGTCTTCATTCAGAACATTCGTCGAGATCCTGACATCATCGTTGAAGATGGTGGCCGTGCCGATATCTCGGCCCTCGTACTTCGCACCTTGAAAGACAGTCTCCTTGATCTTGTCAACGATCTCGTAGCGTCGGTTCAGCAGAAGCCCAGCGTAGAGAACGCCAATCACGTTGTCGTTGTAGTCGACGATCGGAGCGGCAGCCTTCAACATCATGCCCGTTGTCTGCTCCGTTTCCTCTCTGGGCCGCGCCCTGGGCGTCTCCACCAACTCGCAATAGGCTTGCTCGGCCACATGGGGGCAGTCTTTCTGCAGTGCCTCCGCAGACACGATGGTCGTTGCGGCGACCGGTTCCCTTCCCTCAAGCACGGCTCGGATAAGGTCATCATCTGCTTGGCTGTCGCCCGCTACAAGCGGATTGGTCGCGCGGAACAGCACAACGCCTCTGCCGTCCGTTACCGCGACGACGTCCAGTCTCTCTCTCGCCCACAGATCGGTCAGCTCATCGGCAGCGCGCCCGATCTCTCCGCTCAGTATGGCATCTCTCAGATAGAAACGGTGTGCCGTGAAGCGAATCACGTCCGATACGTGACTCAGGTAGTTCAGGTAGATCTCCCAAGCAGCGTTCAGATCCGTTGCGACTCTGCTCTGGGCCTCGGCCACGACGCGGTGCTCAATAATCCGAATCCCCACCACGCTGAAAATCATGCTGACGACCACGATGATCAGCAGGAAGCTCGACATCAGCCTGATGGCGATTCGTCTCATTGCACCACTCTTACCTGCCCAACACCTACTCCACCGGTCCGCAACTCCCGCGGTTCACCGGAACGTCATGTGGTCTCCAATTTCTTCCGTCGCAGCAGCGAGGCGGGCAGGCTGTAGCGATAGAAGGTACCCACCGGGTCAGGGATCCGCTCCACGATCCTCGCGATCTTCGCCTCGTCGTTGCTGTCAATCATCGAAGTGATGGCGGCGAGAAACTTGGCGCCTTGATCTTTCACCCGGCTGGTGGGGCCGAAGCAGCCAGTGCAAGGCATGTTCCCTTTGATACACAGAGCCTCGCAGCCGGCGCGCGTCGCCGGACCCATGCAGAGCAACCCTTGCGCCAGCAGGCACTTGTCCTCTTCGATCACGACCTCGTGCGGACGCTTGAACTCCGTCAACGCGAGGGTCTCCGGCTTGGTGTCTTTGCGCGGGCATTCCTCGCACAGCGCGTAGTCGGGGGCCAGCACGGTTCCCTTCGGCGGTAGCTCCCCGCTCAGCAGCGTCTCCACCGCCTGCCAGATGATCTTCGGTGTCGGCGCGCAACCCGGTATGTAGTAGTCCGTGTCCACCACCTGATCGAGGGTCCGGACGGTATTGAAGAAGCCGGGCAGGGTCACGCTGTAACCGTCCTCCTTATGCTCCGTCTCTGGGAAGACTCGATCCGGATTCTCGGTGCTGGGAGATTCCACATACACCGTCTCGAACACGCTGCGCCGGTCCCACAGATTGGCCAGGCCGGGGATCCCGCCCAGGTGCGAGCAGGAGCCGAACGCGATGAGCAACTGCGACTTCCTGCGCAGTAGCTCAACCATCTCCTCCTGCTCAGTGGTACGGATCGCGCCATTCACAAAGGTCGCGAGGATCGACCCGTCCTCCATCGCCTCCACGTCCTTGCGCTTGAAGTCCAGTGCCACAGGCCAAAAGACGATGTCCACGGCTGCGACCACATCGAGGATCTTCTCCGCGAGATCGACAACCGCCTCCTCACAGCCGCCGCAGGAGGCGCACCAATAGAACGCGACTTTCGGCTTGTCACTCATGCGACGCTCACCCCCTCGGCGAAGTCCTCAGACGGGACCGCGAGATTGAGTGGGCCCAAGGCCTTGAGCTTCTCCACCATGTCATCCACGGCCCACTTCAATCGCTCGGCTTCCGACGCAGAGATCCACTCGAGACGGAAACGCTCCTCCTCGATGCCCATATCTTTCAGCATCCGCTTGAGCAGGTTGTAGCGCCGCAACGCCTTGTAGTTCCCCTCCTGATAGTGACAGTCGCCGGGATGGCAACCGCCGATCAGGACTCCGTCTGCCCCCTTCGCGAAGGCCTCCAACACGAACTGGGGATCCACACGACCCGAGCACATCACGCGAATCACACGCGCATTCGGCGCGTGCTTCATGCGAGCCGTGCCAGCCAAGTCTGCAGCCAGATAGGTGCACCAGTTGCAGAAAAAGGCAACGATCTTCGGCTCGAACCCTGTCTTCCTCTCGTCAGCCATGTGCCAGTAACCCCTCGATCTCCTGAAAGATCTCGTCGTCTTCAAACAGATTCTGCCCTATCGAGCCCGATGGACAGGCCGCCACGCACACACCGCACCCCTTGCAGAGGACTTCGTTGATCTCCGCCTTCTTCGTGTCCTCTCGAAACGAGATCGCCCCATAGGGACACAGCGGAACACAGGTCTTGCAGCCCGAGCACTCTTCCTCGTTGATGTAGGCGGTGTTGGGCTCCAGTTCCACGTAGCCCGTGTCGATGAGAGCGAGCGCCTCGGCGGCGGCTGCCCCCGCCTGCGCGACTGTGTCGGGTATGTCCTTCGGACCCTGACAGGCGCCGGCCAGGAAGATCCCGTCGGTGAACGTATTCACCGGCGCCAGCTTCGGGTGCCGCTCCATGAACCAGCCCTCACTAGAGCAGGTTATGTTGAACATGCGCCGTACCTCTTCCGCGTCCGCCTGAGCCTCCAGCCCCACCGCCAGCACGAGCATGTCCACGGGGATCTTGCGCATCACGCCGCCCATCAGCGTGTCCTCCGCCTTCAGGACCAGGCGGCCGTTACCCCCAGACTCGGGATACACCTCAGCCACCTTACCGCGAATGAAGTGCACCCCTTCCTCCGCAACGCGGTTGTAAAACTCCTCGAAGCCCTTACCCGGCGTCCGGATATCGATGTAGAAGTTGTAGACCTCAGCCTCCGTCTTCTCCTTGATCAGGTGTGCCAGCTTGAGCGAGTACATGCAGCAAACGCGCGAGCAGTAGAGGTTGGTGTTCTCGTCACGGCTGCCGATACAATGGACGATGCCGACCGCCTTGGGCTTGCTGCCGTCACGCAGAACGATCTCGCCGCCGGTAGGTCCTGCCGAATTGACCAATCGCTCTAGCTCGAGGGCGGTGTACACGCTCGGGTAGACGCCATAACCGTAGTAGGGGATGCGCTTGGGATCGAATGTCTTGAATCCCGTGGCCAGGATGATGGTCCCAACCTTGATCTTCTCGAGCTTCTCCTCTTGCTGAAAATCGATGGCGCCACGATCCCCACACGCGTCCACACAGGTCTTCTTGCACTTCCCGCTCTTGAACTCGATGCAGGTCTCCGGGTCGATGACCGGGAACTGCGGCACGGCTTGCGGGAAGGGGATGTAGATCGGCTTGCGCATGCTCAAGCCCAGATTGAACTCGTCGACGACCTTGCCTTTCTTGTAAACGCAGGCCTCGATGCACTCCAGACAGCCGACGCACACATCCTCGAGTATGTAGCGAGGCTTGCGCCTGACCGTCACTTCGTAGTTGCCCACGTACCCTTCAATCTCGCTAACCTCTGAGAGGCTCCACAGCGTGATGTTGGGATGAGCCTTCACCGATACCATCTTCGGCGTGAGGATGCAGGCGGCGCAGTCCAAGGTCGGGAACGTCTTGTCGAACTGCGCCATGTGCCCGCCGATCGTGGGCTCACGTTCCACCAGGTACACGTGCTTGCCGGCATTCGCGAGCGTGAGGGCCGCATGAATCCCCGCGATTCCGCCGCCTACGATGAGCACTTCGTTGTGCACCGGCACCCGCCTGATCTCGAGCGGCCTGTGGTGTCTCACTCGTCGGACCGCCGCCCGGATCAGGTCCTTGGCTTTCTCGGTGGCCGCTTCTACATCTTCGTGCACCCACGAGTCGTGCTCGCGGATGTTCACCATCTGGAAATAGAAGGGGTTCACACCGCCGTCCGCCGTCGCGTCGCGGAAGGTCTTCTCATGCAGGGACGGTGAGCACGACGCCACAACGACTCGGTCAAGGCCGTGATCGCGGATGTCCTGTTTGATCAGCTCTTGCCCGGGGTCCGAGCACATGTACTTGTAATCCCGCGCAATCTCCACTCCGGGCAGCTCGGACGCGTAGCGCGCGACCGCCTCGACGTCGATCGTCCCTGCGATATTGCTCCCGCAGTGACAAACGTAGACGCCGATGCGTGCCCCACCGTTGGTTCGAACGCCTGTCTCAAGCGACATTCTCCACCCTCCTAGCCAGCGCCCGCTCGCAGAATACAATGCAGCCCCGCAGAGCCGGCTGCTGTTGCGTACGCCCGTTTGTTTCGTTGAGTACGTCTCACTGGTCCGTTGCCGCAGCCCTGCTCTCACAACCCTCTGGCAACAGTGGAACGGGTCTCAGCTTGGCCAACTGTCGCGGCGAATCCCCGTATAGAGCCGCGGATTCCACCGGGGAACATACTTATGCGCCCTACGGTAATGCGCATTCTGTGCCAGCAGGCGCCCTGTTTGGCCAGACACCCTAACGTAAGATACCACAACATGTTACCCTGCCCAGCCGCCGGAACTTCCCCGCCACCGTCTCCACTGGGCGGGACACGTTGTCACGGTTCCGGGCGGTTATGCGCCAACCCACTGCGGCGGATCACGTTTGACCTTTGCCAGGCGGAAAGACATTCCGTAAATTGGAGCTTGAGCGCAACAATCCGCGAATCTCCCGCTCTCCGCCGTGAGGGACTGTGCAAGAACCGCAGAACGAGGAACGGGCAAAGCGAGAGCGCCGCATCGACACCGGCGGGCCGCCCTGCGGCGAAGCGCAGGCTGACGGGGTGCCCTGCGAGGAGATCGGAGCCGGCTGCGAGGATTGCGAGAGGGCCGACCCAGAGGCCCGCGAGCTGTATAAGGCCCGGCAGTCTGAGTAGAAGCCGGCAGCTAGTCCGGCAGCGCGAACGCTACCAGGTAATCCCCGAGCTTCGTGCCCAGCCCCGCATGACCTCCCGCTGCAATCACGACGTACTGCCTCCCGTCTGGCCGGATGCGATACGTCATCGGTGTTGCCTGCCCACCTGCTGGCAGCCGGCCCTTCCACAACTCTTCGCCGGTCTCCACATCGAAGGCCCGCAGGTAATCGTCCATCGCGGCGGCGATGAAGACCAGCCCGCTCGCCGTGACGATCGGGCCGCCCAGGCTCGGTGTCCCGTACTTGATGGCGAGCGGCAGCGGCGCGATATCCCGTAACGTGCCCAACCGTACCTCCCAGACCCTCTCACCGGTATCGAGATGGAGCGCCACGAGCGTGCCCCAGGGGGGAGGCGTGCATGGGATGTTCCACGGTGACACCAACGGATCCCGATTCATGCCGTACGGCGTGCCCGCCTGGGCAGTGAACGAGCCCTCCGCGTCAGAAGCTCTTCGGGCGGCGTCGTACTCGTCTCGTGGAATCAGGCGAACCCAGCTGGCGAAGCGACTCACGTTCAAAATCAGCAGGCGGCGCTCGGGATCGACGGCCAGGCTGCCCCAGTTGGCTCCGCCGATCATGCTGGGATACTCCAGCGTGCCCTCGAGGCTCGGCGGCGTGAAGATCCCGTCATACCTGAGCTGCTCCATCTTCTCCCGGCACTTGCCACGGTCCCACGGAGTGAGCCCCCAGGCGGAATCCGGCGTCATCAACTCCGGTTGTAGCGGTGCGGGCATCAGAGGGAACGGCTGCGTTGGCCACACCTGCTCGCCCGACACGGTGCTGACAGGGACAGGGCGTTCCTCCAGCGGAAACAGCGGCTGGCCGGTCTCGCGGTGCAGGATGAAGATGTGACCCATCTTCGTCGCCTGAGCCACGGCCGGGATCTCTTCCCCATCCTGACGAACGGTGATCAGCGCCGGCTGCGAGGCCACGTCGTAGTCCCACAGATCGTGGTGCACGACCTGAAAATGCCAGACCAGCTCACCCGTGGAAGCTCGCAAGGCCACCACGGAGTTGGCGAAGATGTTGCCTCCCGGCCGCTCACCGCCGTAGAAGTCGGGCGCCGCACTTCCGGTGGGGATGAAGACGAGACCACGCTCCGGATCCGCGGCAAGCGGCGCCCAGGCATTGGCAGCCCCAGTACGACGCGCGCTCCCCGGCTCCCACTCCTCCCAGCCGGGCGACTCCGGGGTCCGTGGCACAGTCTGGAAAGCCCAACGCAGGGCGCCGCTCCGGGCATCGAAGCCTCGCACGTCCCCCTTCTCCACCTCGACCCGGCGATTGTCGCCCTGTGCCGAGCCGACGACGACCACGTCGCCAACTGCGACGGGCGGCGACGTCACCTCGTACTCGCCGGGCTCAACCTCCCCGACACCGACTTTCAGGTCGACCTCGCCGCCCACGCCGAACCCCTGGCACGGTTCGCCCCTTGCCGCGTCCAGGGCCAGTAGCCGGGCGTCCAGTGTGGCGAAGAAGATCCTCCGCTGGCAGTGCGCTCCCGCTCTGCCCTCCAAATCCTCCCAAGCCTCCACGCCACGGGATACGAGACTCTCGGAGTACCGCTGGTACAGGTCGATCTTCGGGTCGTAGGTCCAGCGCTCCTTCCCCGTCTCGGGGTCGAGGGCGATGACTCGGCTGAAGGGTGTACTGACGTACAGCGTTCCATCGAACAGTATGGGTGTGGCCTCGAACGAACTCCTGCGGGGATAGATGGAGCCGTCGGACACGTCGCCCGTGCGATGGGTCCACGCCACCTCAAGGTGCTCGACGTTTTCCCGACTGATCTGCGTCAGTGGGGAGTAGCGGGTCCCGTAGGGATCGCCCCCGTAGGCCGGCCAGCTGGCGACGGGCCCTTCCATGCAGACGTTGACATCAGGACCGGCCAGAGCGGAAACCACCAGCACGACGATGGCGATCAGGGCCAAGATTGCGCCGACCCACTTCGCGAAGTGCACGATGGTGCCGCGCTCGACCTTCAACAGCGTTCGCATCTCGGCTCCTTCCGCGCCGCACGATTCCCGGCGCTCAACGATGGCCAACCGACGGGGTGACTTCCCGGCAGTTAACGGATACAATTAGGCCTGCTTTCCCGAACGGCAACGGGTAGCAAGGAGAGGGAGCGAGATCGGCATGGGAGCTACGAGGTACGTCTACGCGTTCGAGTCAGCCGACAGCAGCGACAAACAACTCATAGGCGGCAAGGGCGCCGGGCTTGCCAGGATGACCCAGATCGGCTTGCCCGTGCCCCCCGGCTTCGTGATCACGACTGCGGCCTGCCGGCAGTACTACGCCCACGAGCGGCGGATTCCGGACGGCCTGATGGACGAAGTCCGCGCACAGATCGAGCAGCTTGAGGCCAAGACAGGTAAGGTATACGGCGGCCACGAGTTGCCGCTCTTGGTGTCTGTGCGTTCCGGGGGGGCGCTGTCCATGCCGGGCATGATGGACACCATCCTCAACCTGGGCATGAACGACGACGTCGTAGTGGCGTTCGGGAAAGCGACGAACAACCCGCGTTTCGCCTATGACGCCTACCGAAGGCTGATCCAGGGCTTCGGCGAGATCGCCATGGGCGCCGAGGAGCGGGGGTTTGCCGACATCTTGGAAGCCGCCAAGCAGAGGCAGGGCGCGAGCTTCGATCATGAGCTCAGCATCGATTCGCTCAAAGGGATCTGTGAGGACTACAAGCAAGCGATCCGCGAACAGCTGGGGACCGAGTTCCCACAAGATCCCTGGAGACAACTCGAGCTGGCCATCGAGGCCGTGTTCCGCTCCTGGATGGGAAAGCGGGCCGTGGACTACCGCCGCGAGTTCAAGATCACTCCTCAGATGGCGAACGGCACCGCGGTCAACGTCCAGACCATGGTCTTCGGCAACATGGGTGACGACTCGGCCACCGGCGTCGCCTTTACCCGGGATCCCGGCACGGGCGAAGACGTCCTGTTCGGGGAGTACCTGACCAATGCCCAGGGGGAGGACGTCGTCGCCGGCATACGCACGCCCAAACCCATCGCCCAGCTCGAGCGGGAAATGCCTGACATCTGGCACGAGCTCGTGAAGGTCAGGCATACGCTCGAGGGACAGTACCACGAGGTACAGGACTTCGAGTTCACCATCGAACGCGGGGTGCTCTACATGCTGCAGACCCGGAACGGCAAGATGAATGCTACCGCGTTCGTCAAGACCTCCCGGGACATGGTGCATGAGCGAGTGCTCAGCAAGGAGGAGGCGCTCCTGCGCATCAGCCCCGACCACCTCGAGCAGCTACTCCATCGCCGGATCGATCCTGACGCCAAGGCCGAGCCGATCGCCCGTGGGCTCCCCGCTTCGCCAGGCGCGGCCGCCGGTAAGGTGGTCTTCGATGCCGATGAGGCCGAGCGTCGCGGTCGAGCCGGCGAGGCCGTCATCCTGGTACGGGAAGAGACCAAGCCGGAGGACATCCACGGGTTCTTCCAGGCCAAGGGCATCCTGACGAGCCGCGGTGGCAAGACCTCCCACGCCGCGGTGGTGGCACGTGGCATGGGCAAACCCTGTGTGGTCGGCGCCGAGGAGATCCAGATCAACGACCGCGAGAAGCTGGCTGTGATCAAGGACCAACGCATCAACGAAGGTCAGGTCATCACGATCGATGGCGGTAGCGGCGCCGTCTACCTGGGCGAGGTTCCGACGGTGGATCCCGAATTCAGCGCCGACATGAAGACCCTCCTGGCCTGGGCCGACGAGATCCGCCGCCTAGGCGTACGTGCCAACGCCGACACACAGGAAGACGCGGCGTTGGCCCGCGAGATGGGCGCCCAGGGTATCGGACTTTGCCGCACCGAGCGGATGTTTAACGCCGCCGACCGCCTGCCGATCGTCCGCGAGATGATCCTGGCCCAGACGGCGCAAGAGCGGCAGGATGCGATTGACAAGCTGCGCCCCATGCAGAAGGCAGATTTCAGGGAGATCTTCAAGGCGATGGAGGGCCTGCCCGTCACCATCCGGCTCCTGGACCCGCCGCTCCACGAGTTCCTGCCTTCGCTGGAATCGCTCCTTCTGGAAGTGACGAGCCTCAAGCACCTCCGGGACCGGTTGAAGGACCGGAAACCGAATCCCGACTCCCTGCTCGCCGCGCTGGAACCGTCCCTGCGGGAGAGCCTGCCGCCCATCGACGAGCTCACTGCCGAGCTTCCGGGAATGAAAGGCCGGCGCGTCATCGATGACCTGATCGAGAAGCGGGAGGCCGTCCTGCAGAAAGTCCGTGAGACGGCTGAGGTGAACCCGATGCTCGGTCATCGCGGCGTCCGCCTCGGCATCACTTACCCGGAACTCTACAAGATGCAGATCGGCGCCATCCTCGAGGCGCTCGCCGAGTCACAGAAGGAGGGGGTCAACGCCGTCTGCGAGATCATGGTGCCACAGGTGACCGAGCCGAGAGAGCTGGAACGGGTTAACGAGCTCGTCCGCGAGGTGCGCGAGCAGGTGGAGCGGGACTACGGCGTGAACCTCGACTTCAAGTTCGGCACGATGATCGAGGCCGTGAGGGCCTGCGTCAGAGCCCACGCGATCGCGCGGGTCACCGAGTTCTTCTCCTTCGGCACCAACGACCTGACCCAGGCCACCTTCTCGTTCTCACGCGAGGACGCGGAGCAGAAGTTCCTGCCCTTCTACGTCGAGCACGGGATCCTGCCCGAGAACCCCTTCGAGGCGCTCGATATTCACGGGGTCGGACGCCTGATGAAAGGTGCCGTGCAGTCGGGTCGCGCCTCCAACCCCGAACTCAAGGTAGGGATCTGTGGCGAACATGGGGGTCACCCACGCAGCATCGAGTTCTGCCATACGATCGGCCTCAACTACGTCAGCTGCTCGGCCTTCCGTGTACCCATCGCCAGGCTGGCCGCGGCTCAGGCCGCACTGAGAGAGAAGAGGAGGAAGAGCGAGCAGCTGGAGGACCCGGACTACCCGTTCAACGTTCTCTAGACTCGCTTCGCGCCAGAGCGCGGTAATCAATGCGATGGGGGGGCGGCGTCGTGCCGGCCCCGCCGCGTCTTGCCCTAGAACCCGCCCCCCAGCACAAGGGCACCGACTGCCAAACCCACCACCAGGTTCACCACCTTCACCAGCAGGAAATCCCTGCGCGACTCCGCCAGCAGCGGCAGCATCCCGTGCCCGTCCTGCACTATGGAGTTGGTGGCTAGGATGCTGAACGGTACAGCGCCCTGGCTGAACAGCGTGACGAAGATCAGGTGCGGTCCCGATTCGGGAATCAGCCCCAGCAACGCCGCCAGGCCCAGGACGCTCCAGGGGTTCGCGCGCACCACGGAAACCAGATCGACGAACTGGCTCAGGATCGCCACGCCGACCAGCACGCCTAGCGTCCAGGAGAAGACCCGGGGTACGTGCTTCACGGCGACGTGCTTCCAGAGGTGATCGGCCAAGAAGTGGTCCGGAACGGTCGCAACCACGAAGCCACCGAACAGGCCAACCAACGACAGCGTCACACGTACCCAGTTCCATTCCGGAGGGCCCAGCAGTCCGGCCACGACGGCGGCGAGATAGATGACAATGATGGCCGTAAGAACGCCCCGCACAGGGCTCGGACGACGCCACTGGCTGAGCACTGCTCTGCCAGGGAAACAGCGGCACGCCTCTTCCTCGTGGATCACCAGCTCCGGGCACGGCGCCCTGACCGACAGATCCCGCAGCAGCAGATCCACCAGAGGCGCCACGACCAGGCCGAGCCCCGCAAGCCCCAGCGTCAGGAGCAGCGCGGTCCCCGGGAAGAGCGAGAACATGACAAAGGACTCGTCCCCGCTGGTCGCGATCATCGCGCCCACGACGGCACCGATGGGAACCACCCGGTGCGCGTAAAGCGCGACCACCGTGAACGGGCCCAGACACCCCGGTATCGCGCCGAGTAGAACCGCGGCCAGGTACTGTAGCCAACGGGCGCCCATCAGCGCATTCTGAAACGCGCCGCGGCTCAGCACGCTCAAGTACTCGACCGTGATCATCATCATGGCCACGAAGGCCGTGATCATCGCCGCTTGCGTGCCTGCTTCCCACAGCGCCGTTGCCATCACGCCCCGCCTTGCCTATCGCTCAGTGCCCGGCCAGCGCCCTAGAAAAGCTTACCCGCCAGGCTGGGCTCCTTGTCGGTGCGCGTCGCCACCTTGATGTAGCTCACGATGCGCACCGTGCCCTCAGCGTGAAGCGTCTCGTGTATCTTCTCCACAGTCTGCAAAATCAGGCCCAACTCGCCTTCCACGTTCGTACCGTTGGCATGCAACTCGGCCTTGAGACCCGAATCCTCCAGGATCCCGTGGGCTCTCTGCACCTCCTTGCGCACCGAGACGCCCGATCCCAGTGGTATCACCTGCACTTCCCCCGTCGCTTTCATTCCTGTCCGCCTCCTCCCGATCAGCTGCGTTGGCGGTCGTGTGCCTACGCGGCACAAGTTAGGCCGTGCGCCACCGCTCACCAGAGGGCAGCCCCGGCCGCCGCGGTGACAGAGCGTCCAGCCGGGCTGGGCTCCAGCCCGCCCGGCTAGCGACCCCTCCTCTATTGACTTTTGGTCTATAGAAGACTATACTTCCCAAAAGCGTGCAGCTGTCCCTGGACCTTCACCTTCTGCGAACCATGCCCAGAGGCCGAGGCTACGGCCGCGGCGCAGGCCGCGGCCGCCGACACCGACGCAGACGCCGCCGCGTGATGAGCTTCCTGGAGCCTTGCCTCCTGTTGACCCTCCAGCGCGCTGAAGCACACGGTTACGCCCTTCTCGATGCGTTGGCCGAGTTCGGCTTCGATCCCGAGCTCCTCGACCCCAGCTTGATCTACCGTGCCCTGCGCGAGATGGAGGCCGACCGCCTGGTCAGCTCGAGGTGGTCGAGCCAGAGCCTGGGGCCCCAGCGCCGCGTGTATCGAATAAGCCAGAAAGGCAGGCGGTCGCTGGAGGAGTGGGCAGCGGAGCTCCGCCAAACCCGGGGCGAGATTGAGCGGCTTCTGCACGCGTACGAGAGTATCGAGGAGTCCAGTGCTGAAGGTGGGGATGCCGCGTGATCTACATTGATACTGACCGCTGCAGCGGTTGCGGAAGCTGCATCGATGTTTGCCCGACAGGTGCCCTCTCCCTTGTTGGCGGCATCGCTCGCATCGAGCAGGAACTGTGCGACGCCTGTCACGCATGTCTGGGTGAATGCCGGGAGCGTGCGATCCAGATCGCCGAGTTGGCACCGGTCCGTGCGGCGTGCGCAGGTTCCGCAGATCCGGTCGCCGTGCTGAGCGCAGCATTTGACCTTGAGGAGGCGATACACATGTTACATGATGATATGCACAAAGCCGCGAGTGGCGAATACAGTGGCTACGAACGAGGTCACGGACGAGGCCGCGGACGCGGTCGCTGCCACGACGACGGCGAGGGTCACGGACACGATCACGGAGAAGGCCATGGGCATGGCCACGACGAAGGTCACGGGCGTGGCCACAGTCAGGCACGCGGGCGAGGCCGGGGCAGACAGCGTTGTCGGGAGCGCTCCAGGCTCCGAGAGCGCGACGTCGAAGAGATGGATCGCGATGCGGAACCGGAGACCGACGGGACGACCCTGGAGAGCGAGATCGCCCGGCTGAAGGCTCAGACCAGGCAGCTACAGGAAGCGCTTGCTGACATCTCCGACCGCCTTGCGGCACTCGAACGCGAGTAGGTCCGGACCTCGGGCAGCCGGGCCGTGCGGGTTACCCGACCTCTACCTCGGCGTCCACGCCTGCGGCTCACTCCTGAACCCGGATGACCGCGTTGGGCTCTCGCAGCTCGCCACGCCGGACACGTATCATGGCCTCCTGGCAAGCTACGAGCGGAAAAACCTCGGTCCCCAGGCTCAGGTCGAGCTCCCGGGCCAGTCGCACGAACTCCTCTGCATCGCGCCGGTTGACGTTGTACAGCGTCCGGATATCGCGGCCCCAGAAATGACTCGAGTAGTCTTCAATCTCGATCCTCGACATCGCCACCGGGGCCAGGACGACGACGCCGCCGACTCCGACCTGGCGCAGCGCAGTCTCCACGAGATGGCCGGCGGGAGGGAAGACCACGGCCGCATTCAGCTCGACGGGCAGCTGCTGCTCCGCTGCATCGCCGGCCCAGACGGCACCGTGGCTCCGCGCCCGCCGCAGGTTCTCCTCCGAGCGGCTGCTCACATAGACTTCGAGTCCAAGCTGGCGTGCCGCTTTGAGCACGTAGTACGCCGTAGGCCCGAACCCATACAAGCCGATGCGCTCGCCCTCTTCGAGGCTTGCCAGGCGAAGCGCACAGTAGCCAGCCACACCTGCGCACATCAGCGGGGCGATCCTCTCATCCCGCAGACCGATCCCCTCGAGCGGGAACACCGCACCTTCGTGTGCGACCATGTACTCGGCGAAGCCACCGTCCAAGTCTCGGCCGGTTGCCAGGAAGTCTGCACAGTAGTTCTCGCGGCCGCAGCGACAGTGCTTGCACCGCCCGCACGTTCGACCGAGCCAGCTCACGCCCACCTTGTCACCGATCCGGACGCGAGTGACGGCCGTACCCACCTGGTCCACGACGCCCACGATCTCATGACCGAGGACGAGGCGGTCCTTACCAGCTTCCAGGTCCCCCTCGGCAATGTGCAGGTCGGTGCGGCAGATCCCACATACAGTGACTCGCACCCGAATCTCGCGTTCACCGGGTTGAGGAATCGGCAACTCCGTGAATTCGAGCGGCCGCTCCCCAATCGGCAGCTGCCGAGCGAGAACCCAAGCCCGCATCAGATCAGCGCCGCTGGACACGCCCACGCTCATCCTCGTCTCCTTCTCGCTGAGCCCACTCGCCCGTTTGGTCGCAGTTTGAGTCGCAACCGTGGCACTACACGCGCCAACCACGGTCCGCACGCGACGCTCCGCCCGCTGGGCGCCGAAAAGGCAGCCCGCCGCTCCACTCTCTCATCGCGCCCTAGGGGCATGATTCGTGCCCTACCGACCGAGAGGCCCCGGCTTATTACCTATGGTCATTGGGTCCGATACAGGGCAGCGCTGAGCGGCCACGGCAGGCCATGTTCCACTCGCATGCGATGAAGTACGTCTTCGGTCCCGTACCGTCCCGCCGCCTCGGCCAATCGCTTGGCGTGGACCCGATTGCGCTGAAGACCTGCAACTGGAACTGCGTTTACTGCCAGCTCGGTCGCAGTCGACCACTGGTCAACGAGCGCCGGGACTACTTCCCACCCGACGAAATCGTGGCAGAGGTGGAGCAGGCACTTCACGCGCACGGGCCTGAAGGGATCGACTGGATCACGTTCCTCGGATCAGGCGAGCCGCTGCTTCACGCTCATCTGGGTGACATGCTCCGCAAGGTGAAGGCACTGACGCCACTGCCGGTAGCGGTGCTCACGAACGGTTCACTGCTCTACCTGCCTGCGGTGCGGGACGAGCTCAGAGTCGTCGATGCGGTCCTGCCGAGCCTGGACGCCGGCACCCCGGAGCTTTACCGTCGAATCAATCGGCCACACCCAAAACTCACGTACGAACGCCTGATCGGCGGGCTGATCGCCTTTGGCCAGGAATATGAAGGCAATCTATGGCTCGAGGTGATGCTGATGAGGGGCGTCAACGACACGGAGGGCGCACTACGAGACATCGCCGCCCAGCTGACACGCATCCGGCCCAGCGAGATCCACATCAACCTGCCCACCCGGCCGCCAGCCGAGGTGTGGCTCGAGCCCCC
>JGI2171J19970_10000701_pt1 | contig 18348 bp, 15 predicted proteins | sample DeeMarSWOR324_28_FD_19970 | JGI IMG/M metagenome (IMG submission 19970) | reverse complement strand
GGGCTTTGCTGTGGATGCCGTTTCACTTTTCCTTGTGAGTACCGATCCAGCAGTCAAGAATGCTCCTGCTGACAAAGCAGCGGCATTGGCAAAAGAAGTAGGCGAGGCTATAGATGTGCCTTTGATTGTCTACGGCTCTGGAGACGAAAAGAAGGATGTTGAGGTTCTTTCCAAGGTTGCTGAAGCATGCGACGGTATGAACCTTCTTATAGGCCCGGTGCTTAAGGAGAATTATGAAGCAGTGGGCAAGGCAATTCTGGACCATGGGCATACGGCTATTGCTCAAAGTCCTCTGGATATCAATTTGCTTAAGGAGTTGAATGTCAAGCTCAGCAAGTTCTTTCCTCCGGATAGGATTGTAATCGACCCCTTGTCTTCTGCGCTGGGCTATGGTATGGAATATAGTTACTCTTTGATTGAACGGGTAAAACAGATTGGAATTATGACCAAAGACAGTATGACTATGATGCCGATTATTGCCAATCTTGGTGCGGAGTGCTGGAAGACAAAGCAGGCTAAAGAAAACAAGGAACAAGGATTGCTTTGGGAAGGAATAACAGCGCTGTCGCTTTTATTGGCTGGAGCAAATATCCTTGTCTTAAGGCATCCCGAGACCTTGAGTTTAATAAAAGAAACGATGGAGGTGAAGTAGAAATGGCAGTAGCGGAAAAGAAACTATCAAGAAAATTAGAGGAAATTTACGAACGTATAAAGGCGGAGATTCCCTGGGAGCCAGTAGGCCCTACGCCGATGCCAGAAATTCCCGATCTCAGGAATTGGGATATGAGGTTATTGAAAACATATGCACCTTTTTATGCACCATTCTGTGACTTATGTTGCTTCTGTACCTATGGTAAGTGCGACCTTACTGGGGGGCAGAGGGGAGCTTGCGGAATTGATATAGCTGCTCAGCAGGCACGAATAGTACTTCTAGCCTGCTTGATGGGATGTTCAGCCCACGCCGCCCACGGAGCACATATTCTAGAGCATCTAATTGAGAAGCACGGTCCTGATAAGAAGATAGATTTAGGCGGGTCAATCGAAATCGAAGCACCGCATATCAGGACTGTCCTGGGTTTGAAACCAGAGACATTAGGGGATCTTCAAACAGCTTTAGAATATGTATTCAAGGAAATTGGACATCTACTTGATTCCTGCCATACAGGTCAGGAAGGAAGCGCACTGGACTACGAGTCCAAAGCACTGCATGCTGGTATGCTGGATCACGTAGGAATGGAGGCGGCTGATATCGCTCAAATCGTGGGATTCAATTTTCCCACTTCAACTGCTGATACACCACTGGTGGAGATGGGCTGGGGGGCGATAGATAAAAGTAAACCGACAATCCTAGTATCAGGACATAACCCGGCTACATCCACAGAGGTAATTGACTATCTGCGAGAACACAATCTGGAGGACAAGGTTGAGGTGGCAGGCGTTTGTTGTACTGCATTGGAGACCACCAGATATTCAGACAAAGCTAAAATTGTTGGTCCCCTGTCACGGCAGCTTTTTTTCATGAGAGCGGGCATCGCTGATGTGATCATGACAGATGAACAGTGTATCAGAACAGATACTCCGCAGGAAGCAACTAAAGTTGGCTCCGTGGTAGTCGCTTGTCTGGATAAAGCAATGTATGGACTAGAGGACGCCACAGAAATGGATGTAGATAATATAGTAAGGCGAATGGTGGATAATGGGGAGCATTTCGCTATCTTGGATTCCGAGAAGGCAGCTGAAGTAGCGGTAAAAGTTGCCATAGAGCTTGCTCCCAAGAGGAGGAAGGAATGGTTGACGGAAAACGAGGCGATGGAATTAGCTAAGAAATGCAACGACTGTGGAATGTGTGAGCAAGTATGCCCTAACCTTTGCTCTATTGGTGAGGGTATTACAGAACTGGCCAAGGGTAACTTTGAACCAATAAGGGAGCTATTCAACCAGTGTATTGGCTGTGGAAAATGTGAAGAGGTATGTCCTCGAGACGTTGCTATATTCAAACTGATGCAGGTGGCAGCAGGTAATGAGACCTGGAAGGCCAGAGCTGGGCGTGGTCCGATTATGGATACCGAGATAAGAACCGTAGGAGCGCCTATTACTCTAGGAACTATTCCTGGGGTCGTTGCTATCGTCGGCTGCTCTAATTTTCCTGACATAGACGATGTTGCTGACATGGTTGATGAGTTTGCCAAGAGAAAATACATAGTGGTTCTCTCAGGATGTTCTGCCATGGTTGCCGGAATGAAAAAGGATGCCGACGGAAAGACAGTTTACGAAAAATACTCTCCCAACTTTGAGGCTGGTGGTGTGGTAAACGTTGGTTCCTGTGTTGCTAATAGCCATATCACCGGAGCAGCAATAAAAATAGCTAATATCTTTGCTGCACTTCCTTTAAGGGGAAACTATGANGTAATGGCTGACTATGTTCTTAATCGTGTAGGCGCTGTGGGAGTGGCTTGGGGTGCTATGTCCCAGAAGGCTGCCTCCATCGCTACGGGATGCAACAGATTGGGCATACCCGTGGTCCTGGGTCCGCATTCTTCCAAATACAGGAGACTGTATCTCTCCAGAAAAGAGGAGGATGATTGGAAAGTCATGGATGCCAGAAAGAAGGAAATTGTGGATACTGGAGAGCCTTCACCTGAGCACCTGGCTTATGTATGTGAGACTAAAGAGAAAGCCATGCCCGTGATCGCTAAATTGTGTATCAGGAAAAACGATACACCTCAAGGAAGAGCCATAAAGCTGAACCACTATATATCTCTGTATAAAAAATATATAGGAGGCGGACTTCCTGAAGACTTACATCTATTTGTCCGCAGGGATGCCGATATACCACTAGTTTATAAAAAAGAGGTGAGGGCACATCTAGAGAAGATCGGTTGGCAACCCAAGGAACCCGTCGGACTTCCTACCCTTATCGGGACTTATCCCAGCAAGGTTCCTTTGGATGCAGTGATACACTAATAACATGGAAAACGGCTTGAAAGGAGGGCAAGATGAGTGCAGTAATACCACGCCATAGAGTGAATGTCTTAACTGGTTTCAAATCAGCTAGATTAATAGAGGATGCCTCAGAGTATGCCAATCTGATCAAGAAGGCTAGAAGGCCACTTCTTGTAGTTGGTCCTCTATTGCTGAAATCTCTGCCTGATGGAAAACTACCTCTAGAGTATGCCTTGGACATAGCTAAAGCCGCTAAAATTCCAATATGTGCGACAGCCCAAACTAGAGGGAAGATCGTGGAATTGGGAGTACAGCCAGATTGCGTTTACGATACAGTCGAGATAGTAAATGCTCTTAAAGACCCAGACTGGCGGGGAGTCAAGAAAGAAGGAAACCATGACCTGGTGATGTTTTTTGGCATAAGGTCGGATCTTGGTAACCAGGGGCTTTCGACACTAAAACATTTCGCCCCTCATCTAAAGACTATGACTATGTGCAAGCATTACTTCCCCCACGCCAGTTACTCACTACCTAATTTCAAGAAGGATGTGAATTGGCAGGAGTTCTTAGAAAACCTGATAGCCAACTTGAAGAAAGGAGACTAAAGGAAAATGGAAGGTGAATTTCATGCAGATATAGGGCCGCAATATGAAGGCGAGGTGATAAGGAAGGAAGACGTATACATCGAGTTCGGCGGGCCAAAGGTAAAACAAAAGTTTGAATTAGCAACAGTTAAAAATCCTGACGAAATAGAGAATGAGAAAGTAGAGATTATTGGCCCGGACCTAGGTGATTTGGAACCTTATGATGAAGATAAAGGCGGTGGTAGCTACCCTATTGCCGTTCTGGTAGATGTTGCTGGAGGGGAACTGGATAAGGATGCCGAGGCGATCATCGAAAGAAGGATTCATATGTTCACCAACATGATTGAGGGATGGTATCACATGAATCAGAGGCAGGATGTATGGATGAGGATAAGTAAAGACTGCTATAAGAAGGGCTTTAATTCACTGCGGGAATTGGGAGAAATATACATCTTGCTTTACACATCAGAAATGCCAATCATCGAGAGCATCCAGATCACTATTATCACTGATGCAAAGAAAGTAGCGGAGCTTCTTCCTCATGCTCTGGAAGTTTATGCCGCCAGAGACGAAAGGGCAAGGACTCTGAATGATGAAGATGTGGATACTTTCTACGGCTGCGTTCTATGTCAGAGCTTCGCCCCAACTCATATCTCTATCATAGCTCCCAATAGAATTGCCAACTGTGGAGCTATAAACTGGTTCGACGGCAGAGCGGCTGCTAAGATTGACCCCGAGGGGCCTATATTTGCCATACCAAAGGGAGAGCTTATAGATGCCATAAAAGGTGAATATTCAGGAGTGAATTCAATTGAAGCTGAGAAGTCTCTGGGAAACTACGATAGGGTTTATCTCTACAGTGCATTTGAGCACCCCCATACATCTTGTGGTTGTTTCGAGGCAATTGTATATTACATCCCAGAAACAGATGCCTTTGGAGTAGTGCACAGGGAGTACAAGGGCGAAACTGTAATCGGAGAAACATTTTCCCACATGGCTGGTGAAACATCGGGAGGAAAACAAATAGAAGGGAGATTAGGAACCGGACTGGAGCAACTAAGATCGCCCAAATTTATCCAGGCGGATGGTGGCCTGGCCAGGATAGTGTGGATGCCCAAGGATATAAAAGAAAGGTTTAAAGATGCCCTGGAAGCGAAAGGACTCTACGATAAGATAGCCACAGAGGAAGACGTGAAGAACGTGGATGAGCTTCTAGAGTTCCTGGAAAAGGTAGGGCATCCTTGGATAAAAGGGGAGGTAGAACTCCCGACATAAATACCGAATAGTCAGCAGCGAGTAGTAGGCGACGAGCTTTCAGCTAGCTCAAAGCTAATAGTCGAAAACTGATAGCTGCGCAAGGAGGGTTTACTATGCCAATTGCAGGTTCTGAAATTGTAAAGATGCTTCCCGGGAAGAAACCGTGTAGGGATTGTGGCTTTCCTACTTGCTTTGCATTTGCCATGAAACTAGCGTCAGGTGGAGCTAGTGTGGATAAATGCCCTTACCTATCTGAGGAAATTAAAGCCAAACTGCTGGATGCTCTGGCACCACCGATAAAGCTTGTTACTATAGGCTCTGGTGAGAACGCCGTCAAAATCGGGAACGAAGAAGTTGTATATCGACATGAGAAGACATTTGTCCATTCACCAGGAATTACCCTCCTTATCTCGGATAAAGAAGACAACGCCAGAATCGACGAGAAAATAAAGAAGATAAAGAAATTACAGTTCCCATGGGTCGGCGTAAACCTAGAAGCAAATCTTTTAGCGCTTCATTTCGAATCAGGAGACAAAAACAAGTTTTTAGCTCTGGTGAAGAAAGTTCATGATTCAACGGACGTGGGCATGGTCTTGATTTCAGAAGACATAGACGCCTTGTTTGCGGCACGGGACATATGTGCGNATAAACATCCGCTTGTTTACCCCATAACGAAGGAAAACATTGATAAGGCTATCCCGAAGATTAAAGAGAATCCCACTCCTGTTGGCCTTCGTGGAGGTAGTGTCGAAGAACTTGTTCCTCTAACCACTAAGCTAAAAGATGCTGGGATTGAGGAACTGGTTTTGGACCCCGGTTCTAAAAATTTACTAGAGGCAATAAGAGACCAGACTTTTATCAGGAAGGCAGCACTAAAGCAGGGTTTCAGACCTCTTGGCTATCCTACTATTACCTTTCCATGTTTCATGGCCAAAGATGGACTGAAGGAAATCATAGTGGGATCAGCATTTGTACCTAAATGGGCAAGTATTATTGTCTTTTCTGATTTCAGCCAGTATTCCCTACTTCCTCTTCTAGTTCAACGGCTTAACATCTATACCGATCCTCGTTTTCCCATGGCAGTAGAAGAGAAATACTATGAGGTGGGAGAACCTGATGAATCCTCCCCAGTTCTGGTTACTTCAAACTGGGCTTTGACCTACTTCCTTGTCTCATCGGCTGTTGAGGCTACCAAAGTTCCTGCCTACATTTGCGTTAAGGATGCAGAAGGGCTTGGTGTCCTTACTGCTTGGGCAGCAGGTAAGTTCAGCGGCGATTCGGTAGGTACGTTCATCAAGAAATGTGGCATAGGGGACAAGGTGAAACATCGGAAGCTGGTTATCCCGGGGAAAGTGGCCAGAATTAAAGGTGAGCTTGAAGATGCTTTGGACCTTAAGTGGGAAATAATAATCGGTCCCAGAGAAACGACCGGAATAGGGGCTTTTCTCCCTGGACTTGCCAAGCAACTCAAGTGATTGTCTTGAGTCTGTGGAAGGAATGATTACAGAGGAACAAACTAGCCAAGTAATAGCTGAGATTTTAAGCCATTATAGAAAAGAAGGAAAAAATTTAATTCCACTATTGCAGGAAGTCCAGACAAGGCTAGGGTATCTTCCCAAGGAAGCACTCCAAGAAATTGCAGACTTCTTGGAGATGTCAGCGGTTGAGGTATGGGGGGTTGCTACTTTTTATAATCAGTTTCGCTTTGTTCCGTTGGGAAAATACCACACTGTGGTTTGTATGGGGACTGCCTGTCACTTGGCGGGAGGTAGACTTATTTTAGAGGCCCTGGAGCGTGAGTTAGATATCAAAGTGGGCGAGACTGCCGAGGATGGTAACTTTAGCTTGGAAAGGGTTGCTTGTATTGGGTGTTGCATGCTGGCTCCCGTCATAGTAATAAAAGATAGAATTCATCCTAAGATGACGCCTTTCAAGGTGGAGGAGGCGTTGATACCGTATAGAGAGGAAGGGCAGAAAGAGAGCAAAGTCAAAGGTAAAAAATCAAAATGACAGAGCAAAAATCAAAAACATTTTCCTTTTACATTTTGAATTGTCATTTTGCGTTTTGACTTTTAAGTTTCATAACATGACTTTCGAGGAAATTAAGAATAAAGCTAAGGCGGAATGGGAAGCTCTGCAGAAAGGCAGCTATATTGTTGTCGGCACAGCTACTTGTGGTCGGGCGGCTGGCGCTCTGGATGTAATTGACGCTTTTAATAAGGAGCTAACACGGCAAGGGCTGAAAGTTCCGATTATCCAGGTTGGCTGCCTGGAGCTATGCTATGCCGATCCTTTGGTCACCATATCCAAGCCTGACTCCCTTCGTGTCGTGTATCACAATGTAACTCCGGAGATTGTGCCACGCCTTGTGGAGGGTTATGTTGCCAGTGACGACCCTTGCCTTGAGCTCGCCTTGGGTACGCTCGAAGGTGAAGGCGGCGAAACAGTTTACATTCCAGAGCTTCCCCGCTTTGAACATGAGCTTCGTCTCATTCTAGGCCGTTGTGGCTACATCGATCCTGAAAATATAAGCCATTACGTCGCCAATGGCGGCTATAGCGGTCTAGACAAAGCTTTAAAGATGTCGCCTGAGAAGATAATCGGCGAATTGAAGAAATCTGGGCTGCGAGGGCGAGGGGGAGCTGGATTTCCTACATATCAGAAGTGGGAGCTATGTCGTAAGGCTAAAAACACACCAAAATATGTCATATGCAATGCTGATGAAGGAGATCCAGGTGCTTTTATGGACCGTGTGGTTCTAGAAAGCGACCCACATCAAGTTATTGAGGGTATGATTATTGCCGGCTATGCGATTGGTGCTGAGCAAGGCTATGTCTACATCCGTGCCGAATATCCTTTAGCTATTGAGCGTGTTCAGATTGCCTTAAAGCAAGCCGAGGAGTTAGGTTTCCTGGGAGATAATATCTTAGGCAGTGATCTTGAGTTTCATATCGAAATAGCAGCAGGGGCTGGTGCTTTCATATCTGGTGAGGAAACAGCACTGATAGCGGCTGTTGAGGGCAGAATGAGCACACCTAGACCCAGGCCACCTTATCCTCCCGAGCTTGGATTATGGAATAAACCTACGTTATTAAACAATGTAAAGACCTTTGCTTATGTTCCTTTAATCATTGGGCGAGGGGGGGATTGGTTTGCCTCCATTGGCACTGAAGGAAGCAAGGGGACAGCGGTGTTTACTCTGGCAGGCAAAGTCGCCGATTCGGGATTGGCCGAAGTCCCTATGGGAACAACGCTTCGCGAGCTTATTTATGACATCGGTGGTGGAATTACTAAAGATAAAGAGTTTAAAGCAGTACAGATAGGGGGGCCTTCTGGGGGCTGCCTTCCCGAGAATTTGCTTGACATCCCTATCGATTATGATTCCCTTCGAGAGGCTGGCTCGATGATGGGCTCAGGGGGCATGATTGTCATGGATGAGGATAACTGCATGGTCGATGCTGCCAGGTTCTTTCTTGATTTCTCTACCAAGGAATCCTGCGGAAAGTGCACTATGTGTCGCTTGGGGACTTTACAAATGCTACATATGTTAGAGGACATTACAGCTGGTCGAGGCAAGATAAGTGATATTGACCTTCTTTTAGCGTTAGCTGAGGATGTTAAGATAGGTTCGCTTTGTGGCTTGGGAAAAACAGCCCCAAATCCTGTCCTCACAACCCTGCGTTATTTCCGAGATGAATACGAAGCTCACGTCTTGGAAAAGTACTGCCCTGCCAGAGTATGCCCCGAACTCACTGTGTATTATATCCTTCCCGATAAGTGTGATAGAGCCTGTGAGCATTGTATTTTGACCTGTCCCACAGAAGCAATTAAGGGAGAAAAAGGGGAAGTTAAAATCATAGACCAGGAGAAATGTTCTAAGTGTGGTACTTGCTTGGAAGTCTGCCCACCCGAGTATAATGCAGTGGTTAAGCTATCGCCTGTTAGCTTGCTGACTTCTGCAAGTTTATCTGGAAAAAGAGCAGGAAAATGACCAAAACGATTGCTATCGCAGGAAAAGGAGGCACAGGTAAGACCACGGTTGCTGCTTTATTAATCAAGCTCCTTTCTCAGAAGGGGTTGGTCCTGGCAGTAGATGCCGACCCTAGCACAAATCTTAACCAGGCTCTGGGACTGCCTCTGGATGATGGTACGACTGTGGGAGGGATACGGGAAAAGATGGCGGAGGATGTCTCTAAGGGTCGTTTAAGTCCCACCATTGGAAAGCCAGAATATCTGTTTGGCAAGATAATGGAATCCTTGGTGGAGTCCAAAGGCTTTGACCTTTTAGCCATGGGGCGTCCGGAAGGGCCTGGATGTTATTGTGCTTCCAATGAATTTCTGCGTGCCTCCTTAGATAAACTAGTGAAAGATTATAAATACAATTATATTGTCATGGACTGTGAAGCCGGCATGGAACATATTAGCCGCCAAACAACCAGAGATGTGGATGTTTTACTTATAATGTCTGACCCCACAATAAAAGGTGTCACTACGGCAACTCGAATGAAGAAGCTCATTGAAGAATTGAGGTCGAACGTAGGTAAAGTCGGACTTGTACTTAATCGTGTCCGAGGAAAACTAACTCCTGAGATGAAAAGGGTAATTGACGAATCCGGTCTTAATATTATTGCCCTGATTCCGGAGGATCCTGACATCTCGAGTCTGGAAATGGAGGGAAGGCCCGTAACTGAACTCCCCCAAGAATCGCCCCTTCAATTAAAGGTTAAGGAGATAGTTGAAAGCTTATGTTTATGATTGAGAAAATATTTTCCCTGATGGAGGATTTGCCAGAATAAATTTATAGAAAGGCAGGTAAGGATTTATGTTTAAGCTTCCAAAAATAAAAGCACCGGGGCATAACACCAAAGCATCTAATATGGCAGTTCCTGATGCTAAAGAATACCCGGCTATATGGTTACAAGCCGCGGGATGTACAGGTTGTTCAGTTTCTCTTCTTAATGTTGTAAATCCCTCTATCAAGAACCTCTTAGTCGATGAGGTGATCCCGGGCAGTCATATAAATCTGAGGTTTCATCCTACTGTGATGGCGGGGGCGGGAGCACCTGCAATTGAGGTTATGGTGGATACTTCAGCGAAGAAAAAGGGGGGTTACATCCTTATTGTGGAAGGGGCTATACCCACTGCTAAGGATGGCATCCATGGGGTCGTTGGCGAAAAGAATGGTAAGCCAATGACTATGAAATCATGGGTGGACGAACTAGCCAAGGATGCCCTGGCGGTCATTGCTTTAGGTAGTTGTGCTGCTTTTGGGGGAATTCCTGCTGCCTATCCAAACCCTACTCAGTGTCGCAGCGTCGGTGAGGTTCTTGAAGCCAAAGGCATCAATACTCCATTGGTAAACATTCCTGGTTGTCCACCACACCCTGACTGGTTTGTGGGCACGGTGGCAAGCATCCTGCTTGCGGGACTGCCGAATCCAGAGGATTTGGATGAACATAGGCGTCCTAAGGCTTTCTATGGGCAAACGATTCACGAAAACTGTCCACGGCGAGCCTACTATGATGAGAATAAGTTTGCCAAGAAGTTCGGCGATCCCGGATGCAATTATGAACTAGGATGTCGGGGGCCTATAACCCATGCTGATTGCCCGGTGAGGATGTGGAATAACAAAGTGAATTGGTGTGTAGGTGGTGGTGCCACTTGTATTGGTTGTACTGAGCCGGAATTTTTTGACATAGCCCCGCTTTATGAAAAAGTCAGCGAAGCTGCTTTGCCAGAGGAGGTTTGAATCAATGAGCAAGATTATCATCGATCCAGTAAGTCGTATTGAAGGGCATCTTAAGGTGGAGGCGGTAGTTGAGGGAGGTAAAGTAAAAGAAGCCAAGAGTTCCGGGATGCTGTTCCGCGGCTTGGAGCTGATTATGAAGGGAAGAGACCCTCGTGATGCTCAGCGGATAACTCAACGTGTTTGTGGAGTTTGCCCTACAAGTCATTCCACTGCCGCTGCTCTAAATCTGGATAGTGCCTTCGGTATCGCTGACAAAATCCCTGACAACGGCAGAATTATTCGCAATCTAATTCTGGGGGCAGCTCATATTGCCGACCACATACTCCACTTCTATCACCTGGTTGCTCTTGATTACGTAGATGTAGCTAGGTTAGCAAAGTATGAAGGGAATAATCCCACCTTGAATTCAATAAAGAGCTTTATTGCACGAGGGGAATTAGGACCTTTTGTACCTCGTTATGAAGGTGATTACCGCCTGCCCGATGAAGTTAATGAACAGGCGGTAGCACACTATGTCTCGGCATTCGATATGCGTCGTAAGGGCCAAGAAATGCTTGCCCTGTTTGGTTGTAAGATGCCTCATAACATGGGCGTAATGCCGGGCGGAGTTGCTTCTGTACCCACGGTTGACAATATGACATCTTTCCTATGGAGGTTGAAGGAGCTTCAGGAGTTTATTGATAATGTTTACATCCCTGACGTAATAGCGGTAGCCGGGGTTTACTCAGATTACTTTGAAATTGGTCATGGCTGTGGAAACTTGCTTGCATATGGCTCCTATGAACTGGATGGAAAGGAAGCAGACCTCACCAAGAGAAAAAGATTTTTCAAGCCAGGGACCACATCCACCAATCTTAGATTTGGTGAACTCGATCCTACTAAGATTACCGAAGAAGTGAAGCATTCCTGGTATGCCGATTCTATTAGCGGCAGACATCCATCCCAGGGGGATGTTGTTCCTGATGAAGGGAAGAAGGGGGCTTATTCCTGGCTAAAATCACCTCGCTATGGTAAGACAGTTTTTGAAGTTGGGCCGCTTGCCCGAATCATGGTCAACTACGTTGGTGATAATCCTCAAGTCAAGAGCTTGGTTAGCTCTGCTTTGTCGCAAGCAAAGCTAAGCCCTGACAAGATGTTCTCTGTCATGGGGCGTAATCTTGCTCGAGCCCTGGAGACTAAACTCATAGCCGATGCCATGGCCGACTGGGTTCTACAGCTCAAACCTGGTGAGCCAGCTTACATAGGCTATGAAATACCCGAAGAGTCCGCTGGAATGGGACTGGTGGGTGCGGCGAGGGGTGCCCTCGGGCACTGGNTAGAGATAAAAGAAGGAAAGATTGCTAATTATCAGGTCATCACACCTTCTACCTGGAATATTTCTCCCAGGGATGATAAGGACCAATCTGGACCATTAGAGCAGGCTATCACTGGAACCAGGATAAAGGACGAAGCTAATCCCTTTGAGATAGTGCGCATCGTGAGATCCTTTGACCCTTGTCTCGCCTGTTCTATACACATCATCAGTCCTAAAGGGGATGACTTGGCGAAATTCAGGGTTTGTTAGTATATATTTGGGGGTAAGTTCAGGAATGGGAAAATTTGTTCTGGGAATAGGGAATGTCTTGTTAAGAGACGAAGGGATTGGCTGTCATGTGGTACATGCTTTAGAGGAAATCCCTCTCCCTGATGTAAAAATAATAGATGGCGGGACATGCGCTGGTATAATACCCCCTCTTGAGGCAACTGATAAATTAGTCATAGTAGATGCTGTTAAGGGTGGGGGAACGCCTGGACAAATTTATCGTTTTCACCTTGAAGATATAGCTCTGGAACCAAAGCCATTTCTATCACTTCATGACATGAGCTCGGTGGATGACCTGATGTTAATACAGCCCTTGCATAACATAAGTGAAGCCGTCATTATAGGTGTTGAACCCGGGGAGATTAAGTGGGGGTTAGAACTATCGCCGGAGCTTCAGGCGGAAATCCCTCAGATAATAGATGTCATTTTGGCAGAACTTAATAATACAAATCCTAAAGGAGAGAAGAAATGTTAATTTCAGAACAAAAGCCACTTGAAGAAATCCTAAGCTATCTTGAGAGCGATAAGAGTATCTTTATCGTTGGCTGTAAAGGTTGTGCTGAGGGTTGGGGAAGTGGAGGAGAAAAACAAGTAGCAGAAATGAAAAACACTTTGCAGGAACGGGGCAAAGCTGTTTCGGGTTCAGTAGTTGTAGATATGCTGTGTGACGGCACATTAACCAAATTGAAACTTAAAGCTTATAAAAAGGAAATCGCAGCTGCTGATTCTATCTTGGTTCTGACCGATGGGGCTGGAGTGCAGACTGTAGCGGAAGTAGTGAACAAAGTAGTCCATCCTGGTTGCAACACTCTGTCCTCAGGTGGGGCTCATGCCGAGTGGAAAGAAGCTGAGCGCTGCCTTGAGTGCGGTGATTGTATGTTGGAATTTACTGGTGGACTCTGTCCTATTGCCCGATGTTCCAAGCATCTACTTAACGGTCCCTGTGGGGGCTCACAAGGTGGTAAATGTGAAGTTGATCCAGATATACCCTGCGTCTGGCAACAGATTGTCGAACGCCTTACCAAACTAGGACAACTTGACAAATTGGAAAGGCTGGTAACACCAAAGAATTGGAGCGTGAGCCTTGTATCGGGGCCACCGGTAAAGAGGCTTTCTTAGATGTGACTACGAGCGAAATAACTGGAGGCGCAATGAAAACAAAAAGTAATTTGGAACGGGTGCTGGAGGCCAAACAATTTGCTGTCACAGGTGAATTGGGGCCACCACAGAGTGCTGACCCCGAGGTAATTAGAAGAAAAGCAAAGATACTTAAAAGTCATATAGATGCCTGTAATGTCACCGACGGTCAAACTGCGGTAGTGCGCATGGCATCTTGGGCCGCTTGTCTTTTAGCCAAGGAGGAAGGTTTAGACCCTATTGTTCAGATGACCTGCCGTGACCGCAATCGCATTGCNCTTCAAATGGANGTGTTAGGTATTGCAGCACTGGGGATAAATAACATGTTGTGTCTCACAGGTGACCACCAGAAATTCGGCAACCATCCTACAACCAAAGGTGTTTATGATATCGATTCTACTCAGCTGGTTAAGATGGTGAAAGACATGCGCGATGAGAAAAAATTCCAGTGTGGCGAGGAAATGGCAGTTGAGCCTCATCTCTTCATAGGAGCTGCTGCCAATCCTTTTGCTGACCCTTTCGAGTTCAGGGTGGCACGTCTTGCTAAGAAAGTGACAGCAGGGGCAGATTTCATCCAGACCCAGATTGTATATAATGTTGATAAGTTCGCTGAATGGATGAAAGGGGTACGCGATAGAGGATTGCATGAGAGGGTAAAGGTACTCGCTGGTGTTGCTCCCATAAAATCAGTAGGTGCGGCAAGATATATGAAGACCAGAGTTCCCGGAATGGATGTGCCTGACAGTATTGTTGCCCGGCTTCAAGGAGTGCCTAGGGAGCAAGTATCTGGAGAGGGTATCAAACTCTGCGTTGACATTATCAATCAGGTGCGTGAAATTGAGGGTGTGGCGGGTATTCATGTCATGGCCATTGAGTGGGAGGAAGCAGTACCCGAGATACTAGAGGCAGCTGGTCTTTTGCCCCGCCCAAGATTTGTCCCGTAATGAATCAAGATATATCAGAAGGAAGAGACGATATGCGAGGAACGAAGAATATCGTGACTCTTAGAGACAAAATACACTAGCATTACCATGTTATGAGATCAGAGTAGGGTAAAAAGCGCCTGATTTCAAATTGTTAACAACAGATTTTTCAAAACACAGCCTTCGTATAGCAAAGGGAAGATTTGCTTGCCAAGCGTAGTATTTTCTCTGAATATTCCAGCGTGTGACCTGCAAGTAGGGAGATTCGTAGTAGAAGCTGCCATAGTCGAAGCTTCTATTATGAATGTTATAATATAAGTGTGGCCTTGCCTTTTGTGCATGCTTGCTACTGCGGGGCACACAATATTAAAAATCTGAATGATTGAGGTTATTGAAAATTTGGTTGCTAGCTGACAAACAAGGTCAATCATGCGAGCGTCAACTGAAAAGATGAGTCTTATTCGACTAGCTATGAGAGAAGATAAAAAGGGAGGTCAGAAATGTACCAAAGAATTCTAGTTCCATTAGACGGCTCTAAGTTAGCTGAGTGTGCACTTCCTTACGTAGAAGAGCTGGCTAAAGGCTGTGGCACAGAAGAGGTCATCCTGGTCAGCGTTACTGAGCGCGTTCAAGGCTACAGGGTCTTTGATGACTCGACCCAGATGCGGGGTCAGCGACTTATACGTGAAGCAGTTGGCAAGAAACAGGAGCAGGCACAGAGGTATCTTAACAGAATAGCAAAAGCAATGAAAGCTAAAGGGCTCAGTGTAGATACAGAGGTGCTTCTTGGTGATCCTGCCGAGGAGATTGTTAGTTACGCAAAACACCCGGGGTGCGACATTATTGTCATATCCAGCCACGGTCGCTCCGGCATCAGTAGATGGGCCTTCGGCAGTGTTGCTGATAAAATTTTCAGAGCCAGTACTATTCCCATATTAATGGTCAGGGCGCCTGGATGCGTACCGGGTATTTAAACCATTAGAATGAAAAATCGCCGTTCTTCGTCAGATAATCCTTGGGAACGGGGTTTTGAACTCTCTTACAGATTTGCCCGTGAGCAATTAGCCAAAATCAGTGATATAAAAAAACAATGTCGTAGGAGTGGTGCTAGGTACCTGGAATCCAACGGAATAGTCATTAATTATCTTAATCAGCCGTATCGCATCATGATTCCAGATGGCAAAATTCTATTGGAAGATAGCAACATCGAAGCTCCCTTGAGGGACAAAATACTGATACTTCACTATTTCACTGGGGCAAGAGGCACTCCGATTACTGGTAAATTGATTGCCTATAAGCAGCTACCGGGAGGCATTAGCTATTTCCCGGCATTTTCCCAAAGAACAATAGCCCCTTTGGTAAACCACTTTGGTAAAAATCCTGAACTACTCGTAAAGGCGGCGGCAAGGTTAGGAGGCCGGGAATCAGACTATGGTGATGTGTCTGTGAAAGTTAATGCTTTCGACCATGTGCCCATAATCCTAGTGTTGTGGAAAGGCGATGAAGAGCTTTCCCCTAATGGGAACATATTGTTTGATGCTAATATTTCTGATTATCTTTCTACTGAAGATGTAACTGTGCTCTGTGAGACTATCATCTGGAAGATGGCTAAAGACATTTCCTCTGCTTAGCCTAGTAGCCGAAGTGCTCCCTTGAAATAATACTAAGCAAAAGGCTGAAAGATGACGGAAGGAGTTGCTGAATAATAGTGATAGGCTATATTTGAATTAGCGTACCTATTTGTGTTATAGTTCAGTCTTTGAGCTACGTTTGCTAAATCAGTCAGTCTATATTTCGAAGATGTCTATTTCAAGGCTGTCTCAACAAAAATAGTAAATAGTGAGGTGCGAAATGGCGAATCCTTCAGCAAGACAGGACAGTCAGGTACTTCTAGGCGAGCAAGAGCAGATTACTGAAGAGTGCTTAAACAGGATTGTGTCCTCCTATCAAGGTAAAGAGGAGGAGCTTATTCCTATCTTACAACAAATCCAGCAGGTTTTTGGCTACTTGCCTGAGCTAGCGATGAAAAAGATAGCTAAATTCCTCAAATTGCCGGAAAGCACCGTGTTTGGAGTGGGTACATTCTATGCCCAGTTCAAGCTTGTACCTTCAGGTCGGAACATCATAAGGGTTTGTCGTGGCACTGCCTGTCATGTACGTGGCGCAACAGGCATTATTGGTGAGGTGGAGAAACAATTAGCCATTAAACCTGGGGAGAGTACTGCGGACCTCGAATATTCACTGGAAGCGATAGCTTGTTTTGGTTCGTGTGCTCTTGCCCCAGTGATGGTTATTGGCAATAAGGTTTATGGCAGGATGAGTCCAGCTAAGGTAAGGGAGGTTTTAGCTAATGCCGGGGGTGCGAGATGAATTTTGCTGAAATCCAGAAACAGGCAATAGCTGAATGGGAAACGCTGCAATACAGCCAGATTCCTCGTATTCTGGTAGGAGTCGCTACTTGTGGCAGAGCTGCTGGTGCCGAGGCTGTACTTGGTGCGATTGATAGCGAATTGAAACAGCGAGATATTGATGCCATTGTTGTCCAGGTAGGTTGTATTGGGCTGTGCTATGCCGAGCCTTTAGTTGACATAATCAAGCCGGGGCGTCCTCGCATTTGTTATGGAAATATAACCCCTGAGATTATTGCGCAGCTGATTGAAGACTATTTGGTCAAAGATAATCCCCATCCTGACTTAGCCCTTGGCACTATTGGGGATGGTGCTGTAGATGGCATCCCTAATCTTTTTGAGCTACCAGTGCTTAAGTCACAGCGACGTATAATTCTGCGCCACTGTGGCTTTATTGATCCAACGAACATTAAGCACTACATTGCCAATGGTGGCTATGGTGGCTTGGTTAAGGCACTGAATATGGATCCGGAGGAAATTATTGAAGAGATTAGGGAATCTGGTTTGCGGGGTAGGGGCGGGGCTGGTTTCCCTACCGGACAAAAATGGAACTTTTGCCGTAGGTCGCCCGGCGAGGAAAAATATATTATCTGTAACGCTGATGAAGGTGACCCTGGAGCTTTTATGAACCGCTCTCTTCTTGAGGGTGACCCTCATTCAGTATTAGAAGGGATGCTTATCGGTGCTTACACTATTGGAGCCAAGGAAGGCTATATATATTGCCGAGCAGAGTATCCCCTTGCCTTGGAACGGCTCAGGATTGCTCTGGAACAATTAGAGGAATATCAACTCATTGGGAACAATATTTTGGACTCTGATTTTAGTTTCCATCTCAAGATAAAAGAGGGAGCAGGAGCATTTGTCTGCGGCGAGGAAACAGCATTGATGGCTTCAATCGAAGGCAAGAGGGGGATGCCTCGCTCCCGTCCTCCTTTCCCGGCTGTCTCTGGATTATGGGGCAAGCCTACTAACATTAATAACGTAGAAACATGGGCAAGTGTAGCCGCAATAATGCAGCAAGGAGCTACTTGGTATGCCAGTTATGGTACGGAGGGAAGCAAAGGAACGAAAACCTTTTCGTTGGTAGGCAAGGTAGAGCGCACCGGACTCATTGAAGTCCCCTTCGGCATTACTATGCGCCAGATTATTTATGAAATCGGTGGTGGTATCTTAGAAGGGAAACGCTTTAAGGGGGTACAGACAGGTGGACCATCGGGAGGTTGCTTACCCTCAGATTTCCTTGATACTCCGGTTGATTACGATTCTCTGACTTCGGCTGGGTCTATTATGGGTTCTGGCGGCATGATAGTGATGGATGAAGATACCTGTATGGTTGATATAGCACGATTCTTCCTATCGTTTGTACAGCTTGAGTCCTGCGGTAAGTGTATACCATGTCGTTGGGGTACAAAACAAATGCTAGATATGCTTGAGGATATAGCCAATGGCAGAGGTAGGCCCGGGGATATTGAATTGCTTCAGGAATTGGCTGTATCGGTCAAAGATGGTTCTTTGTGTGGTTTGGGGCAAACAGCTCCTAACCCGGTACTTACCAGTATCCGCTACTTCCGAGATGAATACAAGGCACATATAGAAGAAAAGCGATGTCCAGCATTAGTTTGCAACGCTCTGATTTCATATTATATTGATCCTGAAAAATGTGAAGGTTGTATGATTTGTCTCCGCTCCTGTCCTACCGGGGCTATCAAAGGTGGTAAGAGGGTTGTACATGTCATAGATCAAGATAAGTGCACTAAATGTGGCA
>JGI2171J19970_10000699_pt1 | contig 18363 bp, 20 predicted proteins | sample DeeMarSWOR324_28_FD_19970 | JGI IMG/M metagenome (IMG submission 19970) | reverse complement strand
AGATCATACTGATCAGCGAGGGCCAGCCAGCGTTGCGCCTCGGCCAGCGCCTCATCGTCCTCCGGGCGGAACACAATCCGGAAGGCGACGAAAGGCCGGCGTAGCATGTACTTGCTGTAGCGATGCGCCACGCCCAGGAACGTGCGGATTGGCCGCAGCAAGGCGCCGGTCTCGGCCATCTGCTCGCCGAACTTCTCGAACATCTGGCGTTGATTCTCGATAGCCTGCTCGATCTCCTGAACCGTGTCCTCTGGCAGTCCTGTAGCGTCCAGTCGCATACTCTCCAGCTTGGCCTCCGGATTGAGCGCGTAAGTTCCAGGCAGCTCGACCCACTGGCCGGGCGAAGATTCCCAATACTCAGTCACGGTGGCGACTGGCTGGGCATTGTTGTCGTATTGGATGTTGGTGACGCCGTAGCGGATCCCGGCAGCTTGCGCCAGGGCGGTGAGTGCCGGCTTCGCGAGTGCGTACTGTCCATCGACCGGGTGGGTATCCCGCGTTCCCGCCCTGAACCGCAGGACCGTTGCCTGGATGCGATAGCACGGCGTCGGCTCGGTGATCGTCGGGCAAGCCAGGAGATTGAACTTCTTGGGGCTGAACGAAAGCAGCGCCTCACCCGTCGTCACGAACTCCACGATCTCCGGGATGACCTTCTTCTTGCTCATCTTGACCTCCTCATGGCCTGTAGGGATTGGCGATATGCGGGAAGATCGCCTTTGCGAAGTGTATGGGGAGCTTGATCCCATGCCTCATCACGTGCCGGTAGGCGTCAAACTCATCCTCAGTCTGAGTAGTCCCACCGATGTAGGCGCCCCAATCCCATCCACCACCCAGCACTGCGACGACAGCGACAGCGACGCCGGCGCTGTTCCAGTACTGCGTGTCGAGGAGCTTGTAAGGCCAGCTCTCGTTAAGTACACCGTACCAGGCCTTGCCCTTTTCTACCAGAGCAAGCAGATCCTGTTTGAGAGTTAGCTGCTCAGGTAGCCAGACTTCATGGCCGAGGTCCCAGGACAACATGATGTACGGCGTAACTTTCTCGCCATCGACCTTCTCGGGATGGTCACCATGACCAAGATCGAGGCGGGAGATGAGCTTCTCTAGCTCCTCCGTCGTTCTAGGGGCATAGTACCAATACATCTTGACTTTCCTCCTTTGTGTGGTTTTACCTCAGAGCGTTGCCGCTCCCCTCTACCCTCCAACTAATGTGTCATCATCTGGAGAGCAAAGGGCAGCGGCAACGATGTTGCCACTGCCTTTGGAGATTTGGCCCCTGCGATAGCCACCACAGCGCGACGGTCAGGCGTCGCGATGCTCCTCTCACTCTGCTCACTTGTCTACGACGACTTCCCAATCGCCGCTGGTCAGCAGGTAAGCGGTATAGCTCTGGTGGCACTTAGGACACCTATAGTTGAACTCCGCCACCTCGCCCGCCTCGATTGCCCGCTCCTCCTTGTCGCCATCCCAAACGCCGATCACAGGTGCCTCGGTACCTGGATGCTCCTCAAGGTACGTTTGGGTAGCATTTAGCCGGAACAGGTTGAGATCTGTGCCGCACTCTGGACAAACGCTGTCAACGACGCTTCGGGCGGTCTCGAGATCGGTCTCTACCACGAGCACGGCCCTCCTCCTTCCGCCTTTCTTCGTTCTGCCTCCACCAGCAGTCAGGACAGAGGCCAGTCTGTGCGGCTGCTGGGTGCTCCTTACCGCAGACTTTGCATCTCATTGCCTATCTCCTTGCCCTGAAGTCGTAGCCCCACAGGGTGCAGCGTTCGCATGCCACCAGATCCCCATCACTCACCATTCTGTGCCCGACGAGGCGACAAATGACGCCGGCGAGGGTGAGGCGGTAGAGTTCTTTGAGGAAGCAGTACAATCGCTTTTCCTCCAGCCAGTCCACGGCTCGATGCAGGCGCGTGTAGGGCATCCGCCGCGCAAACTCGGCTGCCTCGGCCTCGGGATAGCCGTCTTGGACAGCCTCCACCTGCACCATCATGCGGCGCCACGCTTCGCCACTAACGGCTGAGCCTGCGAACGAGGTGTATTCGGCCTCCTCCCACTCCTTGCGGACGTTTTGCCAGAACTCTCCGAGCTTGTCCATAGCTATTGCCTCCATTTCGCGTGGGCGCCTGCGAGCGCAAGCGCATCCTTGATGTCTTGGGCGATGTTGTCCAGAACAGCATCGAGCCGCGCAAGGCGGTTGCCGATCTGTGCTAACACCGTCCAGAGCTGCTCCTCCGCTTCTTCTGAGAGGGGCACGTCCATCTCATGGGCAGCCTGATCATGGATGTGCTGTCGTAGCTCCACCCACTGCTTGCGGAGCTCAAAAAGATCCTGCTGCCGGTCCTCTGCCCATGTTTGATTGGCCACGGTGAACCTCCTTTTCTGTGCCTGATCTCTTCCCTTGGCCTATTCGGTTATCGCAACGTTTACTCCTCTTAGTAGCCTTTGTGTGGTGGGTACGATTCCCACTTGGGCAATGGGACAGTTTCGCCATTGGCCGCTTTCTCGACCCATGGGAGCCATGCACGAATCCCTTCGCGGCTGACGATATTCTCACTCAATTGCTTCTCGAGCCGCTGGATCGCCTCGCTGTGGTTCTCCTCGGCCCGCGTAAGGGCTGCCTCGAGCGCCTGACATCGATCCTCTGGCGTGAGCTGCTCATTGGCAGCTTCGAGCACGGCCTCGATGAGACGCTTGGCGCGGCCCGGGGGCCCTTTCTTGTCGTAGTTGCCCCAGCCATGGAAGTTGAGAGCCCTGCTCCACTTGGGATCCTGCTTGTCGTCCTCTCCAAACTTCCAGGCGCTATCCCTGTGGTAGATGTGTATCAGAGCGCTGTACGCCACTCCGTCAATGTAGACAGCGCCAGAGGAGGCCCACCTATCCACCGATTTGGGGCTGCAGGTTGCGCTCAGGTGATCCCACATAGTCACCTGGAACCTCCCGAACTTGGTCTCGATGACTGTCTTGTAATCGAGCATACGTCCATTCTCCTTTCCGTGTGCGAGCTGCTTCTGCAGTGTGGCCGTTTGGCCGCCACTGAGTAGTAGCAAACTGATGCTGGAGTCGATCCGCGACTCCTGGTCGCCGCTCAGAGGACTCGAACCTCTGACACTGCCCTATCGCAGGAGTTATCCTGATACCTCAGCAGCGACCAGCAGGCGCGAATGCGCCATGCTTTCATATAACCGTCGCGACGATCTTCAGCTGAAGAACTTTCGGATCGCCGGACCGTAAGTGATGGCCAGTGCCGCCAGGAGAAGCAGTAGGCCGATCACCAACAAATCCATGTAACTGAACATTAGAACCTCCTTGTAAGATTCGGTCTCGGTATAGCTATCGGGCTGGTAAGGTATGCTGGTCCTGCCGAGTTTGGCACCCTATGCGCCGCTGTCCGGTAGTGCTAGCTTGTGTCGATCACGTTTCATCTCTGTGGGCTGTCGCGTTTGTTCGGCCCGTCGTCCCGTTTGCTAGCACTAGCCTTGTCAGTTTCTGTCGGCTGCGATCTCCGGGGTTTTCACATTCCGCTCAGCCTATGCTGTCCTTGAGTTTCGCCATCCCGATGACAGAAGGGCGGTCCTCTCGTTCTAGTGCGGTAGCATTCGGCACTTCCCGGATCTCACTGCGCGGACTGGTCAGTCCGCCGTGTGCTTTGAGCCAGTCTGGAGTTGTCAAGGTGCGTGTCTTTGTGTATCTATATGTGCGTCTGAGTGTAGTATAGCCTGCCTGTGTCGTATTGTCTGTGATCTATTTCACACAAAAACTGTGAAATAGATCACACTTTTGAGCTTATGGTCAAATATATTCCATTCCCAGGGGCTGTTATGGCAAAGTAAAGCTTGGCAGCCTCGGAGTCTGGCACTCAGTGGCGCTTGCTCAGATCGAGAGGGAATACGGCGAGCAAGGATGAGGGATATTGGCCGCTTGCAATTGAGGGCAAAATGTGCTATAATGTCACCAAGGGGTGGGAGGTGAGCCCTGCGTGCTCAACAGTCGCCCGGGGCTAGCACCAAACCGCTTGGAGTATTCGTGTACTCCAAGCGGTTTTTTTGTGGTGTAAAGGACAGAACCGATGGCTCGAGACGATGGCCACAGCTATTTGGAGATAAGAACAACCCTCGGGGAGAAGCAGCGAAGAACGATTATCCCGTGTTCGCTGAAGTCAGTACGCTTGGTCCCTTTCACACGTGCGCCCAGATGATACCGTGGCGCATTCTTTCTTGCCGTCAATCATTACGACTCGGGGAGTTGCAGGTGTCTAGTGGCTAGAAGAAAGGCGCAACAAAACCTCAGCGAGGCTGGGAGGCGGAAACGCATTAAGCGCGAGGTCAAGGATGATCCGATGAAGGTGGATCGGAGGCATGGTCCTGGCCCCGGCAACACTGCTGTCCATCGCTTGCCGCTGCACATACGGGATGAAGTACATAGACGGCTCGCCTCTCGATATACCGTGCATGAAGTTGCCGGATGGCTTTACCAGAACGGCTTCGTGAACGAGGACGGTAGCCCGAAGATCACCGAGGCCATGCTTTACTACTACCGCGAGCGATACGTCGGATATTATGAGATTCTCGGCGAGGCATTGGTGAGTCGCTTTCTCAATGACATGGGCGTGCGTGTAGATCCTCTAAAAGTGGTTCACCGCCAGATGACGATGCAGATGGCACGTGTGATGACCTGCCTCGAACAAGAGAAAACCGCGGGTAAGAACTTGCCACACGTAGGGGAAGAAATTGATCGATTGGATCGCCTTGCCGCCCGCGCATTTCGCATGATGCAAGACCTCGGCTTGTTGCCTAAAGCACCGGCTGAATTCATCACCACAACCACTGCCCACGTGCGGCAGACAATCACTGGCGATATGACCACGCACACCGACATTCCGCTCACGCCGGAGCAGGAGGAGACTTTCAAGAAGATTGTAGCCCTCGGCCTGGAGGCGCAGGCGCTCAAACTCGGCCGCCAGGAGCTGCAGGAGGCCGGCCTGGTGGACGAGGAGGGGAACCCAATCGAGGAGGTAGCGGGGCAGGAACCCGAGCCGGAGGCTGAGGGGGCCGAGGATGGCGAAGGATCCCCAGAGAACTGATCCGCTCGGGCGCTGGCGCTTTACTAATCACAACGAGGTGCCGCGATACCCAGCACGTGTCCATTGGCCACCTCGCGGGCGGCTCGTGAAATACAGGGAATTGCTCGATCCCTTGGATCTGGATGACTTAGAGTTTTGGGAACTCCCCAGCCTGGCCGCTCTAGGGTGCTTCAAGAGGCGCCGAGGATGACGGATGAGCAAGTCTACAGCGCGGAGAACGCCGGCCTGCATCGTGTCAACCTGTGGGGGTGGATAAAGGGCCGGCAGATCAGCACGCCGAAGGGCGACCCGCTGACCTTTGGCGACAGCAGGTGGCTGGCAGACATCTATCAGGATCCAACGCGGGTCATGGCCATCGTCAAGAGCAGCCAGGCCCGCATCAGTACATATGCCATTTTCCGGGCGCTTCATTTCGCCCTTAACAATCGAACAACGACGATCTTCACCGAGCCCACGCGGGACGACGCACAGAAGTTCAGCAGTAGCCGCGTGCGCCCGATCCTCAACCTGAACCCATGGCTGCTGCGCTATGTGACTGGCGGCACCGAGCTGTTGAGGGTCACGGATGTAGCCGACGACTTTACACGTGTAAAGTCACACGTCCACTTCCGGGGTACTTTCGGGGAGAAAGAGGCGTTCACGATCGATGCGGACTTGATCATCATCGATGAGCGCGACATCAGCAATTCCGAGGTGGTCGAAACCTTCGATACCCGGCTGATCGCCTCGCAGTTCAAGCAGAAGCTGGTGATCTCGACGCCCTCGATCCCCAACTATGGGGTGGATGAGCTCTATCAGCTGAGCGACCAGATGACGTGGCTGTGGGAGTGCGAGGGCTGCAACCGGCGCATCGATCCGCGCAGCGAGTACTACCAGTGCATCGACCAGGAGCGGCTCTGCTTTCGCTGTCCCAAGTGCGGGCGGGTGGTCAACCGGGGCTCAGGCGGCTGGGTGGCCAAGTACCCTGACCGGCCTATCCGGGGCTATGCAGTGACGCAGCCGATTTGCCTGTACGTCCCGGTCCTGGACATCGTGACCGCGCAGCGCGTGAAAAAGCCGCGCAAGTTCGCTAACTTCTGGCTCGGCATGCCCAGCGAGGAGGGCGTGGCCACCGTCACCCGTGACCTGATCCTCCAGAAGTGCTTTCTTTCTGGCCATGCCAGGTCCACCGAGGCGGTCGGCAGGCGGCGCGTGATGGGCGTAGACCAGGGCAATTGGCTGTTCTACGAGGTCAGCGAGATCGGGCCGGATGGCCGCTCCTGGATCGTAGACCTGGGGCACACCCGCGAGTGGGAGGATCTGTACCGGCTGATGGCACGGCATGAGATCGAGGTGTGCGTGCTCGATGCCTACCCGGAGATCCGCCTGGCTCGCAAGCTGTGCAAGTCGTTCCGGGGTCGCGTGTGGATGGCTGAGTACGCCAACATCCAGGAACCTGTGCGCTGGAAAGGCCGCGAGCTGCACCACATCCTGCTCAACCGCACCGAGTGCCTGGATGCAGCGGCGGAGGATATCGCGGCCGGCGTGGTCCAACTCTACACGCCCATGGATGGGGAGATCGATGAGCCATGCACGGGGCAAAGCGTGGGCGGCTGGATCCAGCATTGGTGCAACCAGCACCGCGTGCCGCCCGAGGAGCCTGGCGAGCCGGTGCGCTGGCTGGAAACAGGCCCCGATCACCGCAGCCATGCCAATGCCTACCGCAAGGTGGCGGAGAGCAGGATCCGGCGGCGCCCGCTCAACGAGTTGTGGACAGCCGTAGCCGGCGAGCGAACGTTTTTCGCTGGCGATGTGCGGCGCGAGATCGCGCCGGAGAGTGAGATCGAGGACGTGCAGCAGCCGATACGCGAATTGCGCAAGCGGCCGGTCCTCGACTTGAGGAAGGGAATAACTAGACGTGGACGTAACCTGTAGCGCATCGATAGCCGAGCAAATCTGGAACCAAGTAGCTGTCACCGTGGCGCTCTTACCGTTCGCAGTGCCTGTTGCAATTGGCTACTTCCTCGGCAGGATTCTCTATGACCTGTGGCTCAACATCTTGGACCGCTATACGTGGCCCGAGTAGTGGGCCGCAGCTGAAACGGAGGCCGTGGGATGCTACCCCCATATATCAAGAATCTCATCGAGACAAACGCGGGAGCCGCAGCCCCGGAAGTGGTCAACCTATTGGATCGTGAGTGGATGGCCCTGCAGCGCCGCAGCCTACCCTACAGGGCCGGCCCGCCGCGTGGAGAGAAAACGTCCAGCAGCGAGGGGTCCTCGCCGGCATACTCGCCCTACAGCATGGAGGTGATCGGCGGCTTCAATCCGAACGTCATCTCGATCCTGACCATGCAGCGGATGATGCAGGATGGCCTGGTATCCTTCATTCTGGACATCCGCGCTATGCCGATTATCCGGCTCTTTGGCGACGAGCCTGGGTCTGGCTGGGATGTGGAGTGCGAAACGAACAGGGAGCTGGAGGAGGTCGTGCGCCAGGCGCTCAAGCGCATCATGCAGCGCCTGGTCCTGGAGTCGCAAACCGCCCGCGCCTTCGGCTTCTACTGTGGCGAGAAAGTCTTTGAGCTCATCACCTACGACCAGCTGGGCGTCCGGGCCGAGGCGATTGCTGAGCCCGCCGAGCCGGGCGAGCCGCCACCGCCCACGCCGCAAATCGACCCGCAAAAGCAGGTGTGGGTGTACGCCAAGGTCAAGGGCAACGCGCCGGAGACCATCGACAAGATCAACCGCAACCCCAAGACGGATCAGTTCGAGGGCTACGAGCAGCTGGTGAAAGGCGTGCGCATCCCCGTACCCGCTGCGAAAGCCTTTGTGTTCACCCACCGCAAGCTGTTCGGCAACCTGTGGGGCCAGCCGCTATTGAGCAAGATGTACGTGCCCTGGTGGTGGCTGCAATTCATCTGGCGGGCGCTGCTCCGCTACTGCGACCGCCACGGCACCCCTACCGTTGTCGCCTATGCGCCGGTGTCCACCGGCGAGATCATCGATTCGGACGGCAAGAAGCGGCATCCGCTGGACTTTGCGCTGCAGGTTGCGATGGACGTGCAGAAGTCCACGGCGGTCGCGCTGCCGGCTGACGTAGAACCGCCTGAGATGGGTGGTGGCGCATGGAAGATTGAGTATCTGCTCGATGACCAGCGCGACGAGCTCTTTGTGAACGTGCTGCAGCAGCTTGTGGCCTGGCTGATGTACGCGGCCTGTGTGCCTGAGAAGGTGGCCGGCATCAGTAGTGACCAGACCGGCGCCTATGCCGCATGGCGCGTGCCGCAAGAGCTGTTTATGCAGGTCGAGGAGCAGGACCTGGCGGAGTTTGCGCAGCACGTGAACGACTATCTGATCCCGCAGCTGGCCGCCTACAACGCGGGCCAGGAGTGGGCGCAAAAGGGCAAGGTGCGGCTGACCACCAAGGGCCTCGACCAGAGCTTTACCGAGCAGCTCATGGAGCTGGCGGCCAAGGCATTGCAGGCCGGCCATCCCGATATCAGCATCCTTGACCTGCGCCAGCTGTTTGAGGACGCTGGCGTACCCGTCAAGGAGGAGATCGAGGAGGAGGGCGCGGCGGCAACGCCAGAGCGCGAGGTCCCTGGCGCACAGGGCGCAGAGGCGGGCGAGGCGGAGGAGCAGGCAGAGCAGGAGGCGGCTCAGGCGACCAGGGCAGCGCCGCGCCGCCGTGGGCTGCGCAGCATGGCGCTCGACCTGGATGACGTGTTGCTGGTCCTCGCCGGCAGGCAACTCCGGGACCAAGGAAAGATCACCATGAGCGCTGCAACCTTCGAGGAGGCGCGGCAAAAGGCGTCCCTGCTGCGTGACCTGGGGTTCAGCGCGGAGACGCCGATAGAGCTGGTGGCGGGCTAATGCCATGGGTATTGACGCATGTGATGACGCCGCTCGAGGACATCGAGAAGCTGCCCGTGTGGAACATGGACGGCGGCCTGTGCCTGCAATGGTGGCCGAGGGACACGGTGTTGAACCAGCTACCCCAATGCAGTGTCTGCTCGCTGTGGTACACAGAAGCCGCCTCTGGCTCGATGGCACGCTGTTATGCCTGTGCACGAGGCTGGACAGAAACCGTGGCCCAGGCGACCGCAAGCGTTCTCGAGCGCTTGACAAAGGTGACTTGGGTGCTGCGCGGATAGGAGAGCGCCGTTGGCTCATCCACTATCGATCGCACAACTGATGCCGGCTGACTACAAGCTCACCGAGGGGCATATGTGGCAGGTGCAGCTGGCACGTGACGAGAAGGCGGCGACGCCCCGTTCACGGCACCACCTGGCATGGGCTAACGCCTGTGTGGTCCTGGACATTTTCAGCCTTGGCTCCCCCCTCGGCTGGACTTCCGCGCAGAGCTACGAGGAGCGCTTTGAGATCATCCGCGAGCATTTCAGGCGGCAACTACTCGACGCGCTGGAGATCTTCCGCCGCGAGGTGGCCGCTGGGGATGTGCGTGATCCGGTGGGCAACTTCCGCAAGCGCGTCCAGGGCGCCATGCGCCGGCACTACTACGATGCTTACGCCATGGGCCGCACGCAGAGCGATCCCTACTGGCGGGGCTTCGACTGGCACGATCTCGACAAGGTGCGGGCCTGGATTGAGCGAGAGTATGAGTACCTGCGCGGCTGGATGCGGCAGCTGCGCGACCTGCTCAAGGCCGGCCAAGCGCTGCCCGGCAACCTCGACTACCGGGCCTCCCTCTATGGCAATTCCCTCAGAAACTCCTACCTTTCCGGCATCGTGGATGGGGCGCATGAGGAGGACAGCGTGACCATCCTGGAGGGCATTGTCAAGACAGAGCACTGCAAAGTATGCCCTGATTACTGGGGCACATACACGCTGGCTGAGTACGAGGCTTTGGGTGGGCCGCCGCCGATGTGGTGCGAGGGCCTGACCAACTGCAAGTGCATCGTGCAGGTCAATCATGCCATGGATCCAGACCTGCGCTATATCGTGGATATGGTCAAGACGCTCGGCGATGTGGAGACTGCCGAGCTGCCGCTGCCGCTGGCATTCTGGCGGCAGGAGAATAGGCCAACGCCGGAGGAGATTGAGGCATGGGCAAAATGAAAGGCGCAGTGGTGATCGAGGGTTGTGTTCCTGTGTACATAGAGGAGATCCTGGCTCAGCCGGTTGTGGTGGGGCGGTGCAATTTCTGCGCCGACGGGATCATTGTGCTGACCAAGTTTGGAGAGGTTGTAACCTGCGAGTGCGGTGCCTGTTATCGCTTGAACGGGCGGGTTGAGGTTGCCAGCGTACCGAGCACATTCAAGTTCTATGACAGCGAGCGGGCAAAGTGGGAAAGGGTCTGGTGGGCGGAGGCCAACAGGCCGCATCCACACCACGGGTATGAGCCAAAAGAGGCGGAGGGCGAGGCGGAGGACGAGGGGCCCGACGGCGTGTCCACGTACTCCGACACAGATGCAGGGGGGCATGTGGCGCCCAATCAGCATTACTTCCCTTACGATGAGCCTCCAGAGCCTACCTGGGAGGAGCAGAACGCCGCGCTCGCGGTGCTGCGCCAAGCGGTGAACGCGAGGAAGAAGGGATAGATGCCGCTAGAGCACTACATCAAGCTCGAACTCGGGGCCGGCGATTGGCCCAGCTGGGGCGGCTTTGTGCACAACGACATTGTGCCTGCCCCGCACATCGAGATCGTGGCGGACTGCCGGCAGCTGCCGATGGTGGGAAGCGCCTCGGTAACGTTCCTCCGCGCCATTCACCTGCTGGAGCACTTCAAGCCGTCAGACGCCCAGGCTGCGCTCGCCGAGTGGGTGCGCGTGCTGTGTCCCGGTGGCGTCTTGGAGCTGGCCATGCCCAACATCCCCGGCCTGGCCTTGCTGCTGGTCCTGGGCACGATCAGCCCACAGGCTTTCTTGCGCGATCTCTACGGCGACACCCCTCCGCCTGACCCGCTGCCGGTTGACCTGAGCGAGGCGGCGAAGGCGCTTGCTACCGGCGTCCGCTCGTTCAAGGGCAAGGAGGGCTGGAATTACCTGCTGTCTTTGCTCTACAAGCCCGTGTGGGACCGCGAGGGCGTCATGGTTCACCGTTGGGCATACTGCCAGGAAACGCTGCACGAGGCGATGATCGCTGCCGGCCTGTGCGGGATCGAGATCCAGAGGGACGGCACTAGCTTCCGCGCTTGGGGGCAAAAACGATGATTAGTCATGCTCAGGGTTATATTTGTAGGCCTCACGGAGTGCATTGTGCAACGCTAGAACTTGTGGCCGGCGGTCATCGAGGGCCGCACCATCAGCAATCAATAGAACAGCTTCTCTCCAGATGGAAAAGGCCGCTTGTTTCACTCGCAGAGGGTAGCTGTCAAAGAGGGGGATGACAACATGGACAAGATGATCCCTGGCAGCAATTTTGTAGCTTCCCCCTGGGCCCGTTTGGCCTTGTCGATCCCTCGTATAGATGTGCCCCACAGTCAGGCGGTGTTGTATCTCTTCAAGCACGTCGACATGATCCATCCTTTGGAAAAGCTGGAAGTAATGGCCCATACCGCGATGTTGCGATTGCGGCCTCAAACCAAAGGTTCCCTCACCGTCGGTGAAGCCGGCCAGCCAATGGCACCATCCTGGGTCGAGCGCGAGGTCAGAGAAGTGCAACGGCGGCTTTGCTCGTTCTGCGCGAACCCGCTCAATCTCAGCAAGTGGGTAAACATGGCAACCGTTGGGTCTTTGTATGGTTTGAATCCATCCGCGCTTTCGCCAGTCATCGAGGGTTTGGTGAGGCATATCCAGCAACTGCAAGGCCTCCTGTCGAGTACGCCAAGGGGAGCCGGGCAATCGAATACATGGGGCTTCTTCAAGATACCCTTTCCTGCGCAATGCCTCGATATGGGCACCGCAGGAAAAGTTCCAATCCATGGCCCGCTGGACCTCCGTGTGGTTGGGCTCAATGCCATGCCTGGATTTGAACTCTTGGATGAAGTCCCAAAGGCGTTGTTGTACAGGGCTGAGAGGCGGTCTGTTCATGGTGCCTCCTGACTGTCTTGTTACAAGATTATACTACAGAATATAGCGGGAGTCAAGTACGGTGGTAGGTTATACAAGATGAGACGCGTGGTGTTATCCTATGCACACTTTCCTATTAGCGTTGCCAGATTCTTCAAGATGGGCTTTCGCAAGCTACCCGGCGTCGAGGTGTTCTCAGTGGGCCCCTGCTCTTATGGCGTCATCCCCTGGCAGCCACACACTGACTTCTCCGCTTACCAAGATGTGCCAGACCTGGAGCTTTTCCCTGTTGTTGCCGGCAGCTACCCGGCCAAGGATGTGCTCGAGCAGCTGGACTTTACGCCCGAGGGGGTGGTGATGATCGATGCTGGCTTTTACCTGAGCGGAGGGACCGCCGAGTTGCCCCGCGCCCTCATCGGCACGGATCCGCACTGCCTCAACTACCACGAGCAGGCGAAGCTAGTCAACGCTGTGTATATCATGCAGCACTGCTATATGTACAAGACAGAAAACGCCCGCTGGCTCCCCTATTGCTATGAGCCAGATGTGCACTATTGGGATCCCGATGCACCCAAGGAACATGACATAACCTTCATTGGCGTGTTGTATCCCGAGCGGATTGAGCTATTGGAGCAGATGCGCTCGGCGGGGCTGCGCGTGCACTACGAGCAGGGCCGGCTGATGGAGGAGGGCACCGCGTTCTACAACCGAGGCCACATCGCCTGGAATCTGTCGAGCAGGAACGATCTACCGATGCGGTTTTGGGAGGGCCTGGCATACCGCAACCTTGTCGTCACCAATCGGGTGAGCGACCTGGAGAAGCTGGCCGAGATGGGCTGCCGGGAAGGGGAGCACTATATCGCCTATGATCGGGACGACCCACAGGAGATGCTGGAGAAGCTGCGCTATTACTGTGAGGCAGCGCATGCCGAGGAGCGTGAGCGGATCGCTACCGCCGGCTGGGTGTGGGTGCAGCAGCACACCTACGCATGCCGGGCAAAGCAGGTCCTGGACAGCCTGGGCCTCGTTCTCGAGCAGGAGGAGCGCTGATGCCCTGGGTGGTGTCCGGCTCTTGCTCAAATTGCGGTGCTTGCTGCAAGCCGCCTGTCGTGGTGGAGAACCCCTGCATGGTGCGCGACGATACCAAGTGCCTTTTCTACTCCGATCAGCCAGTGGAGGGTAAGTTTGGGCACTGCTTGATCCTCGGGCGGGGCAACAAGCCGATACAGACGGTGCGAGATCGCCTGGGCAACAAGATTACTGAGGCACAAATCGCCTGGTTTGAGGCCAACTGTCCGCAGTTCCCGGCCAATTGCCTGCAGGAATTGGTGGATGCGCTGTTCAACCTGCCTCCCACCTGCACCTTTACGCTGGAGTGGGTGCCGTGAGCACTGTTGAGTACGAGTTCAACGCCCGCAACCCCTCGCCACCGGCCCCGTGGGACACGAACCCCGGGAACATGGTCAACGGCACTGAGACAGACTACGCGGAGACGGCGAGCACTGCCGATGAGGAGGAATTGACAGGGAACGAGTGCGCGGGGGCCGACCTGGGGGTGATCAGCAAGGTCGAGCTGGCGGCCTACGGCTACGGCGACGGGGATGACAAGATCGTCGTCACGCCCGTTTTCGGCGGCTCTGCCCACGGCGACGACCACGATATGCTGCTGTTCAGCAGCCCGGCGTGGAATGCTTGGGTTGACATCACTGAAGATACGAATTCACCGGCCCAATTTACGGTTTATGAAGCCTACACGACGGGCGATGATAACCCAGGCGCATTCTACGGTGACACTTGGCACGCGCAAAGTTTTACGCCTGTTAGCGGGCATACGTGCAACGCCGTCAGATTAAAATTAGCAAAATACGGCAATCCCGGCACATTTACCATTTCCCTTCGTGCTACAGATGGTAGCGGGCATCCCAGTGGCGACGATCTATGTTCTGGCACATTAGACGGCGATACAGTTACCACAGATAGCGCCGGTGCATGGTACACAGTCTCACTTGGGGGCGGCGCTACACTTAGCGCGTCAGTGAAATACGCCATTGTTGTCCGCGCATTATCTGGGGACCTGATCAATTATGGACGTTGGCGTTTCGATGCGACGGGGGCCACATATAGTGGCGGCGCTTATGAGGACAGCACAAATGGCGGCGATGATTGGGTCACTAATAGTAATGCTGACCGTCTATTTGAGGAAGGCGAGTATGTAGCTTGGGCCTGGTCTGATGTCCAGAACCTCGACTGCGACGTGGAATACGTCAAATCCGGCAAGGCCAATGTGATGCGTTGCGGCATGGTCAAGATCCGCGTCACGTACACCGAGGCTGGCGCGGCGATTGTCAAGATTCTCTCATCGACTGTGCAGGCTGTAGAAGGTGCCGCACGCAGGGCACGCAGTGTCCGGCTCCTGCCGGAGACCGCCGCTTTGGTGGAGGGGCTAGTACGCCGCATGTGGGCGGTGCGGCTCAAGGCAGAAGCGATTGCTTTGCCCGAGGGAGTACCGCGCAGACTCTGGGCAGTCAGATTGGGGGCAGAAACCATCTCGCTGACCGAGGGCAAGCTCAAGATCGCCGGTATGGTGCGCGTTCTTTCCTCTACAGTAGCCCTCACAGAGGCCGCGCTGCGCCGGCTGTTCTCCGTGCGCCTGGCGCCAGACAACGCAGCGGTCACAGAAACATTGGTGCGCCGGCAGTGGATGGTGCGGCTCAAGGCGGAGCCGATCTCGCTCTCTGAGGGGGTGGTGACGTGGATCCGGTCCTTCCGCTTCATGGCGGAGACCGTCTCGCTCACGGCTGCGGCTGTGCGCCGGCAGTGGATGGTGCGGCTCAAGGCAGAGACAGCCGAGGTGCAAGAGGGTGTGGTCAGACGAGCATGGGCGGTGCGCATCCTCGCCTCCACGTTAAGTCTGGCGGACAGTATGATCCGGCGGGCATGGGCGGTACGCATTCTGGCGTCTACGGTGCAATTACTCGAGGGCTTTGTGCGCAGCGCGGGGTTCGTGAAGGTATTCGGAGAGACCGTGGCGCTGGTTGATGCGTTTGTGCGCAGTGCAGGGTTCGTGAAGGTATTCGGCTCAACACTCAGCCTGGTGGAAGGTGCGCTGCGCCGGCTGTTCTCTGTGCGGCTCGCACCTGATACAGCGGCAGTCACAGAGGGGGCAGTACGCAGGCAGTGGTCAATCAGGAGCATAGCGGAGGGCCTCTCTGTACCAGAGGGTGTGTTGCGGCGTTTGCACTCGGTGCGGCTTGTGCCAGAAGGTGTGAGCGTGGCAGACGCCGCGCTGCGTCGGATGTGGGCGGTGCGGCTCAAGGCAGAAAGTTTGTCGTTACCAGAGGGCCTTGTGCGCCGGATGTGGGCCGTGCGGCTCAAGGCAGAAACCCTGGCTCTCATAGAGGGAGCGATCCGTCACTTGCGCTGGGTGCGCTTCCTGGCTGAGACCGTGACGCTGCAAGATGCGTGGCTCTATGTGCCCAGCATCGAGGCGATTGTCAAGATCCTCAATGAGGCGCTACAGGTGACTGAGAGCACAGTTCGACGGCTGTTCTCGATACGGCTCATGCCAGACACAGCGGCGATCACAGAGGCGCTTGTGCGCCGGATGTGGGCGGTCAGACTCAAAGCAGAGGCTTTGTCGTTACCAGAGGGCCTTGTGCGTCGGCTGCACTCGGTGCGGCTCAAGGCGGAATCCCTCAGCCTTAGCGAGGGGGTTGTGACCTGGCTCGGCCTGATCCGGCTCATGGCGGAACCTGTCGCGCTCACGGAGGCGATACAACGCCGGCTGTACTCAATCCGCTTCAAGACAGAACCTGTAAGTGTAGCAGAAATCTCCCAGCGCCGGATGTGGGCGGTGCGTCAAGAGCTGGCCACAGTGGGCGTTACCGAGGTAACAACTCGAAGGCTTCGATCTGTGCGGCAGTTCGTTGAGACGCTAGAGTTTCCGGAGACAGTGCTCGAGTTCTTGTTTGGGGTCCAGTCACAATTGCGGTATCCAACGGCTGTTACCACGGCGGCAGAGGATCCGTACTTAGATAATGACTGGACCAGCCCCGAGAACGTTATGGCTGACGATGGCAACGATGCCTCCGTTACTTCTCCCACTTTTGACGCGCCAGATCAGACGTATGTACTGAAAGCGACCGGCTTTGGGTTCGAGATCCCTGCCGGCGCAACCATAAAGGGAATCAAGGTTGAGATCGAGGGTTACTGCGATCCAGATGAGCTGTCCACCGATGATTTGGTGCAGTTGACCAAAACCGGCACCCGCATTGGCCAGGATAAGGGCACGGATGCCAATTGGCCCACATCAGCTACGATCCGTGAGTGGGGCAGCGACACCGATTTGTGGGGAACAACGTGGACAGCCGAGGAGATCAATGCCAGTACCTTCGGTGTGCATTATGCTTCGCAGGCAACGACGGCCAATGCAGATCACTATCTAGATTTTATCCGCATCACTGTTTACTACACACCTGCTCCAGCGCTAGTGAGGTTGATGACTGAGACCGTAACACTCACGGCGGAAGCGCTCCGCCGCGCCTATGCCCGGCGCCTACTGCCTGAGACAGTCACTATCGCTGAGAGCTTGCAGCGGCGTATGTGGGCGGTGCGGCTGAAGGCGGAAGCACTCGCTATAACAGAGGAAGTGCAGCGGCGTATGTGGGCGGTGCGGCTCAAAGCGGAGACGATCTCGCTGCCCGAGGGGGTTGTGACCGTGCTGGGTCTGCTGCGGTTGCTAGCCGAGTCGCTGACTTTGACCGAGGCGGCGGAGCGGCGTATGTGGGCAGTGCGGCTCAAGGCAGAAGCACTCAGCATGACAGAGGCAATGCTGCGCAGACAGTGGGCGGTGCGGCTCAAGGCAGAGGCGCTCAGCATGACAGAGGCAGTGCAGCGGCGCTTGCGCTCGGTGCGGCTGCTCGCTGAAACAGTGACATTGCAGGATCTAGGGGTCTACGTGCCCAGCATAGCCGCAATCGTCAAGATCCTCAGTGAGACTGTGGAGCTGACAGAGGCCAAGCTGCGGCGGCTTGTCTCTGTACGTTTCATGGCCGAGGGATTGAGCGTACCCGAGGCAGTGCAGCGGCGGATGTGGGCGGTGCGGCTCAAGGCGGAGACCATCACGCTTCCCGAGGGGGTAGTGACGTGGATCCGGTCGTTCCGGCTCATGGCAGAACCTATAACGGTTACAGAGGCGGCGGAGCGGCGGATGTGGGCGGTGCGGCTCAAGGCGGAGGCCGTCAGTGTGCTGGACACGCTGCAACGGCGCATGTGGGCAGTGCGTATGGCCGGCGAAACACTGAGCCTCAGTGAGACGATGACGCGGCGGGGGAGGTTCACTCGGCTGATCAACGAGGGGCTGGCGGTTCTGGAGAGCTGGCTGCACAAGCTGCAGCTCTACCTGGGCTTGGAGGAGATCCGGCTTTCCTCGCCGATCACGCTGCAAATTGCCGAGGCGAGCGCGTTTGTGCGCAGCCTGGAGTTCGACTCGGAGATCACCAAGGCAATCGAGCTGAGGAGTTACGTGACAATATGAGAGCATGGGATTTCTTTTGCCCGAGAGTGTGGCTCATTGTCCCTGCGGAGGTGGCAACATGCTTCTTTGGGGATGGATAAAGCGGCTGCTCGGGCGCGACACAGAGGAAAAGGTAGGAATGGGCGACCGAATGCTGGTCGTACTCAAAAAAGAAAAGGAGAACAACAATGGATCTGCGGAAACTGTCATTTCACAGGCTGAGGGAACTGCTGAGGGTCGAGGCTGATGCGTTCGTCGTCTTGACGAACCACAAGACCGGCCAGCAGCGGGTCATCCCGGGGCGCAACATCGTCACCGATGCCGGCGATACCTACTACGCTCAGAAAGCGTGCGGGGAGACGCCGACGAACACCTTCGTCAACCTGTACCTGGCGACTGCCGGGCCCGCTACGCCGGCGAAGGACGATGACTACAGCGACTATACCGTGGCTGGCGGCTCGGAGAAGGCACCAACCGCCACCTATCCCAAGACCAACGATGGCGACTCGGACAACACCGGGGCCGGTGTGGACGTGATCTCGTGGAAGTACGAGTACACCACGAGCGATGGGCCGTTCACGGCGATCACCCACTCGTTCATCAGCAAGGCCAGTGCCTCGGGCACGGATCCGCTGCTGAACAGCTACAAGTGGGCCGCGTCTTGGGACAAGGACGCCTCGACAAGCGCGAAGGTCTTTGCCAACCACACTGTCAACGGCACATAGCCCTTGACGGCCAGGAGGCAGGTCAATGGGCAAAGTGTTTGCTGCCGATGTGGGCACCAAGATCATCTTGGATACCGGCCAGGA
>JGI2171J19970_10000698_pt1 | contig 18386 bp, 13 predicted proteins | sample DeeMarSWOR324_28_FD_19970 | JGI IMG/M metagenome (IMG submission 19970) | reverse complement strand
GGGAGTTGACCGGCTCCCCTCGTCCTTTCCGTCGGAAAAAAGAACGACAAATCTCCCTTTCTCTCTTTCCTGTTTTAGAAGGAGAAAGGCCTGATCAAGGGCATCGAACAACACGGTATTTCTGCCTTCCGTTAGAACGCTGGCGATTCTCCGCTTCAGCCGATTTTTATCCGAGGTGAAGGGAACGACGAGGCTGGTTTGGTCATTGAATGTTATGACTCCACACCGATCAAGTTTTCCCAGAAGGTTCACAAATTCCATGGCCGATTTCTTGATGCCCACCAGGGGTGGGCCCTTGACGGATCCGCTGGTATCCAGAACGAGCAGTATTGAAAAGCCTTTCTGTATACCTTCAAAGGTTTCCCTCTTCTCGAATCCAGTAAGGAAAGGCGCCATGGATAACTTTTTTCCAGGGATAAGGTTATCCCAGCGGCTGTACGCCGTTTTTTTCTCGGCCTCTTTCAGCACTTTCAATGGGCTTAATGTGGTTGAATTGCCAATATGCGACTGAAGGCTTTCCTCCTGCCGTGTCAGCATCATTTCCCTTTCTTCCGGAAGGACCGGAGATCTTACGGTTGGAATGGGGGGGAGGTCGGAGATAAACTCGGGATGGGGGCGGTTTCTCCCCAGAGGGACAGTGATCTTTTCCAATGTCGTGGAATCGGTTGGGATTCCACCTTTTTCGGCCATAGTTAAGACTCTCGCTTCCTCCACTTCAAGGAGGGGCGATTGGTCCGACGGGGAATGGGGTATCGCGGGGAGGCGTTGGGGGGGACTCGCTGAGCGGGAGATAACCCGTCTGCTTTCCACCTCTTTTCCCTCCCCCCCCGGGGGAAGGACGCCCGGGGTTGGGATCTGTTCCATATTCAGGCTGGGCTTAAAGGTGCCTTCCTTGGGGATGGGCCCGGGGAAATCTTCCACGGGGGTAGTTGTTGGAGTGCCCTTGGCTGTCTGAGCCTTTGCAATCAAAGATTCTTTCGAGATTCCGGCTTCCTTAAGCCTGAGGTCACTCTGGGATACCTCTTCTTCCTCTTCAATGATAAACATATCAACTGGAATCAATTCACGCCACTCCGGCATGACCGGGGTGGGGACGAAGAACACGTCGATTGCGGTCAGAACCCCCAGATGGATGAGGAAAGACAGGAGAAGGGATGGGAACAGTCTCTTTTTATTCACGGATCCACCCCGTTGACTCTACGGACTTGATGATTTCCTCTTTGAGCTTGCAATAGCCCTTTCATACTCATCTCTGGCTTTTTCATGCATTCCCATCTTTTCGTAGACCATGCCGAGGTTGTCATGAATATAATCGATGTTGGGATCAAGATCTACTGCTCTCAGAAGGTACCGTTGTGCCTCCTCATAGGATTTTTTTCTGAAATAGACGACCCCCAAGTTATTCAGGCTCTCCACGTTTTTGGGGTCTCTATCCAGAATGGCCTTGTACTCCTTGATGGATTCGTCGTAGCGATTCTGAGAAGTGAGAACTTCGGCCAGCTTGAATCGCGCCTGGATATCATGGGCATTGATTGCCAGGGCTTTCCGATAGGCCTCCAAGGCCTCTTCGGCCTGACCTTCGCCTTGTAAAAGAGCACCAAGGCCGTAATAGGCATCGCCGTGGTTCGGATCGATTTCGATCGCCTTCCGGTAGGCTTCAGCCGCCTTGGTATTTTCCCCCAATGCCCCCAAAACGGTACCGAGGTTATAATATCCCTTAGAAAAACTCTGGTCTACCCGAACGGCCCTTTCAAAAAGCTCACGGGCCTTGTCATAGGACATCATTTTCCGATAGATGACTCCCATATTGTTGATAGCTTCAACAAAATCGGGTTTCGCGCTCACCGCCTTCTCATAGGATTGGAGGGCTTCCTTATTTAATCCCTTCTCGCTATTGAGGATCCCAAGATTGTTGTACGCTTCAGCAAAATCAGGCTTCGTCTCCACTGCCCTTCGATAGTAGGTTTCAGCCCTTGCCTTTTCGCCGCGGGCATAATAGATCACTCCCAGATTGAAGTAGGTTTCTGCGTTGGATCGATCCATTTTTACGGTCGCCTCATACTCGGGAATGGCCCTATCGTATTGGCCTTGGAGATCGTAGCAAAGGGCCAGATGAAATCGAATGTCGCCCCTGTCAGAAGTGAGGGATTTTGCCGCTACGAGGTGATTGATGGCATCTCTGTACATACCCTTCTCTCTGAGGGCAATACCCATACCTAACCGTGCATCGACGGCATTGGGACGCGCCTGGAGAACCTTGTTGTAGGCCTCAATGGCGGCGTCTAACTGTCCGATCTCCACGAGGAGATCAGCGCGTTTTGTCTGGGCACCGAAATGGTTCGAATCATGGATCAGGGCGATTTCGAACTCGGCTATTGCCATCTTACTATCTCCTCGAAGACGGTAGAAGAGGCCGAGTTCATAATGAATCTCTGGGTCCAGCGGCCGGGCGTCCAGGGCATGCCTGTACTGTCTCAAGGCAAGATCAAATTTTCCGAGCCTGGCATAGGTCTTTGCCAGGGCCATGTGGATGTTGGTCCCTTCTGGATTGAGCCGGATGGCCTGCTGATATGAAAGGGCTGCGTCCTCAAATTTCTCCTGACGATAAAAGGCCACACCGAGGTTGTAATAATCCTCCCAGGATGAGGGGTCAAGGGAAATGGCTTGCTTGAAGGAAGAAATGGCACTAACCAAGTTTCCCTGTTCCATGTAGGCAAATCCCAAGGCTCGATGGGTCTCGACAAGCCCTCCGTCCAACTCCACTGCCCTCTCGAACCGCGCTATCGCTTCCCGCTGAAGTCCTTTACGCTGGTAAGCCAGCCCAAGATTGAAATGGAATTGAGCGACATTTGGGGCGCGGGCTATTTGCCTTGTGTAGGCTTCAATGGCCTGATCGATCTTGCCACTTTGGAGGAGGGCCGATCCGAGGAGGCCGTAAAGCCTGGGGAAGTTGGGATCCAGCTTCAGGGCTTTCTGAAATCTTTCCACAGCCCTGTCATAATGGCCCACTTCATAATAGCTGAGACCCAGGTTCACGTAGAAGTTGGCCCTCTCCTCCCCGTTCAAGGGGGAGGGCAGCCAAAAAAGGATAATCATCACAGAAGGAAAAACAGAGAGGAGATTCCTTATTCGTGCGCGCATCTCTCCTAACCGTAATAAGAGATATTTAGGAATTCTGGCTAAAGTGCTTATAGATCTCTACCAGTTCTTTCTTGGAAAAGCGACTAATCACAAGCTCCTGACCGGGGAAGATGTAGTCTGGGTTTTTGCCCATGCGGCCACTAGTGTGGTTATACACGTAGGATTCCTTTGTTTTTCTGACCAGGACTTTTCCTAAAAAGGAACTGTACCCGCCGTCATCAGGTTCATCCGCATCTTCCGATATCTTTAAAGTCAGAACCCTTCTTTTCGGAACCCCTAATTCAACACCTACCGGGACCCCTCTGAGGAACTGATCCATAAGGCCGTGCTGAATAATACCCCAGATGCCCTGAGCATCCTCTCTGGTTACGGCATGGACGTAAAAGGTGTCTTCCCCAAGGTCCCTTTTCTCTTGCAAGAGTTGGGAGAGTGTCAAGGTTTCGCCTGGCTTCTCCACGATGACCTTGATGGGAGTCTCTGGGCTCATGGCCATCTTCTGGAGTTCCTCTGGAGTGGTGACAGTCACCTTCTCCACCTTCTCGATAATCTTTATGGGCGTGTCTGGAGTGATGGATGGGTCGGCCATAAGCTTCCTGGGAGTAGTCTCCGTGACTATTCCGCCTTCTTTGAGAATGCGAATCGGAGTATCTGGATGGATGGTTCGGTTGCTCAGGAGCTCCCGGGGGGTGGTTATGATTGTCTTCTCTTCTTCTACTAAGATCTTGATTTCGGATTTGGCCCCAACGGGCAGATCCTCCAGAAGTGTCTTGGGTGTCGTGGTAATGATCCGCCGATCCTTTTTGGAAAGAACTGTTTTGGCATCGACAAAGTGATCGGCCCTCTCCAAGTCAATGGGCTCACTGGGCTCGTCCTTGAGAGCTTCGATGCGCTCCGCTGCCTCTCTCTCGATCTCCTCAGTCTCAAGTTTCTTCCAAGGTCCGTACTGGAAGAGAAAAAAGAGGCCAACCACCAGTAAAATGAGAAAAGGAATACCGTATTTTAATAATTGCGAAAAGCTCTTTGACTTTGTTGTATCTTCCATAAATATCCCCCCCGCCTAGATTTCTCATTCGTTTTTAGTGATTCACCCCTACTTCAACTTTACACCTTTTGAGGCTCCGAGTCAAAAATATTCCGAGGAAGCGAACTCCATAAGAAATGATTTCTTTTCCCCTATATATAGTACTTTCTCCTTTTTATACTACATTATATAGAAATTTTCACGGTAAAGAGCAGGAAGGGAATCTCTCAATGGATATATGCTTGGGGATATTATCTACCCATGATTTATTTTGGATCTGCATCATGGTTCTGTAGGCAAAGGGACACTCTGTATTTATCTCCTCCGCTTTTTCGGTTTTTTCCTCGGGACTCGGCGTCTCCAATAAAAGAAAACCAAAAGACTAACCATAGCCGCGGAGCCAAGTACATAATACTTGGTATAGGATTTGGGCAGAACGTCCTGGCTGGCAACGAGGTCGATCTCTTCCCTTGAAAACCCCTCACCCTCGAGAACGAGCTTTCCGAGAATGTCCCCTTTGCTTATGGGAGGATTTGCCGAAGGTGGGATCTCTTTTCTGAGGGAAATGGATTCTTCCACGGTTTTATTAACTGTCACGATAAGGGTCTTGGTGGCGGAGAGGCCTAGTTCCGGTAGATCGCCATTGGGCACCTTCACTTTCCCAACAACTTCCCCTTCCTTGACCACTGTGAGGGTGGAGAAGTTTTTGAACCCGTATCCAATAAGCTTCAAGGCGTCACCGTCACGGCTCTCGGCGGTCTTTGCTCCCATGACAATGCCGATGAGCCTCTGGCTGTCTTTTTTGGCTGAAAAGAGAAAATGATACCCAGCTCTCCTCAAATACCCTGTCTTGAGGCCATCGACACTTTTGTCCCGTTTGAGCAATGGATTCCAGTTTTTCTGCTTTATCCCACGATACGTATGCTCAGGAAGCCCGTGAAACTTCAGAGCGTCGGGGTGTTGATCGATATAATGAAATCCAAGAGAGGCCATATCGATAGCACTTGTCTGTTGACCTTTTGCGTGAAGGCCATGGGAGTTGACAAATCGGGTGTGCTTCAGGCCAAGAGCGCGGGCCTTTTCGTTCATTTGATGGACAAAGACTTCCTCGGAGCCTGTCAGAAACTCAGCGATAGCCAGAGCACCGTCATTGGCTGATATGGTGGCAACCCCCTTGATCAATTCAATGAATTTGACCCTGTCCCCAACTTCAAGAAACATCTGGGACCCGCCCATCTTCCACGCTCTTTTACTGACAAGCACCTCTTGGTCAAATTTTACAGTCCCGCGCTTGATGGCATCAAAGGCTAGATATAAGGTCATCATTTTTATAAGACTAGCAGGGCTGAATTGCTTCTCGGGGTTCTTTTTAAAGAGGATCTGACCGGTCGTTCCATCCATCAACACGGCCGATTCCGATTGGATGGTGAGTTCTGGTCGAGATTGGCACCATACAGGCCAGGTGGAATGAAGACATAGAATCGTCACAAAAAAGGTCCCAGTTAAAATAAGAACCTTTCCTCTCATTGTCTTTTCCCTTCCATAAAAGTACAGCTTATATTCAACGGTTACAATTAGGGAACAAAAATGGCAACTTGGTTTTCAAGAATCTGGTCAGGTATTCAGGTGTTCCCGTATTTCTGCTCTTTCTGAAGACATAATACCTACTTTGATATTTCATGCTTTCCCGTACATTGAGCGTCACATGCTCCCTCTTAGATAGCGCTGTCTTTTAGATTCCGGAAATCTTTCAATCGCATACCGCAACATAGTCCGTGGCATCTTCTTATAGTGCTCTCTCAAGCATTTCTCTTCGGTGGGCAAATGGCGCTTGCCGACCTCACGGAGCATCCATCCCACTGCTTTATGAATCAAGTGCTCCTCATCAGATAGTAATATTTTGGAGATCTTGAGTGTTTGAGAGAACTCATGTCGCTTAATAAAGTGAAATGTTGACATTATGGAAATTCGCCGCTCCCACAAATCGCTTGATTTCGCCAGGCTGTAAAGGGGCTTCTTGCTTTTGTCCATCAAGAAATCTCCGACAATATATTCGGCTGACCCATCAACGAGGTCCCAATTATTTATGAATTTGGTGTTCTTTAAGTACAGCTCATAGATCCCCTTTTTCGTTGTTTCATTTCCCTTTGAATACGTGCGAACAAGTATCAACAGTGCCAGTAACCTTTCTTCATGGGTGGGAGACTTGAGTAATTGCTTAATCTCCTTGGTTGTAAGGTCTTGATATTCTTTTGCGAGCTTCCTCAGCTCAGGGACCTTAATTCCCAAGAAGACATCGCCTTCCCCATACTCTCCCGGCCCCGTCTTAAAAAATCTCCGTGAAACTTTTGCCCTTTGCTTGTTTCCGAGCCTCCGTAATTTCCTTCGAATTTCGTGTACAGGCATTGCATTTCGTTGGAGATCAGCTGCCTACCTTTATCATCTGAATTGCATTTTACTGGTTATTTGGAGTCTTCCTCTCGCAAGACTCTTTGGATATTCTTCATTAGTTCCGGTATCTTGTTGGCAACAACATCCCAAACGATATCATAATCAATTCAAAAATAATCATGTATCAATGTGTCCCGCATTCCTGTCATCGCTCGCCACTCAAGATGAGCGTATTTTTCTTTGAGATCAGCCGGACTCTTCTTCGAAGCTTCACCAATGATCTCCATGCTGCGCACATAAGTCCTCTTTAGGGTTTCATCTTTCTGGAATTCTTCCTTACGTATAATGGATTCGAATAAACCCAGTTTGCGAACTCCGAATTTCTTGATCTTATTCCGGTTATTTCGGATTACCATGAAAATATTTTCTTTGGACTGAATTCGTGCTGTCATTGCCCCACCTTTATTTTTGGGCTGTTAGGGGCTGTTAATTGTGAAACCGTTTATTTACGAATGCAAAAAGATATCCTTATATAATTCCCATGCGCAAAAATTTGGATAAAACCATATCCTTTTATTATATTATACCAAAAGCCGTCAATTAAATAGAATGATTTTATGTAGATAAAGATGATTTCTTAATCACTAAGTGGTCTGAGAAACAACGTCCCCTATTCCACTACAACCATAAGCACCTTCCTAAGAGTGGTTCGGATTCGGCCATTTTCGACTTTGGAACGCAGTACTTAGGAGGTAAATAGCGCCGACTAACAATAGTGGTGATGAAAACGATCCTGGCATTAGAGCACCCGAATACAACAAGACCCCAATATGCTGTAGGCCATTGACAAGCATCACTACCGCAAAGATATAATACAACGGTATTATCCATCTTATGCCTCTAAAGGCGTATATCGAAAGTAAGAACAAAATTAATATGGCGGCACCAAGCAGGGCAATCCACTCGATGAATGCAAAAATGGGAAGAAGTGCCCACGGGAATTTTTCTCGAAGTGCCTTAACGGTAGGATTATAGACAGCGAGGAAATCGTTAAGCGCCTCATCCAAGACATGTAATACGAAGGCGGAACAAAGCGCAAGCCAAGCAAAACCCCAACGCCGAAACAATTTCGCTCCCTTATCACCCACCACATCATCAATCTTTGCGCATAACGGTTTTGCACGTGAGCTGCAAAGGGTTTAAGAGCACTTAACGTGCTGTTTAAAAGAAGTTTTGAAAGAGCACACAGCTAACCCAAGGAACCAGAGTCCCTTCGTCAGCTCCACGCGTTTGTTATACAGCGCACAAAAAATCGAATTCTACTCTCTGACCGCAATTCCCTCCATGTCCTTGAACCTGGCCTTAAGCCCCCAGCCGCCAAAGCTTTCGGAAACAGCCATCCAGAGTTCATTTTCTCCTTTCTTAAGTGGTAAATACAATTCATCGAACAAGCCAATTGTTCCCAGAAACCGGTAATCTCTAGAGCGGAAAAGATTATTTCCACTATAGATCAATTGGTCATTGAAATATACTTTAACCCTGTCACTAAATCCGAATTGAAGTTGCTTTACCTGCTCTTTCTCAGATACGATGGTCACCCGCGCGAAAGCAGAATTTTTGCCTCTTGCAATTCCTCGCAATCTAGAGAGATTTGCCAAGCCTGAGCGCTCGCACGTGAGCCTATTCCAAGTTAATTTTTCCTTGTCGTCTTTGGTAAGTCGAAATTTGCCAACCAACGGTTTTTCTTCAAAAGTGTCTGAAATTAACCATGACATAATGGTTCCTTCAGGAACATCTTCAGGCTCTTTGGCTTTTCCCTTTAGTGGAGGATTATTCATTTTGGTAAAGCTGAAACTGGAAAAATGAGCCGGGGCAAAATCAACTACTCTTAGCCCCACTCTGCCGGGTTTGGTCTCCCGCTTCAGCTCGGGTATAAACAGTGCAGGCTGCTCCATATCTTTTATATATACTTCAGCTTGTTTTCCTGATACGACGATCTTAACGTGGATCCATTCATTGAACGCATACGCAACCGCTGCACCATACCCTTCACCGTGATATAATTGCCAGCCTGGTAATCCATTAAAAACCGGAGTATATTGGTTCGCGTCTGGATTTCCAGATTGATGTGGTCTCATATAGAATTCTTCAAAGTTCCTCGAATCCTGCATCCGCCACACTGCACCCATAAACCCTCTTTCCCCAGTGAACGCAATATCGAACTCGATAATACCGTCAGTGAACTTGGAATCTTTAATGGAAGCAATACCCTCTTTTAAAAAAAGACTTTTTCGGCCCAAGTAATCTTCTAACGTGCTCTGTTTGGCATTAATTTCCCACCTATCAGAGTCAAAGGGTATGGTTTGAGCATAACCGTAATTTACTGTCAAAATGAAGAAAAAAGCCCCGGTAAGACACTTTTTTAATTGTCTCATCTTTTTTGTTCTCCTCTGAGTGTGGTGAAACAAAACTTATTAGCTGTATAACGTATAGAGTAGAGTTTTATCCGTAGTGCTGTTAGGCATGTAGGATAAAACATGTTGAACTGAACCGCTTGTGATTCGAAGTTACCAACTTTTATGGGGATTGTAAAGGGGGAGCTTTATTGTTAAAGGGATTCAGGATGCCATCTGCAAACCCATTTTTGAGCTGAATACATGAGCAAGATGGCATTTTGACCTGACCGGGATAAGTTAGGTATGAGTGGTAAGCAGCAATTTCGGTGATTTTCGGCGAGAGGCAACCGGCCCAAGCCTGACTTGTCCAATTGATCCGGGTGGAGTTTTCAATGTTGGATTATGAGTGTCTGGTCGGGGTTGATCATGAGGAATCCGGTATCTGTGGAAACAGCTCTGCGATTACTATCATGGTTCCCTGGTTGCAACATGGCATTTGCGTTACCATATTTTCTCACAGGGCAATAACGAGAAATTAGGCGGAATCACGCAGGGGAGTTTTGGCGAAAAGTCTCCTTCGTTCTGTTGAAGTAACCGAGGATGAGATGGGGAAATTCCTTCCTTATGATATCCATCATCTTCGATATTCCGATCGCCTCGCTTCGTTTCGGGTCAATAGCCTGAAGATAGAGGTCCGGGTCGATATTGAGGTTGCGCATCTGGATCATATCGATAGTGGTTTTCCGAATGAATGAGATGAGGCGTTCCACCTCCTCTTTCCGGTCGGTTATTCCGGGAAAGACAAGGAGGTTAATAGCCGCGAAGATACTCCGTTCCTTCGCCCGGTGGATCGATTCCATTACATGGCCAATCCCATATCCCTTGGGCTTGAAATATCCCTCGTACAATTGTGAATCAGGGCTGTTGAGGGTTATCCTGATGCTATCCAACCCCGCCCGACAGAGCCGATCCACATATCGGGGGATACTTGCATTGGTGTTCAGATTAATGGTACCCCTGTCAGTGTTATCCCTCAGGGTAGATATGGATTTTTCGAGGAGATCAACCTGGAGAAGAGGCTCCCCCTCACAGCCCTGCCCGAAGCTGATAATAGCATCTTCGGCCTCCTCGAGATGGGGAAGGGCCACCTGGTTTACTTCCTCCACCGTCGGAACGAAGGTGATCCTCTCATGGGAGGCAGAGCAGCACTCCGGTGGTTGAGAGGAGAGGCAACCAATGCACTCCGCATTGCAAACCGGAGAAGTGGGTAGTGGGCACTCCCATCTCCTGTAGAAGACATTCTTGGCAGCGAAACAGTGGTACTCCAGGGCGCATCGGGAAAGCTGTCGTACCAGTCGATTCTCAGGGTAATTGCGGAAGAATTGCTCCACTTTGAGGGCAAGATTTCGGTCATCCTGAAAAAATGTTGGCTCCCAGTGAGGGTTGGGATCTACCTGGACCCCCGGAATCCAAAATTTCCCATCCCTCCATCCCACGCTGCAATAGGCCCAAAGGGGCAATATCGGCGATTTTCCTTGCAATTTCGTGGCGGGAAGCAGCGTACGGACATAACCGGGGGGCAAAAAAGCTGCTACGGCGAGACAGTGTGTTTCCTCGACGCCGGTCTCCACCTCATCCGGAACGACAAAGTTGCCTTCCTCTTTGTCCCACCCTACGGGAAATCGCCCAGGCATCGTAAAAAGCTGGCTTCCCTCGGGCAAAGGGACGAGCTCTGCCTCTTCCGGGAGCACAAAGGTATGGGCTGACCTTCCCGCCATTCCAAGGGATGGATGATCATGTACCTTTCCATTACAATCGGCAAAGACGAGTCTCGGCAATTGATCTTTTCCCTTGCCGGCCATTTGATGGCCCCTCATATCTCTTCAACCGGAGGAGGATAAATGAACACCTTCTCTGATGCTTCCGTAATCTCGAAAAATGTACCACATTTTCACCGGGCATCAAAGGTATTCCGCTATAGGGGGCCTGACTTTCTGAGAGATTCCCTTGTCCCTTAGCGTAATGTACTGAAGAAGTAGGGTAATTTCGAAGGTGGCTGTTGGTCGGGTTCCCTGGAGCGAGAAGTTATTCAGTGCTGCCGTGCTGCAGCCAGAAAGGGGAATGAGGTGAGAGGTTGGAGGCTGAAGGAGAAATGTCAAATGACAAATAACAAAGGTGAAAGGCTAAGGTTAAGGTTGAGAGGGTGGAGGCGGGAGGAGAAATGCCAAGTGACAAATAACGCAAAATGGACACGGACACGAGAGTCAATGTCAAAGTTCAAAGTTGGGAATCCCTGGAAAACCGGAAAAACGAACTCTGAGCGAAAGGGAATTTGGGCACCAGGCCACGAGCAACCGAAGGAACAAGGGTGTTCATTACTGAAGATCCATCACGGCTACAGGAGACTGTCTTTGATATCACCTGCGACCCGTGTGGGGATGCCGAGGTGCAAGGAGGTAGCGACCAGCTCTTGCACAATGTCCCCATAGCCAATTGTGATGTGGTTCGACATATGTGAAGCCATGCACTGATCGCGGTCATATCCCGGAATGTGCACGTTTGCGATGGGCCATTCGGCCGTAGTTCTCTCCAAACGATGGTTAATCTCCTGGTCGGGCAATTCGATTACCTCTCCCGTCCCACAGTCCATGCCGATTTCCCCAAACCGCTCGTAAAAGCGTGCCCAGGTGACAATGCCGGGCTTCGACACGCCCGAGCACGTGCCACCGCCAAGGGGAAAGTACATTTTCGGCTGGCGATAGATCTTCGCGTTTTTCCAGCCGCCGAAGTGAGCCGGGGGGGCTCCACCCGAAATCTCGAGTACCCAGACGAATTTGCCTCCATAATCCCGCCCCCAGCGGATATCATGCAACGTTGTCTCGGAGGACATGCCCTTGCGCTCGTATATGTCGTGCATGAGGACTTGTGGAACGCCTGAGCCTATATCGCCCTCATTGAAGTGGACGATTGGCTTGCCTTTGTTGACGACCTTTCCTATGTCGGGATCGATTACATCAGGGCGGTCGCAATTGTTCAACATACCCTCGGCTAGATCGGATGCGGGTACGGAGCGAACAAGTCCGACCTGATAGGGAATGCCGATTGCACTGAGGCCGTAGCGTTGGTAAAACCTTGCAGCGGCGGAATACATCTTCATTTGCATCAAAACCTGGCCATGCACCAGATGCTCATACTGATCGGTGCCCCAGTCGAACCAGGCGCCCTTCTTGACGAGCCAGTTCAGGTGCTCCTGGGCCTCTTGGTCATCTATCAAGGCCATTTCCGCGACGAGGTCAGACTGATTCAGCAATTCGATGGGCATGCCGATGGCTCCTAATTTGGCAGGATCGATGACAGCGTTGAGCATCCCCATGCAGCCGGGGTCTAGCTGGCCCATGATGCGCTTCTTACAGATGATGTCCTGAGCAAGCTCTTCTCCGAAGCGATTGGCATCGGATGAGAGCTTGAGCCCTTCAGCATCGACAATGTGGGACATGTCATAGTTTATCTCACCTGTTTTACACCAACTCCCGAGCCTCTTCATGAAATGCGGATCATCTACAAAGGTCTCGCTCCAAAGGCGCGAATGCTTTACATGGAGCCGCTCCAGGGTGGCGGCGTGGTTGAGGAGGGCGACGAGTCCCGGCCACGTGCCATCGAAATTTGCACACAGCAGAATAGGGCCTTTGTGGGTTTGCAAACTGCCCGTAACATGATGGGCATAGGCCCAGCAACTTAGTACGATGACGACCGGGGCCGCCGGGTCAATCTTCGAGAAAATCTCAGCACCCGCGCACTGCATCGTCAGAAAACCGTGTTTACGCCTGGCACCATACCTGGGAAGAACTTCGGTCACATACCCCAGTTTCGCGAAGGCTGTTTTGATCGCGCTGAGCGTTTCCTCCTGTTGGGGCCAACAAACCACTCCCGCCGAATCGCGAAAATCCCCATTTGAAATCAGATAAACCTTCTTCTCGTCCTTTTTCATTTCTCTTCTCGCCTTCCTCTCCCCGACGGGTCAGCCCGATTCCTTGCACACCGAGACCAACCAAAGATTCGCAGAGCCCACCCCGGTGAAGCCCGTTGAGGCCTATCAGATTCCTCCTCCGGGTTCTATCTTTCTCATTTTTTCATGGATTCCCCTTTGAAAATCATACATCTCCTTGAAAATTTCGTACTTCGCTCCGTGCAATAAGAAGGTCGATGGGTTCGGGTGAACCACCCTGCCGATCCGGCACATGGACCTCATTCCCTGGGGAATGTCTGAAAACACGCCTGCCCCAACGGCCCCTAAAATCGCAGCGCCGAGCAGCACCGCTTCCGGCTCTTTTGGGATGATCACCTCGCAGCCAGTAATGTCAGCGTGCTCCTGTATAAATAATTCATTCTTTAAGTGGCCCCCGCTAAAATGAATCCGCCGGATATCGTATCCTTTCGCATTCATTGCCTCAATAATGTGCCGGGTCCCATAGGCAATGGCCTGTATCGTGGCATAATACCAAACCGCAACATCTTCAGATGTGTCACTTAAGGTAAGGCCGCTCACCATCCCCCGTGCATATGGGTCGGCCCTGGGAGATCGGTTGCCATGGTGGTATGGCAGCACGTGGAGGTCTCTGACAATGCCTAACCCATGCTCTTCTCTCATCTTCTCAACCCTGCCGTTGAGAAAGGTATAGATGTCGACCCCATTGGCCGCCCTGGCAGCCTTGGAGATGCCCATGTAGGATGAATTGTTCTTGATCACCAAGTCGATGAGAGATCCGGTTGCCGACTGTCCCCCCTCGTTGAGCCACATCTTTGGAATCATGGCGCCGTAATAGGGACCCCAAACACCATCGATAAACCTTGGCGAGGGCGATACAGCCATGTGGCACGAAGAGGTTCCTCCAATCAGAGCGATTGCGCGGTCGAACGGATTTTCCCCTTTCTCGGAATCCCCGAGAACCGAGCCGAGCGACCCGATGCCACCCGCATGAGCATCGATTATGCCGACCCCAACGGGAATCCCCTGACCCAATCCTAGATCTTCTGCTGCTGCCCTCGTCAGCCCCCCTGCAGCAACTCCCATCGGATGAGCCACGGGAGGAACTCGCTCTGGATCGAAGAGATCCGGGATGCCGATCCCTTCAAAAAAATCTATACGATATTTTCCAGAAACCCCCTCATGGCCGAGGTATGTCCACTTACATACGCTGGTGCAGAGGCTCCTCGCATCGTTCCCCGTGCTCCTGTAGACCATGTAATCCGCCAGGTCCATGATCTTCTTGGCTCTTTTCCACGTATTCTTCAAGTTCTCCCTCAGCCACATCAACTTGGGAGGTTCCATCTCGGGGGATATCCTTCCCCCAACGTACTGCAAAACCTCATGGCCGGTCTCGTTAATTACCTGAGCCTGATGGACTGCTCGGTGATCCATCCACACGATGATGTTCTGATTCTGCCTTCCCGTAGGGGAAACGGTGATTGGCTCGAAGCCGTCGGCCAAGGCCACCAGGGAACAGGTCGCGTCAAAAGAAATGCCTTCGACCGACCCGGGATTAATCGCTCCAGTTTTCAAACACGCGCGCGTGGCTTTGCCTGTCGCCTTCCATATATCCTCCGAGGATTGTTCGACAAAGTCGGGCTTGGGCCTCCAGATCGTGATCGGGTGCTCGCCCTTGCCTCTCATTTCTCCCTGTCGATCAAACGCCCCCACGCGCACGCTGTTTGTCCCGACGTCAATGCCCAAGAAGATTTTTTCCATAATGTCTCCAATCTTAATGCTATTTAGCTTTAGTTTTCAACTATTGGGCCTGGTGCTCAAACCTCCTGGAGCGAATATTAAGGGATTTTTGTTAACCATTCTTCGTGAAGCGAACTATAGAATGGTCAAAAATTCTTTTCAGTGAGCGAAAGAGGGTTTGGGCAACAACCTATATTAAACCAACCCCATTTCCCTCAGTGATTTTCTGAGCTTAGCTGCTTCTTCATCTGATAAATTCCTGTTCGGTTCTCTCACGCCACCAACTTTTATTCCTCTAAATTCCAAAGCCTTTTTAAATGAGGCGATATCCCCGCCTTTTGAAACCTTATCCAACTTGTCTATCAACGCTTGGTATTCTCGCGTCTTTTCAAGCTCTCCACTCATAAAGGCCTGATAAATGTTTACATAAGGTTCAGGAAACGCAGAGGCTATACCTGAAATTATGCCACAGGCTCCCACAGATAAAACAGCTAAAATAAGGGCGTCATATCCAACAAATATAGAACATTTATCTCCTGCGATTCGAATGTAATCCTGAGCCTGAAATATGTCAGAGCTACTGTTCTTCAAGCCTACGATTGTCTCTATCCTTTCGATGAGTTTCCCAAACAAATCGGGTTTCAAGTTATTCCCCGTACATTGCGGGATATTGTAAATGAACAGGGGAAAAGCAGGAACTGCATCTGCTATCCTCATAAAGTGCTCAAAAATCGCCTTATCATCTAAGTTGTAATAGTAGGGGAGGACTATTGCAGCTGCATCTGCCCCAATATCACGGCAATGCCTTGTGAGCTCAATTGTTTGTTCAGCCCTCATACAACCTGTCTGTACTATGACTGGGACCTTCTTATTCACATGGGCTACCAGGGCTTCAGCAATTGATTTCCTCTCTGACGGAGAGAGAAGCAGCCCTTCACCTGCTGTCCCCAGCGCAAAAATACCATCAACTCGCTTTTCGATAATGAAACTGCAATATTCACGCAGCGCTTCCAGATCAATACTGTTTCCCCCATCCTTTAGAGGTGTGACAATGGCTGGTATTACCCCCTTCCATGCTGGCATATTCTAACTCCTCCTCTACTCTCATGCAAATATCTCAGGAACGTCCTTAGTGGATTTCATTCCCCTTTATCCTTCCCAAAATCAATTACATATTAACCCTGATAGCCTGCCAAACGGGGTATCCAGAGAACCGTGTCGGAGAAATAGGTGATTATGGCCAATGCAATCAATTCGAATGCTATGAATATCAACATTTCCTTCAATACGTCGGGAAGCGGTGTCTGGCTAATTGCACTGGTAATAAAAGCAGTGGGACCAAAAGGGGGAGTATCCAGGGCTATCATGAGGTTAAAAACAATAACAACTCCAAAATGGACGAGATCTATCCCTGCGGCTTCAACGAGGGGCAAAACGAGAGGAACGATAATGAGCAGTATTGCCGATACATCAATAAAACAACCCAGAATCAGAAACAGTATATTGAGGGAAAGAAGCACGGTCATCTGACTCTTCATCAGGCCTAAGCTGATAAAACCCCTGGTGATTAATACCGGTATCTCTTCCCTCGCTACCACATAACCGAAAATAAAAGCACAGGCAACGATAAAGCTAACGAATCCAGTATTAACAACGGTCTCGATAAAAACTTTATAGAGTGCTCTTAGTCCGAGTGTGCGATACACGAACAATGAAAGGATGAGCACGTAAACACCAACTACACCCGCGGCTTCTGTTGGAGTAAATACACCTCCATAAATTCCACCGAGGAGAATTACAGGGGCGAGGATAACAAAAAACGACTTAACAAAAATCCTCACGAATTCCCTTAACGACACCAACTCCGCCGTAGGATATTTCCTCTTGATGGACAGTATGAAGACTAATACCATGAGGACAGCCGCCAGGATAAATCCGGGGATTACCCCGCCGAGAAAGAGATACATCACAGACGCACCGGAGAGCATGGAGTAAATAACCATGGGAATACTCGGAGGAATGATTGGTCCGATGGTGGCGGAGGCGCAGGTAACAGCGCAGGCAAAGGGGCCATCGTACCCCGCATCCTTCATGGCCTTTATCTCCACAGCGCCGAGACCGGAAACATCGGCTATTTCAGAGCCCGACATGCCCGCAAAGATGATACTGGCGACGATATTCACGTGTCCCAATCCCCCCTTCAGGGGGCCGACGAGGACCTTTGCAAAATCGAAAAGCCGATCGGTCAATTTCGAAGCATTCATGACTTTTGCGGTGAAAATGAAAAGAGGAACAGCGAGCAGAACAAACTGATTCTCAAACTGGATGATCATTACATTGATGACCGTGGAGAGATCTATGTTGGAGAGTATGAGATAGAGAACCGAGCTTACAAACATTCCAAAAGCAACGGGATATCCCAGGGCAAATATCGCAAGAAACACGATGAGCCAAACCGCTACTGCCACGGTAGCTCCTCCTCCCGATGGACTTCCTTCCCCAAGAGTTCACGTATGTTCGAAACAATGTCCCGAAAATTATGAATAAGGATAAGGCATACGAATATCGGGAAGCATAAGAGAAGATATGTCCACGGTATTCTCAAGGCGGAAGCTTTTATCCTGTAATTCCATATGGTGTATTCTATGCTCGGAATCAAGATGACAAGGAGTACAATAGTAGTCAATGCATCAAAAAAGGTATCAATAAAGAGCTTTGTCCGTCTTGAGAACTTGCGGTAAAAAATATCAAATCGTATGTGTTGATTATATCTCTTGGCTAATGCGGCCCCCATGTAGATCGACCAGACAAAGCTGTAAATGGACAGTTCGAAAAATTTTGGCGTGGGCTTATTGAGAACATACCGGGAAAAAACCTCTATTGAAACCGAAATTATGAGAAGGAAAAAAATCAAAGTCGTGAGATGAATCTCCACTAAATCCAATATCTTCTTACTGAATTCTCTCATACCCTCTGGCCTGTGCTGAAAAAAATCACATGCCTTGGAGAAGGCTAAAATCTTCTCCAAGACATTTACACGTGGCTTCCCTTACTTCACGCTTTGAATCTTTCCGTACATCCCTTGACCCCAACGTTTGTTGAACTTCTCTTGACTGTAGAATCGCTTTGCATGCTCCATGAAAGCCGCTTTGTCCGGAATTACCACCTCCATGCCGAACTCCTTTGCAAATCTTCCCAACAGAGAAGCCTCTTGCTCCAGGACAGCCTGGTTCATCTGAAATCGAGCAACGTGCATGGCTTTCTTAATGTATACCCTGTATTTGTCAGGCATACCTTGCCATAGCTTTTCATTTATGATTGGGGTGATATAGGCAATCATATGGTCAGTAAGAACGATATAGTGGGTCACCTCATAAAACTTCTGCGTAAAGTCAGTTGGGAGAGGATTATCCTGTCCGTCTATCGTTCCTGTCTTCAGGGCCATGTAAACCTCACCAAATCCCAGTGGCGTCGGGTTGGCGCCCAAAGCTCTTCCCACATCGAGCCAGGCTTCTACGTTGGGCATTCGGAGCTTAATCCCCTTCAAATCAGCAGGACGTTTGACTACTCCAGCTTTCTTCCTCAAATTCAGCTCTCTCGTACCAAGATACCAAAAATCTAAAACCCGAATGCCGGACCTCTTGGCGAGATTCTCCCAGTACTTTTGTCCAACAGGTCCCGTAACGACTCTGTACATATGATCGAGGTCTCG
>JGI2171J19970_10000697_pt1 | contig 18399 bp, 22 predicted proteins | sample DeeMarSWOR324_28_FD_19970 | JGI IMG/M metagenome (IMG submission 19970) | reverse complement strand
CCACGACGCCTAGGTTTTCGTATACGACCACGACACCTTACGGAAATATTGAACATCCTTTTGATATGTCGTTGTTAGCAGTGGCGTCGGGCGCTCCGTATGTGGCGAGGTGGTCAGTTACCCATCCGTACAGGCCCATTAAATCCATAGAGAAAGGGTTAAAAAAGAAAGGGTTCGCCTTTATTGAAATGCTGGCTCCGTGCCCTACCGCCTATGGGAGGTACAACAACTTGAGAGACATTGAAGAGATATGGAAGTGGTACAAGGAGAATGTAATTCTGATCGAGGAGTATGAGCGGATTTTAAAGTACGGGACAGAGGAAGAGAAGGAAAAGGCAAAGAAGAAGATAACGATTGGAGAGTTTGTTGATATTGAGAAACCGGAATTCATGGATGAATGGGAATTACTCGTGGAGAGGACGAGAAAATGAGAAAAGAAATTAGAATTTGCGGATTTGGAGGCCAGGGAATTGTTCTGGCCGGTGTTATTTTGGGAAAGGCTGCCTGCGTGTTTTCTGGGTTTAATGCAGTGCAGACCCAATCGTATGGTCCTGAAGCGCGGGGAGGAGCGTCACGAAGTGAGGTAGTAATATCAGATGAGCCTATTGGGTTTCCTGGTGTGATGGAGGCAGATGTTTTAGTGGCTATGTCACAGCCTGCCTTTGATAAGTATACAGGGGATTTGAAAGAGGATGCAGTAATTGTTGTTGATCCCAGTCTGGTGATTGATACAGGGGAGTTTGATCCCATCAAAATTGAGTTTACCGCATTGGCTGAGGATTTAGGACGGAAGATTGTGGCCAACATTATCATGCTGGGGAGTTTGGTGAAGTTGACAGGTGTAGTATCAGAAGAGGCCATAGAGAAGGCAGTGTTAGATAGTGTTCCTCCCAGGACTATTGAATTGAATAAGAAGGCATTACAGACGGGGTTTAAGGCAGCAGAAGAGGTCATGACGAAGGTTGCATGAGCTGCAGAACACAGATTTTTTAAAGTTGTACCAAATAAGGAACCATAGATGTTTTTTGTGAATAACTGTTTTTGCTGGTCGCAAGACTTTTAATAACTGCTCAAATGTGTATGAACCTTTTTCAATTCATTTAAATAATTTTTGAGAATATTTGAACTTGTATACAATGAGATACTGTATAACTGTTATGAACATGACAAAATACAATAGTGTTACATCTCTAAGAACCTTTTCCTTGCACCACACAGAACTCCTTTCGAGTTGAGGGTTGATTCAAATTTATGGTATTTTTTTGAGATAAATGAAAAGATCTGATGAATCTGCCGTAAACCATAAATAAGCAAGAGAGTAACAGGGCTGTGAAAGAGCATGACCCTGAAAACCATAAGAAAGAAACTGCAGAAGGTGCAGACAGTGTAAAAGGACCTCAAAATGAACTACCGGAGATTATCTGTCCTGTGTGCGGAAACGTGCTGGAGCCTTACAATGTACCGACGAAGGAACTTATGCTTGAGGAGCTTCACCTTTTATTCAAGATACGTACTCGTATTATCCGCTCTAAAGCGACGCTGGAGTATGAGTTTGCCCATGCTTGCGATGAGCCTATGGGTGAGAAAAGGTCTCATCCGCTAACTGCTGTAATTAGAATAGAATTTGATGACAAGGGAAAGTGTACTGCATTCAACATTGTGGATGTACGTCCTGGAAAAAGGAAGAGAAAGAAGAAATGGCGGTAGTGTGGAAGTTCTTTGATGTGAAGCATCCATACGGGAGAGACAGTTCTGGCAACAGATATTGGAACAATTGACCGGTCCATCAAATGAAGAGGTGACACCTATGAAACAGACCACGTTAGATAGTGTTGGAAGTGAAAAGAAGGTTGAATATAGGGTGCATAAGGCGAAACGGATTTTGAATAAGTATAAGCACGTGGATTCCTGGTTTTGGAATAAGTATAGTGCACACCCGTATGTGGGATGTGAGCATGCGTGTGAGTATTGCTATGCGAGGGCAGATAAGTATTTGCATACAGATTCGCCAGAGGATTTCTCACGAGTTATTAAGGTGAAGAGGAATGCGGTTGAATTATTGAGGAAAGAGTTAAACCGAGTGGAAAAGGGAGTTTTGGTGACTGGTGATTACCAGCCTGCAGAGAGAAGGTTTGGATTGTCGAGGAAGATGTTAGAAGTGGTCAGAGATGTGGAGTTTCCAGTCCATGTGGTGGAGAAGTCAGATTTGGTTTTAAAGGATTTAGATGTGTTGAAAGAAATTAATGAAAGGGCGTGGGCGTGCGTGTCTTTCAGCTTTTCGACTGTGGATGAGACGGTATCGAGGATTTTTGAGCCAGTAGCTCCTTCTCCTGAAAGACGATTGAGAGCTATGAAAGAGATTGCAGATGCTGGAATTTTGACAGGAGCGAATTTGATGCCCATACTGCCGTTTATTACAGATTCTGCAGAGATGATGGAGAATGTGGTGAAAGAAGTGAAGGAGCATGGCGGGAAGTTTGTATTAATTGGAGGGTTGACATTGGACAACAATGTGAAAAAGAGGTATTTCAGATTGTTAAGGGAGAGGTTTCCAGAATTGTTACCGAAATATGAGGAGCTTTATGGTTCTCAGAAAATTCAGGAGCATTACGGGAACATTGGAAGAGAAGTGGGTGAAATTTGTGAGAGATATGGGTTGAAAGATCGGATTCCTCGATATTGTTTGAACTTCAATCAGAGGGTGGCGGAACAGTTGTTTGATAAGGTGTATCGGATTGAACTGGAAGATCGGAAAAAGGCATGGGTATACAGGAGGGCAGCATGGACGGCAGATGAGCTGGATACAGATATTCGTGATATCGAGGATTTGAAAGCACTCTCAGGTATTGGAGAGAAGATGGCTGCATTAATACGAGAAATCACAGAAAATTCATGAATTGAAATTAGGTTAGAATCTTAAATGTCTTGAAATATCAGAAAATCAAATCTTCATTAATAAAGACAATATATTGTTACACGTGTAACAAAAGTGAGATAAATACCTAAGAATCTGACAACGCCGGTAACAGGCATATTACTGTGCAGTACATCAGGGAATTCATCATCAGTGATAAGTTTATTAGCACGTTTTCCAACTGATTAGTATGCCATCTGATACTGTTACTATCTCCAGAAAAGAATATGAGGAACTCATAGAGACTCTTGAGGTTCTATCAGACCAGGATCTTATGAAAAGGATTCCTTTTGAAGAATTCAAAAGATTTAGAGATGAGAAATGACCTTAAAATCTGGCTTCTTCTGTCTCCTTCAGAAATATCAGATAGTAAAATTCGATTAGATATTCCCCTTAAGACTAACTGAAAGTGGCCTCTGTTTTTTCAATGCACTAACCTTTAAGATAGAGAACCCAATGATGTTCCCTTTCTCATCAACTTTCTCCATTATTGCATCATTTTCCGTTTCTCTGAAGTATCCCATTTTTCTGTCAAATAGAACTTCAAGATAGTCTCCTTCTTCATCATACCATATTGTTATTTCCTTTCCCATACTGTTTCACCTCTCTTTGTGGTGTCTGTGAAATATGCTGTTATGACAAACATATCATCAATCATTATCTTTGCTACAACACATAAATACTTCTCGGTAACAGGCGTCTTGCTGTAAAACTTATGAAAGAGCTGTACATCTGGATCTGTTCTTGACCTGACAACTATGTCAGGGTTCATGAGGGTATCTTGTACCTTTTCAATTTGTCCAGCCATTTCTGGATGGTTTGTCTCCATATGCTGTTGTCGTTCATCTGTTAGTCGAATCTGTCGATTGTGGATGTCTCTAAACCATTTCATATATACACCTGATATTGAAATCTCAACTTCATATGCAGCGTATGTTCCGCTTTCTCGTTATAAGTGTTTCTATTTATCGAGCCTATGTAATATCACCACACATAGGTTTTGTTGCCTATGTCTCTTCATATTACGCAACCACCTCCCGAGAAGGCATTTACACATCGGATGATTTCAATAGAACCTGGTGGTTAGATGCATCCCTTGATATTGGTGAATTTCTATGTATCCACGCAGAATTCGAATGAAATTTGATTGTTCTCAGTACTTAATGCTAGCAAACTCGGAATACAGTAATAGATAGAGGTTGTCTCAGAATTGATTTTAGAATACAACAAATATCATTGAATCTCAAAACATCATAATTCCTCATATTTTAGCAGGTTATATATCTGTAGAGAAAGGAAGGTAAAATATATATTTGTGATCAATCTCACATAGATTTATAAAGTGCTTTTTTATATTGAGGATATGGATGATAGGTTAGATACGGGGAATGTTCAAAACACTGATGCATCTGGATTCTTAGTAGACTTTTTAGCAGGAATCCCGGTCGGAGCATACCAGATCGATAATCAGGGTAACTTTTTGTACTGCAGCCAAGAGGCTGCTAATATCCTTGGCTATGATTCTCCAGAGGAGTTGATGAAGAAAAATGTAAATGAAGATTATGGAGTTGGCATTCTCCATGAGGAGATTAATTCTGATAAAATTTTTGAATATGGTTATCAGGGGAAGTTCTCTTATGATCGAAGCAGGACGGGATCAGGAATCGGACTTGCTCATGGAGGATATATCAAGGTAATAAGTATTCCTGTTGATGACCTAGGAGAGAGAATAACTCATAACACGCCTCACAAGACAGCAATTTCGATAGTTCTACCAAAAAGACAAAAAAGGAGGTGATTGGATTGGTTAGGATACTTTGGATCGAGGATGAGGGAAATACGGATTTGATCCAGTACAAACAGCCGATGGTGGAAGCTGGATATGCAGTAGATGTCGCAGAGACGGCTGCAGAAGCTCTTGATTTCTTGGACTCGATGGACTATGACGTGTATATTGTTGATTTACTACTACCACAAGAAGGCGCATTCAGAGGATATATTGAGCTCCCTGGCGTTGAAGTACTTAAAGAAATGGTTAGAGAATATGGAATAAACCCTGAGAAGGTCATGATCTTTACAGTGGTGAATGACGAGGAGGTACATGAAGATATTCGAAATCTCGGTTTAGAAAAAATTGTAGTAAAGGGATTACAGCCCATCGATTTCCTCAAAGAAGAAATTGATAAAATACTTGAGAAAGGACGGCGGTAGCGTGAGAATAAGCAAAGAAACCTTGGTTGTCCTTTTTTCTATCATTTTAGTTGTAGGTATTGATATTTTGGTGTTCAAAAAACTAGAAATATCTATACCAATAGAACCTCTTTTGAAAATAGGAATATCTGTACAAATAGGGTCGCTTCTAAATAAATTCATTATAGTCCTTGCTACTGTTTCAGCGCTTATCTTTCCACTCTTTTTCAGAAGTTCAAGAGAAGGAATAGATTACGCCAGGAGCGATGAAAAGTACGTGGTTGGATATCTCTGCATGTTTATACTTGGAATTCTTGTTAGCCTCTTTACTTTGGTTGGTATTATTGAATTAACTGATTTGGTGTTTAAACTCAGCCTTATTCTTTTCTTGGATTGTCTAATTCTTTTGCCCCCATTTATATTCATATTCATCAGAGTAAATATATTGAGAGTAATGGAAAGAGTTAGGAACTCGATTCTTGATGAGTTAGATCCGATTCCGTTCATCAGAAGAAGAGTTAAATTAGAGGGCGCAAAAGAAAAGATCAATGATCTAAAGAGGATCATACTCCAAGCGCTGAGTGATCACAACTACATTGCCTTGGATTATGGCATCAAACGTTTTATGGAAATAAGCTATGAGATCACGCGAAAAACTCAGACCAGTAATGGTTTCATAAAAAAAATAATTAGAGTTTTTCGAAGAACTGAAATTAGCACTGAAAATGGTAATCTTCTCGTTAGGGAAATAATGAGAAACTTTCGAGACTTGGGTATTGCATGTGTTAAAGACAATTCTGATGAGTATGCAAGACAAATCGGAAAAAATATGAGAACAATCATCATGAATGGACTCGATAATCAAAAAAACTTTGAATATCCAAATTTTATCCCACATTTCGAGAAACTTGGAATAGAAGCAGCAAGAAAACATCTTGAGGAAGCAACAGATGAAATCTTACACAGCCTTGGTCAAATTGGAGATCGAAGCATCAAGACGATGGATCTACAACGCCCTCCTATTTTTGCTGTTCTCAAAAGTCTGCAAAATGTTGGCATTGTCTGCGCGAAAGAGAAAATGGCGCATCAATGTGCAACAGCTAGAACACGTATACTTGGAATTGCAAGGTTAGGAAAACAGGGGGAACAAGAAAACATTTTTCATGAAGCATTAAAACGGTTCTGGGTAGTCACTGCCTATATGTACACAAATATTCCTGAAATAGAAGAAGCCAACTATAAAATGGAGAAAACGTTGAAGGAAGAATTCGGTAATATATTTGTCCAAACAATCGATGAAGCTATTGAAATGCTTCACATTGAGAGTGAATGGGAACAAGAACGAATTGTAAAAGAATTCAAAAGTACATTTGAATTCCTTAGAGAATGATTCATTTAGCTAAAAATCAAGATATTTGATTCGCAAATTACTCTCTATATCTTTCCCGATCTCTCTCACGCCATCTTTCTCTCATCCTCGTGAGATAGTCTATTACCACATCTTTCAAGATAAGGTTCCCTTCATCATCAATATCCTTGCATATCCTAACCTCACTATTATTCCCAAATCCCCCCATTTCCCTTATGAGGAATCTGGACTGTCTTGGTGTTATTCGTGCAAATGCAATACGCTGCCTGTAGGTTCTGATTTCTCTTCCAATTTCTCCGTCAGCTTTTAACATTTGTTGTGATAATAGATTCAGAATACTCAATGCCTCTCTGGGAATAAACTCTTTTGTCTCAATTAATGCTCTAGTCAGAGCAATAGATAAAATTCCTTTTATCTCCTGACGCACCAAAACCATCTGGGTTTCATTGAGCGCATAACCTTCCCATCTAATATTCTGTAATTTTCTCGTGAGAGCACCCGGATAAACTCTGAAATCCTTTATTTCAATCAAATATGCATTTTCTAAGATGGTTAGGATTTTATGTCTTGGAATTTGTGATTGGTTAATTTCTTTAATATTATCTAATGGAAAGTTTGGTTCCTTTTCAACTGAAAATCGATAAATAACTTCTTGTGCTGCATTGAAATAAGCTCTAGTTCTCAAATTTCGCTTGTAGATAAAATCAAGCTCATATGCTATGTTCGTTATCCAAGATGGCGGGCTCCTCTCTTTCATATAAGCTTCGAGAATCTGGTCAATCTGGAAAAGGTTGAGTTCACAAACTTCGCACAAGCCTTGTCCTGAATTTTCAGAAACAGGCTCAATGCCGCAAAGAGAGCAAAACTCTTTCAACTACTAGACCTCCTGTATCTTGATAGAAGGAAGTTCTTCATTAAGTCTTGTAGCAATAACAATGATGTTTTCCTCAGCAGTGAGTTGCTTGAGATAATTGATCACTTCTCTCCTGCGATCCTCATCAAAGTCCTGGATAATACCATCAATAAGAAAGAATGGTATCTCACTCAGATATGTGTTTCTTAGAGCTGACTGAAGAATCAGTGCGATTGTCAATTTTTCGGAGGTACTCAGGGATTTTATCTGTTGAATGACCTTTTCTTCTCCATTATCCCCTATACGTTCAATATAAAGTCTATATTCATCGTTAAGTCGAATATTCACTAGTTTCTCAAAGCCCAATTTTTGAATCATCTCGCTTATATTCTGGTTAAATCTTTTAGCAGCCTCGCGTCTATGTTCATTTGCAACTTTTGAGAAATTTTGAATAGTGAAGTCTAATTTTTCCAACAATATCAGGAGAATCCTCTCAGCTTTTTCGGGGGGAACTAATTTATCCAGTATTTGTATGGATGTTTCCTCCAGTGCTGTCTCAGCAGCTCCTATTTCTTTGTTAATTCTTGTTTTTTGTTCTTCTTTTGCATCAAGTGCCTTACTAGCTTCTTCATCTACCATTTCAGTTCTTTTCTTCAATTCTTCATATTCTTCTTCAAGCTTTGCTATTTTCTCTCTTTTCTTTTCAAGTCGATCCTCTTCACCAGAAATTCGACTTGGAAGATCTCTAATTCTCTCACTAAGTTTCTTCAGTTCATCTTTTATGTTTCCGATTTCCTTTCTTAGCCATTCTTTTCTTTCTTTCTTCTTCTGAAATTCTCTCTTTTTGAAGTCTTTATTCATGAGGTGTTGCTTAATTCTACCATTTATATTATCTATCTCTTTTTTCAGTGTTTCAATCTTCTCTGAAAGCTTTTCTGAATCAATTGATCCAGTTTCACAAAGTGGACATTTTGTTTGGCTTACATTCATTTTGCGCATATTGTTCAAAGCGGGTAAGTAGAGATCTAGCACGCCTTGAGTTCGTTCTCTTTGAGTTTGAAGTTTGGTTACCTTTTCTTGGGCTTCCGTTATTAGTTTCTCTAGAGCTTGTTCCATCTCAGCAATTTCTGGAATCGATGTGTACTCTTCTTGATGACTCTTTAGAATTTTCTCTTCCTCTGCAATATCTTCTCCTTTTCTCTCAAATTCTGTATTTAGTTGGGATATGGATCTCTTTATTTCTCTTGTAGAGTTTTTTTCGTTCTCCATCTCCGAATACTTTTCTTCCCTTTCCTTTATAAGGTCTTCAATTTCTTTGTACTGTTTCTCCATATGTTTCATTTCATATCCAACAGAAGAGCGGGCATCTTTGAGAGCATCAAGCTTCTTTTCCAAGTTCTCTACTTCATTCTTTTTTTGCTTAGATCTGGTGTACAAGCGTTCAGCATCTTCTTTTCTAGTTTTGAGTATATCAGTGTATTCACCATATCTTTTCGCGAGTGAAAGATCATCTACTATCCAATTAAAATCATCAATACCATCGTTCAATTGTCTTAATACTCTACTATCATTAGATAACACTCCAGTCAGTAGGAATAGCTCATTTCCATTTTCCGGAGTCACAACTGGAGTTCCATCTTTTTTAACGTGATATATATAGTTGTTTCCATCAATTTCTAACTTGATCTTTCCAAATTCAGCATGAGCATTCACAAGCCCTTCTTGGGGATTCTTTTCAGAAGATTTGATTCCCAAATGCTCTGCTTCCAATATGCCTCTGTCTGATTTAAGCTCAAATTGTCCAGAGGGGGAAACAGAGAGGATTCCTGCCAAAGCTTTAATCAAAGAAGTCTTCCCAGAAGAATTAGATCCTTCAATAAAGTACAAATATCCTTTTTCGAATTCAATTGAGAGGGGTTTTCGAAACCCTCCAATATTTTCTATTCGAAGTCTAGCCTTCGTCATGCAATACCTCCTCTATGATTGACTTCAATGTATTATCAATCAATTTATTTATCTTTGCTGGATCAGTCTCTCGTTTTTTCACCATATTATCCAGTTGAGCCAAAAGTTCTTCTTCACTCATTAATCTCACCTACATAGTCTGCGAACATAATATCATAATCTCTCCATATACTTGTTTGGCTACAGTAATTTCTAACCTCCTTATACATTTCCTCAAATCCCTTTTTTTCCACATGTTCAAAGCGATATCTGTATTCAACTCCAACTGTTCTCGCCCTTCCGATACTCTGTTTTTCTGACATGTCAGGAGTTCGTTCTATACTCCTGATAAGGCTAAACTGAATAGGTACAAGTTGGACTCCACACTTTTCTTTGACATGATTTGGAAGCCTTTTCAGCAAGTCCCTTCTTGAATCATTCTGAAAGTTGTGCTTATATCCATTGAATAAGACACTAACTATGATCAGCCCACTTTCCGGGATATCTTCAACAAATATCATATTGACCAATACCCTCCTTCGATGCATTCTATTATTGTCACGTGTTTTGCATCTCGTATTGTTGGGGTGTCTCGTTTAGACAACTTCTCTTTTATACTTTTTGCTGCCTCAGTTCTATCTTTCTCTGCCATCTCACTATATTCCAAAATCTCCTTAACAATAATCATCAATTCATCAAGCGACACCAATGGAACTCCCATTCTGTACAACCTGGTCTGAATTGCTGTATCCACAAGATCTGGTCTATTTGTAGTGGCACAAATCATCACATCAGTAGGATTTAGTTTGTCAATTTCGTGAAAAAGGATTGAATTAATAGAATAATGCCATTCTTTAGCAAGGTCTACCCCTCGACGAATCATGAGGCTTTCTATATCATCAAAGAGAATAACCAATTTAGGAGAGAGTTTTTCATATTTCATCTCATCCTTTAAGACATGGATTCGGTTAAAAACAGCAGCCAGATTTTTTTCAGCTTCCCCCCACTTGGGCGCAGCAATGGTGGCACCATCTACAAAGAGCATATGCACCTGGAATCCATGTCCACGTAGTCTTCGGTCAAGTTTATGAATTACTTGTTTGAAAAGCTCAGTCTTTCCAGTACCAGGCTCTCCCTCAAGAAGAAACCCTTTGAATGGAGGATTATTCATTCGCATGTTCCCCTTAAAAAAGTACTCACATGTGTCTGCAATAAGACCTTCTGTCTTCTTTAGCCCCGGGATCAATTCAATTTCTGGAATATCCTTACCAACTATTAAATCAGTGGATTTTGATGTGGAGATAGTCATCTAATCACCTTATACGTCCACGTTCTCGTAACCTTTCCATTACACGTGGTACATAATCTTCATATTCAAAGGTTCGAATTCCAGACTCGAAACCCATCTGTTTGATCATTCCTTGAGTCGCTCTACCATCTACTGTCTCCAATCCGCGAATTATTCTACTCCATGTTGATGAAGGAATTCCTCTTTTTCCAACAAATTTTCTGAACTCTTCTTTAACAAGTAAGTACCATGTAAAAAGAGCTAAAAAAATCTACAAACATATACTTGGTTCAGACTATTCGATAGAATTTGTGGGTGTCAAGACTGAACTGTGTAATGATCCAGAAACATTAGCCAGAGAAGAAAAATCATTGAGTAAGTTCTTGGAACTATTTGGAATGTTGAAACCTGGTGATTCAGCAAGAATTGAAAATGTATTGTTCAACTGTCATCCTCTATACACGAAGATACCTAAGACAGAAAGAAGAAGATTCTATTAATCTTTGATCTTCTTTTCACCCCCCATCTTTTTTATTTTCATATTCAATGTGATGAATACTTTCAAACCTTTTAAAACCTTGCTTATGAAGTCTTGTTTATAGTTTTGTCAACACAAGGATAGCAAGATAAAGAGAATTTGCACATTTCTTTCTCAAACTTGTGTGCATGAACTCACCCAAACCTTTTTAACCTCCTTTCGTCATTACTAACGAGGTGAAGATGTATGAATTATTTGAAAGGTTGGCCGTTTAACCCATTGGATGGATTCCCAGATGATACATGTGGTGGAGGGGATTCCAGCGGTGGAAGCCCCGGTTAATCACGGGTCGTCAGGAATCCAATAATATACTGGTTTCGAACTCCAAAAAGAGTCAATTAATCCTAAATCAATCATTTTGAAACAGAGACGGTATAATCGTTCACTCAAATCTTCTCCTTTCTGGATTGATACCAGCATAACCAAAGCTTCATTATTCACTTTTGTAATTGAGGTGTGACATGGTAAACAACCAAAGAACTCACATAAAAATTTCTCATAATCTGACCAGATAACAAAAAAGTGCTGAGAATATAGACGAAATCCAAGAGGATAGTAGGGTAACAGCTTTGTTGAGATACTAAACAAATATTTCAATCCCTTGTGAAAGGAATCGAAACCTATGTGGAGCTTTTTCACTATTTTTGTGTAACCAGTTCTCAAATCGTATTTAATGTATGGAAATATCTTCCATCCATAATATGGGCTCCCCTTTGCTGGAGATTCTTCGGGGTAGTTTACCTCTATTTTGGATGGAGAATGTTCATGATCTAGCAATCGTTCCATATGATTTAAAGCACTCTCGAAACTCCGATTAGGCGTTTCAGGATATATATAATTCGATCTGCTCCCATAGAATAACGTTCCATCTGGTGATGCATCCAATAGCTTACTTGTTTGTAACAAAATATCGAATTTCCCTGACGTGTAGGACATATAAACCAAATCAGGATGTTTCTGAAAATGATAATACAGTTTATGAGCAGAACCACTCTGTATTAAATAAATGTACTCCTTTCTATTTTTGTACATATTTAGACGAATTTGGGGCGGAAAAAAGACTTCTTTCTCTAATCCTAATCTCCAATATTTTGAAACAGTGTTTCTTGAGGCACCACACCTAGTTGCAGTATCTTCATCAAATAAACGGGGTTCTCTCAAAATGGTACGATACATACAGTGCTGCAATCTGTGTAGTTCCTCCTGGGAGTAAATGCACATATCTTTCACCGCTAAGCTCTTAAACTGTTACCTTATAAAGTTATCGTATCAGAGAAATATCTGAAAGGAACCACTACAAAAGTGGAAGGATGTGATGTCATGGGAGAAGATATTAAAACTGAGACCGAGGAAAAAGAATCTGAAGAAAAGGAAGAGGAAAAGTGCAAGAAAGGCAGTCCTGGAGCACCAGGATAATTAAATTCATGATAACCACCAAAGCTTTCAGTGGCTTTCAATATACGTGGTTAAAACACGATAGAGGGTGTTCAGTAGAATTTCTATGATATAGACACCCAAAGAGTAGTGAGAGACGAATATCTTTTGGCTCACTCATCTTTCACCCCCTAAACCCTAGAGGAGTCGGATTAAAGCTCCTGTGGCTATCATTAGGTTCCGACTCCTCGCTTTCACATTAAACTCCACTGTTACCCAAACACCTCAGAGAGGATGAGGATAAACGGTCATGGAACTACACAGGTAACAAATCGCAGAGGGTTTGCAGGTATTACCACTTCCATGGATTTCACCTCCTTCGTTCTTTGTTGCAGATCCTCTGCACTCGCATAGTACACATGGAGGTGGGGGACTACACGGGGTTTTGTTGAAGATACTGAACTCTCATTCACCTCCTTTTCCCCCATCTCCGCATTTCAACCAAAAACATGGGAGGATTGAAGCACTTTTACAATTATAGACATGGCGTGATAACAAAGGAAGAGCTTACTGACATGTAAACCATTGGACTGACAAACGATATTCCAGGGGTGGCCGCTACTCGTGCTTTTGTCGTTCCAAAAGTCTACGATCTTATTGTCGGCGATAAGTAAATCTTCCAATCTTGCGAATCTCGTTAAAATATTTACAATTGCTACATCAGGAGCTTATTCAATGCATACATGACAATGGCACCAACAATAGTACCGAAAAAAGCAATCAACTACTATCAACATTCTCAAGGCATCTCAACCATATAATTCGCTGCATAAGCTAAAGGTCTCCAAAAGTTCAGAGTTCAGCTCAACGATAGCCTTATATGGAATATAAAAACATCTAGACTATGGTTCATAAAAGTGAACAGATATTTGAAAACACCTCTGAAGATGTTGAATCTGATATTGTTGTCAGGATACCTCCCATAAAAGAACAAATCGTACGAGTAAAGATAAAGAGTATAAAAAAAGCAACTCCACATATTGTGAAACCAGAGGGAGTTTAATGCTGGAAGAATACGCGTGGTATGTTAATGTAAGCAGTGATGAAGATCTTCTGCAAGGAGATTTTATCAACGAATGTCCAGTGATGGTTCCTACTTCAGAAATATCTGATGAAGTTGAAATTCGCATCATTAGTTTTGATCATCTAGTTATTGTGCTTTGATTCGAAGAAATAATTTATCAAAAGCAGAAAAGGGAAAAAATTCACCTGAATGAAATCCAAAAAGCCCCTATATTGTTATAATGTGCAGTAGCATGTGCTGTTAGGAAAAGTTTAAAACAGTCAAAATCTACATCATGACAATGAGAGATCTCAAGACAAGCCAGGTTAACCTAAGCGAAATCTACACCTTCCGCAGACCATCAGAAGTAGTAGATTTTCTCAGTAATAAAAGCTCTCTTGCACCCTTCTTGGCAGAGGCTTACGACAGGATTGTAGAATACTTTCCCTCAGCAACACTCATTCTGGAAGTGGTCACAGACCCTGAAGACAATCAAAAAGAACTAGTTGTTTTCATACATACAACCCTCTCTCCAAATGAGGCATTTACCTCATTGGATGCACTCGATAGAACGTGGTGGTTAGATGCTTCCCTAGGTATTGGTGAGTCTTTATGCATCCACGTAGAATTCGAATGAGATTTGTGTGGTCTCAGTATTTAACCCTCGCAAAGGAGTTGGCTGGACATTCAGTTACAGCAAGCACTGAGGCCAAATTACGCTCATCAGTGAGTAGGGCTTATTACGCTGCTTTTTGTGAAGCAAGAAACTACTTACGCAATGAATTGGGATATCCAATACCAACAACAGGAGAAGCTCATAAACTAGTAATCGATAATTTGAAAACCAGCATAGAACCAAAACTTAGGAGGGTAGGAATCAATTTGGATCGCCTACGCATTGATAGGAACAAAACAGATTATAAAGATTCTGTAACCGGGCTTCACTCTATGACAAAAATGGCTTTAATGTTATCTGAACAAATTATTTCTACATTAAATACTTCATAAAAGAATTCATGGCAGAATCTTCTATATTTCTATATAAATCATTTTCTCCTTATACTAGATTTTTTCCTACCCTTTTCTACCCTCCATCCACCAAAACTTGATATACATTGTCGGTCAATCTACATCCCTCTAAGTGAGACCTTTATCATTTTCTTGAAATCATCTCTTGGGACAGGATCAAATGTTTCAAGTCTTTTAAAATGTTCTTTAATATCTTCTTCAGCAATATCCTCTATGGCAATTGTATCCATGAGGTAATTCAATACATCATCGTAGGTCATTTTGCCTATCTTGTATTCATTCAGTCTTTTTTTGGTTTCTTCTTTCACACTTATTGTGGTAGTCATAGTTGGTAGTGGTTTCAATGATATTTATGGTTATCGATTATCTTTTAAAGGAACGAATACTGATCCAATTGCATCCGCTGCTTGGATAAAGAGTATCTGGGAATTCGCGAACGGGGTTGTTCCGTCATTGGGTGTCTTCTCTACCATGTTACACGTGTAACAGGGAAATTGCTATGAATCTACATAATTTAATAAAAATGGATAATTTTAGGTATGACATTGAGCACCCAGAAATTTGACAACCCTCAAGGGCGATAACCTTATAACATGTGCAGCGTACCTAGTTTATGGTTCGAAAAAATGAACATATGTTCGAAAAAATGAACCTGACACCTTTAGGAATTGCTGTCTTATCATGGTTAGCCCGAAATCCTGATAAGGAATTTTACGTCAGAGAAATCACAAGAGCAGTATACGGAAGTTTAGGCGGATGTCACAAAGTTCTAAAGAATTTATACGGCAAAAAATTATTGAATAGAAGAAAGAGTGGTCGTAACGTGTACTATTCTGTAAATGATACGAATCCTGCAATAAAGTATTTCAAAATTTTCATGAATATTTATGAAATACATGATATTGTACAATTATTGCAGGATAAATCTATTAAAATCGTTTTGTTTGGAAGTTGTGCTCACGGTGAAGATACCACAAAAAGTGATATTGATATTTTAGTAATCACAAATGAGGTTGATGAAACAAGAAGGATCCTAAACTCCATATCTCTCAGAAGAGATATTGCTCCAGTTGTGCTGTCACCCACGGATCTCATGAAGTTAAAAGAGAGAGACAAAGCTTTTTATAGTGAGGTTACCGGAGGGATAGTGCTATGGGGTGATAGTTATGAGGGAATTTGATAAATGCCTGAAGGAAAGACGGATAGTCAAAATCCGTGTATCTGACGAGATGATAACAAGAGAGATTGAGAGCGCAGAATACGATCTACACAAAGCTGAAGAGAGTTTTCTCAACGAGGATTATAAATGGTCTTCAATCCAGGCGTATTATTCCATGTTCCATGCAGTAAAAGCGCTCGTGTTACAGAAAGGATACAGAGAAAAGAGTCATTACTGCTTGCTCGTTGCCTTAAGAGAGCTATACGTAGAGACTGAAGAGCTTGGCTCAGAACTTGCAGATAATTTTGAGCTATCTATGAATTTCAGAAAAGAAGCAGATTATGCTTTCATTTACGATAGAGAGAGTGCAGAAATAGCATTGAATTACGCTGTGGATATCCTCAAACAGACAAGAAAACTCATAAAACCCAAAAAAATAGAAAAATACAGCCATGAAGACGAAATTGATTGAAAAAAAGATTTATATCAATTAATGAAGATTAGAAATCAAATGGAGGCGATGGGAGTGCTCAAACAATAGAAAGAAAGACTAAAAAAGTGGCAGAAAAAACTAACGTGAGAATGGTTCAGACTCCACTGGACTTACCACTCACAAGAGATGAACCAAAAAGATAAAAGATGTGTGAGAAACATATACTGACAACAAGTCATTGATTCCATAAAATTTGACGTTTAAACTCACTGTTGAAAAAAGAGGGATAACATGCCTAGAACAACCAAAAAAAAGAAGAAAAGAAAAAATTCATCTGCCAAAAAAAGAGAAAGTACATCAGAACCAATAGAAAAAGACATAATCCTTCTCTTGAAGATGGGACTTTCAGCTTGGGAAGAAAAAGACTACCAAAGAGCTGAAAAAATATTTAACCAAATAACTACGTGTGACCCTGGCTATAGTATTGCATGGCTTACCAGAGGAGTATTGTTAACACATCTCGGAGACTTCATAAAAGCTTTACACTGTTACGATAAAGCATGTGCACTAGACCCTTACAATGTTGATACATGGCACAACAAAGGAGTAGTCCTGCAGTATCTCGGAGACTTCATAAAAGCTTTACACTGTTACGATAAAGCATGTGCAATCGATCCTCATCATACTCAGTCGTTATTAGGTAAGGGGGCACTCCTAGGAGTCTTAGGGAAACATACTGAATCAATTGCCTGTTTTGATAATGTTTTAGAGATATCTCCTGATAGTGGTGAGGCATGGTATAACAAGGGTGTATCACTCGAATGTCTTGAAAATCACGAAGAAGCACTCCACTGTCTTGACAAAGCGCTTACAATAGATCCGGGTAATGCAAATGCATGGCATAACAAAGGTGCAATTCTAGGAGAACTTGGAAATTACGAAGAATCAATTACCTGTTTTGATAAGGCGCTTGTAATAGATCCTGATGATGCAGAAAAATGGTACAGCAAAGGAGTAACTCTCATATACCTTGGAAAATACAAAGAAGCACTCCACTGTTTTGATAAGGCGCTCGTAATAGTTCCTGATGATACTGATACATGGCACAACAAAGGAGTTGCTCTAGAACGCATGGGAAACTACAAAGAAGCAAAAAAATGCTTTAAAAAAGCTTTAAAGTAAATTCAAACCTTCAAAATATAAATAAATTTTTCAAACCCAATTATCACGATTAGGTGTGGGGGTTGTCAAAAAGTGTGCCAGAAATCTTATATGTCTAAAAATATCACAGAATCAGGATACATCCAAATAAAAGCCAATTTTTTGTTACACGTGTAACAAAGTTGAGAGAAACACAAAGATTTGACAATCCCGTGGGGACGCACCCTTTTTATACTTCCAACCTATTCCTCGCATATGGGTGTCAACCTTACTCCAATCATCAAAAAGAAAGTGGTAGATCTGACCTATCTATCAGGAAAAATGTTAGCCTTCGATGCCAACAACGTCTTATACCAGTTTCTGGCTCTAATCAGAACTCGCGGTGGCATCCCCTTAACCGACAAAAACGGGAATATTACCTCTCATTTGACTGGATTAGCCTTTAGAGCCACCCGATTACTATGTGACTACAATATCAAATTGATCTACGTCTTCGATGGAAAACCACCTCAACTCAAGATAAAAGAAATCCAGAAAAGGAGAGAAATCAAGAAAAAAGCAAGAAAAGAATGGGAAGAAGCTCTAAAAAGACAAGACTATGCTACAGCTTATTCAAAGTCCACCATGACATCCTCTCTAACCCAGGACATGATCCAGGATGCACAACAATTGCTCACCTGCTTGGGTATCCCCTACGTACAAGCACCTTCAGAAGCAGAAGCGCAGGCCGCCTACATGACCAAAGACATTTATGCAGCTGCCAGCAGAGACTACGACACCCTACTATTTGGGGCCAAAAAACAGGTTCGTTACGTCACCATCCAGGGAAGAGAGTATTTACCATCTAAAGGGTACTCCAGAATGTACCACCCTGAAATCATTGATCTCCAAGAATTCTTGCACCACCTCCACATCACCAGAGAACAGTTAGTAGACTTATCTATTTTGATGGGCAACGACTTCACCACAGGCATAAAAGGTATCGGCCCCAAGAAAGGGTTAAACCTCATCAGAGAGTACAAAACCCTGGAGAATCTCCCTTCAAAAATCTATGAAAAGCTCCCTGAAAATTTTGATCAAATCA
>JGI2171J19970_10000694_pt1 | contig 18461 bp, 21 predicted proteins | sample DeeMarSWOR324_28_FD_19970 | JGI IMG/M metagenome (IMG submission 19970) | reverse complement strand
AAGGAAACTCTAGGAGGAATTAAAGACGAGCGGAATTGAAACAATGAGGAATATTTTGGAAAAACACAAGACCGTGGCAATTGTAGGCATCTCACGCGACTCGAGAAAAGACAGTTACATAGTCGCTGAATATCTGAAGTCTAAGGGTTACGACATCATTCCAATAAATCCCTTTGCGGACGAAATTCTAGGCAAAAAATGTTACAAGTCACTTCAAGATATGCCCGAAGACTTGCAGAAAAAAACCGAAATTGTGGATGTTTTCAGGCCCTCGAAGGATGTTCCGACGATTGTTGACCAAGCGATAGAGTTGAGAAAGAAAAACGGAAAGCCTGATGCAATTTGGATGCAGCTCGGAATTATCAACGAGGAGGCTGCTAAACGCGCGGCTGAAGCTGGTTTGACAGTTGTTATGAACAAGTGCATGATGATTGAACATGGGCGTCTCAGCGAAAGCGAAGAAGAACTCGAATTAAAGCGGATCCGAGCGAAAAAAATGCAAGAACTCATGAAANAAGCAATGGAGAAACCGGCTGAAATGNAAGAAATTCTAAATGCNCCCATGCTTATTGGCGACGCTAATTTCGATAATATNGTGCAACAATACCCTTTGATAGTGATTGATTGNTGGGCTGCCTGGTGTGGACCATGCCGAATGATTGCTCCAATAATCGATGAACTGGCAAAANACTACGCTGGAAAAGTTGTTTTTGGAAAACTAAACGTGGATGAAAATCCNAAAACCGCGATGCGATTTGACATAATGAGCATACCAACATTGCTTATAATAAAGAATGGAAAGGAGATCGACAGAATTATCGGAGCTGTTCCAAGACAATCTATAGAGGCAAGACTACGCAAGCATGTGTAAACGTCTTTCAGTGTTATAAATAGAAACAGTATATCCTTTACTACACGCGAGATAATGTTCCTAACCTAAGCTAAACATTCCTAATTCATAATCTATTTATGGATACAAATCGGACTAAAACTCGTTTGGTGCAATTAATGTCGCTGAAACTTGAGGAAATCATGGTTAAGAACATTATTACGGTGGAAACAAAGACCACAGTGAAGACTGCGGTGGAACTCATGAACAAACACGAAATAGGGTGTTTAATTGTCGTTGAAAAGGGAAAGGCTGTTGGAATCGTGACTGAAAGAGATATTCTGAAGAGAGTAATATCAAAGCCTGAAAACCCAGAAAAGACTAAAGTTAGCAAAATAATGTCAAAGCCTCTCTTAGTTGGGAAGCCTCAAATGGGCATCAGTAAAGCTGTCAAAATCATGTTCAAACACAAAATCAAAAAGCTTCCCGTTGTCGAACATGAACGCCTCTTCGGTTTAGTAACCTTGACCGACCTCCTACGCTCCCCAAATATAATGAGATTCCTCAAAGAACTCCCCACTGAAAAAACTCCAAAGGGAATGAAGAAAGTGATCAAAACATTTTTCGATATAGAAGGCTCAGGGAAAAAATGCCCGCTTGTAGTCGAGCGCGGTTATATGAAACGTTGCCGAGAAAGCAAGTGTATGTGGTGGTTCGTAGACGAATGCGGCATCACCAGGTTGTCCCGACAAATATCAAACATGAAGAGCGTCCTTCGAACATAGATAGTCTGCTTCTCTCTATCCATTTAGTACCGTATCTAAAAACGCATGTTCCTATAGAACGGTTCTCTTTCTCTAACAGCCTTGACGAAAAGCTGTTTTATTTTGTCGTCATCAGCACCTTCACGTATAGGCGTTAATACATCAACAAGATTGTCGTTTCGCATCAGACAGGGCTTCAATTTTCCATCGCTGGTTACCCGTAACCGAGTGCAGCGGGCACAAAACTCCGTGTTCTCAATCGGGTGAACAACTTCAACTTTAACTTTTGGCAAGAAATATATGCGACGATTCTGCATGTCTCCCCGTTTTTTCACGTCTAAAGCTTGCTGCTTCAATTCAGCTTCCACGCCTTCGAGCGAATAAAAGTAGCGAGAATAGAACGAGTCATCTATGTTCACGGGTTCTAACTCAATCAGCTGCAAAATAGTCTCAGTGTGTCTGGCGAAAGCAATCATGCGAGGAATCTCCTTCTCGTTGACACCTTTCAAAACAAGCATGTTCAACTTGACAGGATATAGCCCTNCTTTCACTGCTGCTCGAACACCATCTAAAACCTCACGTATGTTACCTTCGTTCAANACTCCATAAGTTNTCTCATCCAATGAAGGAAGGTTCACATTCACTCGCATTAATCCAGCTTTGCGAAGTGGTTTTGCCAAAGATACGAGGCGGCTTCCATTTGTGGTCATGGATAAATCACGTAAACCCCGTAGTTTAGCTATGCCTTTCACGATTTCCAGAATGTCGGGGCGAAGAAGAGGCTCTCCGCCAGTCAATTTTACACGTGAAATTCCAAGTGAAACAGCGATTCTGACTATTCTCATTACCTCATCGGTTGCCATTTCCACTGAGGCTGAATTGAGGGTCTGTCCTTCTCTGTGGCAATAAACGCAGTTCAAGTTACATTTCTGGGTAAGAGAAATTCGGAGGTTAAGCGTAGGACGCCCACATTTGTCGAAGAGCATTGCATTACTGACCTTTCCACGGGCGTGGAGAATAGTATGCCACGTTTCGGTTTATTTAATCTTTACGTGTTTGGTTGCTTGTATTGGGGATGGAAGTCTAAGCGCGCGAATCGCCTCTTCGTTATCGAGTCTAGAATTTCTTAATTGCCTCTTTTAGTCTTACTTGGGCTTCATGGGAAAACCAGCACTCTATGAAGAACTGCTCTTTCTCCGCCAAGTGTGTTAGAATCTGTGCTTCAACCATCTCTACACGATTACGTTTGATCATCCTAAACGCCTTGTGTGGCAACGCACCCAGCAATTTAGCTTTCTCGATCGACTTTGGCAACACCTGCTTCAAAGACAGCACTTGATCTACAATACCTGCTTGAAGTAACTCTTCGGGATGATAGAACTCTCCAGTGCCCATTATTTCTCGGGCGTTTCGAGTTCCCGCTAATTGCTGTAGGATGCAGTCACCAGGGTATGGAACAGGTATTCCAAGCTTGATCTCGTTGAGTCCCATAAGCTTTCGACCTTCTGCAATGAATCGGTAGTCACAGCAAAGAGTTAAGATGCATCCGCCTGCTATAGCGTGTCCCGTTATTGCTGCTATTGTAGGCTTAGGTAATTTATACAAGTCAATGCAGACTCGGTTGAATGCTCGATAAAAGACCTGGAAATCTTTCCTAGTAAGCTCAAATAGTTCCGGGATATCAAAACCAATCGAAAAAAACTTCTCATTTGAACTGACAAGCACAAGCCCATACACATTTGAGGCGTCTCTCGCCTTCTGTAGATTTTCAGCTAGTTGATTAACGAGTTTAAGATTCAGTGCATTTGTTATGCCCCGGTTCAGTTTCAATATAGCTACTTTGTCACGATATTCTGTGCGAATCAATTTCATATTTATATCTCCTTATGCCAATTTGCCTTTTCGCCAAGCGTCTCATGAGCATTTGGATGGATTTTTTGGATTTTGCACTTGCGCGCGCTAGAGGTGAAGCTTAGCACTCTTTAGCATGATGAATTATATGTCCAATCTCTGGAATTATTAGCTTTTCAAGGCAAAGCTTAACAGCCTGCGGTGAACCGGGAATACAGAAAACACCCTTTCCTTCCATAACACCTGCAACAGCTCGGGTCATAACAGCAGCAGAACCAATAGTTTGGTATGAGAGCCACCTGAAAATCTCGCCGAAACCATGCAGCTCCTTCCTCAAAAGAGGCTTTACGGTTTCTATAGTAACATCTGAAGGGCTTATTCCAGTGCCGCCACACAACACTACCGCATCTACATCTTGCAATCTCAAAGCTTCCTTCAAATTCTTCTTAATTAAAGATTCATCGTCTGAGACAACTTTGCGAAAAATCACGGTGTGACCGTGTTGCTTCAGCAATTCTGCAATCAAGTCGCCCGATTCGTCTTCAACTTTTTCTTCAACAATCAACTTTTGGTAGCGGCTTGTGCTGCATACAATGACTGCGAAACCAAGCCTCGTTGGCGCCTTTTCCTTATGCCTGCGTGTTACTTCACTCATTGCTTTGTTCGTCCTTGCTTGATCTTGCGCACTACGCGAATGTCCTGAATAGCCGTGCTTGGATATTGCCCAGTTTTGTCCTTTTCATACTGCTTTGTCATATCCCAAACTGTCAACAGCGCAACGGAAACAGCCACTAACGCTTCCATTTCCACACCGGTCTGAGCCCTCGCTTTCACGGTTGCATTCACTTCCACAGTTAGATCATCAACAATTTCTATGTCAACATCAACGTTCGTTAGCGGAAGGGGGTGACATAAAGGAATAAGAGAACTCGTATTCTTAGCACCGAGGATGCCAGCAATCTTGGCTACCTCAAATGGGTTGCCCTTCTCGATTTTTCCCTTTCTAATCAAGTCTATTGTTTCTGGTTTCAGCTTGATTTTTCCCCTTGCAGCGGCTTCTCGATAAATTTCGGGTTTTGCTGTGACATCAACCATCGACATATCAATCACTTTCGACTCAGTCAACACTTGACTAGTCGAAGCTTATTTGTTTGTCCCTAGAGACCATGCCAAAGTTATATCACTGCAAAATCCCATTTTAAATGGGTCATTAGCTATTGCGCGCGTCTGAACCTTATCCATTGGACCAAAAAACCAAGAAATTCATATCATTTTAATATTTGTAATCACTTATCTTTCACTCCAATATGGTGAGAAAAATGAGCGAAGGACTGCTGCGGTTTGAAACAGGAACACTCACAAAAGATGAAATTGAAGCCATCCTCAATACCCTTCCAGTAGACATCACCTTTGTCGATAAAGAAGACACCGTCAAATACTTCAGCAAGTCCGAGGGAAGAATTTTTGCGCGAACAAAATCAATTATCAGCAGAAAGGTACAGAAATGCCACCCGCAGAAGAGTGTACATATAGTCAATAAGATCGTTGAAAGTTTCAAAGAAGGCAAAAAGGACGTGGCAGAGTTTTGGATTGAAAAAGGTAATAGGCTGGTTCACATCCGATACTTCGCGGTGCGAAACAGAGATGGAAAGTATCTAGGGACCATTGAAGTGACACAAGACATTACCAATCTAAAAAAGATTGAAGGAGAAAAAAGACTCCTAGACTGGAAAGACTGAAGCTTTAGTTCATCTATTCATAGCTCAACCTAAAGAGAATGCAAGCAGTAAGATATGTTTATGATAAGCAACTTTTAACAGAAAAAGCCTGTCTTAACTGTTACAAAATGCTATATTGTTAATGGTCAGGCGCGCAAAAACCAGCAGAAAATATTACAAGGCGGTTTGAAAGCTTATTCGTAGGTAGCCGCGATGAACTACGGACCTGCTTCAAAATACTATGACTTATTCGCGTCAAAAGATGACATAAATTTTTACAAAGAATTGGCTATTAAACATGGAAGAAAGGCCTTGGAACTTGGAGTAGGCACCGGAAGAGTTGCCATCGAATTGGCCAAAGTAGGCGTTACTGTATTGGGCATTGACAACTCTAGATACATGCTTAATGTAGCTATACAAAAATTGAAAAAGGAGAGCGTCTCCGTTAGAAAACGCGTAGAATTGAAACTTGAAGACATGCAAAATTTCAAGCCAGATGAGAAATTTCCCTTCATTTACGCTCCATCTTCAACGTTTGAACATTGTATTACACAGGAAGATCAAACGAAATGCTTGACAAGTGTTCACAACGCGCTAGGAAAGAAAGGCATATTGGCATTTGACATATCACAGCCTACTCGCAAAAGACCAGAGACTTCATGGTGGATCGATCGAAGAGAACTCGACGCAGAAAAGGAAGTCGTTAGAGCAATCTTCTCGATGAGAAACCCACAGACCGATGTTGTTTCGGTGAATCTGTTTTTTGAAGTTTATCAGAATGGAAAAATGAGTGAAAGGTATTACGAATATGGAGAGGCACGAATATCATCTAAGGAAGACATAGAAAGGAAATTGAAAGATGTCGGTTTCAGAGTGGATAAAGTCTACGGTAACTTTGATAAATCTAGGTACTCTTCAAAAAGTCAAAAGATAATTTTCATCACTAGCAAGCACGCAAAACACTAGTTGTCCCAGAGCTCCATAAGTTGCTTTATCATTCTAGCCCGCAGATTTTCCTCGTTATAGCGGAATATGCGGATTCTTCCAAATTTCTTATGCTTTACAAGTTGGTAGTCTTCTAAAACTCTCAAATGCTGATTTGTTGTTGCATAGTTAAGTCTAGCTCGGCGGGCAATTTCTGAAATGTTTAGTTCACCGATGTCTGCTAGAATTCTGAGGATCCTAACTCTTCCCTTTGAGGACAGTACATCTTCAATTGGCAGAATTAAGCCTCCTTGATGCTACGCTGCTTAGTTCACGCTCTAACTCTGAGGCGGATATTCTCGGCAAACTGATAAGTGTGGTTTTTCCTCGATATCCGAGGCTGGAAGGCTGGGTCTTAATTATATCCAAAGCAGAAAGCTGCTTAGCATATTTCCAAAGTTGGGTATGCTTTCGTTTTTCTTCGCCATATTCTTCGCATATAATGGCATAAGCCTCTTCGGCTTCACCTATAGAAATGTGGGCGGCGTCTGTCAGTTTGAAACGTCTGGCAATTCCTAACAGAAACAGCTTTTCATGCAAGCTCAACTCGGCGATTGTGTCTTTTCGCACAACCGGATACACGCTACTAGCGGCTTTGCGTGCATGTTCCGGCAAAACCTCCTTTGACCTTTCAGTGTCAGCGTATTTGCCAGCTCGCCACAGGAGCTCAATTGCATAACGAGCATCGCCTCCTTCTAAAGCTGCGGCTTCAGAGATCAGGTCTAGCGTTCGAGACGGAACTGCGTTTTCTTTAAAGGCCCACGTTAGCCGGTCGTCTAGAATGTCGTGAAGCTGAGGTTTAGAGTATTCTTTAAGATGGATAATGTTACGTTGAAGAGTGCTCCTTGTGCTCGGATCTAGCATGTTTAGGTCCTGTATTCGTCTGAGAATGCCGATTAGAGAGAGTCTCTGTGCTGTTTTTGAACGTTCTTCCTGAATTCTTGTAAGGCTGTATATGGGGTCTGACCCTTCGCTTCTGATAAGTGCTTCCAACTCATCTAACACCAAGATGACATAGACGTTTTTTTCATCGAGAATCTGCATTAGAGCCTGTAAGAGTTCTTCAGCAGAGTATCCTCTCTTTGGAAAGTTCGGGTAAAATCTAAGAATAGCCCGTTGAAGAATCATGAAAGAGCTTCCTTTGCATTCGCGGCAGTTCACGTGAACATAATGCAGGTTAACCTTCCTCTGTCGAGCTTCCTTAGTCATTCTTGATCCAAAGTGCTGAGAAAGCACCGTTTTTCCTGTTCCAATTTTGCCCACAATCAGCACACGTTGAGTCATTCTTCCGGGGTTTTCAATTGCGAATCGGAAAAACTGGCTTAGGAGTTCTAATTGGGCTTTCCTATGAGGCAAACGTGGCGGCACGTAGTTGATGTCTAGTTTGCTTTCATCTTTGAAAACGCTAGAGTATGAAAGCATATGCAGTCCTTCCTGTTCTTTTATTATTGTTGAAGAAGCCAATTTATGGTTTTTGTTCTTTACAAAGAAGATTTAGGGAGTGGAAGGTTGGAAGTATTAATTCAAACTGGATTTGCATGCCATAACCATATCTAAAGTGGGCTCACGCACTCAAGATCTATATCATCTTATTCAGTGGGGCCAGAGTCGTCATCGCCCACAAACAAAACTATGCTAAGCCTAAATAAAAGCATTTACAGGTATCAGAATGTGAGAAATGTAGAAAGTTATTGTGCAAACTATTCTTTCAGAAATTGCTACTGCAGTTTTTTAAATTAGGGGTTAACTCTCTTCAAAACGTACTTAGTCTTGGTTATTACCATTCTTTTGATGAACAATGAAGCATAAAGACCGAGTTTCGTTAGCTAATTTCTTCTGGAGGCAACCAACTACTTTAGGTGTCAAAAGCGTTTTCGACGATACGGTCTTTTGGGCGGTGGTCTTTTCGGTTTTCTGAACATTTCGGAACCACAGTCATTCTTTTTGAGGTTTATGGAAATAATTTGCTATAAATTGGAAGCTTGCCTTTCGAGATGTTCATACCACAGAGATGCTTGTTTAATGTCTTTGGGGGTCTGCGGAATGCGGCGCAATCCAATGCCGTTATCATCGATCCTCGACATCATCAGCTTGGCTTTCGACATCACATTGCAGGCCTTATAGTACATAATCAAGAGTTTATATTCTGCCCTTTTCTTGGTTAGATTATGTTTCAAAAGCAACTGCATTATCTCAATATCCTGATCCCGTCTCTTCATCATATCAACAATCTGTTTCTGCTCTTCTGACATGACTCCGCCTCAACAAGAACTCTATCGTATATCTTAATATATGACTTGCTTCATCGGTTGGTATATATAAAAATCCGATATATCCTACCAATTATCACAAGATGGCTACAATCCCGGTGATGACTCGCATGCTCAAAAAGATCAGAGTTGTTCCTCTAGCTGCAGAAAGTTTTGGGGTTCGCTCTATGTGCAGTTATGTTGAAACCTCCGATGTGAAAATTCTTTTAGATGCCGGCGTGTCGCTGGCACCGAAACGTTTCGGTTTTCCTCCTCATCCTAAGGAATATGGAGCATTAGCTAAGTGCCGCAAGAAAATAGCAGACGCAGCAGACAAGGCTGAGGTTGTCACCATAAGCCATTACCATTTTGACCATCATACACCATCTTACACAGACTGGTGCTACAACTGGTCTTCTGAAGAAGTTGCAAGGCAAATCTACGAAGGAAAAACTGTCCTGGCAAAAAGCTACAGGTCTAAGATTAATTTCAGCCAAAGACGCCGCGGCTGGATGTTTTCAAAAACCGGCGGCAGCTACGCTGAAGAATTGAATTATGCAGACGGCAAAGTTTACGAGTTTGGTGAAACTAAACTAAGATTTTCTGACCCAGTTTTTCATGGACGAGAGAACTCGCAGCTTGGCTGGCTCTTAATGGTTACCATTGAGCACGAAAATGAGAGGCTGTTATACACTTCTGATGTTCAAGGTCCAATGTGTGACGTCACCTTAAGGGTCATGTTGGCCCAGAATCCTCAAATGATAATTGTTGGGGGGCCTCCAACCTATCTGGGGGGACTTGTAAACCAAGAAGATATCCAAAGAGGCATCCGGAATTTGGGAAAATCAACGGAAAAGGTTCCCCTAACAGTTTTAGATCATCACCTTCTGCGAGATGGAAAATGGAGGCAATTATCCCAGCCAATCTTTGATTCAGCATCGCGAGCTGGTAACATAGTAGTTACAGGTGCCGAGTTTCTGAGAAAACAAAACAACTTGTTAGAATATAAGAGGAAGGAACTTTTTGAGGATGACCCCCCAAGCTCAGAGTTTAAAAAGTGGATGAAATTGACATCTTTGAAGAGAAAGCTAATCAAACCTCCAATTTAATGAGCTAGAGACGCGAAAGTCAGTGCTTATCACATAACAGAATGCAACTAGGAAATCTCTTCTTCAGCTCGCTAATTCCTTTTTCTATGAACTCTTGTCGATCAACATTTTTGTCTTTGACCAAGAGATTTGCCTTTCGTGCACCTTCGCGCATCTTCTGTAACGGTTCAGAGTTCTTACATGTCATGAATTCATCACATCTGCAGCAGTCAGCTATTTTCCTGTTTGACGCACAACTTCTCATTTCACAGTCGGTTCTACCGCCACCTTTCAAACACCCAGGGCAAAAAGAAGCTTCTTGAACGGAAACCAATCCTTTCTTAAACTCTTTAAAATTGAGACCCTTAGGAGCCCACTCTTCCAAACCGTACTTCTCAACAATTTTCTCATACCCTCTTGTCAACTCCTTCAAGGCTCCATTCCCCAATACACAGCTACCACACCATATTCCACAAAAGCCAATCTGATTCCTAACGTTCTCAAAAATTTCAGCTTTCAATATAGAAATCCCCAAGAAATAAGTGAAGAATTAGAATATAAAACCCTACTTCTCTTGCTAGCAGCACTACTAACAGTCATAGCGTACAGAAGAATATGGATATCAAGAAGAAGCAACGCTTTCCTCAGCTTATTAATCTAAGAATTTTCTTATCCTTAAATTATTAATGCAGCTCAAATGAAATAATGAAATCCATGGGAGTCACCATGGGGTTCAGTTACAAAGATCTGCGAGATAGAATAGCCCTCAAGTTGAAAGAAGCTACTAAAAAGCTAAGAGAAATGGATTACGAAAGCCAGCGCATCTCACCAAGGGAGTTTTTCGATTATATGACTGGAGAGACTCCAACTGGAGATATTATCACCATCGTTGATGTTCTTGAAAATGTTTTTCTCATGATTTATGAGGTTGTGGAAATTAGTGAATTGAAGAAATTGGGAATCTCAATAAACAAACGGACAGTCATGATGACTTTTCCCAACCCTATAAATGAGGCTCACTACACAGCTATACAGTATGAATTGGATTATGCATTGAGCAGTAAGAACTATGATTGGTCGAAAATCAGAATGAAACATTCAAAATTTTGGCTGGAAGACAAAGATCTACCACAGCATTTGATTGCAGGATACAAAGCCTTAATAGAGAAGTTCTCAAAGACTCTGGAGAGTTCTTCATAAGAAACTCTTGATAGATCCATATCAATTTGCTAAATCCTCATCTGTAGCTCAAAGTTTATATTAAGCTAAACGTACTTTGATAACGCAAACGAGTGACTATTATGAGAAGAACCGTCTTCTCAGTGTGGTTAAACGCTTCATGAAACGCGTTAGGGCTTTGTTTCGAAGAATTAAATTGTATATACAGATTACGCAAATGAAGCCTATTGCCAGAAGATACTTCATCAAGAACGGTTTTGACGGCTCAATGACCTTGCTTGGCATTATAGTAGGCTCTTGGGTCGTGGGAGTCACAAAACCTGAAATAATTGTCACCGCAGGGTTAGGGGCATGTCTAGCTATGGGATTGTCAGGACTTTTCGGCGCCTATATGACAGAAAGGGCTGAGAGAACGAGACATCTTAAAACGCTTGAGGCTACCATGCTGACTGATCTTAGCAGCTCTGTACTCAGTGACGCTTCTGATTTTGTTTCTGTGTATGCCGCGTTTGTTGATGGTGCATCACCTATATTGACGGCGGTGATCTCTCTTATTCCCTTCATCCTCACTTTGACGGGAACGTTTGTCATCTGGGACGCCTACATTGTCTCATTCATCCTCACCTTAGGCACATTGTTCTGTTTAGGTCTGTATCTTGGAAGAATCGCGAAGGAAAACATGTTGTTGTATGGCGGCATTACGCTTGCCGTTGGAGTGCTCACAGTAGTCATCGCTCTTCTTTTAGGTGCCATCTAATCTTTCCGTCGCGTGTGTTGATCGAGTTCAGAAAAATAGTTAAATATGAACATAACAAAGACTAGTATTGAGTAGCTATAAGATGATTAAAAGACTTGTCCTAGACGTCTTAAAGCCACATAACCCAAGCGTAGTTGAACTTTCTGAATCACTGAGCCACCTAGAAGGCGTAGAAGGAGTGAACGTAATTATTTATGAGATAGACCAACAAGTTGAGAACGTAAAGATCATAATTGCTGGCAGTCACATAGACTTCGAAAGCATCAAGAAGAAACTGACTGAAATGGGAGCGACGATTCACTCTGTCGATGAAGTTGCGGCTGGCAAGAGAATTGTTGAGGAAGTAAGAACACCGCAGGATAAATCTGCCCGAATGTAAGATGGACTAAGAACCCTATGGGATTTCTCGAAAGGACTAGGACGCGCATACATGTAACGTAAGAGCTATTTCTTTGAGTCATTGATATAAAATAAGCAGGTGGATAGAGTGAGTGATTGTCCAAATTTGCAGATCAACTTGGCAGACTGCCCGTGCACATATTCCTGCGACTCAAAAGGCAAATGTTGTGAATGCATAAGAAGCCACAGAGAGCATAATGAACTTCCAGCATGTTACTTTCCGCCAGAAGTCGAAAAGACCTACGACAGGTCTATCCGCAGATTCGTGTCCCTCCACAAGTGATAATGCGCTACGCCTCATCCAATTCTGCAAAGATTTTAGGAAAAAGTACACAGCCAGTTCCAGAATGGTGCGGCCGCCGGGATTTGAACCCGGGTCGTCAGCGTTCTACATCTCGTTTAGACTTGGCAGGCTGATGTCCTAATCCAAACTAGACTACGGCCGCTACCTGTTTTATATTTAGGTTTAGCGAAGGGGCTTAAAACTCTTCTTAAGGAAAAATTAAAGAACCTGAATGTTTAATTTCGGGCTTCTAAGAGGATTTCAGGAAAGGTTTCCTTTGGGATTCGTTGAGCCTTTATTTGCCTTTGCTGTTTCTTTTCTTTTCCTCGGAGTAATGGTGTATAAGCGTGTAGGTTTGGGAATAACCTTAACTTTCACTGCAATAGTTTTGAGCTTGCTTTCTTTAGAGCCAAGTAGTATTGCAAACGTGTTTTGGAAAACCTCAACGGATTCTGTTACGATTTCGCTTGTATTAGCAACTTTTGGGATAATGCTGTTAAGTCAGCTTTACAGAGAAACCGAATTGATATCGATACTAAGCCAAAGTCTAAGCGAAATCGCTAGGAATTCCAAATTTGTGGTGAGTGTACTTCCAGCAGTTGTCGGGCTTCTTCCGGTTCCAGGCGGCGCTTTGATGTCAGCTCCTATGGTGGAAGCTGAAGCAAAGAAGCTTAAGTTAGATAAAACTAGGCAAACCTACGTGAACATATGGTTTAGACACACGATTTTTCCCGTCTACCCGATGAGTCAAGTCTTGATACTTACTGGGGCGCTTACAGGCTTGTCTGTAATTTCGCTTATCATGAGGCAGGTGCCAGTTGTAATAGCGATGATAGCCATAGGATATCTCATAGGTTTTTGGAAGGTCTCAGCAGCCGAACAGGAAGTTTCAAAGAATAGTTTGACTACAAACTTGACATCTCTTCTGAAAGCCTTTGCACCCATTTTAGCTATGATTTTTGCGATAGTGGCTTTCAGTATTGACGTTTCGGTAGCCGCATTTTTGGGCGTTATCGTGCTGCTTCTTATTACCAAGCCTAGTTTGAATCTCTTTTCAAGGCCCTTTAGAAGCAGGTCTATCTATGAGGTTACATTGGCGGCGTTTGGCGCCATGCTGTTAAGGAACGTTACAATGGCTTCTGGGATTTCAGAAACCATTGGGATATTAATAGCTGGCGGAAACATGGACAATGTTGTGTTGTTGTCAACTCTTCCAGCTGCTCTGGGGTTTCTTCTAGGGTCTCCGTCTGGAGGAGTGGCGATAAGTGTTTCAATGTTGACTGAGACATTAAGCTTCACAGCTGAAACGGCGGGGTTGCTCTATATGACTACGTACCTTGGATATCTAGGTGCTCCTACGCATCTCTGCCTTGTTTTGACAGCGGATTATTTTAAATGCTCTCTAGGCAGGGTTTATAGATATCTGGTTCCATCTTTGGCTATGTCTTTTCTAACAGCTATTCTGGTCTATTTTCTACTCTGACATCCAGATCTGTTGTTCTTTGCGCCTAGTGACATATTTGAACCATCCCCCGGACTGGAGATATCTCCCGCAGAACTCTCATTTTTTGGGTTTTTCCCGCGTCCAGACTATTTCTCCCAAACATCGAGAGGAGGCTTATGCTCTGGAGGTATCGGTGACCTATATTTCTTATTACCTATTCTTCGTCTGTGTTCCTCGCTCGCTTTGTTCAATGCATCCTCATTTGCCAGGAGATCAATAGCTGTAGTAGCCATCACCTTCGCTGCAAATATCAAAGACTTATGTCCAAGTCCAACTCCGCTTTGAGCTACGAATTTCCATGAATGTCCAGGTGTCCCTAAAACTCCTGTTGGAGTGCCAAATTCTACAGTAGGTGCCTGCCAGCTCACGTCAGCCACATCGGTGCTACCATGACTGACCTCACCTTCACCCCAAGGATCAGGAATTTCATCATCCATCAATTTATCCACAAGTCTCTCCCATTCCGGGCGCTTAGATTTCTTTAGCTGAGCAACCTTGGCTTCAGGAGTAATTGTTTCAGCGATTTTCTCAGCAAACTTCCGATCTTCATCACTATATTTCGGAAGCCCGATTTCACGCATATTCTTAACGATCAACTCTGTGATGGTTCTGTTAGGAATTACATTGTAACAGCCCTCACAGAACTCTATCTTTACCTCGGTTTTGGTCATAATTGATGCTCCCTTTGCTATGTCAAGAATCCAGTTGTATATGAATTCCAATTCATCTCTCTCTGGCGCTCTTACGTAGTACCAGCTTCTGGCGTATGGCGGTACAATATTCGGCTGTTCTCCACCCTTTTCAATTACGTAATGTATTCTTGCATCCTGGATTACATGTTCCCTTAGATAATTCACGCCCATATTCATCAATTCAACGGCATCCAACGCGCTTCTACCATGTTCAGGAGAACCACCAGCATGAGAAGCCTTACCATAGAAATGAAACTTGACCGAATTAACAGCCAAGCTGCTTCTCAAAGAAACATCATTCATAGTGCTGGGGTGATGACTAATCACAGCATCAACATCACTAAAATATCCATCTCTAACCATGTACACCTTACCTGAGAAATTCTCCTCAGCCGGGCATCCAAAGAACTTAATAGTGCCATCTATTTTGTGCTTTTCCATGGCTTCCTTCACTGCTATTGTTGCTGCCATGCCACTTGTTCCATGAATATTGTGTCCACAACCATGTCCGGGTTTTCCTGAGTCTAACTGTTCCTTCCGTGGAACCCTTTTCTGTGAAAGTCCTGGCAACGCATCGTATTCGCCCATTATTCCTATGACTGGCTTTCCATCACCCCAAGTGGCTACGAAGGCTGTGGGCATACCTGCAATTCCACGTTCAACCATAAACCCATGCTTCTCCAATTCATCTGCTACAAGCGCTGAAGACTTGAACTCAATTAAGCCCAGCTCAGCAAACTGCCACACCTTGTCGCTTATCTCAATAAGCATCTTCTTATTGTTCTCAATCCAATCACAAGCAGATTCTTTGCCAATAGTCATGAACAACACCTGAAATATACTAATAGCAACTCATCTCACTTTTTATGATTTGCCCGCTCCTCTGGAAGTGATTACTAGACCTTTAGATCATTTACATAAACTCTCGTTCGAGGATGCCTGTAAGGCAGCCGATCCCTCCAGCTGCTTTATGGAGCTCGTTTATGCCAACTGTAATACACTTGATGCCCATATCTTCATAGAAGGATTGGGTTTTAGGATTGCCAGCAGGCATTAGAATCCGCTGTGGGCCCAACGTCACGAAGTTGAGAGCCATCCCCTGTACAGCTTCCTCCTCGTTAGGCAAGAAGACGACTGTGTATCCGTGTTCTCGAATAGCCTCAACAGCCGCGTAGGGAATTCGGGTCCGCCAGCAAATAGCGAGGTCTTTGTCAACGAAACGCAAAGTCCCCATTAGGTGCATTGCTCCGCAAGGCAGATCTACCTTGACAACCTCGACATCCATCTCTTCAAGAAGACTCTTTACTTGAGCTGCCCCTTCATCATTGGTACGCAGTCCTGTCCCAAGAATCACAGTATCAGGATCAATCCAAGACGCATCTGCTCCCTCAAAGACTCCTTTTCCCCGTATGTAACGCAAGATTGGGATACCCAATTCTGCAAGCTTCTGTGCGACGAATCGCTCCTCACCAGCGCGGACAGTGGATGCTGGTCGTGCTAGAATCGCCCCTTCAGGTGTCATGAAAAAGAGATCCGCTACAAACATCTGGTTGGGAGGAGGCGTATTGCATGGTTCGACATAGAACACAGTGACGCCAACATCCCGATAAGCTTCAACTAAACTATCATGCTGGTGTCTGGCCAAGGCAGCGTCTGGTGTATCAAGCATTAACGCATCGTTAGCGTTCTTAACCGCCTCTATCTCAGGTCCCGGTCGGTGCGTCAGAACTGCTTTGAGAAGGGACCACTCGGTCGCCACACCACACAGCCGCCAAACCTTTCCAATCTCCTGACGCAGGGACACTATTCGTGGTGACCAGCCGGCACCACCATGAGCCGCATCTTCTACGATTTCCGCCACATCTAACCCTAGTCTGCATATCTTACCTGTCAAAATAATGCTTTCGCCTGTTTTCCAGCTAGATCATGAAACCACAAAATCTGATTGCCTTGAGCGTGAACTCGAAACTATTTCACGCATATACTTTTATCTGCTCCTAAGATGACTGTGGAATTGAAGCATGACCACGCTTATAATTAGAAAGATTATGCTGAAAGGAATGACAAACCAAACATTAGTTAACTCTATTACGCCAGCTGTTAAAGCTGGTGCAATAGAAGCGATTAATCCTTCAGTGAAGAAGTAAAGACTATAACTCAGCCCTCTCTGTGCTGCTGGTGTTATATGTGCTACTATTGTGTTTATGGGCGACCATATATTGCTGGTGAAAAATGCATAGAGTACGTACGTGAGAATGACAAAGTGAAGCTCTGAAGTCAATGACAGCATAGAAAGTGTGATAGCACAGCCAAGGGTTGTCAAGCTGAGCGCCCGCTTTGCATTCAGTCTTTCAGCTAAATAGCCGCCACACAAAGAGCCTACAATTCCAACAAAAGGACCTAATCCAAAGATCAAGCTGGCTCCGGCTTCGGAGAGACCTACAGTCTCTACAAAATATGTAGTCATAAACGTTGAGCTTCCGATTGACCCAACTTGTCTAACTCCTATAACAACTAGAAAAAACAAGAGAGCCGAGGAGAAAACAAGAGATGACTTTGGTGTTCTTCTTCTACCTTGATCTTGCCTTTTTTCAACTTCATTAGCCTTGAGATTAAGAGACGTTAGAATTATGAATCCCCAGGTTATTATCGGAAAGCTCCAGAACAAGTAAACCCATCTCCAACCCAGCGTTGACAAGAAAAAGGTTAAACTGATGACTCCGGCACCTGAGCCCACGTTTCCTAAAGCATTGTGGAATCCTATAGATCTGCTTATCTGCTCTGATCTTGAGAGTTTACTAATTTGGCTCAACCCAGAGATATGGTAGAGAGGAGATGAAATTCTCATCAAAGACACCCCTAACACCATAATCCAAAAGCTGTTTGTCTGACTAACAAAGAGCGCTGAAAAACCTTCTATTAGCATGCTGCCCAACAACAGATGCTTCGTACTGAATCGGTCTGCCAAGATTCCAAAAGGGATATTCGTCAAAAGCGCAACTAGGCTTGGAACAGTGGCAACAAGAGAGGCTTCAAGAAGATTTAACTGAAATTCTCGAATCATGACTGGGATGAGAGCGACCTGTATAAGTAGAAATACCTCAATAAACATGTGTGTCGTGTAGATTATCCATAAAGGCTTTTCCATGCATCAATCTCCAGACTAGTCGTTGAAGTTTTAAGAGTAGAAAGAGCTGCAGATATAAAAAGTGACCTTTCCTTCGACACCCCAGAGACTCGTTCGTTTCTAGAGTGGCTGTAACAACCAAGGAATCTATGATCCTGCTGGGCAAAGGTTTAGGCAGATTCGCTAATACAATGGCGCAAGAATAGATAGACAAAGTTGAGTATGATTCATTTAATATGGAATGAAATGTAATAAAAACTGCAGGTTCCTTGACTACTTTCTATCTGGAAATGAACATTGGTCAAAGCTTGTCTTTGAGTTCTTTCCAGCCTTTTATGACGCTTGTTGCACCATTGTCGATGTACTGTTGTGGTGTATAGCGTTTTGGACGCAGTAAACCTATTCTTTCTGGAACTTCGAACTGTCTATAGATCGGGAAGTAGCCAGGGTAGTCATCAACAACTCTTACCACGTTTTGTTTTTTCGATATTGAAGCGAAAAGCCTAGACTTCGCGTCAACCAGTGTCGGACCAGAAGGATTCACTCCTTGGGCACACCCATAATCCTCAATACTAAACATCATCAACTCAACATTACTTACTGGAAGACCAAACCTCTTTAACTCAGTAAACGTGAGCTCTCGCGTATTCTCAGTACGTCCAGTAAGATACACTAACCGATATTGCTCAATCCAAGTCCGAAGAACATCAGCCGCAAAAGGAACCGCCTCATGAAACCTAAGTAGCTCAATGCCGACCTCCTCAAAACAAAGAACAATATCCCAGAAACGCTTCTGAAATTCGCTTATGTGAGCTTTCTGCTCAGGTGATGCATATCTCATGAAAATCTGTTCCAGACTGAGAGTTTCCACCGCTTCTAAAGGAATAGTGCGACTTAAGAGCTTACGCCACACAGCTTGCATCCTACGTACAGTACTTATCAACGTATCATCAATATCAACTACAATGCTGTTCATCATCTTGCCTCAATCGAGGATAACGCTACGAATTCTTAAAGATTTATGTTAGAACAAGATT
>JGI2171J19970_10000693_pt1 | contig 18462 bp, 24 predicted proteins | sample DeeMarSWOR324_28_FD_19970 | JGI IMG/M metagenome (IMG submission 19970) | reverse complement strand
AAAAGAAATCACCGACAGCCTACAAGCTGACTGGCTACTAAGAATCGAAAAGGTCACGGTTTTAGATGCGCGATGCCAATAGGAGACTGCGACAAAAATTAGAGGACAACGGCTACAAATCCGAAACAACACACAAAATCCTAGAGCTCTACACCAAACGCTAAGCACGAAACTCAGAATGAAGTGCCCTAACTGCGGCTGTTGGAACAGAATAGACGTCAACAAACTGTTCCTCGAACAAGAAACCTCAGAACCGAAAGTAAAAGCGTTTATTCCCACGTATAAACCGCTAAAAGTTGAAACTTGCAGAAAGTGCAAAAAGGTTATAGCTGAACCGAAAGAACTAATCAGAATTGTAAAACATGGAACGAGAGGTGGAACTTCTGGCTAAGTTCTCAGAATGTTCGCTTATTCTTCGCTTTTTCCGAATATCTCTGCGTATTTGCCTTCATCGATTTCTTTTTGCACTTCGCGCGGGTCTTTGCCCTCAACCGTCACGCCCATGCTGACGCAGGTTCCCAGCATTTCCTTGGCGGCGCCCTTCAGAGTTGAAGCCAAAAGCTGTGGACGCTTCACCTTAGCTATGCGCACCACCTGCTCCATGGTGAGGTCGCCTACCTTCGCCGTGTTAGGCGTCCCTGAACCTTTTTCAATCTTCAATTCGCTCACGATTAGCGCTGAAGCGGTGGGAGTGCCGATGCTAACTTCAAAGGTTTTGTTTTCAACGTCAACAGCCACTTTCACTGGAACCTTCATTCCAGCGTAATCTTTCGTAAGCTCATTAATCCTGTTCACAACAGCCATGGTATTGACGCCCAAAGGTCCGAGTGCAGGACCTAGCGGTGGACCCGCTGTTGCTTGCCCTCCGCTTACGAGCAACTCTACAACTTTTTTGTCAGCCATCTTATGCTCCACCAGTCTTTTTTGCTTTTTCAACCAACTTAACGTAGTCTGAATGAACCGTAATCGGCAAAGTAAACGTTGCTTCTAACAGCTCAAGCGTAACTTCATCTTTAGACTTATCAACGCGTGTGATTTTCGCGCGCATCCCCTTAAACGGTCCACCAGTTATCTCCACAACATCCTCCTCGTCTAAATCTTCAAGAACTGGTTTTCTGATGATGTACCGTTCAATTTCGGAAAAACTCACCAAGCCGGGAATTCGTGACCGCACGTGTCTTACGCCAGCTATAGCTTCTTCCACGAGGTGTGGGCCGTCAGCCTCTATGAAAACGTAGCCTTTCAGCGTTTCAGGAACAAGTATAGCCTTTATCGGAATATGTGTCATTTCAACTTTCGCGGAGACAAGCCTTGCCACGTTGCGTTCCTGCCCAGTTGTCGTTTTGACCACAAAAATCTTCGCCGAAAACGGCTCCTCTTCTTTCTTCTCCATAGGATTCTTCCTTCTACGTGGCTGCTGCTGCTGTTGCGCCGCCTACTGCAAAAGACAACAGTTTAACTACGAAACCGACAAGCCCGATTGCACCTATGCCTAACAAGCTAATTTTTATTGATAGCCAAAGCTCGCTTCTTCCCGGTTTTACCGCTAACTTTAAGGTTCTCGCGCATTGAGATAGGAATGACCTTACGCCCATATTTACCGCACACTCAAGATTTCATTAAGGAATAATAAACGTTACTATACCTTTTGAGGTTTAAAAGCTACCTGCACCATGACTATTAAATTTTCTCCTATCGTGAAGAGGAAGTTTTATGAAGAAGCCGCTTCAGGTATACGCTCAACAAGTGGGCAAAATGGTGAACGTTTTCTTTGAAGTGCACAGCGGGCTTCCGAGAGAGGGTCCAGGCGATAACGAGTCCACCAAAAAAGCCTATTTAACGCTTCAGGATCTCCCGGAAAACCCGCGCATACTGGACATAGGTTGCGGTCCTGGCATGCAGACTATAGCGCTTGCTAAACTGTCGAAGGGCAGAATAGATGCGGTGGACAATCACCAGCCGTTTTTGGAGCAATTGAAGAAGAAAGCGGAGGAAGAAGGCGTTAGCGAAAAAATCACTGTGGTTAATGGTGACATGTTGGCTTTGAATTACGAAGACGGCAGCTTTGACCTGATATGGTCTGAAGGCGCAATTTTCGTTATCGGATTTGAAAAAGGTCTCCGAGAATGGCGAAACCTGCTGACCAATAAGGGGTATATTGTCGTCTCGGAGCTTTCTTGGCTGAAACCTGATCCTCCAGAAGAGGTTAGAAAGTTCTTTATGGAAGGGTATCCAGGAATTAAGACAATAAACGAGAACCTTGAGACGATTAAGAAAGCAGGCTATCGGATAATCGAGCATTTCGTATTGCCTGAGGAAAGTTGGTGGAATAATTACTACACGCCGATAGAGGCAAAAATCCCTTCGATGAAGTTGAAATACAAAGATGACAAAGAAGCGTTGGACTTTCTGGCTGCTGAAGAATTAGAGATTGACATGTTCCGCAAGTACTCAGACTATTACGGCTACGTTTTCTACGTGATGCAGGTTGAATAATGCGAACGCATTGCAAAAACCAACTTTTTGTTGTCAAATCTTCTTGTATTGAAGCCCAATTTCTGCCAGCGCCTTCAGCAACTGTGGCTTGTCTGCGCTCTTTATTCCCTTCCAATCAAGAATTGCACAATCGACTTTTTCCACTGTTTTTTCCACGCACTGACGGAGCATTTCAGCGTCCACCCATGGAACCGCATACTTCGGAATCATGTGACCAAAAACCGCTTCACCATCCAACGCCATGCGAGTAAACCGCTGATTGTAATGTGTTCCGCCTATGCCGAGAACCGCCGTTTTCTCAGAAACGCCGAATTTGCCAATCGCCGACATGGCAGCGTGAGCAACAGCTTCGGCAGCCTTCGAATCGCCCCATTGCTTCGGTGAGCTGCCCAACTCCACAAACATGGCAGGCACATTCAACGAAGGACCATGATGAGTGCACTCGTAAGAAACCTCATACTCAAGCTTCATTCCTTCTTTGAAAAGCATCAGCGCCTTTAGCGCGTTTCGCATCGCAGTAGCGGGTGAGATAGAAACTTGTTTTGGCAACCCGCCGAGTTCTGCTGCGGCGAAATTGCCAGGCGTGTGAACCGACAACGTAGGCGTGCCGCTTGTGCTGCTGTGCCGCGAAATGAAGACGATTAGGCTTAGGTGAGTGAAGCTTTGAGGCAAGTATTGCGCGTTTATTGCTTCTTCGTTTAGCATGATGAGGGTGAGTTTTTTCCTGTTTATATCGGCTGAAAAGGTGGGGTTTTCCTGAAAAGTCTCGCCTGTGACGCTGAAAGGATAGTGATTAAGAATGTGCTTTGCTATGTTTAAGCTTGCGGTGTCTTTGCGTGAAGCAACAACCAGAATCATTGCCTGATCACTCCAATTGAAGCGCTGCGGCGAGAAAAAGGTTTCCATAAAGCTTATTTGCTAAACTCGGTTCAACCTTTCTGTGAGAGAGACTAGAGAAAAATGCACCTAATCAACTTCAAGGAATTATCCGCTAAACAGCTTAACGCGTTCATCGACATGGGCATCGAGGTTAAACGCAACCCTGAAAAATACTCGAAAGCTTTAGAAAAAAAGTCGTTGGCGTTGATTTTCCAGAAAACCAGCACGCGAACGCGGGTTGCATTTGAAGTGGCTATGACGCAGCTGGGCGGACACGCGTTATACATAGACTGGAGAACCACGAACTTCGTTTTAGCGGACATTTACGATGAAACGCAGTATTTGTCGCGCAACGTTGACGCCATAATGGCGCGGTTGCTGAAGAACGCTGAACTGCAGAGAATGGCAGAAGCGTCGCGTGTTCAAGTGATAAACGGGTGCGACGAGAAGTACCATCCAAGCCAAGCCATAGCCGACCTAATAACGATTAAAGAGCGGAAGGGCACGTTGAAAGGCGTGAAGCTCACGTTCATAGGCATCCACAACAACGTCTGCAACTCGCTGATTGAAGGCTGCACCAAAACTGGCGTAGAGCTTACCACGGTGACGCCGATAATCAACGAACACGCACGTGACGACGAGCTAATGAAAGTAGCGAAGAAAACGGGGTTGTGGCAAACCACCCTAGACGCCCGAAAGGCGGTTGAGGACGCGGATTTCGTTTACACGGACACGTGGATCGACATGGAATTCTTCACAGACCCGAAATTCGCTGCTGAGAAGGAGAAACGCCTCAAACTCATGATGCCCTACCAAATCAACAGTGCATTGCTGAAAGGCAGCAGCGCCTGCATAATGCATGATATGCCGATTCATAGGGGATATGAGATAAGCGGAGACGTAATTGAGGACTCGCGTTCCGTGATCTACGAGCAAAGCGAGAACAGGCTGTACTCAGCAAAGGCTATACTGCTAAAACTATTGAGCACTTAAACGCTCGGAACAGTCTATACCCCCTTATTTAAAGGGGCTATATATAGCGCTGAGCGGGCTTGTGCGGGTAGACCCCCTCTATAGATTTCTGCATAGATTGGCTAATAGCCTCCAAATATGCCTTGTCAAGAAATCTTGACGAAGAATAAGCCTGTTTTGTCAAGAAACGTTGACAAAAACGCTTTAGTACGGAGCCACTATGGTATTATGGGGTTAAGCTTGCGCAATTTTGTCGCTGCAATGCTTTTTCTCGCCTTCCTATCAGCGTCATGCATAATTGTCGTTAAGCCCGTTTTTGCGCCTTCCACAATCGAGAATTCTTGGACAACCAAGGAGCCAATGCCCCAAACGGCTGCGCTTAGAGCCGCTGTCGTAAATGGAAAAATATACGCCATTGGAGGGGAAGTTAATTACGAGTATGACCCAGCAGCAGACAAGTGGACCGCTAGAAAGCCCATGCCTACTGCAAGGCAACATTTTGGTATAGCTGTTTACCAAAACAAAATATACACAATAGGTGGAAGCTGGTGGGACCCTGATAAAGGAAGAATCTCAAGTAATGCAAATGAAGTTTATGACCCTTTAACAGACACATGGGAAACTAGGGAGCCGATGCCTGCAAACAGATCTGACTTAAAAGCGAACATTGTCAACGGCAAGATCTACCTTATAGGCGGCAGAACCGGCGATCAAAAAACAACTGTAGCGCTGAACGAAGTTTACGACCCAGCTACCAATTCATGGACCACTAAAGAGCCAATGCCCTATCCCGTTGTAGGCTACGCTTCTGCAGTGGTCAACAGCAAAATATACGTAATTGGAGGCCAGAATGAATTCCATGACCCGGATGACCCACTTAATACAAATCACAACCAAATTTATGATCCAGAAACTGACACTTGGAGTTTAGGAGCGTCTCTTCCCACAGTCGTATGGAATGCTGCCGCTGGTGCGACAACAGGTGTGAAGGCGCCGAAGAAAATCTATGTTATTGGTGGAACGCCGGATAGAAGCATTCAAGGCACTAACATTACTCAAGTTTATGATCCAGAAAACGGCNTTTGGACGTTTGGGGCTTCAATGCCTACCGCTCGCGCTTGGCTAGCTGTTGCAGTCGTAGACGATGTGCTATATGCAATCGGCGGCTCTCCGGGACTAATGCTTTCTTTCTTAACGGTAAATGAGCAGTACACACCCATCGGTTACGAAACGCCTGAACCATCACCTTCTCCATCTCCGCTACCCACGCCTTCGCCTTCACCATCGCCAATACCCTCCCCAGAACCCACACCAACGCCAGAATCCAAACAGGCAGAGCCTTTCCCAACAACACTGGTCGTAGCTGCCATAGCTTCAGCTGCCGTTATCGGCGCAGGGATACTATTCTACTTGGTTAAAATAAAGAAATCTAGCTTTTCGCAGAAACCAGAGTAAATCGTTTATCTTAGAATCATGTTCACGAATTTTTCTGGGTTAAACAATTCCAAATCCTTGTACGTCTGCCCCACTCCAATAAACAGGATGGGCTTCTGCGTCACATACGTTACGCTTAAAGCGGAGCCGCCTTTCACGTCCGCGTCCACCTTCGTCAATATCGTCGCGTCAATGCCTATGCACTTGTGAAATTCTTCAGCCTGCATAACCGCGTCATTGCCAATAAGCGAATCCAAAGTCAAAATCGTCAAGTCAGGCTGGACAACCCGCTTCACCTTCGCCAGCTCATTCATCAAGTTCTGGTTCGTCTGCATTCTGCCCGCCGTGTCAATCAAAACAACGTTTATTCCATGCGCCTTAGCGTGGCTCATCGCGTCATACGCAACAGCCGCAGGGTCCGCGCCATACTTATGCTTAATCATGCGCATGCCCAAGCGCTTTGCGTGCTCCTCCAGCTGCTCAATAGAACCCGCGCGGTAAGTGTCGCTGCCAGCAAGCACCACCGAGTAGCCCTTATCCCGAAGGAACTGCGCAACCTTGGCTATAGTCGTTGTTTTTCCCGTGCCGTTAATGCCCACAAAAAGCAGAATAAACGGCTCACCTGTTTTGCGCTTCTCCTCCACTTTTTTAAGCAAATCAATTTTGTTGTTTGTAAGCATAACTTCCAGAAGCACTTGCCGCAAGTTCTCTTCCACAATTTTCTTGCGGTCTTCCAAACGCTTGACCTGCACGCCCACTAAGCGTTTTTCAAGTTCATCGCATATTCGGTCTGCCACTGGAAATGCCACATCATTCTCGGCAAGGTTTATCTTAAAATCGGAAAGGATAGGACTTAGGTTTTCAGCTTTAAGCTCGGTTGTGGTGACTTTGGTTACGAGCCCTTTAAAGCCTGACTTGAGCTTCTCAAACATCGCGTTAAGTTTTCCCTTCTCTCACTTTGGCAAGTAAGCTTTCGATTCTGTTTCTGTCCGCGTTAATTCGGTTAGCAACCTGTGCAAACTGTTGCTGCGCTGAAGCCATAGCCTTCTCCATCTCATCTAACCGCTCTTTGACTATTGCCTTTGCCTCTGGCAGCGTTTTTTCGATTGATACGCCTGCGCCCATGCCGACAACCACCTTGTCAGGATTTGCCAGTTTCACTTTGACATAGGAGCTGCTGCCTATCGGAACAAGGAGCTCCGCATTCTTTTTCTCCTTTTCTATGCCCTCTAAAGTCATATTAGCGTAAGTCAAGTCCGTCATAGCCGCGTTCATCATGCTGATTCGCTGTTGCAGGTTTTCAGCGGTCTGCTCTAGAAAGCGCATTTCAACGCTGAGCTTGCGGAGTTCTTCTTCCTCTTTGCTTATTTTCGCCACGGCTTATTCCCCAGAAACTATCTTCTTCAAAATAGGATTCTCAATCTCGTCAAGCGAGACCTCTTCAACCTTCAATATTTTGATGTGATGCCTTTTGACGCGGTGTTTGCTACCGATTTCCGCATAAACCTTCTCAACCGCATGCTCAGGTTTAGCAACCACCACTTCTTTTGCAAATGTCGTCTTCAATTTTGGCTTGTTAATCTCGCCGGTTACTCTGAAAACCTTCAATCTATCTCATCTTCCTGCACAACATCCAGTGCATTCCCAATTATAAACATCTCGGGTCCCGTAGTCATAGAACCAGCCACAGCCGCATGCGAATTACCTATCAAACCAGTGCCCACGTAAGGTATTCCACAGTTAATTGTGCCAACGTCAACGGGAACCTTGAAAACGCTTTCCAAAATTTTTCTTTCCGCTTCCTTCAATAATGGATGAGCTAAAACGCCTTTGTTTGTAGCCACAGCCAAAGACCCAACATAGGGCAAGCCGGCGATCTCGCCTGTAACTACATCAACGCCTAGGGTTTCGGCAATTTGCTTTATTTGCGGTTCCTTGAAGCGCGGGTCAACAACCGCTCCATGATCGTTAGCTAACACCAGATTGCCGTAAGCCGTCTTTTTTGTCTCCATCACCGTAATGTTACCCTTAAACAACGACTTGATGACAGCCAGTTCTTCTTCTCGAATGGAGTTTGGAAGCAGAATTCCGTTGGAGTTTGCGCAAGCCAATGCACCCGCCAGCACAGAACCGCCAATAGAAGTGTGAATGAGTTTCACTTTCAACCATTCAGCCGTTCTCTCAGCTTTTTTCAGCGGAACCATTTTCGGAATTATAACAATTTTATCATTGGCAAGGGAGTAAACGCCTATGCTTGCGCTTCCAACAATACTTGATAAGTAAACGGCCAAGGATTATTCTCCTTCAGCCAAATAAAGCGTGACATTACCCTCTTTGTCTTTAGCGGCGCGCACCCGAATCTTTCGCGGAGGCTTCTCTATGCCTCTACCCCAAACTTTCTCGTTGACATCATTGCTTATCACAAGCTTGGGCAATTCTCCTTTTTCCTCTTCCGCTTCAACACGCATTTCCAACTTCATGTGCTTAGTTATGAAGGCTCTAATCATCTGCATGGCTCGAGGAGCTCTCTTCTTCGGCGGCCTAACCAATGCCTTTCCCAACGGAATTGTGTAAATTCTTTCTTCAACAAACTCTTCTTCCTCTTCCTTCTTTTTCCTTCTGGAAGGTTTAGCTTCTTCCTCTTCTTCCGCTGGTGCAGCTTCCTCTTCCGCCTCAACTGTTTCCTCTGCAGTTTCTTCTTCCAAAATTTCTTCGATTTCTTCAGCAGCTTTTTCTTCGCTAACGTCTGCGTCGGCTACTTCTTCTTCTTCGTCAGCCTGTGCTTCTTCAGAAACTTGCTCTTCCTCTTTGTCTTCTTTTTCCATAAGTCCCTAACTCTCCTAGGCCTTTATTTTCCGTGTTCTCCAATTTCTTCGTCGCTTAGGGTTTGTCCTAACTTTCCCACCAGTCCGCACGATTACCCATGTTGGAACAGCCTTTTTCTGTTTAGTAGCCTTAGCCAACCTGCGCTTTTTAGCTGGAGGTTTAACTCGCGCCATACTCATATCCTTCTAATTTTTGTTTCTCGCTTCCGAGATTGAAGCTGGATTAATATTTGTTTCAGTTTAGCATCCGACAATGGTATGGGCAATTTGCCCGTTTGCGCCAACTGTATTAGCTGGAGCTCCAGTTGTTCGGTGAATTCCGGCTTAACCATCTTCAAATTGGTCAGCCTTTGCCTAGCTTCAGGCGAAAGTATCTGCCTCAGTAGCGCCTGTTTCTGTGCTTCTAACTGGCGTTCTGCTTGAGCTTGTTTTTGCTCATCGGTCATTCGTTGCTGCATGGCTAAAAGTTTTCTTCTGCGAATCTCCTCGAGTTCTTCATCCGACATCTCATTCGCCTTGGTATTTCCTGAGTTCAGGAACCGCTTTCACCAGTTCTTTCTGCAGGTCCTCAGCTACTTCCTGAAGAAGTTTTCGCCCTTTTGGAGTCATTGTTCTTCCCTGCGGGCGTGTGGTTTGAACCAAGCCTGCTGCTTCGAGCTGCTGCAGGATTTTTCTAATGTTGCTTCCACCAGCTTTCACCACATGCTCGATTTTGACGCCGAAGTCTTTTCTTCCTCCGTAGTCGGCGCGCAGTTTCTCTATGCCTATAGGACCGTGAACGTAGACTTTACGCAGTATCGAAGCGCTGCGTGTGTACCACCAGTTGGGGTTTTGCGGTTGCTTTTCCACGTGAGAGCCAGTTTTAGCAAGGCTTGCCCATGCTGGAGGTTGCACGTCGTCAATGTTCTCTTTTAGGTATTTGGCTAGTTTTTCGATGAATTGGGCTGCTGGGACATCGTAGGGAGTTGTCAAGATGCCTGTTCCTTCTGTTTTTCCTTGCAGTAAAATCATTAAGCCCAATATAAATATTCTCTGGACGGGATAGCGTGCTCTACGAGAGGCTGTTCCCATTATATGGGCAATTGGACTCCAGCTTTTCAGTGCCTGTTTTTGGTTGCTTTTTTCTGGCATAACGAGTGGACATATAGATAAATGCGCCCAGACAAGCTCCCGATGCCAAAAACACGAGTAGCTTGAAAGGATATGGCAAGTCTGTGAACAAAAAAAGCCCATGTAGCACCAAATAAGTTGCCCCGAGTATTGAAAGTGTAATAAAAAGTCGAGCAAGCTTCATAATTTTGTATTAACTTGCTTAAAGATTTTCTGAGTTCTGTTCGCTTCTTCATGCTGGATAAGAATCTTATGGAAAAGTGTAAAACCAGTACAAACATCCAAATAGGCTCTTGTGGCTTTTGCGCCTCTGAGATGCCTACCCCATCTTACGTATACATTGAAACTTATAGACTTTGACGCGAGGCTGGCGTTTTAAATCCAATAGCAGATTTTCCATAAAATTTTAGAGAAAGCTCAACGTACTATTAGTTGGGGCTGGCTGTGAATAAAAAAAGCCTCTTAGCAGCAGCTTTCGTTTTACTGCTTCTTTTTTCAGTGTTAGCTGGAATGCAGTTCGTTAATTTGGCAGCGGCAAACCCTGGCGTATCAAACTTGGTTCTTGCTATGCCTGAAGAGTACATTAATTACACTGTTACCCGTGTCAATGGGACTTTGTGGGCGAAAATTGACGGAACATACCCGATATACATACTAAGTGAATCTGAAGGCGATTCGCAGTGTGCTCCACTCGACGAGTTGCCAATGGTTTATCCTACTCCTCCTAGCACAACTAACATCCACGTGAAAATGAACGAAACAGAGCTTGACTGGAGCAACTATCCCTACGAAACCCACCACACCGCCATCGGCGACTGGTCCATGATTTATTGCGTGATAAGCCCTGTTTCAGACTACTTTGTGCTCAAAATTCACTACGAACATCCAGTTCAGCTGATAAACGGAAGCTACCTGTTCCTGTACGACCTCAACATACGTGATTACCTCTCGGATTGGAGCCCAAACTCAACAGCTTACTTCACTATAGGCATGGAAATAAACGCTTCAAACTTGCAAGCGTACACTACCGAAACCGACAGCATATGGAACCCAATAAACTACACAACCAGCCAAGAGGGCGCAACGGAAGTAATAGCCATCCAAATCTACTCTGAGCGGTCTAAACTGCTAGGCGATTTGGTGATTACGTTTTCTGACGCTGAAACCGAAACTACAGCGGTTCCGTCATGGATTATCATACCAGTACTCCTAATTGCAGCTTTGCTGGCAGTCATAATCTATAGAAGGAAGCGTCGGCAAAAAGCCAGCTCTCATTTACAGAAGTGAAATAGAAAAGGGCCGCTGTGCTTCGATTGAATAATGAGGGAGAAAGCTTCTTCTTTGCCCTCGGAATCTTCGGCTAAGGAAACGCTAATTTTATCGCGTTTGTTTTTTCACAGGCCATCCTGTTGAGCGTTTCCTGTAGTGGGCAAATTCATGTTCAAACAGTGGCACTTTCTTCATTTCTGCCCTCTTTTCCCCAAGCAAAGAGAAATGTTCCGTTCAAGTTAAAACATTTTCGCTGTAGAAACTATAAACTATATAGTCAAATACGCGTTAATAGCTTGCAACGTCAGGTGGAAGCGCGTGGTTCGCGAGGAAAAACCGAGAACTGTCTATTGGCTGGACAACAGCCTTTACCTGAACATTACTAATCGGTGTTCGAATAACTGCTGGTTCTGCTTCCGCAACTTCAAGCAGGGCGTGGGCGGTTTCAATTTGAAGCTGGAAAGGGAGCCGACAACAGCCGAAGTGAAAGCTGAGCTGGAAGGCGCTTTGGAGTTGAGGCGTTGGGGTGAGGTGGTTTTCTGCGGTTTTGGTGAGTCGACTGCGCGATTGGATTTTTTGTTGGAGGTTGCGCGGTGGATACGGGAACGCTGCGGCAGTTCAATTCCGATTCGGGTTGACACGAACGGTCACGGTTACGTGCTGAACAAGGGCAGGGAAGTTGCGCGGGAGTTGCGGGATGCTGGCGTCAGCAAAGTCAGCGTGAGCTTGAACGGTCATGATGAGGCGAGTTACGCGGAGAACTGTAGACCAGAGTTTAGTGGCGGTTTCACGGCTGTGCTGGAATTCGTCAAGAAGGCTGTGGACGCGGGGTTGGATGTGGAGGCTTCGGCGGTGAGGATGCCTGAAGTTGACGTGGAAAAAGTCAGGGCGGTTGCCGAGTCGTTAGGTGTGCCGTTGCGGGTTAGAGATTACATCCCTTGCTTCTGGTGAACTGTTGTGTGATTTTTGTCTATAGCCCCCCTTATTTAAAGGCTGAAACACAGAGAGAACTGCAGGTTCTTTCGGTTCTGCTGTTATGTTTTTGGCTATTGGAAAAGTTGTTTAGAAAGCGAAAGTGATTGCCTTGATTACGAATAAGCGAAAAGCCAGAGATCTGCAGCAACAAACGTTTCATTACTTTGAAAGACTGGTGGTAAAACGTAGTGTTCAAACTGTTGACTTTGAACTAAGTCACCTGTTGTTGCATCAAAAATCCAAAGCCCCTTATTCTTAGTTAAAAAGACCTTATTGACATCATTATTAAAAGCTAAACTTAGAGTGTGCCACTTGAAGCTACCATAGCTCCCATTTTCGATCTTTAAGGGTTGAATCCAGTTAACATTACCATTAGATAGATCAAGGTTGCATAAGGTTCCAGTGTAATTGTGTAAAGGTCCACTTTCTGCAACATTTAAGTACCAAAATAATCGCTGATTTTGATCATCAATTTTGATTGAAGAAGCTTGAACTTGATTACTAAATCGACTGTTATAAGAGAACAAGTTATAAGTGTCAACTTTGGTTTTCCATTCAATATTACCATTCGTCAAATTTACTGCATATAAGTAGCCATCTGCTTTGGCACAAAGGAATAAATCATTATAGACTGCTGAACCATAAACACCTGGTTCTTGACCCTCATCGGCGCCTACATCAATACTCCATAATTCTTCACCTGAAGCAGAATCCAAACAAATAAGCTGATTTGATAACGAAGTTCCATCATATATCATCGATATAATAATTCGTCCTTGAACATTTGCCGCAATGCCAGGAATAAAAAAACCTCCTAAAGCAAATATCGCACCATCCCATGTAACATTGCTGCGCCAAATAATGCTTCCATTTTTTATGTTAATTTTGTAATAATGCATGTTTGAAAAGTCATCTCCTGCAGCATAGACGAATTCGCCGTCTAAGAAGCCGCCACCCAAAAGATAAACACGCGACTGATAATCAGGATAATGTTCCAAAAACGGATTAACTTCCCACAGAAGTTCCCCCGTGATTGCATCACGCGCACTAATACCGTCTGTTATTACATACATAACATCATCCTCAAATGAGATGCTGGGGTATCGGTAAAAATAACCTTCATTCATAGCATTTTGGATTGTCCATAAAAGTGTTCCATTATTCTTATCAAAACAACTTACCCTTGCATTCTCATAGGCAACATAGAGTCGATTTTCTATTATTGCTATTCTGTGTTCACGCCAATAATGTGCAATATATCCTCCTACACTGCCATTCCAAATGGATTCTCCGGTTTGGCTATCAAAGCAGCGGACATTGCCTGTGTCATCTGTCATAAACACTTTTCCATCGTCAACTGCTATGAAAGTTGCGAAGTGTTCAATTGGATTCTGCCAAAGAACAGCTGAAGGATTATTTGACCTCATCAAGCCTAATTCATATACTATAACTGAAGACACAACGATAATTGCAATTAAGCCTATAGCAATGAGGAATAACGAACGCCTATTCATTTTGCCTCACATTGCCCCAATGAAATAGGTTGTTTTGGTGATTAAAGCATTATTGTAAAGATTCCTTGACTCAAAATTTCTTGACTAAGCCGCTTATGCTTATCTAAGTCTGCAGAGTATGAAATTGACTAGCAATGGCGAATGGTTTTTGTCTACCCTTCCCCTTTAGAGTGGTTACAGTGAACCACAGTGGCGTTAATTTCGCGGTTTGACCCTTGGCGTTCCAGCATGTGCACGTGCCCGCCTAAACTGACTTTTAACCCTTACACAGGATGCGATTACGCCTGCGTTTACTGTTACGCCTCCAGCTACATTCCCCGCTTTTTCAGTTGCAGACCGAAAAGCGATTTGATCCAGCGGTTGCAGCGGGAAGCCGCCAAGCTGAAAGGCGAAATCGTGTCAATCGCCAACAGTTCCGACCCGTACCCGCGCATGGAAGCTGAAACAGGCTTAACGCGAAAATGCCTCACAATCCTATCGCAGCACGACTGCCGAATTCAGATAATCACAAAATCCACACTCGTCACACGCGACACCGACCTCTTGGGCAGGGGTCCCTGCACTGTCGCGTTGACCGTCACCACAGACGACGAGAACAAGGCGAAACTACTTGAGCCGCATGCTCCTTCACCAACCGAACGCCTGAAGACCGTTGAAACGCTGGCAAGCAAAGGCATCCCCGTGTCCGTGCGCGTAGACCCTATAATTCCTTTCGTAAACGACAACCCTGAAAAGCTGATTGCCACCCTTGCAAGCATGGGCGTCAAGCATGTGACAACCTCCACGTACAAGGTAAAACCTGACAACTGGAGACGCCTCGCAACAGCCATGCCGCAAGTTGCAGAGAAATTAAAGCCATTATATTTTGAACAAGGCGAAAAAACAGGCGGCTACACGCTCCTGCCCACCGATTTAAGGCTCAGGCTCATGAAAAACATCCGCCGCTTAGCCGTGGAAAACGGGATGAAATTCGGCGTCTGCAGAGAAGGTTTAGCTCAGTTGAACACGGCGGCGTGCGACGGCTCGTGGCTGCTTTTCGCTAAATCGAGGTGAACTGCTGTGCCCTCGCCAAGCCGAGTCATAATGCTGGTGGACCTGGACTATTTCTTTGCCCAATGCGAAGAACTGCGAAACCCAGCGCTCAAGGACAAGCCCGTAGTCGTAGGTGTTTATTCGGGGCGCACCGAAGACAGCGGAGCCGTAAGCACCGCCAACTACATCGCCAGAAAATTCGGGGTTAAATCTGGAATCCCCCTGTACTTGGCGAAGAAGCGGCTGGAAGGCACTGAAGCGGTTTTCTTGCCTGTTGACGACGAGTTTTATGAGCAAATTTCCGACAAAATAATGCACGCACTCAGAGGCTACGCTGACATCTTCGAGCAGGTGGGCATAGACGAAGCTTATTTGGATGTCACGCAAAAGTTGCACGGAAGTTTTGAGGCGGCAAAAGCTTTAGCCCAGAAAATAAAAGACAACGTAAAAAACCAGTTGGACATCACTTTTTCCGTAGGCGTAGGCCCAAACAAGCTTGTCGCCAAAATCGCCGCTGACAGCCAGAAACCAGACGGCTTAACAATCGTCAAGCCAGAAGAGGTTGAGCGCTTTCTGTCGCCGTTGCCCGTTGACCGACTTATAGGCGTGGGGCGGAAAACATCCGCTAAAATGGGCGAGTTGGGCATAAAGACGATTGGTGACTTGGCAAGGTACGATGTGCAAAGGCTTGTGGACATTTTCGGGAAAAACCTCGGCGTCTACTTCCACAACGCGGCAAACGGCGTAGACAACGAGCCTGTTCAGGAAGCAGGCGAGGCAGAATCCATCAGCAGAATCTCCACCCTGAAAGAAAACACGCGCGACTTGACGCTGATATTGGAAAAAACTAGCAAACTAATCGAAGACATCCACAAGGAGGTTGTGCAGAGAGACATCAGTTTCAAGCAGATAGGAATAATCGCCATTATGACTGACCTGAGCGTTCGAAGCCGATCGCAAACATTGGAAACAGCCACAAGCGACATAGCAGTTCTTAGACGAACTGTTCGAGAGCTTTTCGAAAAATTCCTCAGCAAATCTGAACTTGAAATCCGCAGAGTCGGCGTGAAAATCTCCCACTTCGCCAAGGAAGAAGCTGAACAGAAACAACTAACAAGTTTCTTCCAGAACACTTAATTCTTCTTATTTCCTGTTTTAAATGTAGTTTTCAAGCTTTTTTTGTTCTTGCGTTCTGCAGGTCGCTCAAAACGTTTATTAAATCTTACTACTCGTATATAGGCGGAAAAGAGAGGATGAAAGTGAGCCGCAACTCAAAAACAAAACTTAATGAACAGGCTAACGTTTCTCTTCACGTAATACCTGAAAACTCCAATGTAGAATACGCGGTCACCACGGCAGACGGCCACAATTCAGATAATTCTCTGGAAAAAAGAAAAAAAGAAGAAGCTAAAAAACCCCTCTATCTCAAAAGAATATAACAAAGCAGAAATTCCCAAACCACAACTTCAAGCTTGAAATCATTTTTATACTAGATTCTCCTCACCCACATTTAATTTCAGAATGCAAGAGGTTAAGTAATGCAGTTTACCGAAGCCAAACTCGGAAGGGTTTTCGTACTAAGATTACACGATGGCGATCGCCTTCACGAAGTTCTCGAATCTTTCGCCACTGAAAAAAACGTTTCCACTGCGCTTTGTTTCTTCTTAGGCGGCGCAAAAGAAAAAAGCCGCGTAGTCGTCGGTCCCAAAGATGGCTCCGTGCTTCCTCCAGAGCCCATGGTTACGCTCCTCGATGGAGTACATGAAGCGTGTGGGGTGGGAACAATTTTTGCAGATGAAGAGGGAAAACCGAAGCTGCACATGCACGCAAGTTTTGGAAGAAAGCAAAATACTGTTACTGGATGTGTGCGTATGGGCGTTGATGTGTGGCGCATAGGCGAAGTAGTGATGTTAGAATTAACAGGCGTTTCGGCTCGTAGGGCTAAAGACAAGGAGACTGGTTTTGAATTTCTGGAAATACTAAAATGATGTAAAGGTATGGAAAAATGTAAAATAAAATGTAAAAAAACTGTAAGTTTCACCTATATCTAGGATTCTATGGAAAACAGAATGGAAAACAAACGCTTATTTTTACAAAATTTGTTAACAGCCACTTTTACCTTATTTCGGTGAAAAGAGAGAATAACGGTTCTTTTATCGTGAAATCTTCGTGTTAACAAGCGTTTTCAATAAACAAAGTGCTGATTAACTGAATAGTCACCAAAAGTCTCCGAGGAAAACATTTGAGATAGTAAGCTTTAGATTGAACCCCGATTGAAAGAAGAAAATATGAGAGGAATTTGAAACTGTGAAATACCGAGGGAAAAAGACAGCGAAAACATGGAAAATTTATTGATAAAGTGAAACCGACCCTAATATTTTACAAAAAGTCACCAAGAATTGGAAAGCTAAACGTTACTGTTGTTAATGAAAAAGTTTTCATTCGCTAAATATTTGAGAGGGAAGAAAAACCGCATTGGAGTCCAAGGATTAACGAGCTACGGTAAGGTGTCCGAATGCGGATTAGGATTCCCCGCAAGCGGATACGCGAGAGATTCCTAATTATCTACGAACTTGAGGGATGCCAAAAGGCAGTCAACTTGACTGAATTTTATGGCATTAGAAGGATGAAAATTATTCTCAATGGCAGAAAAGTGGGCAATGGTTATATTGCGTATTACTTTGAAAGCAAGGCGTATTTCACTAAAAGAGGATTGAAGAAGCGAACAGTACTCCACGAGTTATATCACCATTTGGTTTACTCTAAAAAACTGTCAATGCCCGCAAGAAGTGAGGAAAAGGAAGCCAACGTTTATGCAAAGGCGTTTCTAAACAGCGTTTGTTGTGACAAGCGATAAATAGTTTTTTATGTTTCAACAGCAGAAGAAAGCATGCTCTTGGCGGTGGAACTTAATGTTCGAGTTCTTGGCAGACCAGATGTGGCAATTTATAATTGGAGCCATTATTGCAATTGTGACTATAATAGTGTCAATTATTATTTATTTAAAGCAACGGAGCCGAAAAAGACTCTCCTATGAAATTCTTTCAAATGCAGCACTGTTGAGTGAGGAAGAGGAAATCAAGAAGGATATTCAACTGACTTACAAAGGCAAAATGGTCGAAGGTGTGAGACTCCTTGTTTTGAGAATTTTCAACTCTGGTAATTTACCCATAGTGAGTGCTGATTATGAGAGACCAATTAAAATAGAATTTGGAAAAGAGACTCGAGTTTTAACAGCGGAAGTAATTAAGAAGAAACCAGCTAATCTGCAATCAACTATTAGTATTGAAAACCGCGTGGTCACACTCTATCCTGCACTTCTGAACCCTACAGACTCGGTTACAATCAAGATATTGGTTACAAAATACGAAAATGACATTCAAATTAACAGCAGGATAATTGGGGTTAGCAAAATCGAGTTGCTTCATGAGAGTTCTGTTATGACTTCGGCAGTTGTTTTTACTTCTATCCTGTTAGTCATATGGGCGTTTGGGTCTTTAATATGGTCGTTTATATTTCATGTTTCTTTTTTTGAGGCATTTGCCTATTTTGGCATAGTCTTCTATATCCTTTTTATAGTTTCAATGGTCGTAGCGTTGGCTGATAGGAGAACTCGCAAGGTTTTTGAAAAATACTTTGGAGACCTCGTTAAGGACAGCGACAGCAAACGTGAAGAAGATAACTCTGAGTAATTCGATTTGCTACATGCTATTATTTGGTGTACTGAAATGAGGTGGGCATCTCAGGGCACTTCCACCCCTCTGCACTCGTATTTTTAGCCTGCAAGCATGAAAAAAACACGGTATATACTATATACCCTATCCCGTAGAATATCCGATACATCATACATTATAATAACACATAACAATAAGTGTTGCAAGCCCCTTTTCAAGCCATCAAGTCATTTTCAAGCCTTAGGAATCCCCTGCATCAAAAAAAACCACGTCCAACCACGC
>JGI2171J19970_10000692_pt1 | contig 18492 bp, 19 predicted proteins | sample DeeMarSWOR324_28_FD_19970 | JGI IMG/M metagenome (IMG submission 19970) | reverse complement strand
GCTGAAGGAACGCTTCATTTTAGAGGCCATACCATAGACATCATCGATCTACCCGGAATCTATTCTCTGTCCACCTTTTCCATAGAGGAGCTCATTTCAAGAGAATATATCGCAGTCCAGACGCCAGACTTGGTGATAAATGTTGTGGATGCCTCGGTCCTTGAAAGAAATCTGTTCTTCACACTTCAGTTGATGGAACTGGAAACTCCAATGGTTGTCGCTTTAAATCAAGTGGATATGGCGAAGAAGAAGGGTATAAAGGTCAACTATAAGAAATTAGAAAAGACCTTAGGTGTACCAGTAATTCCCACAGTGGCGACGAGGGGAACCGGCGTATACGAGTTATTGCAGAAATCTGTTGAGACCATTGAAAAAGGAGGAAAAAAGCCTCACCGAATGAAGTACGGCGAGGAAATTGAAAAGAGAATTGAAGGCCTCAGTGAGATAGTTAAAGAAATTCGTTATCCATACCCAGCTAGATGGACTGCGATAAAGCTCTTGGAAAAGGATGAGCAGGTGGAAAGGGAGATTCGGAAAATAAGTCCCAAAATTCTGCCTGCGGCTGGAAAGTCTGCAAAAGAGATTGAAAATATCCATGGTCATTCTTGCTCGACTGTAATAACATCTGAGCGATACGAGATTGCAGGCTGTATTGCTAGAAAGGTTCAACATATAGCGCCGCCGACAAGACCACCGATGAGAGAGAGGCTTCATGCCTTAACAACCCATAAAATCTTGGGATATCCAATTATGGCTATTGCCTTACTCTCAATTTTCATTTCTATCTTCACTTTCGGAGACTACACCTCTGGCTTGTTGAGTGACCTTCTATATGGTTTAGAACCGATTTTTGAAAACATATTCGGACCCGGGATTGTGGGAAAGCTGATTTGGGGCGGAGTTATAGAGGGCATCATAGCAGGCGTCACGATAGCGCTACCTTACATCATTCCATTCTACCTTATACTATACTTGCTTGAGGATTCAGGTTATCTTAGTAGAATCGCGTTTCTGCTAGACAATGTAATGCACAAGATAGGCTTACATGGGAAGGCCTTTATCCCAGTCATGCTCAGCCTTGGTTGTAACGTTCCAGGATGTTTGGGATGCAGAATCATGGAGACAGAAAGAGAGAGACTTCTCACCGCCTTCGTTGTTACGTTAGTACCTTGCGCCGCAACAACAGTTATTGTTCTCGGTCTAGTTGGGACATTCGTGAGTGTTCAATGGGCCTTAGCGCTATATATCATCGACTTATTGATTATATTCTTTCTAGGGAGACTGGCATTCAAGGCTTTGCCCGGTGAACCAACCGCACTAATAATGGAAATGTCTGACTATAGGGTGCCTCATCTGGAGACGGTGTTGAAGCAAACATGGTTTAGATTGATGGAATTCATAAAGATGGCCTTTCCCCTTATAATCGTAGGTAGCCTCCTAATCAAGCTCGCAGAAGTTATGGAATTGTTGAACCCTATCGCAGGCGTCCTCAGTCCCATGACTGTCACCTGGCTGGGGTTACCAGCCATCACAGGGATAGCACTGATATTTGGAGTGCTAAGGAAAGAACTGACTTTAATAATGCTTGCAACTCTTCTGGGGACAGCAGATTTCGCACAGGTTCCAAGTTTTGGGCCAGTGCAGATGATTGTGTTCACGCTGGTAACGATGCTCTATATACCCTGTGTAGCTACAATTGCGGCCTTAGTTAGAGAGTTTGGGTGGAAGAAAGCACTATTCATTACGGTGTTTGAGATAGTGTTTGCAATACTCGTTGGCGGTATAGCTTTTAGGTTATTGATATTGGTCCAATGAAGAAAGCTAAAGCTTCAATCTATCTCTGTTGTTCTAAACGTTTGCATGCATGCAAGCCGACATCCAGTAGTCTTGAGACACTAGTCACTTTGGCGTATCCTTTCCTTTCTACTATTTCATAAATTGCTTTAAGCTAGACTTATTTTCTGCTGGCGATATCATGCTTGGCCAAAAAATTTTTAGCAGACTAAAAAGTCTTCACTTGGAAATAATGCTGACATGGGATTAAGTTAGTGCTTCGTAAAGGTTTTTGAGGTAAAAATCTGTGAAAAAGGCGTTACGTGATGTTGTTTCGATGGTAAACGCCTAATCTCGTCTATTCTCGCTGGAACTCTCAGGGTATTTTCCGGTTTGCTCGAAATATTTGTACTTTTCAAGCCAGCCTGGCATATTTTTCACAAATTCAACGAATTTTGTAAGTTTTTCGACGGTTTCAGAATGTATTGTATGCTCTATTTCTTCAGCGTCTCCATCAGCGATGGTTTTGTCTACGCCAAGCAGTTCTAGGAAAGTTCTTAAAATCTTGTGACGGTGTTCCATTGACTTGGCTAAGTTTTCTCCCCTTGTGGTCAAAGTAACTCCGCGATATCGCTGGTATTTTACTAAACTGAGACGACCCAACTTTTGAAGCATATGTGTGACGCTGGGAGGCTTAACATCTAATGACGCCGCGATGTCCACGACGGTAGCGAAACCTCTTTCCTTAACAAGCCCGTAAATTGCTTCTAAGTAATCCTCCGCGCTTTTACCAAGCTCATCGTTTTTCTTGTTTCTCATGTTCAACCACAGGAAACCCTGAACGATTTCTTCACTTTCTCACCATTGTAGATTATATACTAAATAATATTTAGCTTTGAGCAGGTCTTTTACATAAACGATTTGTGTTTGAACGCTTTTTTTCGCACGCTCTGCAGTAAACTGAACGTTAGACTTATTTAATCTTGTTAGACTTCCTAAAATTTATTAGCGGGGGTTAACATTTAACTAAATGAGTTATATTCCAATGATTAAGCGAAAATTAGAGTACGAGACTTTAGCAGAAATAAAAGTCGGTCAGAGAGCTGAGGTAGTGGGGCTTCTCGTTGAAGGCTTAACTCGCCGCCGACTTCTTGATCTTGGTCTTCTTCCAGGAACAGAAGTCAGAGCCGTAATGGAAAGTCCATTAGGAACTCCGACGGCGTACAAAATCCGAGGTTCCATCCTTGCGTTGCGGCCAGAAGACGCCTCAAAGATTATGGTGAAACCCTTGCGTTAGCGATGTGTAGGAGGGAATTAATCTGAGTGCAGAGAGGAAGGGGAATGACTTCTGCCAGGAGAGCCATGAGGATTTGGAAAAAGGCCATGACTACCTCGTTGCTCTCGCTGGAAACCCCAACACCGGAAAGAGTACGGTTTTCAACGCGCTCACTGGTCTTCATCAGCACGTTGGAAACTGGCCTGGGAAGACCGTCGCCCGTGCTGAGGGGTCTTTTAAACACACGGGAAAACGGTACAAACTGATCGACCTTCCAGGCACTTATTCCTTGCTCGCCACTGCGACAGATGAGGAGATTGCTAGGGATTTTGTGCTGTTCGCTCATCCTGAAGTAGTAGTCGTGGTAGTTGATTCAACAACGCTTGAGAGGAATCTGAACCTAGTTTTACAAGTTCTTGAAATCTCTAATCGCGTGGTAATCTGTCTAAATCTTATGGATGAAGCAGCTCGAAAAGGTCTAAAGGTTGATGCTGAACAACTGTCACGCGATCTCGGGGTTCCCGTTGTTCCTACGGTCGCCAACATGGGCAAGGGCTTGAATGATCTGGTTAAAGCCATCGCTGGAGTTGCCTCAGGAGCCATACCCACGAGTCCACATCGCTTTGCTCTCAAGCCTGAGATACGCAAGGCGCTCGACGAAGTAACCCCTTATGTAAAAAAGGTTGTGGGTGACCTGCCGAATACTAGATGGATTACTATGCGTCTCCTAGAGGGAGATGCCAGAATCCGTAAAACGTTAGAGAATGGAGATCTAGCGTCCTTGGCAACACTGAACCAACACGTTTCGATAGCAAAATCCACGGAGGCTGAGGTGAAAGCGCTTTTCGACCGCGTACAGATTGCAGCATCTTCCATTCGCGAATCCTTACACGATCACATCGTATCCTCGATCTACGCAGACGCAGAAATTATAGCATCCAAGGCCGTAACCAAGACTGGTGCCCCCAAGATCGATATGGACGCTAAACTAGATCGGATACTGACATCGCGTATTATGGGGTTTCCGATTATGATTGCTCTTCTGATGGGCGTCTTCTGGATCACAATAGAAGGCGCGAATATTCCATCGCAACTCTTAGCGGAGGGTCTGTTTTGGCTTGAAGACCAGCTCACCTTGCTGTTCAGGTGGTTCGGAGCCCCGGAGTGGCTTGAAGGTGTGCTGGTCCACGGAATTTATAGGGGTCTAGCGTGGGTCGTGTCCGTCATGCTGCCGCCTATGGCTATTTTTTTTCCTCTCTTTACGCTCTTTGAGGACTCCGGTTACTTAGCGAGGGTCGCATTTAATATCGACCGATTCTTCAAGTGGGCCGGTGCACATGGAAAGCAAGCCATCACTATGTGTATGGGCTTCGGATGCAACGCCACCGGGGTCATTTCCTGCAGAACTATCAACTCGCCTCGTGAACGGCTTATCGCCATCCTTACCAACAACTTCGTACCATGCAACGGCCGTTGGCCCACCCTCATTCTGATGACAACTGTTTTCGTGGCACCAATGTTCCCATCAGCCGTGTCATCCATAGTAGCTGCAGCTGTGATGGTTGCTATTACGTTGGTTGGCATCTTTGCATCCTTCATAATATCTGCCGTGCTTTCACGTACACTGCTTAAAGGCGAGAGTTCGTTCTTCACTCTGGAAATGCCATCGTATCGTCGTCCGCAGATTTTCCGCGTCCTCTACACTTCATTGATTGATCGAACAATCAAAGTTTTATATCGTGCTATAGTTTGGGCTGCACCAGCAGGTGCAATCATCTGGATCTTGGGGAATGTGTATGTCGGAAGCGAGCCTCTAATGATTTACCTTGCACGTGTTCTCTCACCCATCGGACTATTGATCGGTCTTGACGGTATCATTCTACTGGCCTACATTGTTGCCCTCCCGGCCAACGAGATTATCATTCCAACAATAATTATGGGTTATATGGGCGCCAGCATGATGACTGAGCTCGAAAGCATGGCTGGGCTTCACGCGCTCTTTGTAGCTCAAGGTTTCACTGTCGTCACAGCAATCTGTCTGATGCTATTTTCGGTGCTTCATTATCCATGCGCAACTACCACCCACACTATTTGGAAGGAAACGAGAAGTGCTAAGTGGACATTGTTGTCAAACCTAATTCCACTTGTGGTCGCGTTCCTAGTCTGCTTCGTCGTCGCTCAGTCTGCTCGCATCTTAGGATTCGGCTGATAGAAAATGTACATTTACATGACCTAAAAACCTGAAATTTGACGACACATCGAAAGGCGCTCGCATACTTGAACACTAATGGATTCGAAGATGATGCTATAATTCACAGAGGAATCGATTCCCAAAATTTCTTCGGTTTCTCTATTCTATCAAACTTCTTTAGGGAACTTCCGACTGCACCTAACGGCATGCATGTATGTTCTGGGCTTCATTGCAGGCATCATGGTTTACATGAGCTTTGAAGAATTATTGTCAGCTGCTCACAGATATAGTAAAGAGCAACAGTAGCCGTAGGAGTTGTTTCCGAAATGGTTGTAGTGACACTTAGTTCAATCATACTCAGGTAAGCTTTACATTTTACATGCATGCGTTTTTTGGTTTGTTCCGTGCACTTCGCTTACAGGCTTGAAAGTTGTCTAACCGCTTCACGGAGAGTCTTTTGCCTCTTTTATGAGTTCAACTTTGGAGCCCGCGTAATCCATTTATTTAAATTTTCGGAAATCATTGATCACCTAGGTGGTTTCGATGGGAAGAGGTTCTGGTTTCGGAAAAGTCATTTTGTTTGGCGAACACTTCGTTGTCCACGGTGTGCCAGGAATTGTTTCTGCAATTGATTTAAGAGCTGACGCAGAAGTGAAAAAAATTGGAGACGGAATCACTATAAAGGATGAAAGAAGGGGCGCAAAAGATTACGCTGAAAAGAAGAGAATCCAACAAAAAGAGTCAATTCAGAGAATGCTTAAAATCATGGGAATCGATTTGGAAAAGGCGTTTTTAGAGATTCGGTTAGGAGGAAATCTCCCAAGCTTCAGCGGAATTGGTGCTTCTGCAGCAAGTAGCGTTGCCATCGCTAGAGCCATAGCAGAAGAGCTAGAAATGAAATTGTCGGATGAAAGAATTAATGAAATCGCTTATGAGGCTGAGAAAGCTTACGCTGGAACCCCCTCAGGCATCGACAACTCCGCGGCAACCTATGGAGGGCTAATCTGGTTCAGGAGGAGTATGAGGGGAGGCCCAAACACGATTGAAAGATTGAGTATAAGACAGCCCGTTGAAATTGTCATAGGCAACACAGGAGTTGTCGCTGACACGAGGGAAATGGTTGCAGGCGTTGCGGAAAGAAAGAAAGAGAATCCAGTAAAATACGATTCATTGTTCAATCAAGCAGAATGGTTGGCACTTGAGGCGAGAAAGGCCTTAGAAGATTTTGATTTAAGAAAAGCCGGAAGGTTAATGAATGAAAATCATGGCTTGTTGCAAGAAATTGGGGTTTCTTGCAAGGAATTGGATTATTTGATCAAATTGGCGCGAGAGCAGGGCGCGTTTGGAGCAAAACTAACTGGCGGTGGTGGTGGAGGCTGCATGGTAGCGTTAACGCCGACAAAAGAACTGCAAGAAGCTGTTGCCACAGCAATGGAAAAAGAGGGGTTCAAAGTACTGAGAGCAAAGATCGGGGTTCAAAAAACATGAAGAAATAGCCTTATCAGAAGCAAGAAACTACCTTTATGGAAGGGAGAAAATTGGGTTTTAGAAGTTTTCTGGAACAGCTTGACAAAGATGGAGAATTGGTAAGAATAAGAAAAGAAGTGTCAACCGAGTATGAGATGGCGGGAATTATAGATGCTCTCAGTGAGAAACCTGTATTCTTTGAGAAGGTGAAAGAATCAAACATCCCCGTTGTAGGCGGTCTCGTCTCTTCTAGAGAACTGATTGCCAGAGCGTTGAACATAAAGAAAGAACAGTTGTTGCACAAGTTATCCAATGCCATAGAAAACCCTGTACGCCCCGATGTTGTGGAGAAGGGAGAATGCCAGGAAATAGTTGAGAAAGATGTTGATTTAACAAAGCTTCCCATAATGAGGTACACAGAAAAGGACGGCGGAAAATACATCGCATCGGCTATTTGCATAGTAGAAGATCCTGAGTTGGGCAGAAACACATGTTTCCACAGGTTAATGCTACTGGATAAAAACAGGTTTGTAGCTAGGATCGTCGAAGAGAGGGGAACCGACACTGCCCTCAAAAAGGCTGGCGGTGAACTTGACATCGCGATTTGCATAGGCAACTCAACGGCTGTTCTTCTTGCTGCCGCCACATCTCTGCCAAAAGGTGTTGATGAAATGGGAATGGCGAACGCACTTGAAAAGACAGAGTTGGTGAAGTGTAAAACCATTGATGTTGAGGTTCCAAGAGACTGTGAGTTTGTTTTAGAAGGAAGAATAACAAAAGAAAGAACGTCAGAGGGGCCGTTCTTGGATACAACAGGAATCGCTGATAGGGTAAGACAACAGCCAGTGATAGAAATCAACTGCATGACTCACAGAGAGAAACCGATTTACCAGACCATACTTCCTGGAAGAAATGAGCACAAGTTCTTGATGGGTATGCCTAGAGAACCAACAATTTTTAATGAAGTGAGCAAAGTCTGTGAATGTAAGGATGTTTACATAACTCCCGGTGGTTGTAGCTGGCTCCACGCGGTGGTGCAAATAAAGAAGCGAAATCCGGATGACGGAAAGAAAACGATTGAAGCAGCTTTCAAAGGTCACAGCTCATTGAAACATTGTGTTGTCGTGGATGACGATATAGACATCTATGATCCAAACGATGTTGAATGGGCCATTGCAACGAGATTTCAGGCAGATAAAGACGCCGTTATCCTACCAAAACAAAGAGGGTCCTCTCTTGATCCGTCTGGAGATTTGACTGAAGGAAAAAAAGCGACGACATGTAAGATGGGGTTGGACGCGACGATTCCGTTCAAAAAAACAGAAAAGGGATTTGAAAAAGAAGAATACAGAAGCGTTGATCTAAACAAATTCCTGTGATTTCTATGCACCTTACAAAAGAAGAAGAGAGAATGCTGGATGGAGAAGAAGGCTACGCAGTAAAAAAATCCATGGAGATACTAGTTGCCTTAGGAGACATCTATGGCGCTGAAAAACTCATACGAGTGAGTTCTGTTCAAGTGGCAGGCGTCTCATATCACAACCTAGGAGATGCTGGTCTAGAATTTCTAAATGAACTGGCAAGGGATGGAAAAGTCAAGGTGCTTACAACCTTGAATCCTGCAGGAATGGATTTGGAGGATTGGAAAAAACTCGGAATCTCCAAAGAGTTCGCAGAAAAACAAAACTTGGTCATAGAAGCCTTCAGAAAAATGGGTGTAATCATCTCTTGCACCTGTACNCCATACCTGATAGGAAGCCTACCAACATATGGAGAACACATTGCTTGGTCCGAGTCCTCTGCAGTTACTTTCGCTAACTCGGTTATCGGAGCAAAAACCAACAGAGAAGGTGGTCCATCAGCCCTTGCAGCGGCTTTTGTCGGCAAAACACCATGTTACGGGCTGCACTTGGAAGAGAACAGGGTGCCAGATGTTCATGTANACNTGAGNGTTAACCTAAANANCTTGTCAGATTGGGGAGCCCTTGGTTATTGTATTGGAAAAAAGGCTGGAAACAAGATACCATACATAACGGGTGTAAAAGACGCGGATCTGGATCAGTTAAAATCATTCTGCGCTTCAGTTGTGACTTACGGTTCAAAACCGTTATTCTATATGAAGGGGATAACTCCTGGATCTGAAAAACATCAACCGCCAAGAGAAAAAATAATCATCGAAGATANGGACATAAAAGAGGCATATGAAAGCATTGATGACGATGTTGACACGATCGACTTCGTCTGTATAGGTTGCCCTCACTGTTCGATTAAAGAAATCGCTGAAGTAGCAAAATTGTTAAGAAACAAGAGTGTGTCTTCGAACACTGAATTCTGGGTTGCAACCTCAAGGCTAATGAAACAACTCGCTGACAAAAGAGGCTACACTGAAATAATTGAGAAAGCTGGTGGAAAATTCGCTTGCGACACATGCATGGCAGTGGCCCCATTGAAAGGAAGGTTCAGGTCAGTTGCAACAACCTCTGCAAAAGGATGTTACTACTCAAGACACAACGACATGAAGACAAAACTGGGAAGCTTAGAAGAATGCATAGAGGCTGCGGTGAGAGGAAAATGGAGCTGAAAGGAAGAATCATCTCAAAGGGAGTTGCGGAAGGAGAAGCCTTAGCCACATCGCAACCAATCTCCTTTTACGGTGGAGTGAACCCAGACACAGGCGTGATCATAGAAAAGGGGCACGAACTGGAAGGAAAGAAAGTGAAGGACAGAATACTGGTTTTCCCGAACGGTAAAGGGTCAACTGTTGGATCTTACACTCTTTACAGGATGAAGAAGAATGACACGGCTCCTGTTGGGATCGTAAACAAAGAATGTGAAACCGTGGTTGCCGTGGGAGCGATAATCTCGGAAATACCTTGCATTGACAAGATTGATATTTCTAAAATAGAGACAGGAGATATTGTTAGGTTAGAGAATGATGTGGTTAGAATAGGGAAGGGAAGGATGCCTCGATAACCTGTTCTAGCTACTTTGTGAATGACATCGAAGCATAGCCTACCACTGCGGAAAAGTCACCTATCACATCGCCACTCGTTTTGTAGCATAATAACTGTGCCTTTTTTGCACCCAACAACTTTGCCGCAGTGATCACTGCAACCGTTGGACCGTAACCACACGTAGATATGTTCTGGCTCTCCACGGTAGAATAATACAGTTCCTCGTCCATTTTCGCGGCAGCGTCAATGGCCATTTTGTCTTTTCGTTGAGCCCGTTCGTGTGACTCGTAATGAGTCATGTCAGTAGAGGCAATTATCAAACCATTCTTCCTCGACAAGGCCTTTGCAACAGCCCTTCCTACTTCTCGGCTGGACTCTAAATCTTGCATAAGAAAGCAGATGGGCACAAACTTGAAGGTTGAGCCGTACAAGTATTGAAGAAAAGGAAGCTGAACTTCGATAGAATGCTCAAAAGTGTGGGCTGAGTCATCAACATCAACGATGTGAGATTCATCTGCGATGTGCGTGGCGGTCAATGTGTCAATCTCTACGTCTCCTAGAGGCGTTCGCCAAACTCCCTCGCTCATGAGCGCCAAAGCACTTCCACGCCCAGTGTGGTTAGGGCCAAAAATAACGACGACGTCAGGTTTTCCGTCCACTGCAAGATTGTAATACCCATGTGCGGCTACAGGTCCAGAATACATGTATCCTGCGTGAGGACAGATTAGCCCAACAACGTTTCGGACGCCATCCTCCACTACCTTGGGGAGTTTGCCAGGTCCAAATCTATGTGTAAAACACTCTTCAATCTGCGCTTTCAACGATTGTGCAGTGCCTGCGTAAAAAGCTCCAGCTTGAGAAGGATGCCTAATCTTCAACCTTCTCCTCTCGCTATTCCTCTCTCGCCATTTTCACTTCAAAATCGTCGATGGACGGTTCCAAGTTTCCATCCGGAGGTATCTCTCCCTTCTCCCTTAGGATTTGTCTGGCAAGAAGCCAGTAAACTATTGCTAGGGCTCTTCTGCCTTTGTTGTTGGTTGGTATGCTTAAGTCTGTGTCGCAAAAGTCGTTGTCGGTGCTACAAAGTGCTATTACGGGGATGCCTACGCTTGAGGCTTCTCTAACGGCTTGGACATCAGCTTTAGAATCGGACACAATTATCACGCCTGGTTCTATATGACTCTGATAGAGTGGGTTTGAAAGCATCCCAGGAATAAAACGTCCTACAATTGGAGTCGCGCCGATTACTTCGCAGAATTTATTCACAGGAGCACGTCCGTACAATCTCGCGGCCACCACTGCAATCTTGGATGGGTCAAATCGAGTGAGGAATTTAGCGGCAACTCGTATACGTTCATCAGTTTTTTTTATGTCTAGAACAAACAACCCATCAGGTCTGATGCGGTAGATAAACTGATTCATGTCTCTTGTTTTCGTCTTTGTGCCTATGTGAATTCCTGCTGATAGCATGGTGTCTTGTGGTAGCAAAAGTTCTTCACTCGGAGCTTCAACTTCTTCTTTTTTCTCTTCTTCTGACATGTTTTTTCCTCACAATGAAAGAGCAGACATTTCAGCCCTGTTACCAAGCACTTCTTCTATTCGGATGAGTTCATTAATTTTCGCCACTCTCGCCCCTCCTATTACGCCAGTTTTTATGATGGGGCAGTGAAAGGCCACGGACAAGTGGGCCAAGTGAGTATCAGTTGTTTCTCCAGACCGATGAGACATGATCGGGGCGTAAGAAGCCTTTTTTGCCAGTTTAGTGGTTTCCCAAGCATCCGTGAGGGTTCCAACCTGATTTGTCTTTATGATAATTGCGTTTCCAGCACCGACTTTCAGCCCACGAGCTAATCTCGTTTTGCTTGTTACAAACAAGTCGTCACCACAAACAAGGCACCCTTTAACTCTCTCAGTAAGCTTCGAGAAGCTTTCAAAATCCTCTTCGTGGAACGGGTCTTCAACGTAAGCGAGGTTGTAGTTTTTGACAAGACTTGACACAAAGTCCAGTTGTTCTCCAGAATTTCTTTTGGTTCCTTCTCGGCTGTACACGTAACGTTCTTCTTTTGGTTTCCACAAAGTGGAGGCTGCAATGTCTAAGCCAACCCTGCATTTTACGTCTGACTCCTCTGAAACCTCTTCACATGCCTTCGCCACGATTTCTAAAGCTTCTTCATTTTTTATGTTAGGTGCCCATGCTCCTTCATCGCCTCTTCCTTCGGCGAAGGATGCATCCTTTTTTCTGAGAAGTGAACCAACCCTTTGATGAACTAGAACATTGGCTTTCGCCGCATCTGAAAAAATCTCTGCTCTAACGGGGAGAACCAGAAACTCTTGTATGTCTGGTGTTTTTCCTCCCGCGTGTTTTCCTCCGCCTAAAACATTTCCAAGCGGGTAAGGAAGTTCGTTTGTAAAATAGCCCGCAAGGTGCTGAAATAATGGCACACCATAGGATGCGGCTGCAGCCTCCGCTGTAGCCAAAGAAACGGCGTAAGCCATGTTTCCTCCCAAATTTCTAAAGTCTTCGGTTCCATCGATTTCATGGAGGACAAAGTCGATTTCCTCTTGTTCGTCTGCATTTCTGCCGATCAGCTCTGGGGCAACGAGTTCTTCAACCTTTTCTATTGCTTGGTCTACTTCGCCTTTAGGGTATGAAATGACCTCAGCCTTGCCTCTGCTAGCGCCAGCTGGGGCGGAAGCTCTTCCAAACCCTTCAACAGTTGATATGTCGATTTCTAGGGTTTCTTCTCCCCGACTGTTGAAGACTTTTCGAGCAGTGACGTTTTCGATGACTGCGGACACTTCATCTGCCTCGTTAGAACTGTTCAGCTTGGTTTCTTCTTCCGGCTTCCACGTAGAATTTCAGAACTTCGTCGATTATGTCTACGTGAGACAGAAGCATACGGCGGCAACAATATCGTGTCACTCCCAAGTTGTCCAAGACTTTTCCTGGGCCTTCTCCCGCCTTTACCCTTCTAGCAAACTCTTCCCACTTGTCACCGATTACCTTGCCGCATGTGAAACAACGTACTGGTATGATAATTATCAGGTACCTCCTATAGGGATGCTTTCTGAGTTTGTGCGCTTTTCATAAGGGGAGAAAGGCATTATTTCAATGTTTCCGTCAATGGTTCACTCGTCTCCCACTAGTCGCCCTTTCTATAGGGCAGGCTACACACCTATGCGAATACCGTAAGAAGCCTATCCACCAATGTTATCTGTAGCTCTTCTGATCCTTGGCTCTTGCGCCTGGGCCACCAAACTTTTTAGCTTCTTTTCGCCTCGGGTCGCCAGCGATCATAGCGCGGTCATAATCGGTAAAAACGGTTTTGAGGCGAACACTCTTTGTCCACTTCAATAGAGCCCTTGCAATGGCTGTCCGCGTAGCCTCGGCTTGCCCCATGAAACCTCCACCAGACACTTTAACGTTTATGTCAAGTTGTTTCCACATTTCTTCATCAGTTTGCAGAAGAGGCTCTGTGATTTTGTCACGGGCGATTTTAGGTTGAAAGATTTCGATGGGAACGTTGTTTATTCGAATTCTTCCTTTTCCAGCTCTGACTGTTGCTCGGGCAATGGCTGTTTTTCGTTTTCCGCTGGTTAATAAGACTCTTTTAGGGCTTGGCATCTCTATTCACCTATTGGAGTCCACCCGATTTCTTTTGCCAGTTTTCCAACAGTTATGTGTGGGCATCGCAATGTCTCCGCATTAGCACTAGGAAGTGACTGCATTTCTTTGTCTTTGAACTCTTCAGGGATTTCGAGAAAAACCTTCAATCGTTTGTATGCTTGCTGTCCCTTTGGCTTCTTTCGTGGAAGCATGCCGCGTATGGTTCTTCGGACGATTTGATCTGGCCGTCTCCTGTGTAAGGGGCCTTTTCTTGGGTGGCCGATTTCTAAGAGTTTTTTTGCCTCTTTAACTATGCTCAGTCTTTTGCCAGATATTGCCGCTTTTTCTGCGTTTACGACGATTATTTTTTCGCCTTGGAGGAGACGTTTAGCTATGTGGCTGGCCATTCGACCGAGAATCAGTCCCGTTGCATCAATCACAGCAACACGTTCAGTAGTCGTTGGTTTAACCAATGATTTTCACATCTGTGCCTTTCGGGTTTCTCTTCATCAGGTCAAAGAGTGATAAGCATTTCCCTTTGGCCTTTAAAATTTTTGTCTGTGCTGGTTGAGAAAAGGTGAAGGCTGCTACTTTGATTGGATGATCAATTTTTCCTGCGCCTAATACTTTGCCTGGGACCGCTACGGTTTCTCCCTTTTTAGTGTACCGATTTAATCGACTTACATTTACGCCTATTCGTCTTCGCCGTGAACGAGACAAAAAATCCGCTATATCACGCCATATTTTTGCTTCGCTTTCTCGAGACTGTTTTTTTAATAAACGAATGAGGCTAATTAGCTCTGGGTTAGTGGTTCTAACCTGCTTCATTCTTTATCCCCTTTGACTGTTTAGAGAAGGTTTCAAATCGTTTGTCAAGTATGTTAACGGCTTCAAGCAGTATTCTCTCAACCGGGAGTGCGCCTGTTGATTCGATGTTAAGAATAAACGCATCACCATGTTCTTTGCCGGTTTCGGTTTGAGGCAGAAACTCGTAGGCGCATGTTGAAACTGGTTGCCATTTCGAGTGAACCTCCCCTTTCCCCAGTCGAGCGTACGCCTCCAGTTTTATTTTCTGGCCGGGTGCCAACTTTGCGATGAGAATTTTGTCGCTAGTGGGTGCTATATCCGGGTTCTCGGACTGTAGGTCTCCCGAGTATACGGATGTTATCTCGTCGGTGGCTTCGGCTTCCAGTGTGAGAGCTACGCGACATAGGTTGCACCCAAACTCGCTTTTGCATGGGCACTCTTCGGGTAAGTTATAGGAATCTAAATCTGTTTTAAGGGGGATGAATCCCAGTCTATTGGCGAGAATTTCGTCATGAATAACGGATGAGTTTTCAATGATAACTACATCCTCTATAGCCATAGCAGGGACTTCAGAGAGCATAATTCGGCGCAATGCATTCACAAAGGGCGCCTTAACCCCTCGGATAATCAACCGCATAGTGAAATCAGTTTTTTCAACTATTTGAATCTCCATTATGATTAAACGCCCTTTATGCAGATGCTTGTGGACACACGTGCTTTCCATAAGGAGAGGAAGGCATTATTTCAATCTTATGGTGATATTTAGGAGGAAGATGCATTTATATCAGCATAAGGAAGCTTTTCGTTGCACAAGATGTTTCGAGTATTGCAACATCAAAACAAGCCCCAACCAATATCGTAACAATAATCTTCCAGGACTGACCCAGTATATGCTGACTCGTTTTCGATGTTTATCGTCTGAAAAACTGGAAATGAAATAGCAGTTCTTAGCTAAGGAGCAGTCAGATTCTGCGTCCCCTGCGTCCGCCCTTTCTTCTCGTTCCATCATGTGGAACCGGTGTTACTTCTTCAATGCGACCTATGCGGAATCCGGCTCGAGCTAAAGCTCGTATGGCGGCTTGTGCTCCAGAACCTGGAGTCCTAGCATCTGATCCGCCTGGGGCTCGAACTTTGATGTGTATGGCGTTTATTCCTCTATCCCTAGCAGTACTTGCAGCGTGAGCTGCGGCTCGCATGGCAGCGTTGGGTGATGACTGTAGTCTAGCTGCCTTCACAAACATGCCTCCTGAGGCTCTGGAGATGGTTTCGGCGCCGGATATATCAGTGATATGTATAATCGTGTTGTTGTAGGAGCTGTAAACGTGGACGACCGCCCATCTGTCACCTTTTTTGCTCACCGCTTCTATCCTCCCGTTTCAGGTTTTGCCGGTGGTTTCATCTCAACCGTAGCCTTAACGGCTTCTCTTGTTGGATGATCAGGATTCGATAGAGGACTCGTTGAAGTGTAGTCTATTCTTGGTTCCTCATTGCTTAAGACCAGATAGCTTGGGGATGAAGACCGTTTACCTTCGATGGCAACATGCCCGTGTGAAATGAGTTGACGAGCTTGATAAATTGATTTAGCTAAGCCTTTTTTAAATACAAGGGTTTGAAGTCGGCGTTCAAGGATGTCTTCCAGAGTTAAGTCTAGAACGTCGTCTAAAGCAGCTTTTGCAGACAGAACACCAAGGCGGCTAAGCCTATCGATAAGTTGTTTTTCTGGTTTTCTACGTTCTTCAGCAGACATGCTTAGAAGCGACCGCGCAATTCCTCGAAACTTTGAGAGCATGGTTTTATGACGCCAGAGTTCTCTTTTGTTTCTCAGTCCGTACTGACCGAGCAGGTTCAGTTCTGATTCCAGAATATCGGTTCGCCAAGGAAACTTTGGCATCTCATATTTTTTCCGTTGCTTTTTAGGATCACCCATGATTATTGCTGCGTCCTTATTTTCTTGAATTTCACGCCAATAGCCTTTCCAGTTCTACCTGTCGCTCTCGTATGTTGCCCCCGTACCTTCAACCCGTAAGCGTGACGAAATCCTCTCCACGATCTGATATCTTTCATTTCATCAATGTCCGTTTTTGTTTGAAGAACGAGGTCAGATCCAACAAGGTGAACGTGTTTCCCAGTTTGGTGGTCCTTGGCGCGGTTAAGAAGCCAACTGGGCACATCATGTTTCCCTAGATCCTTGATTATGCCCTTAATCTTCTCAGTTTCAGTTTCGGAGAGAAAACCTACGCGAGTTGCCGGATCGATGTTGGCCTTTTTAACAATCACGTTGGCCATTTTGATTCCTATTCCCTTCACATTTGTTAGGGCGTAGACTACTTTTTGGGTGCCGTCTAGGTCGGTGTTGGTAATCCGAACGATGTGTCGAAATTCCTTGGACATCTTGAACCGTCCATATCTTGCTTCAAACTAACCACTGAAGTGAATCGTATTTTATTTAAACTTTCCTTATTTCAAGATTCGATGGGATAAGAGAAACATTCAGACAATCTTTTTTAGATACGTAAGGTCTTTCCGGACTACTTTGAATCCTACTTTCTCATACAGTTTGATTGCTTCAGTTGGGTTTGAATCGTCAACTCCCAGTTCGACTTCAGTCATTCCCCTTGACTTCAAATACTCCATGCCACGCAGGATTAGAGACGTACCAATTCCCTTTCTGCGGTGTGGTTTCAAAACGCCGATTGTGTCTACCCAACCACGTTTTATTCCCTTATACTTGACAAATTTACTATCTATCCACGTGCCAACGTGTCCCACTGGTTTGCCTTCCAGAAGAGCAAAAAACCATCCCTTGTGATCGAAGTCTGGGTGGCTACACCAATGCTTCCATTCCTCAATAGTAGATGGTCTGAAGTCGAAGTGTTCACTAAAAGTTTCGTCGTTTAACCATCTGAGCAATTCAATGTCCTCCATACTTTCTTTCATCACTCTGATCTGTACACCTTCGTTTTCGCCGGCAGAGGGAATTGTGTCCAATTCTCTTCCCATCGTGCTGAAGATCCTGATCAACTTGAAACCCATGGATTCAAAGATGTGTTTGCATATGGGTTTATCATCTCTTGTCCAACACTCTGCGGTCTCCATTTCTCTTTTTCTCAGGCTTTCGATGGCCTTGTCCATTAGTTCTCGTCCAATACCTCTCCTTCTGAACTTTGGAACAACGCCAAGTCCTTGTACAAATCCCTTTTTCTCTTCGCGTTGCTTGTCAACATAAGCTTGAACTCTTCCAACGGCCTTTCCATTCAACTCAGCGATAAACATCCCCACGGGATCAAAGCCAGGATCTTTCTCCCATATTTCCATGTCTTCCATTGTACTTGGTCTAAAATCGTCGTATTCTTTGAAAGCTTCATTTCTTATGCTGAGCCAAACCTCTTCGTCTTCTCCCTTCACGAATTCTCTAATCTTGAGCATAATGGGGTTCATCGTCCTTTCTGATTGAATGCAGTTGCTGATGAGAAGCAATGCATTTAAAGATTTCTTCAGACGACAAGAAGAATAGTTAAAACACCAATGAAAGGGAAAGGCTATGGTAAGCAAGTCAGTTCTTTTCGTGTGCTATGGAAACATTTGTAGAAGCCCGATGGCTGAGGGATTTCTGAAGAAAATGTTGGAGGATTACGGTGGTTCTATGAAAGTTGAGGTTTTCTCAGCGGGGTTGAATGCTTTTGGAGGGCCTCCGACACGCGAAGCAAGAGTGGTCATGAGGGAAAGAGGCATTGATATCTCATCTTTCGCGTCGAAGCAACTGACAGAGGAATTGATCGAAAAGGCGGATTTAGTCCTAACCATGGAAAAAAGCCACAAAGATAGGATTACATCATGGAATTTGGAATCTGAAAGCAAGGTTTTTACGTTGAAGGAGTTTGCAGGCGAAAATGATGACTTTGATATTGGTGACCCTTACGGTAGAGGGATTGTAGCTTATGAGGCATGTGCAAAGGAAATAGAGCTGAGTCTTATCAAGGCCTTGAAAAAAATTGTTGATTATGTTAGTTGATATAGGAGTGTCATTTCTTTCGGATGGTTAATGACTCCAAGTCTCTAGGATAATACGTTATCCTCTCTACTCCATTCTCTGTTATCACCACAGTATCTGAATGTCGAAAACCCGCAAATCCGTGCTCGTATATGCCAGGCTCGCAACTGAAGACCATGCCGGGCTTCATAACAGTGTCGTCGCCCACATCTAGCCACGGTGGTTCGTGGCCTCCTAAGCCTATTCCATGACCAGTATGATGCCTTATCAATCCAGCGTAGCCTGCTTTCTGAATCACTTTCAGGGCTGCTTTGTCAACGTCACAACATTTTGCTCCAGGCTTGAAAGCTGTTAAAGCCGCATCTTGAGCCTTCAGCATAACTTCAAAATACCTTTTCTGCTTTTCAGTTGGTTCTCCAACGATCA
>JGI2171J19970_10000691_pt1 | contig 18502 bp, 10 predicted proteins | sample DeeMarSWOR324_28_FD_19970 | JGI IMG/M metagenome (IMG submission 19970) | reverse complement strand
ATATCTCAGATACTTGTGTTTGACCTTTCCATTCTCATCTCTGTATCCCTGGACTTCAATGGCGTAGGTGGCGCTCTTTGTTTTTATCTTCTTTACAAATGACATTGTCATATAATATTATGACAACACTTATAAACTTTTCGGTCATTCCATTATTAATTGCGATTATCTTAATAATCATTTATAAACTGTTTTTAAATCTTTATTTATATTTATATTATGCTATTAAAACCCACTCTCATAGAAGGATCCACATCAAAATGTTGTCATAAAAATAGGGGTAAGTTTAGGTAATTTATAAATTTCGGATAAAAAAGACAAAAACCAGAATAGTTAGAAATTTTATTCGTTGAACTATTTCAAATCTCTTTCTATCTTCTTTCTTTGGCTTGACACTACCATTTGACTATTATGTATTGTCTCATTCTGCAATTCATGGCTCTCTTGAAAATTCTGCAATCATAACGTTGTACGCATGAACCCTTCATGGTTATGTATTGAGGTAAACTCCATTCCGGGGTGGAGAGGGTTACAGCTTGTAACCATCGATTTTATGAATTATCTCTTTATGGCGATTGATGAGAAAAAAGATAAAATTCACTAAAATGTTACACGTGTAACAAGGTTGAACTAACTATTGGACAGCCCCACACGTATTTGCGGATATCACATTTGAGGAATAAGGATAAGATCCATTATTGCAAAAATCAATACTAGCACATAGATAAGGTGGCATGAGAGTCAGAATTTGATCCAAATAAAAAGAGTTAAATACAACTCCGAGAACTACTATTACCACTTGAAAAAGGTGATACTATGCAGGTTTCAGAAAGAAGAAGAAAAATTCTGGGTATTATTTATGAAGAAGGACCTTTAAGCTACAAGAAGATTCTCGATAAAATATCCAAGGTTGCAGATATCATAGAGATTCTCAGCGATATTGATACATTAGTATTCTTTCGGTTCCTCCAGAATGTGAAAGATACTAAATCAGAGATTAAACTAGAAACAGTGCTCGAATTAAGGCCAAAAACAGAAAAACAGATGAGAGATTACCCCTCACGAATTGATTTTCGACTTCAAGAGCTTGAGCGTGAGTTCCCCCCATGGTATCGAAAATTAACTATTTTAAAGCTTCTTGATGGTAACCCAATGAACTCTGAAGAAATCGAAACCGCAGTTCCTGATAGGTACCCCCACGTGAGGTGGCCCTCTCCATTGGTTCATGCATCGTTAAGAATCCTGAAAAAGAGCACGTACAAAGAGGAAGAGGAAAAGGAGAGGGAAAAGTACATAACTTTAGAATCGGGAAAGTATACCCTTGCATCCGGTGGCAAAAAACTCTTGAAAAACAACCCATTTGAACAGTTTTTCGATCTCAGAGAACTGAAAGATGAATTTACCACTGAATTTCGAGCTCATGTAATCTTAGATATGGTAAGAGACCACAATGAGTTTGGCATATCTTCTGGAAAGATTACTCGTTACCTTCAGTCAGAATACGGAATGAGAGGAAACAAAAGGAAGGCAATTAGAAATACCTTGGAGAACATGGTCTTTGCAGGGTTGTTGAAAGTGTTAGGATCAACTAATGAAAGAGAAGGACATGTATACCAATCGGGTTCAACGGCTAAATCGTTGCCCACCATACCGGAGGTTGATGTAATGGATACTCATAGTACTCAAGACTTCAAAAAAACGGTTGAGCAATTTCTAGGAAAGTATAAGATTTCCAACGTCGACATTGATAAAATATCTTCTCTAAAACAGATATTAAACGATTTTGAACAATGCAGACAAGATATGTCACAGCGATCAGCAGAAGAATGGATAACCCACATTGTCACCCTCTCAGACTACCTCCGGAGTGTCACAGCAAAAACATGGGAAAAGAGGGCGTTTCGTTGTATTACTGCGTGTCTTCTGTCGCGGTTAGTACCTCCAGAAGTTTCTGTGAGAATTCTCACAGGATGCCCCCCACCATCTCCTGAATCAAAAGAACAGTACCACTACTACGACGGGATTGAAAGGGAATACTATTTCAATCTCACAGAGACTTACTTATCCATGAGGAAAGATGAGGAAGCGTTTCGCTCGTTTGAAGACCTGAAAAAAGTAGGCTGGCAATTCTTTGAATTTCTGGTTTTAAGGGGAAAAATAGAGATGAGAAAAGGTGAATTTCAAAAGGCTCTAAAAACGTTTGAAAAAGCGGAAAAAAAAGCTAAAGGAAGAGAACAGATCGTTGCTCTATTCTACAAGGGATTAACTCACTTTCAACGGGGAAACTTTAAGAAAACAGAAGAAGCATGGACTCGCTGTCTGAATACAGGTACATTCGATCAAAAAATTATTATAAGCCATAACCTGGCCAATTTGTATCGGCTGACCGGAAACCTCGAGGAAGCCAAAACGTTATATGAAGACATTGCAGCAGCTGCACGATTTTCAGAGATGGGAGAATTCAAAGTTAAATCCCTTATTGGGTTGGCCAATGTTTTAATCGATCAGTGTTCGTGGGAGGAAGCAGAAAAAATATTAAGGGATATCATTGAGGTGTGTACAGAAAGGATGACAGTGGTTACAGGTTTAGCTAAGACAAATTTAGGTGTCCTTTTAGGGAGAAAAGGGAAGTTGGAGAAAGCATTGGAATACCACAGAAATGCATTAAATTTGGTAGACAAAGACTTACATTCCCAAGAGTGTGGTACAATTCTCATCAATGTGGGAGATACTCTCCGGCAGTTAAAAGAGATGGATGAAGCAATGGCTGCATTCAAAAAAGCTCTCAAAGTGATACCCAGTGAAACCAAGATACTATTGCAGGCTTTACAGATTAGCTTGGCAGAATTATACTTTGACATGGGAGACCTTAACAAAAGCTGGGAATTGGCTCATTCCGTCCTCCTGGAAAGGTGGCTTGACAATCGCCATTCAGAAGCTGAAGCCTACCGAATTCAAGGGAAGATACTCCTCTGCCAGAATGAATGTGAGAAAGCCAAAAAACAATTGATGAAAAGCGAGGGAATTTTCAAAGAGTACAACTTGAACTATGAATTGATTGAGGTTTTCCAATTGCTGGAGGAATGCTACAGAGCTCTAGGAAATGAGAAGCAGGAAGCCTTCTATAGAAGCCAGAGAGAAACTCTAACCCAGAAAATTGGATTGCCAACAATCTAGCTTCTGCTTCTTTTATTTTTGTTTTTCAATTTTCAATCTTCTAATTGTTCCAGATATTTGTCTAAGTTATTAAGAATTATTGAAGCCTCCCTGCTATTATTGTCTCCCAGAATGGCTGCAATCCTTTTCTTAATTATGTCTCTCGTAGCTACAGTATGGTACGCAAAGTCACCTAGGACCTGAATAGTTAAAATGATGATAATGGGCGTATATCCCAGAACCAATTCTGGATGAACCGCTCTCATTTGTCTCAGGAATTCCTCTTCCTTCCCGGGTTCCAGCTCTTCAATTTCCTGTATGGTCAAATTAAAGAGGAAATCAAAATATTCTTTCTCTTCAGGGAACTCTTTCTCCACGATTTTACGTGATATTACCTTTGCCTGTTGAATAACCTGCTCGTCCATACAGTTCACTGGTAACACCATAATAAAAAGGTTAGCAAAGGAGGTAGAATCTGACTAACCTAACACCGGTCACAAGGAGTACAAAGGACTCATGGAATGGTAGAATTGTTGGGTGATTGTTTCATTTGTTACACGTGTAACATGAAAAATTCTGTTCACATTAATTGACAAGATAGCAATCATAGAGGTTGAAGTTCTCTATTGAAGACTTGACATTCCGTCCAGTGATAAAGGGGTCTCTTTTTGTGGAGTTCTTCAATATTTCAAGAGCTTCTTGGTACACTTTTTCTGCTTTGGAGAATCTGCCAGTACTGCAGTATAACGCTCCCAAATTATTTAACACTCTTGCTACATGAGGACTATACACATCAAAATTTTCTTGTGCACATGCTCTGTATAGGTGAGAGCCTCATTGTATCTATTTTCAGCTTGCCCGAATCTTTTCAAATCGTAAAGGATATTTCCTGCCTTCAAAAGATAATCTGCTTCAAATTCTTTTTCTCCCAGAGCAAAAGCAAAGTCTGCTGCCTCAATAGAGGCCTCTGCTGAACCTTCGAGAAAATCTTTCTGATTTTCTACAGGTGAATATCTGAAAAGCTCTTCACTTGATGACACCAGGTGGCACCGCAGAAGGAGAAGAACTACCCCTTGTTTGCTCAGCTTGAAATGTTCAATATCTTTGTTACTCAAATTGACCATACTTTCAGGAAAATTTTTGAGAATTTTCTTTATTTGTTCAGGAGCAGTTTTTGCAGCTTTTGCCAGTACATCAGGCAAATATTCATGAGTTTTTAACCCTTCCAGTATGATTTCTTCCCAATCTATTGTGGATTCTCTCTGATTCTTTTCGCTTTTCAGTACATTTTCTTGGAGTTTTTTAAAATGTGCGAATGCAGATTTTGCTTTTGTCATAGATTCGTTTTTCTCTTTCATGGTATGTATGAACTCTTGCTTTTCTTCAGATAAGTGGAACTTATTGGGAAGTTTGTCACTTGACAAATCCCTCAAGGATGAGTACACGTGAAACGGAGTTGTCAAAAAATGTGATGCTCAACATCTTATGTCTCAAAATATCAAGAATCTGGACATAATTAAATAAAAGCCAATTTCTTGTTACACCTGTAACAAAATTGAGAGAAACACCCAATGATTCGACAACCCTGTGAAACCGAAGCCTTTTTATAGGGTAAGTTTTTCTTCCTATTATGAAAAGGATGAATAACCTCCTTATTCATACTACTCAGGAATTGTCTCGAGTAGATGCATACCAACAGGGGGGTTTATCCTTAGTAGTGAAAGATAGAGGTGGGAAACTATGAGGATTTTAATAGATACCAATATTTTCATCTATCGCGAAGATCCAGCCGTACTCCCAGAACACCTTCAAAAACTATTAAGAATTACAAGAGAGAATAAGCATATAATTATAGTACATCCAGCATCAGTGAAAGACATTGAGAATGATCCAGATGTAAAACGGAGAGAAATCATGATTTCCAAATTAAAATCCTATCCTCCTTTGGAATCTCCCCCAGTACCTGATAAAGCCTTTTTACATTTGATTGGCAACTCAAGTATTAATGAAGAACCTGACAATACAATCCTCTATGCAGTTTACAAAAATGCTGTAGATATTTTAATTACAGAAGATAGAGGAATTTTACGGAAAGCCCTAAAGGTAGGAATTGAAGACAGGGTAATGGACACAGATTCTGCAGTAGCTTATTTCGAAAGTCTTCACATGAGTACCTTTTCACATGTCATGCTCAAAGAAGAATATGTCTACAACACAGATGTCAATGACCCCATATTTGATTCATTAAAAGAAGAGTACCCAGAATTTGACGAGTGGTTCACGAAAATATCAAGAGAAGGAAGAAAATGCTGGGTGTACTCAGAGGAAGGGAAAATCAAAGCTATCCTCATATACAAGGAAGAAGATGAATCTGTCGATGCAACCCCTCCTCTCCCCAAACGAAGACGATTCAAAATAGCTACCCTTAAAGTGGACCTTACAGGATACAAGATAGGAGAACTTCTCTTAAAACTGGCTTTCAAGTACTGTATAGATCACAATATTGATGAGACCTACCTTACACATTTTACAGAAAAAGAGGATTACCTGGTCGATTTGATTTTGGAGTTTGGGTTTATTTCTTGCGGAAAAAATAAAAGGGGAGAAACTGTCTATCTCAAGAAATTGTATCCTGAGGAATACACTATTGATCCTGTTAAAATGAGCAGAAAATTCTACCCTAGCTTTAAAGATGGAACGAATATACGGAAATTCGTTGTTCCAATAATTCCAAAATTCCATGATCGTTTGTTCCAAGATTACCAAAAAAGGCAAATGAGGATTACTGAATACATTGGTTTTAATCCACAAGGTAATACCATCAAAAAAGCGTATCTTACTCATTCGAGAATAAGAAGAATTCGCCCGGGCGATATAGTACTATTTTACCGTTCGAAAGATCAACAGAGAATCACATCTCTGGGAGTAGTGGAAGAGGTACACGTATCTTTGACTGACGAGAATGAGATTCTGAGAATTGTAGGAAAAAGAAGTGTCTTTACCTATGATGAGATTCAGGAGATGGTGAAAGCTCCTGTAACGGTCATTATCTTCAGACACCATTTTTACTTTCAGAATCCACTGCATTTAAACGAATTGATGAAAGATAACATACTAGGTTCTGCACCCCAATCCATAACTGAAATTTCCCACAAAAAATATGATTATATAAAAAAGAGAGGTGGTATACATGAACGTTTTACTTTCAGTTAAACCAAAGTACGCGGCCAAAATAGTGGAGGGAGAGAAAAAATACGAGTTTCGCAAGAGGGTATTTAAGAGAGACATAGAACAGATTTATATTTATTCCACCTCACCAGTAAGCAAAATCATTGGAGTGATAACCATTAAAGGAATATTGGAAGGCTCTACTGAGGAGATATGGGAAAAGTGCTCTTCGTACTCAGGAATGACAGAAGAAGAATATTTTTGTTATTTTGAAGACAAAGAAAAGGCTTTCGCCATCGAAATTAAGGATGTAAAGGTTTTTACTGAACCTGTAGATCCATATACTATTTTTGACAGGTTTATACCACCCCAGTCCTTTTGTTATGTGAATGAGAATTTTCTTTTTCGAGAAAGAAAGGACCACCATCTGTTTAAATTAGTCGAATAATTCATTTTGAAAGAAAAGTATTTTGTTGATGTATATTCTGGTTTTATCATCTTTTGAACCATAAGATTCACAGAATGAGAGCACTTCATCAAGAGCAATGTGAACTTTATCTGTGTAACCAATATCTGAATATATGTGTCATCTATAAGAGTGGTCCGTAGTGGATGTAGGGTATCCAGTAGATCTGGGCTTTATATTTGTCTTTAGCCCAGATTCGTGCTTTTCTTAAGGATTGTGATACGGATCGAGTACTTAAAAGGTTCTCATAGAAATGGAGAGCAACCTCTTTCGAAGAATTGTCAAAGATAGGGATTAAGGAAGATACAACAGAGTGAGCTCCATTCTTCAGGAAAACTGCAGGTAGCCCCTGGGAGTATCCCCCGCCCGCATAGCTATGCTGACCCGTTTCACACGCATTCAAGAACACAACAGCACCATCAGTCAATTTCACATCATACAAATCCAGATCTGTTATGGGATGCCACTCCTCCATCATGTTCACTCTTTTACCCCCATTACTTCGTTCCGCCTTCCGCAAATATGAAAATTCTTCTGGTTCAAACTGCAGCGGAAACCCTTTGAGAGGACCTGCCAAAAATAAAATCCTTCCCAAACTTCCATGTCCCGAAAAATGTATCAAAGAATGTCGTGAAACCTCTGATAAGAATCTTTCACCTGTAGCTTCCTGTTTCAAAAGAACTGCAGCATCAGGGAGCTTTCCTGCGAGAGCTCTTGCCTCTTTTTCTGCTTCATCAAGAAAAGAGATTCTAAACTGCTCAGAGCCTGATGGCAGAGCATATACTAATTTCTTTTTGTCACATCCAGGCCATGGATTCCCCACAATCAAACTTGAGCTAAAATGATGATTCCTTTCTGAAAGCCTCAAGAACTGATGGAGGCTTGCAGCTCTCACCACAGTCTTCTCTACACACAACGATTTTCCATCAATCTGTAATGCCTCTAAAGGAAGAAAGGAGCAGTATGGATCTGGAAAGAATACGACATAGTTCTTTTCCTGGATTTCATTCCTGATATTTTTGTGCAGTGTTTCAGACCATTTCCTGGATAGATCATCAAACTTCTCTGTAACGTACGACAGATCATCCGTTTTTTTTGCAGCCCATTGCTGTACACTCAGATTGTAAAGCAGTCTGCCACCGCTAGAGAAAAATTCTTTTTCACATTTGAATTTTTTTATACTATTATTTCCTACTACGAAGAAGAAAAAATAATCTTGAAGTTTCTGTATGTAGATGAAGACTACATCTTCTGGAAGGTTTTCAGGAATTCTAATATGAGGTACTTTCTTTCCCAATACTGTATCCACCACCGTCTTCTGGAAGTCTATATCTTTTTGCGCTCTTTCAAGTTCTTTCCATGATACAATCTGACTCCAGGGGAGTGACAACAACTCTGGGTCTCTCAAAGCTTCCAAAACACCAAAGTAATCTACATTCTGTTCAATTAAATTCAAATATATTTTTTCGTTTGTTCTTTTTGGATTGTACTTGTATTTTTCCTCTTTTGAGAACAGGATTGCCAGTTCAAATAATTTTCTTGCGTCTTCAAGACATTTCTTATCGAAGCTGTTCTCTGAGAGATTGTGAGCTGCTTTTGCTGCGTAAAACCATGATCTTATTTTTTTATACTTTTCCAGAGCTTCTGTGTACGCCTTCTCTGCTTCAGTGGGGCTTTGTGTATCAGTGTAGAAAACTCCAAGGTTATTCAATGTTAAAGCAACATGAAATGTGTACACATCTGGATTTTCTTTTGCAAGTATTCTATACATCTTCAGAGCTTCTTTGTAGTGGGTTTCCGCTTCCAAAAACCTTTGTGTACTCCAGGCGAGAACTCCTAAATTGTTCAAAACGTTAGCAACATACGATGTGTATACCTCTGGGGTTCGTTGTGTAAGGGTTCTGTATATTTCCAGAGATTCTTTGTAAGCTTTTCCTGCGAGAGAAAATCTTTGTGTGTATTCGTAGAGAACTCCCAGGTTATTCAAAACGTTAGCAACATACGATGTGTATACCTCTGGATTCTCTTCTGCAAGTTCTTTATAGATCTCTAGCGCTTTACTGTATGCTTTTTCTGCCTCGAAGGATTTTCCTGTATCATGGTAGAGGGTTCCTAAATTGTTCAAGGTTGCAGCAACATACGATGTGTACACTTGAGGGTTCTCTTCTGCAAGTTCTTTATAGATCTCTAGCGCTTTACTGTATGCTTTTTCTGCTTCATCAAATTTCTGTGTATCATTATAGAGAAGTCCCAAGTTATTCAATGTTAAAGCAATATCAGGTGCATATATCTCTGGATTCTGTTGTGCAAGAGTTCTGTATATCTCCAGAGCCTCCTTGTATGCCTTTTCTGCTTCTAAGAACTTCTGTATGTTTTTATAAAGGATTCCAGCATTATTTAACGTTACAGCCACATAATGAGTGTATGCATCTGGATTTTGGCTTTTAAGGGCTCTATACATCTCTAAAGCTTCGGCATATACGTTTTCTGCATCATTAAATTTCTGTGTATCATTATAGAGAAGTCCCAAGTTATTCAATGTTAAAGCAACATATGGCGTGTACACATCAGGATTTTTTTGTGCAAGTTCTTTATAGATTTCTAACGCTTCACTCTGTACATTTTCTGCTTCATCAACTTTTTGTGTATTTTTATAAAGCACCCCAATATTATATAATGTTGCAGCCACATAATGAGTGTACGCCTCTGGGTTCTCTCCTGCAAGAATCCTATATTTCTTTAAAGCTTCTTTGTAGGCTTTCTCAGCTTCAGAGAATCTTTGCATAATTTCGCAGAGATTTCCAAGGTTAATCAGAATTGAAGCTGTATAGTGTACGTATATTTTGTTATTTTTGTTTTCAAGAGCTCTATATTTCTTTAAAGCTTCTTTGTACACTTTTTCTGCGAGAGAAAATCTTTGTGTATCTTGGTAGAGAACTCCCAGGTTATTCAACGTTATAGCAACATATGATGTGTACACATCTGGGTTCTCTTCTGCAAGATTCCTTCTTATTCTTAAAGCTTCTTTGTAGGCTTTCTCAGCTTCTGGGAGATTTCCTGTATTTTTGTAGAAAATTCCTAAATTATTTAATGTTACAGCAACATCAGGTGTATATATGCGTGGATTTTGCTTTGCAAGATTCTTTCTGATTTCTAACGCTTCTTTGTAAGCTTTTTCTGCCTCGAAGGATTTTCCTGTATCACTGAAGAGGGTTCCTAAACTGTTCAATATTGTGGCCACATGAAATGCATACACATCAGGATTTTGCTGTGCAAGATTTGTGTACTTTTCCAGAGCTTCGTTGTAGGCTTTTTCTGCTTCAGAGAATCTTTGTGTATGCTGATAGAAGGTTCCAAGTTTGTCCAAAAATGCTGCAATGTGTGTTGTGCAGTCTTCTTTTTCCTCCGAAAAATTCTTTAATAATAAAAATAGCTCCTCTGGATCTACCTTTACTGCTATTCTTAAGGCTAAATCCAAGTTTCCTTTTCTGATGGCAGAAGTAATTATTTTTTTCCAGTTCATTTGTTCACCTTTTAGGAACTTCTACTACTTTCTTGATCATTGTTCGGTTCTTTCGTCTATATTCTGCTAAAAGCTTTTAATCTTTAGGCAATCTATGATGGTGGTCCATAATGGAGGTAGGGTATCCAGTAGATCTGGGCTTTGTAGATGCTTTTAGCCCAGATTCGGGCTTTCTTTAATGATTCTGATACAGAGTGAGTATGTAAAAGAATTTCATAAAATTTGATGGCAAATTCCTTTGAGTGCTCATCAAAAATAGGAACCAAAGAAGATATAACTGAATGTGCTCCGTTCTTCAGAAATACTGCTGGCAACCCTTGGTAATACCCACCTCCAGCATATTTGTGCTGTCCCGTTTCACATGCATTAAGGAATACGATAGTGCCTTCTACCAAAGGTACATCAAACAAATCTAAATCTGTCACTGGATGCCACTCCTCCATCATGTTAATTTTCTTGGTACCTTTAATCCTTTCTGCCTTCCGCAAATCAGAAAATTCTTCCGGCTCAAAAGGTGGTGGGAACCCCTTAAAAGGGCCAGAAAGGAACAAAATGCGTCCTAAATCTCCATGGCCCGAAAAATGAATTAGAGAGTGTTTTGAGATCTCTGAAAGGAATCGTTCACCTGTAGCGTTCTGTCCTAAAAGAACTGTACCATTGGGAAGCTTTTTCGTGAGAACTTTTGCTTCTTCTTGCGCATTTTGAAGAGAAGGAATTCTGAAATACTCTGGCTTTGATGGTAAAGAATAAATCAACTTCTTTTCATCGCATTGAGGCCATGGATTTCCCATTATTAAACTCGAATCAAGTGAAGGCTTCTTCCCTAAAAGCGTTAGAAATTGATGAAAACTTGCAGCTCTCACCACAGTCTTCTCTATACACAAGTACTCCCCATCTATTTGCAGAGCTTCTAAAGGAAGAGAAGAGCAATAAGAATCTGGAGAGAATACAATCTGATCATTCTCTTGAATTAGCCTCCTTATATCATCAGGTAACATCTCAGACCATTTTTTAGAATACATTTCAAATTTATTTATGGCAACCGCTAAATTATCCGTTTTTTGTGCAGCTCCTCTTTGTATCCGCAGATTACGAAGCAATTTGTCACCAATTGCCAAAAATTCTTTCCTACATTTGAATTTTTCTGAACTATCACCTTTTATTACATAGAAAAGTACGTAATCTAGCAGTTCTTGGACATAGATAAACAGCGCATTTTCTGGAAGTGTTCCAGGAATATGCCCGAAGTACGGCACATGCTCGTTCAGTATTTTTTCTATCAGCGCTTTTTGGAATTTCATATCACTCTGCGCTCTTTTAAGTTCTTGTTGAAGCAGTGTTTTATCCCATGGCAGTGACAGCAATTCAGGATCTCTCAAAGCTTCCAAAACACCAAAAGTACTTATATCCATATGAAGCAGTGCCACATATATATTTTCATGCCTCCCTTTTTGTGCATATTTGTATCTTTTTTCTTTTGAAAGTAAAATTGCCAGTTCTAGTAGTTTTTTTGAATTCTCCAGAGTTTTTCCATCAAATGTAACCGTAAAAAGATTGTAAGTTGATCTTGCTGTATCAAACCACAGGGTTGCCTGTTTGTATTTTTGTATAGCTTCAATAAAAGCTTTTTCTGCTTTATCAGCATCATGTACATCTTTGTAGAGACTTCCGAGGCTATCCAACGTCGAAGCTACAGCAGAATTGAAAACTTCCGGGTTCTCTTCTGCGAGAGTTTTCCTGATTTGTAATGCTTCAATAAAAGCTTTTTCTGCTTTATCAAATTGGATTATATCTTTGTAGAGATTTCCGAGATTGGTCAGAATCATAGCAATGTCAGGAGTATGAACTTCTGGATTCTCTTCTGCGAGAGTTTTCCTAATTTGTAATGCTTCAATAAGAGCACTCTCCGCTTTATCAAACTGGTTTATATCACTATAAACATTTCCAAGATTATTCAACGTCATAGCAATGTCAGGAGTATGAACTTCTGGGATTTGTCTCGCAAGAGTTCTTCTGATCTGTAACGCATCAGTGTATGCTTTTTCTGCTTCAAAAAACTTGTGTGTGGAAGTGTAAAGATTTCCAAGGTTATTCAACGTTAGAGCGACATCAGGATTGAAAACTTCTGGGTTCTCTTTTGCGAGAATTTTCCTGATTTGTAGCGCTTCTATGTACGCCTTTTCTGCTTCAGAGAACTTGCTGCTATGTGTGTAGAGACTTCCAAGGTTATCTAACGTTGCAGCAACATGAGGGGTATAAACCTCTGGAATTTTCTCTGCAAGGGCTCTATACTTCTGCAAAGCTTCAGTGTATGCTTTTTCTGCTTTATCAAATTGGGTTGTATCATTGTAGAGATTTCCCACACTGTTCAATGTTGCAGCAACATGAGGGGTATAAACGTCAGGATTTTGTTCTGCAAGGGCTCTTCTGATCTGTAAAGCTTCGTTGTAGACTTTTTCTGCTTCAGAGAACTTTTGAGTACTGATGTAGAGAATTCCAAGGTTATTCAATATCATAGCAATATCAGGAGTATGAACTTCTGGATTCTCTTCTGCGAGGGTTTTTCTGATTTGTAACGCTTCAATAAAAGCATTTTCTGCCTCATCAAATCTTTGTGTATAGATGTGAAGAGCTCCGAGGTTATTCAATGTTAGAACAATATCAGCGTATACGTCATTGTTCTTCTTTGTAAGTTCTCTATATATCTGTAAAGCTTCTTTGTAGACCTTTTCTGCTCTAGAGAACTTTTGAGTATCATTGTAGAGAGCTCCTAAATTTAACAGAATCATAGCAATATCGGGATCAGCGTCTTCTGGATGTTCCATGAGGGCTTTTTTGATCTTTAAAGCTTCTTTATATGTTTTTTCTGCTTCAAAGAATCTTTGTGTATCATTATAGAGTATTCCAAGATTATTTAACGTTACAGCAACATCATGGGTATAATCATTGGGATTCTTTTCTGCAAGGGCTCTTCTGATCTGTAAAGCTTCTTTGTAGACTTTTTCTGCTTCAGAGAGCTTTTGAGTATCACTGTAGAAAACTCCAAGATTATTCAGTATAGAAGCGACACGGGGTGTGTAGATTTCTGGATTTTGGCTGGCAAGGATTCTGCATTTATCTAAAGCTTCTTTGTACGCTTTTTCTTTTTTATCAGTTGTTGTGTTCCAGCTCATTGCATCTCCTCTCAAGGCTATAAAGGTGGTCCGTAATGGATGTACGGTATCCAGTAAATTTGAGCTTCTTAGTTATCTTTAGCCCATTTTAGTGCTTTCTTTAATGATTTTAATACATATTGAGCATGTAAAGGGGTGTTTAAGGGGGAACTCATTGAAAGGTTCTCTCATAGTTGCAAAAAAATGAAAATACAAGAGAGAAATTACTTTTGGATATATATCTGATCTTTTCGTTATTATTTGAATAATGCTTGGAAAGTCTTTCAATAATGAGGCTATTTCCTCTGGAGCCACCTTTGTTGCCTTTTTTACTGCTATTTCCAAATTTTTCCCATTTTTTAGGGCAGATATAATTATTTCTTCCCAAGTCATGTGTTCACCTTTTACCACATAATAAACAGAGGTATATCCAGTAATCTGCACTCTACAGTTCTTTTCCATTTCCCACGCTCTTAAAGCTTTCTGCAGCAACAGTGAACTATTCACAATCATTATCAGAAACTAAAACACCCTAGATCACTTCCCAATACTGGTCCTCCGGTCCCCACCATAAACTCAGAATAACCAGGCTCCACTGCGGCGGTGAAAGAAGAGAGAATTACTCATCCCCTCAAAAAACCAGAAAGCCTCTCAATTCCTTCACCAAGGCCTACTGCTATTCTTTGGTTCATGCGGTAACCTCTACACTCAGCATTAAACAGGTAGGTGAGGTAACAAAATTTAAAAAGATGAACAGCAAAAACACATCAAGAGGGTTGAAAAACTCAAAAGACTGAAGGATGACCAAAAATGTTAATTAGCAAAGATATTAGTGAAAATGATAAAATTATCCTGAATAAACTGGGAAAAAATGCAGATACACCTATTTCAGAACTCATGGCATGCACAAAATACAGGAGAAAATCTTCGGTTCAGAATAGAATTCGAACCCTTGAAAGAGAAAAATATCTGTTTGGTCCGTATTATGATATTAACTTCAACACTATTGGGACAAACAAGTTGTACTCAGTTTTCGTTTTCGCAGGGTTTCACCCGTTGTACAAGGACGTTGTTCTGGAGGCTATGAGAACGATCAACTGTTACACTATGATCTACCCGGTGAGAACGGCAGAAGCTTACCTAGGGATTTACCGGTGCAACAACTGGAACTATATCGCCCAGCTTTTCAAGTTGATGAAAAAGTGGGGGTGGTTAAAAGATTACTCTGTTCATAGATCTGAATACCGATGGATCAGACAATATCCCAATTTCTTTGGAGATTTTCTCCCCCCTCTGGACTATCAGATTCCACATGGAGAGCTTCCATACTACTGGTATGAAGACCTGAAGACTGATGTTGAATTGACGAAAACTGATTTGATCGTGTTAAAGCATTTGTCGAGGAAAACCTGTCATCTATCAGAAATACGAGACCTTGAATACTACTACTTTGGCTTGAAACTGAGATATCGCGACATCAAGAAAAGTTATGAAAAGATGATACATACTGGACTTCTCATGAGAAAGCATTTTTTGATATATCCGCTGCCAGTAGATATGTGTTCTCGATTTTTTATTTTTTCAAGAGGGAAAACCTTCGAATCGCATCTTTCCATGATTGCCCATTTTGGAAAGGGGCTACGGTTAACCAAGGAGTTCATTGCGGTGGGGAGAGAGGTGATTTCGTATTTTACAGCACACCCTTTATTTGAAGAGAAGATACTGGGAATAATTGAAGATCATGTAGAATATGCCAATATTTATGGAATTAGAACATACCCTACTTCTGAGTTATTTACTAAGACTATCGAAGATGATTATTTTGATATAGATAGTCAAAGGTGGGTTTTTCCCTATTCTATAATAAATGAGGCCCTAAGAGAGCTGAAAGAAAAAAAAGAAAGGGAAAATTCCACTTCATAATCCCTCTAGAGAGGGATAGACAGTGGAGAGGGAGGATCTGTCGAAATTCCTCCATCAGGAAGAATTTCTCCCATTAGAAACGTGTTTTTTCCTATTCCAAAGGGATTCATGTCATTCATTTTCTCACCTCTTTGGAATAGTGTCCTTTTGTATCATTACCGATGTTTTTTTTAGTATCAAATCCCGATTCAATAGAGCCAGAATCTGATACATGACTGGGGGGTTAAATAGGAGAAACACTAATCTGCAGGGGTTGAGTGAAGGGAATATATTTCAATAAGTGAAGGAGAGAAGGGACATTCTTGTTATAAAATTACGAGACAGCATTTTCTTGGAAACTGGTCTTGTACTATTGAAATGATAGTTTTTTATCTCAATAGTAAATGTATAATTTCTATTGAACGAAAGTCTATAAGATTTCAATCTAAAATGCAGGTTTTTGACAGCTCTACTGTCAATCATTTTGTTATAGATGAGAATTTTCTTTGAGAGAAAAATAATTGACCTTGATTGGTCAAATAATTCATTTTAGACGGAAAGATTCCTACTGGTTTTTTACCTGAATCTGAAACTCACAGATTGAGGCCCATATAGTAGGCTTTGCCTGAACAGCCAATATGAATATCCTATGCAGGTGATCCGTAGTGGATGTATGGCACCCAGTAAATCTGGGCTTTATATTTGTTTTTTGACCAAATTCGTGTTTTCTTTAATGATTCCGATACAGATTGAGTATGTAAAAGGGTTTCATAAAATGTGACTGCAAACTCTTTTGAAGGATTATCGAAGATTGGAACTAAGGAGGATATAATCGAATGTGCTCCATTTTTCAGGAAAACTGCTGGTAATCCTTGGTAGTATCCTCCTCCAGCGTACTTGTGCTGTCCTGTCTCACACGCATTCAAAAACACGACAGCACCATCAGTTAATTTGACATTAAAAAGGTCTAAATCTGTCACGGGGTGCCACTCTTCCATCACGTTCACTTTTTTAATTCCTTCACTTCGTTCTGCTTTCCGCAAATCTGAAAATTCTTTAGGTTCAAATTGGGGCGGAAACCCCTGCAAGGGACCACACAAAAACAAAATACGCCCTAACCTCCCGTGGCCACAAAAATGTATCAAAGAATGCTTTGAAACCTCTGAAAGGAACCTCTCACCTGTAGCTTGTTGTTTTAAGAGAACTGTAGTATTAGGAAGCTTTTCTGCGAGTGCTTTTGCTTCCTCTTCAGCGCCATTAAGAAACGGAATTCTAAATCGCTCGGAATTCGATGGTGAAGAGTAGATTAGCTCTTTTTCATTGCAATTGGGCCAGGGATTTCCCACAATAAAACTTGAATCAAAACAAAGATCCTTTTTCGAAAGTGTGAGACACTGGTGCAAACTCGTGGCACGTACCACAGTTTTTTCCATACATAAGGACTGTCCATTTACCTGTAATGCCTCCAAAGGAAAAAAAGAGCAGTAGTAATCTGGAGAAAAGATTATTTGACTTTTTTCCTGAATTAGCTTCTTGAGTTGTGGAGGCAGTATTTCATACCATTTTCTAGCCAATTCATCAAACTTTTCCACATGCGTTATTAACCGAGGTTTTCCTGCAGCTTTCAGCTGGAATCTAAGAAGATAAAGCAATTTAATACCAATCGTGAAGAACTCTCTTTTACCTTTAAATTTTTCTATATCACCATTTTTTACTGTAAAGAAAAAAAGGCTGTCCTCAATTTTCTGGATATACATAAAGATTATATTTTCTGGAAGTTCTACAGGAATTTTGATAGGAGATATTGGTTTTCTTAGAAATTTTTCCACCACTTTTTTCTGGAATTCCACATCTTTTTGTGTTCTCTCAAGCTCTTTCTTTGATATAATTCGACTCCAGGAAAGTGACAGAAGATTGGGGTCCCTTAAGGCTTCAAGAATACCAAAAGGATTCACATCTTGTTCAAACAAACTCAAGTATATATTCTCATTTGACCACTTCTGAACATATCTGTATTTCTCCTCTTTTGAGAATAAAATTGCCATTTCCAATAGGTTCCTGGACTCTTCTACAATTTTTTTGTCATGATTAATCAGTGATAGATTGTAAACCACTTTTACTGCATCAAACCATGATGCTACTTGCATATACTTTTTCAAAGCTTCTTTGTACATATTTCCTGCTTCAGCAAATTTCTGTGTATTACTGTAGAGAGCTCCTAAATTGTTTAACATCATGGCAACATCACGTGTATGGGCTTCTTTATTCTCTCCTGCAAGATTCATCCTCATTTCCAGAGCTTCTGTATAGGTTTTTTCTGCTTGAGAGAACTTTTTCGCGTCTCTGTAGAGCACTCCAAGACCATTTAAAGTCCTATATATGTGATATACGTAGATTTGCGGATTTCTTTTTGCAAGAATTTTGTATTTCTCTAACGCCTCTGTGTAGAATTCTTCTGCTTCATCAAATTTTCCCATATTCCAGTAAAGAGCTCCGAAATTGTTCAGAGTTGCAGCAACATCCCGCGTGTATACGTCTGGGTTATCCTTTGCAAGAATCCTTCTGATTTCTAAGGCCTCCCTACATGCTTTTTCTGCTTCATCAAATTTTCCCATATTCCAGTAGAAATTTCCAAGGTTAGTTAACGTTTTGGCAACATCAGGAGTATAGACTTCTGGATTTTGTTCTGCAAGTCCTCTGTATTTCTCTAACGCTCCTGTGTAGAATTCTTCTATTTCAGAGAATTTCCGTGTATCATTGTAAAGGTTTCCAATGTTATTTAGAGTTTCAGCAACATAGGGTGCATAAGCTTCTGGATTGGCTTTTTCAAGCCCTCTGTATTTCTTTAACGCCTCTGTGTAGAATCTTTCTGCACCATCAAATTTTCCTATGTCCTGATAGAGATTTCCAAGATTAGATAAGACTGTGGCGACATCACGCGTATAAACCTCTGGATTTTCTTTCGCAAGTCTTCTGTACTTTTTTAAAGCTTCTGTGTAAACCTGTTCTGCCTGGAAAAGCTTTCGTGTATAGCAGTGGATATTCCCGAGATTGGTTAAAGTCATAGCAGTGTAGGACATGTACACTTCTGGATTGGCTTTTTCAAGTCCTCTGTAGTTCTTTAACGCCTCTGTG
>JGI2171J19970_10000689_pt1 | contig 18506 bp, 16 predicted proteins | sample DeeMarSWOR324_28_FD_19970 | JGI IMG/M metagenome (IMG submission 19970) | reverse complement strand
TGCCGACACTCAAGGAAAATGAACGCCAGGAGAAATTTGACCTTGGGGTTATAAAAAAGATGGCTTCCCAAGGCCTTTTAGCCCCGCATATGCCCGAGGAGTATGGGGGAATGGGCCTTGATTATGTTACCTCAGCCATTATCTGGGAGCAGCTCTGCGGGGCTAGCTTAGCGGTAACACAGGCGGCGGCCAGTGGGCCTATCCAGCCAGCAACAAACCTTATCGATGCCGGCACTGAGGAGCAGAAAAAGAAGTACCTCCCCCCAGTATGTAAGGGGGAATTAATCATGTCTGGAGCTGTGGTTGAGCCTAATGCGGGAAGCGATTCTTCTATGACTGAGACTACAGCTCGACGCAAGGGTAATCAGTGGATTATAAACGGTTCCAAAATTTTTATCACCAACGGTGAGATAGCTGATGTTGTCTTATTTATAGCTCAGACAGATAAAAGCAAGGGCATTAAGGGACTGGCCAGCTTTATTGTGGAGAGGGACACACCAGGCTTTTCGAGCGAGCCCCAGAAGGGAAGAATCAGTTGGCGAGGCGGTAGCGAAGGCATTTTAAGCTTCACAGATATGGAATTGCCCTTGGAGAATCAGGTCGGGGAGATTGGGCGTGCGCTAAGGGATGCCCTGCGAGGCATTGATACTGCGCGCTTGTTTATGGCTGCAGGTTGTGTTGGCCTGGCCCAGAACTGCCTTGACTCCTGCATAAAGTATGCCAAAGAGCGGATTCAGTTTGGAAAGCCTATCGGCGGTCATCAGCTGATACAGGAAATAATTGCTGAAATGGCGATAAGGACCGAGGCATCCAGATGGCTTACCTATCGTGCCGCAGACCTTAAAAGCCGTGGTGTTCGCCATATCAAAGAAATGTCATATGCCAAGCATTTCGCTGCTGAAACCGCTCTCTGGGTTGCCTCTCAGGCGGTTAAGATTCATGGTTCCTATGGCACTTTTGATGATTATCCAGTAGGTCACCACTACCAGGATGCAATCACTGCTACAATACTGGGCGGCACGGCTCAGATGCATCAATTAACCATAGGACAGCAGCTTTTAGAGATGGCTGCGTTTAAATAGTAGATAAGGAAGGCTCAGAAAGAAACAAGTTTTTTAAACTGTAAGAATCGATTTTCTATATCTTTAAGCTGCAAAGATTTGAAGCGGCTGATACCAAAATCCTCGATTATAAAAGAAGCCAAGACGCTTCCATAAACAGAAGCCTTGCGGATTTCTTCCTCTTTATCAAAAGCCTTTATTTTATCCAGGTAGCCCAAGAAACCTCCGGCAAAACTATCTCCCGCACCTGTCGGATCAATTACTTTTTCGCAGGGATAGGCTAAGACACCAAAAACAGAATCCTTCCCTAAAACCAGGGCGCCGTGTTCGCCCTTCTTGACGACGACAAAAGAAGGCCCTCGCTCAAGAAGTTTTTTCCCTGCTTTGACAAGATTCGACTCTCTGGCCAGCATTTTTATCTCTTCCTCGTTAGCAAAATACACATTGACTTTCTCTAAAATTCTTAAAAGAGGGTCAGGCTTGGTTTTAATCCATAGATTTATGGTATCCATGGCTACGAGCTTCGGGTGCTTAACCTGGGAAAGAATATCCTCTTGAAGGTCAGGGTCGATATTTGCCAGAAAAACAACGTCAGCTTCCCTGTAGTCTGGGGGAAGTTCAGGGCTAAAACCTTCAAACACGTTCAATTCTGTTTTGATCGTCGTCCTTTGATTGGGATCATCACCATAGCGTCCTTCCCAGTGGAAAGTTTTACCTGACTGAATTTCAAGGCCCCGAACATCGATTCCTCTGCTCTTTAATAATTCAATCGTCTCCTCTGGGAAATCCTCTCCTACGACAGCCACAATCTTTGGCTGAGTGAAAAAACTTGCAGCCAGGGAACAATAAGTACCCGATCCTCCCACAATTCTCTCTCTCCTGCCATGGGGAGTTTCCAGGGTATCAAAGCCTACAGAGCCGACAATTACTAAACTCATAGGACTATTAAACCTCTTCGTTTTATTTTATGTATTTTTCGATGATATACCGTAGCTTTTCTCTTGACTTTTCAGGTATAGAATCGGATTGGGTGACAATACAATTCTTGAGAGCTTGAGCACAATCGCATCGGCTTTCTTTTTGAGGAAGAAGCGAGGCAACAGCTTTTTTGATGATGGCTTTGGCATTGTGTGTATTTTGCTCCATGCTTTCTAAAACCATCTCTATTGTAACCGGCTCCTCCACTTCATGCCAGGCATCATAGTCACAAACTAAATTCATGGTGGAATAACATAATTCTGCCTCCCGACACAACTTTGCCTCAGTGGCACTCGTCATACCGATTACACTGCACCCCCAGGAGCGGTAGATTTTAGACTCGGACCTGCTTGAAAAAGAAGGCCCTTCAATACAAATATAGGTTCCTCCCTGGTGAACCCTCAGCTTAAGCTCTTCTCCTTTATTAAACAGGAACCGGGAGAGATCAGGACAGACGGGGTCGGCAAAGCTGACATGAGCAGCAATTCCTTCTTCGAAAAATGAGTTATCCCGATGAGTTCTGTCGAAGAACTGGTCAGAGAACACAATATCTCTTGGTTTTATTTGCTCTTTCAGTGATCCCACAGAGTTCACAGAAATGACCCTCTCTACTCCCAGCATCTTAAGACCGTAAATGTTTGCCCGGTAATTTATCTTTGAGGGAAGGATCTTATGACCTCTGCCATGACGGTTGAGAAAGGCAACTTTTCTTCCTTCTAAGGAACCTACGATGAAGGAATCAGAAGTTTTTCCGAAGGGAGTCTCTAACTTGACCTCTTCGATGTGTTCTATTCCCTCGATTTCATAGAATCCTGTTCCTCCGAGGATTCCGATCTCCACCCGAGGAAGTTTTTCGTTCTTCGCCGCTTTCATCTCTCATCCCTTATGAGATAATTGATATATAATTTATAAGATAGCAAGTCAAGTAAAGCTAAGTGGGGTCAGGCCTTATCCTCTGGAATGCCATCAAGGCAAGGGGTAGGAAAATATCCTTTCCAGACGGCAAGGCCTGACCCCATCCCAAGTTATTCAAGTTTTCCAAGTCTGACCCCATATATGTTTTGATTTTTCAACAAGAAAGGATTACTCTATGAAGCTGGAGAAGACCACATGGCTGAAAAACTCGAAACAGGGCCGCTTATCGAAGTCCTCCAGGAGGCAAACCGAGTTGCTGTCTTGACAGGAGCTGGAATCTCAGCCGAATCAGGAATTCCTACATTTCGGGGGGAAGAAGGATTGTGGAAAAAATATCGTCCGGAAGAGCTTGCTACTCCCACAGCTTTTAGCCAGGATCCAAAGCTTGTCTGGGAATGGTATGACTGGCGGCGAGGGATTATCGGTCAGAAAGAGCCTAATCCTGGCCATAAAGTCATTGCTCGTTGGGAGGAGACCTTTCCAACTTTATCCCTAATCACTCAGAATATCGACGGCCTCCATCAGAAAGCAGGCTCAAAAAACATTTGGGAGCTCCACGGCAACATTTGGAAGCTCCGTTGTACCGAGGAGGGAACGATAACGGAAAACTATGATACTCCCTTGAAAGAAATTCCCCCTCTCTGCTCTAACTGCGGGGCCCTGCTCAGGCCTCACGTTGTCTGGTATGGAGAATCCCTCTCACCAGCCATACTCCAAAAATCTATTCAACTAAGCTCTGAATGTGACGTAATGTTCGTCGTCGGCACCTCGGCAGTAGTCCAGCCGGCTGCCTCGCTTCCGTTTGAAGCCTCTGAAGCTGGAGCTAAGATTGTGGAGATCAACCTTGATCCAACTCCTCTCTCTCTGTACACTGATTTTTCTATAAGAGGAAAATCAGGAGAAATCTTGTCAATAATAGATGAAGAACTAAAAAAAACATCCAGGGCATAAAAGGAATATTCTGAGATGAAATATATTTATTTTGATGCTTCAGCAGGGCTGAGCGGAGATATGATCTTGGGAGCTCTACTGGACTTGGGCGTGTCCTTCTCGTTATTTAGAGAAAAAATGGCAGAATTAAAGCTACCCGTAGAGATTAAACTCAAAGAGACAAAAAGGACTACTCTGCGTGGATTAAAGGTTGATGTTCTGGTGAAAACAAAAAAGACTGTCGAGAGGAATCGGTCAGATATAGAAGACATAATAAAGAAAAGCCGCTTTTCCTCTTCTGTAAAAAAGAATGCCTCAGCCATTTTTAAGAAGCTCTTCGAAGCTGAAGCAAGAGTCCATGGCCGTAGCATCAATGAGGCACATCTCCATGAAGCTGGAGCAGATGATGCGATCGTGGATATTATGGGTTGCTGTTTTCTGGCTGAGACCTTAGAAATTAGTGAATTCTACTGCTCGCCTTTGAATCTAGGACAGGGATGGATTAAATCATCTCACGGGCGCCTTCCAGTACCTGCCCCTGCAGTAGCTGAACTGCTGAAGAACATTCCAGTCTATTCAGCCTGGGTAAAACAAGAGCTTGTTACTCCTACAGGAGCGGCTATCGTCTCTACATTGGTCAAAAAATTTATTCATCTGCCAGAATTATCTTATGAAAAAATTGGTTGTGGAGCCGGAACCCGCAACTTCCGTGAGCTACCTAACATTCTGAGAGCTTTCTACGGAAATAAGAAAGAATTTAATGCAAAGAAAAAAGTTTACATAATTGAAGCTAACATCGACGATTCCAGTCCTCAGGTCCTGGCAGCCTTCTTTGATACTGCTTTTAGGTTGGGTGCGGAAGACGTATTTCTTACGCCTGTCCTGATGAAAAAAGGCAGGCTGGCTACAAAATTGACCGTTCTGGCAGAGATTGATAAGATAGATTCCCTAATCAGTGCTGTTTTTAAAGAAACAAGCTCAATAGGTGTCAGGTATTTCCCTGTAGAAAGGCGTGTGCTGGAAAGAAAGATTGAGAAGGTTGGCATACTTGGAGAAAAAGTAGCGATAAAAATATCCTACCAAGAGGGAAAAGAAGTCAACATTCAACCTGAATTTTCAGATTGCATGAGATTAGCAAAAAAGACCGATTGTTCTGTCAAAGAAATAATACAGCTTGTTCTTAAAGAATTTTATAAAAAGCGCGAAAAATCTTGAGAAGATGGAAAAATAAATCGGTTCGACTTTCGTGATTAGGCCTGAAAATGCCCGCCAAAGACAAGGAGAAAAATGTGGACTTAAAGAAGATTGCAAGAGGAGTTAAGCTCATCTTGGAAGGGGTTGGTGAAGATTCCGAGCGACCCGGGCTCAAAGCTACTCCCCAAAGAGTAGCTCGCATGTTTTCGGAAATACTCGGGGGATTAAAAGAGAATCCTGCCAAACAACTTCAGGCCATCCAGAGCGAAAAGCATGATGAGATGGTTCTCATCAAGAACATCCCTCTCTATTCTATGTGCGAGCATCATCTCCTTCCTTTTGCTGGAGTCGCCCATATTGCCTACATCCCGAAAGCAGGAAGAATCGTAGGGCTGAGTAAAATCGCCCGTGTGGTTGATATTCTCTGCAGACGGTTACAAATCCAAGAACGATTAACCAAGCAGATCGCTGACCTCATCATGGAACACCTTAGGCCTCTTGGAGTAATGGTTGTCATCGAAGCTGAGCATATGTGTATGTCCATGAGAGGGGCTAAAAAACCTAAATCTGTTACTGTCACTTCTGCTCTGAGAGGTTCCTTCCGCACCAAGAGCGCAACAAGGTCAGAGGCCATGACTCTAATCAAAGGAGGAATGACGGGTGGCAAAGAGGTCTAAAAAAGCTTTCTACATCACTACTCCCATCTACTATGTAAACGACGTCCCTCATATCGGACACACCTACACTACTATCATTGCAGATGCGCTGAATCGCTTCCAAAAACTTTTGGGAAATAAAGTCTTCTTCCTCACCGGCTCCGATGAGCATGGACAGAAGGTGGAAAAGGCTGCAACAGAGAGAGGATTAAAACCTATAGAACTAGCAGACCAGGTTGTCGGAAGGTATAAGGACTTGTGGAAAGCTCTTAATATATCCTATGATTTTTTTATCCGCACTACAGAACCTTTCCACGAGAAAGGCGTCCAGAAAATATTCAAGAAATTAATGGAGAAGGGCGACATTTACAAAGGAACTTACAAGGGATGGTATTGTGTTTCTAATGAGCATTTTTTGGCCGAGGATGTCCCCCTTGAAGAAGGGGGCTACAAAATCTGTCCTGAGTGTGGCATAAAAGCCTACCTTGTCTCTGAAGAGTGTTATTTCTTCAAGCTCTCAGCCTACCAGAAACCACTTCTTGATTTCTACGCGAAATTCCCCGCATTCGTCAGGCCTCCAAGCCGGATGAACGAGGTCGTAAGCTTCGTGAGGCAGGGACTCAAGGATTTAAGTATCACTCGAACCACTGTGAAGTGGGGAATTCCCGTGCCGGATGATCCTAACCATACCATTTATGTCTGGTTTGACGCGCTCCACAACTACCTGACAGGCATCGGGTATGATTGGAATATGGAGCTCTTCGAGAAATTCTGGCCAGCAACAGTGCACCTCATCGGCAAAGATATCCTTAGATTCCATGCAATTTTCTGGCCTGCTTTTCTAATGGCAGCAGATTTTACCCTCCCGCAAACTGTGTTCGGCCATGGCTGGTGGCTCAAGGATGAGACAAAAATGTCCAAATCCAAAGGCAATGTCCTTGATCCTTATTTGATCTTGGATACATTTGGCCCTGATCCGTTGCGTTACTTTCTTCTCCGAGAAATTCCTATAGGTCTTGATGGAAACTTTTCCCACGAAGGTTTTGTCCACAGAGTTAATTCTGACCTGGCGAATGATCTAGGAAACCTCGTCCAGCGGACTCTGACTATGATCCAGAATTACTTTAACGGAAAAATCGAAGAAACAGATAAAGAGGAGAAAATTGATAAAGAAATCCGTCTGGAGTTTGACAGTCTTAAGAAGAAAGTGCTCAAGTTCTCCGAGGATTACTCCTTAAACAAGACATTGGAGGAAATCTGGGCTTATATCAGCTCGGTCAACAAGTATCTGGCAGTTAATGAACCCTGGAAAATAGCAAAGAATCAATCCAAGAGAAAAAGGCTGGCAAGAGTTCTCTACCAGGCGGCAGCAGCTCTCAGAGGCATAAGCTACCTTATTTTTCCCGTTATGCCTCAATCATCAGAAAAAATCTGGGATTTTCTCGGAGAAGAAAAACCTATCCAGAAAGAAGCCTTCTCAGAATTGAAATTTGAAGACTTGAAGCTGGGCCAAAAAATCAAAAAGCCCAAACCTATTTTCCCAAGGATCGATTTGAAAGATTTCTTAAAGGAAGAGGAAACAAAGCCTCCTCCGGAAAGAAAGGAGGAAAAAATGGAACACATCACTTTTGATGAATTCAAAAGAATGGATTTCAGAGTTGGTGAAGTTATCAAAGCAGAAAAAGTGGAGGGCACCGATAAACTCCTCAAACTTGAAGTCGACATCGGAACCGAAAAAAGGACGATGGTGGCAGGTGTCGCAGATGTCTACACCGCTGAGGAACTGGTGGGAAAAAAGTTCATTGTCATTGTTAACCTGAAGCCTGCTGTTATTCGGGGGATAGAATCCCAAGGCATGCTCTTGGCGGCAGAGGTAGAAGGAAAAGCTACTATACCTTTCTTTGATAAAGATGTTCTCACAGGCGCCAAAGTCAGATAACTAAGTAGGGTCAGGTCTTGTTTTTTGCTTGTCTCAGTGCCTCAAAAATATCTTTGCAAGGATAAAAGCGACACAAATATTTACTATTTCCAGGATGATATTTTGCCACGCCCCCCCTGCCCATTTAAAAAAAGCGGGGTAGCCCGTTAATCCTCGGGGTCAGGCCTTATCCAACGGAATGCCATAAGGACAAGACGTAGGAAAATATCTTTTCCCGATGGCAAGGCCTGACCCCACAAATTAAATTGCTTTTGAATGAGCAAAAGCAAAAAGCAAGACCTGACCATAACGGAGAAAAAAATGAAAAGAAGAGATTTCTTCAATGCTTGCCTTGGAGGTCTTGCCGGGATGAATATTTTCTTTTTTTCCGGCAAGCGCAGTTTATCTTCAAAAGATCCAAAAAAAGAAAAAGATGAAACCGATGTTCTGGTTAAAGTGCTGGGGACTGCCCAGGATGGCGGTCTTCCTCAGATAGGTTGTTACTGCAAGAATTGTCTTCGAGCACGAGAAGACCAGCGATTTTCTCGCCTCATTTCCTCGCTTGCTATCATAGATTTAGGAGAAAAAAAATTCTTCATCCTGGATGCCACTCCTGATATCCGAACCCAATCGGACATAGCCTTTAATAGATTATCCCTGCCAAGGCGAGGAAGAAAGAACTCTCCCCATGGTGTCCTCCTTACGCATGCCCATATCGGCCATTACACGGGCTTAATGTTTTATGGCTATGAGTCCATTTCTACTCATAAACTTCCTGTTTATTGTTCTTCCAGCATGAAAAACTTTTTATCCAGTAACGGTCCCTGGAGTCAGCTTGTCCGCTTGGAAAATATATCAATCCATACCCTCTCTTTTGAAAAAGAATTTTTATTGACGCCGCGCATCTCTTTTACTCCCTTTCTGGTCCCTCACCGGAACGAATATACAGATACCTTGGGTTTTATAATCTCTGGAAAGAAAAGAAAGCTCCTTTATGTGCCGGATATCCAGAGCTGGAAAGCCTGGAACCGGTCAATAGTTGAAGAAACTCGAAAGTCAGATGTTGCTCTTTTGGACGGGACCTTTTACAGTTCAGAAGAGCTGCCAGGACGAGACCTTTCTAAGATAGGACATCCCTTCATCAAAACAAGCCTAAAAACTTTAAAAAATGTGGCAGAAGAGGGAGAAACAAAAATATATTTCACCCATTTAAACCATTCTAATTTAGCCCTTGATCCAGAAGGGGAAGCCAGGAAAGAGGTCGAAGAGAAAGGTTTCGGCATCGCTTCAGAGGGGATGGAATTCTTTCTATAAATTCAGTCTATCATTCAAGATATTTTCCGAGGATTGAGCGCGGCACAACTCCCTCTCTTATTATCACTGGTTTTGCAGATGTGAGGTCGACCACAGTGGAGGGCAACGCTCCTCTTGTTTCTCCTCCATCAACGATAAGATCAACTAATCCTAAAAAAGAACCCCTGATTATTTCAGGATCTGAAATTTCCTTTTCTCCCGAAATATTGGCGCTTGTGGCTGTTATGGGAAAACCTGTCTCTTCCAGCAACCCTCTTATCCAGGAAAGTGCTGTCTGACGGATACCTATAGAATCTCCGGGTCCAAGCATACCCCTTGGCAGCCTTGGCGATGCTTTTAAGACCAAGGTTAGAGGTCCGGGCCAGAACTCACCGGCCATTTTCCAGAAAAGTGAGGGAATGTCCTTGGCAATGTCTCGGACGATATTGATATCGGAGATTATTATGGAGATAGGTTTTGATGGCTCTCTCTTTTTTAATTTATAAATTCTCTGGATGGCCTTTTCAGAAAAACAGCTTGCGCCCAGTCCGTAGAAAGTATCTGTGGGGTAGACAATTATTCCTTCCTCTTTCAAAACCTTGGCAATATTTTTGACTTTATCGGACACATCGAGTGAGGTGTCTATCTTTATGATTTTAGTTTTAACGGCCATCTCTATATTTATACTAAAAGGTAAGAAGGAAAAGGTAAAGAATAAAACATAGTCCGTAAAACTGGGGCACGGATTTGATAAATCAAATCCTGGTTTTAATAAGCAAAGTACGAATAAATGGAGCCTGTTCCCATTTTCCGCATGATATTGTAGGGATCTGATTTATCAAACCCACATTATGGCCTTGACTATAATCATTATCTGATTTATAAACATGTATTTAATAAAAAGAAACATAAAGAAGAGGACAGTTGACCTTTTTTAGACACAATCAGCACCTTACGTCCTTCTAATATCTAACTTGGCATAATTTTTGCATAAATAATCTACAGAGGAGAAACGAAATGAAAAAAAGTTTAATTCTTTTTTTGGCAGTAATTTTTTTGACTCCAAGTCTTGCCTTTTGTGGTATTTTTACTTTTAAAGCAGGATTATTTATCCCCCGAGCTAAAAGCGACCTCTGGACAACAGAATTTGACCAAATGTCTTTCGAAAAGGCAAACTATAACACAACAAACTTCAGTTTTGCCTATGAATACTTCCTCACAAGGGAAGTTAGTGTAGTGCTCGGAGTTGATAGCTACTCGAAGAATAAAATCGGAACCTACAAAGATCTTGTTGGCATCGAGCTTGTCGAAGGAGATTTTGCCTTCCCGACTGATTATGTAGAAGATTTTATTCCTGCTCATAGCTTTAATGTCTCCATAACTCCCATCCAGCTTTCTGCAAAGTTTACGCCCATGGGAAGAAGAGGAAAATTTATCCCCTACGTAGGGGGTGGAGTAGGACTATATCTCTGGAATGTAAGGCTGAGTGGTGATTTGGTCGATTTCGATGATGTCTGGGAATACGTGCCTGATGGTATTGATATATACGCCATTAAGCCCGTTGATGCCTGGGAAAATAGTCGAGTCTCATTCGGGTATCATGCTTTTGGCGGAGTTATGGTGCCCTTTACTAAAAGAATGACTTTTGAAGTGGAATTCAAGTATAACGTTGCAAAAGGAAACTTTAGGACTGACCCAGACCGAATAGCCTTTGAGGATTTTGAANCNTTTGACCTCAGCGCGTACCAGATATCTTTGGGGCTGAATTACTGGTTCTAATATCGATCGNAGGAGATGATTTCATCCAGGCTTTTTCTTCCTCGGAATCGGGGAATTTCATCCGGGTAGCCTAAGGGTGTTAACGCCAGGACTTTCACCTCTTTAGGGACATTCAGGATTGCTTTAACCTCTTCTTCCTCAAAAGAACCTATCCAGCATGTCCCAAGCCCCTCTTCCTGTGCTTGAAGGATAAGATGCTCTAAAGCTATGGTGACATCTACAGACCAAGATTTCATGTAGCGTCCCATACGAGCATAACAATTATCAGGAAATCCGCATCCAACGATTATGATCGGTGCCCTGGCGATAAAAAACTGCCCTGCAGATGCCTCGGCTAGCTTTTTCTTCAATGCTTTGTCTTTGACTATGATAAACTTCCAGGGCTGAAAATTTTTCCCGGAGGGAGCTAGACGAGCAGCCTCAAGCACGCGCAAAAGAACCTCTTCAGGAATGGGGTCTTCTTTATATTTCCTTACGCTCCGTCTCTTCTGAATGGCTTCCAAAACTTTCATTTCTCCTCCATCTTTTGACCTTGCTCTTTTGGACTGTATTTATCTATAAGCGATAAATACTTTCGAGCTTCAGTATTATTGTTTCTTTTCTCAAAACCGTTTGCCAGTATCTGACACTTCCTCACTATCTCCTGCCTGACAAGTTGTTTCTGATGAGGCGTTAATTGGAGATGCAGCACCTTCTCCAAAGCCTTGACCCTGAACCTGTCCATGCCCCAGTATTTCCGTGACAGCTGGTCAGAGTGCCCTCCTCGTTTGATGATCAGGGGTTTGGGCAGAAAATAAACGGGGTATTTTAGAGCTAGCCGAATACTAAAATCATAATCTTCGCAGGCCAACAATTCCTCATCGAATTTCCCCGTTTCTTCAAAAACTTCTCGCCTGAATAAGGCAGAAGAAAGGCTTATAAGACAAAGGGGCAACACCCGATCAAAGATCCAACCAGAATACTTCCTGTGCTTTTTCTTGGGATTAACAAATACTCCGCACCTCATCCATATCTCCTCGGTATAACAAACCATTGCCTTGGGAAAGGCCTTCATAAAACTCGTCTGGATGCTGATCTTCTCTTTTTTCCAGAGGTCATCCGAATCTAAAAAAGCGATATATTCGCCTTGAGCAAGATCAAGGCCGAGGTTTCGAGCCGCACTTACTCCTTTATGCTCCTGGAAGTGGTATTTCATCTTTTTCCCGTAAGACTTTACAATTTCTTGTGTATTATCAGTAGAGCCATCATCAATCACCAAAAATTCGAATGAACCAGAGCTGTTCCGAACGAAATAATCCTGTCTCAGCACAGACTGGATAGCCCCGTCAATAAAAGAGGCTCGGTTGTATGTCGGAATAATTACACTAATCATCGAAAAAGGCTTTGTTCACGGACTTCTTGAGATGGTAACGTTATCACTTTTATCAAAAGGAATCTTTATACGTCCCCACGCGGTTCTCACCTCAATATCCCCGAAGAAACGGCAATGAGCTGATGGTTGGCGAAGTTGAAGGGAAACCTCTTTTCCGACTTCAAAGAAACTTAGGAGGAAAGGAATTGAAAAAACTCTTATTTCTCCGCTTCCAATATTTTTATCTCCGCTTATAATCCCTTCGCCGACATATTTCCCTGCCAAATGAAACCCGTAGCTTATCCTGTCTACCAGGAGTTCAAAGGCGTTTCTGTTTTTAAAGCTCATCTTAAAGCTTATCTCTGCTCCCCCGATCGTCATTTGCTTCACCTGAAGAGTAAGGAATTCAATCTCAGGTTTTTTAAAGATCGGGAATTCCCCGGAAAAGGCAAAAGGAAGCCTTCCCTTCTCCTGCTGGCCATCCGAAAAGGTCATAGCTCCTGTCAAATAGCATTGGGCTTTATCTTCTTTTTCTATTCCCTCTACCACGCGAAAAAGATGCTCATAGGTGATTTTTAACGGAAAAGAAAGAAGTGCTTTTCCCCTTGCCTCTACGCGTATGTATTCCTCTAAAGAGTTTGATAAGTGGAAGTATTCCTTTTGATTGACAACAAAGCGGTAATTATAGCTTGAAAGATAATAAGGTAACGAGGAAGAATTCGATATGTTTACATAAAAAATAAGGAAAAGCCCTGAGACCTTTAAATCCTTAATCTTTTTCTCTTCAAGAGATACGCTGAGATCTTCTCTCAAAGAAACAGGCAAGGCTGAACTGGAAAAAGCCCAGAGGAAAAGCAGGAAGAAACACAGTTTTTTTCTCAATTTTTTCACTCTATATTTTTTGAATCCTTAAGCATACACTATTGGTTTGGGGAGAACAAGATTTCAAGTTTCTTCGAAAAATGTTTGAATCGAAGGCAAAACTGTTTTTATAATAGTACAAACAAAAAAAAGAAAACGCGCACATGGAAAATTTAGAACCTGATTACTTGATGAAACCGATAATACGAGGTAAGAAGTTATGAAGAAATTGCAAGCTGAATTTCGAGAAAAAGAGTTTTTAATTCACCACTTTGGAGGTGAAGTCTATGCTGTCGGAGGCTATGTGCGCGACCTTATCAGAGGAATACCATCTGAGGATGTGGATATCCTTATTACTCATCACAGCGTTGAAGATATTATAAATAAAATAAGGCCTTACGGAAAAGTTGACCTTGTCGGTAAAAGCTTTGGCATCATTAAATTCACAATAAGCGGAAAAACGTACGATTTAGCCCTTCCCAGGAAAGACGTTCCAAGAGGAACAGCAGTCAAAAAACATAAAGATTTTGTAATTTCTGCAGATCCAAACCTGCCCATCGAGAAAGACCTTGAAAGAAGAGATTTTCGATGCAACAGCATTGCTTTAAGGCTGGCTGACAACAAGCTTATCGATCCTTTTAATGGAGCAAGCGATATAAAAGCAAAAAAAATAAGGCTGTCAAATCCCGCGGCATTCCCTGATGATCCTCTCCGGGTTCTCAGAGTGGCTAGATTTGCTTCAGTCCTCGAATTTTCGGTTGACCCTGAAATTTATGAAACTTGCCGAGAAATAGATTTATCAGGCCTAAGTGTGGAGAGGGTGAATGAGGAAATTTTTAAAATTCTCCTTTTTTCTCCTCTTCCTTCAGTCGGTCTCGAAGAGTTATTCAAGCTCGGCGCCATAAGCCAGCTGTTCCAGGAACTCTACAGCTTGACCCTATCTATCCAGGACCCCGTCTTCCACCCAGAGAAAGACCAGTATGGCAATCACACTGTTTGGTATCACACCAAGCTCACAGTGGACCAGGCAAAAAGACTATCCGACCTTGCCCAGCTTTCTCAAGAGAAAAAACTGGCCCTGCTTCTGGCCTCTCTTTATCATGATGTGGGAAAACCATCTACAGCCCAGTGGGAGTTCAAAAAAGGAAGGATGGTCATCACCAACAACGGCCACGATGTCCTCAGTGAGAAGATCACCAAAAAAATCCTTAGCCGGTTCAGGATTTTTTCCTGGAATGGATATAAACTGAGAAAGACAATCCTTTCTCTGATTAAATGTCATCACCGGGCCTCAGAGCTATGGCAGAACAGGGAAGTTGTGACCAAAAAGGCCTTCAACCGACTCGCGGCAGATATGAGCGGCGAAATCGAGCTTCTGGTTTATCTTGATGCAGCTGACCGCGCCGGAAGGAAAGAGAAGCCGATCACCGAGTTGGATGAAGAAGCCCGATGGCTTCTTCGAAAATTCAAGGAGTTAAACGTAACCAAAGAAACTATTAAACCTTTAATCATGGGCAGAGACCTGATAAAAATGGCGGTAACTCCCGGCCCCTTGATGGGAAAAATCCTTAAAAAGCTCTATGAACTCCAGCTCGACAATGAGTTTGAGACGAAAAAAGAAGGCCTACGAATTGCTAAAAAAATCATAGAGAAGGAGCTTCGATGAAAATTCTTGTTACTGGCGGAGCCGGATATATTGGATCCCATACAGCCAAAGAGCTTATCAAGGAAGGATTTGAAGTCGTTGTTTTCGACAATTTTTCTACAGGCAAGAAAGAGCTTCTTGTGGGAGGAGAGCTTTTTGAGGGAGACCTCACGGATAAAGAGGCCATCAAAAAAGCCTTCGAGGAAAAAAATATCGAAGCTGTTCTTCATTTTGCTTCGCTCATCCAGGTGGGAGAGTCTTATGCAGATCCCCGAAAATACTACACCCACAACCTCATCACCAGCCTGAACCTCCTGGACGTTATGCTGGAAACAGGAGTTAAATACTTCATTTTTTCTTCAAGCGCTGCTGTTTATGGTGAGCCTCTCCAAAATCCCATACCAGAATCTCATCCGTTAAATCCTTTTAATCCTTACGGGCAGACTAAGTTTTTTGTGGAGAAGGTCATTCAAGACTACGAAAGAGCATACGGATTAAAATTTATATCTCTTCGTTATTTCAATGCAGCAGGAGCAGACCCAGAAGGGCACTTGGGAGAGCTGCACGACCCTGAAACCCATCTTATTCCCAACATCCTCCTTTTCCTCCTGCAAAAAAAGAAAAAATTTGAAATTTTTGGAACAGATTTCCCCACCAACGATGGGACAGCAATCAGAGATTATATTCATGTCACAGACCTGGCAAAAGCTCACGTACTCTCTCTTAAAAAACTTCTGGAATCTTCCCAAAGTGAGTTTATCAACCTGGGTACAAACAGGGGCTATTCTGTTTTAGAGATAATAAATAAAACAGAGGAAATCACAGGACAAAAAGTTCTTTATACAAAAAGCTCGAGGCGTGAGGGTGATGTTCCAGTGCTCTTGGCCTCAAGAGAAAAGGCAGAGAAAATCCTGGGATGGAAGCTACACTATTCAAACATCGAAACAATTATTGAAACTGCCTGGAGCTGGCATAAGAAATACGCATAGAGCTTATCGAGGGGGTCAAAATAACGGGATCAGGCCTCTGGGCTTAGGCCTCTGGGGTCAGGCCTTATCATAGGGAAGCTCAGATAATCAAAGGCAGTAAAGTTTCTCTTCCTAATGGCAAGGCCTGACCCCAATAAAGGCAATCAAAGGAAGAGAGACGCTTCTGCCCAATGGAAAGGCCTTATCCCGGCTCAGATAATCAAGGACAGCAAAGCCTCTCGTCTCAATGGTAAGACCGGATCCCATTAATTTATATGAATAAAATCAAATAAATAAAGAATAGAAGGTTGCAAGTCAGCTCACCCCTTTAACTTCACTCCTCTGACTAGCCTGGTCATAATTTGCCTAAAATGATGAGACGAAATCATCGTTCCAGGTGAGATACTAATTCATAAAAATCATACCAAAAATCATCCCTAAAGGTTATTTACATATGGGGGAATTTTTATTATTTTCAACTCGACGAAGTAGTTAAAATCTGATATCGCTTCTAATCAATACTGAGGAGCGAAAGGAACGTTCTCTTTTATGGAGTATAGGATGAACATAAACGACTTGCCGAAAGACAACGGAAGCTTATCACCTCTTTATTTTTATCGTTATGCGCTGAAGGACCTAGTGCAGGAATTCTTTTATATTCAAATGAAAGAGAATCAGAGCATAAATCCAGTACAGCCAAAATTCAAGAAATCCCCTATAACCAACAAGTTATGCAAGACAAAAGAACTATTTGACTCTAATCTCTTCAAATGTTATAAATTCTACCTTTAAACAAAACTCAGAGAAAAATGAAACATATTCGTTCATTCATTCTTCTCATTTCATTCATCTTTTTATGGAGTTGTTCTTCTTCCCTGGATAGAATACAATCCAATCCTTCATCAATTCACAAAGACACTCAAACTAACGAACGAGCTGATTCCAAAGAGATATCTAAAAATGGAAAAAATGAGGGCAGCAATGAAGCCCTTACTCAAAAGAATGCTTCTCTCCAGGATGATCCCCTATCTGCCCTCGAAGACGCTCTGTATGTTTACCAAGATAGCCAGCTTGCTTGGGAAAAGGGAGATTTCGATACCGCGCTGGCTGCTCTGGATGATGCCTATAGCCTGATCTTAAAGCTCAAACTCCCACCTGATTCCTCTCTCATCCAGGAAAAAAACGATCTAAGACTCCTGATCGCTCAAAGAATTCAAGAAATTTACGCTTCACAACTAACAGCAGTCGGGAATAATCATCAAACCATTCCTCTTGTTGAAAACGAACATGTCGAGAATCAAATAAAAATTTTTCAAACGGCAGAGAGAGAATTTTTCGAGAAATCCTACAAACGCTCAGGACTCTTCAGGCAGATGATTCTTGAAGAATTGAGAAAGGCCGGGCTTCCAGAAGAGCTGTCCTGGGTTCCCCTTATTGAGAGCGGATTTCAAGTAAGAGCTTACTCCCGTGCCAGAGCCCTTGGCCTCTGGCAGTTCATATCTTCCACAGGATACCGTTACGGTTTGAAGAGAGACCGCTGGATCGACGAAAGGATGGACCCTATAAAATCAACCCAGGCAGCTTTAAAATACCTGAGTGATCTTCATTCTCATTTTGGCGACTGGACAACCGCTCTGGCTTCTTACAATTGTGGTGAGTACAAAGTCAAAACAGTCATTCGGAACCAGCGATTCAACTACCTGGACAACTTCTGGGATCTTTATCTTATGCTCCCTCGGGAGACTGCTAGCTTCGTTCCGCGTTTTATTGCAACTCTTCTTATAGTCAACAATCCTGAAAAATACGGCTTCAGCCTTCCGACTCCCGATACTCCACTAGAATTCGTAAGGCTTCCTATAAACAGCCCCATCAGACTTTCCTCCCTTTCCAAAGCTATGGGATTGGAAGAAGATGTACTACCATCTCTTAATCCTGAACTGCGTCACGGTGCCACTCCAGGCTATGACTATGTCTTAAGAGTTCCGTTAGGCTTTGCAGAAAAAGCAATGATCGCCTTGAATAATCTCCCGACCTGGATTCCTCCAGAGGCTACTTATAGAATCCATCGTGTACGAAGGGGGGAATCTCTCTCACGCATTGCCCAACGCTACAGGACTTCAGTTTCAGCCATTGCTCGATTGAATGGTTTGCGTCGTGTTAATCTTATCAAGTCTGGGCAGAGGCTAAAAATTCCAGTTCGAGGAAGAAGCTATGCGTCTTCTCCTCCTCCCAAGCTTGTCAAAGAGGGGGAAAAGCTTATCTATATTGTAAGAAGAGGAGATTCTCTTTATAAAATCGCCAGCGCCTTTAGCACCACAGTTGGCAAGATAAAAAAGGATAACAGCCTTGAGAGTGACGTCTTGGATGTTGGGCAGAAGATTATCATCCAATCTTCGATACCCCAAGGAGCTACTATTTATACAGTTAAACGCGGTGATAGTCCTTCTAGAATCGCCAACAAGTTCGGAATGAACCTCAGCATTTTGCTTAGTCTAAACAGCCTCAACTACAGATCAAAAATCTACCCTGGTCAAGAACTCTGGATTGTCCCCAAAAAACAAGGAAGCAACTAGACTCTATTATTAGGGGGAAGTAATTATTAAAGGCAGGACAAGCAGTCTATACAGAGGTTTATATATGTGGATTTGATAAGCAAAACTCCATTAATCAATTAAAAGTGCGGGTTTGATAAATCAAACCCCTGCAATAAATCAAGCCCCTCCAAAATAAAAATCAATTCCCAAAAAATAAGGCGGATTTGATATATTAAACCCCTAAAACGACGCTTCTGGTTAATTACCCTGGATAATTCACGAGTCGAGGTTGCTGTAGATGCGAGGCGTTGGCCCATGAAGCTGTGGTAATCTACCGCGAATGGGCCACAACGAAGCAGATGCAGTGAGATCGGCTCGCCTGAAAGGTAAAAGATGCCGACATAGAGTGAATGAATGGAACAT